>Ga0208837_1000022_pt1 | contig 29632 bp, 33 predicted proteins | sample DeeseametaMP0327_FD_184214 | JGI IMG/M metagenome (GOLD analysis project Ga0208837, IMG submission 184214) | Marine microbial communities from the Deep Atlantic Ocean - MP0327 (SPAdes) | ecosystem: Environmental > Aquatic > Marine > Oceanic | place: East of Recife, Brazil, South Atlantic Ocean...
CCAAGTGAGGTTAGATCTTTTTTGAATGTGTTTCCTAAAGCATCCTCAGCCACTTTTGCAATGAAACCACCTTTTCCACCAAATGAAGCAAAGCCCGCCATTGTGTTGCCAGCACTGCCGCCTGATGTTTCTGTAGAGTCACTCATATCGGAATAAAGTTGAACAGCTCTGGTTTCGTCAATCAATGTCATTGCACCTTTTTCCATGCCGTGTGATTCTTTTTGTGCGGCGATATAATCATCTGATGCATGTGCAATTACATCTACGAGTGCATTTCCAACGGCGACGACACCAAGTTTAGGGACAGACATTGTTTTAATCCTTCTTCAATTTAATAATCTCTGTTAAAAGCTTTATAGAGTTTTTATTACAAGGCCAAGGGCATGACTAAAAAAACAGTAAAAAAATCCAGTGCTGACTATAAGCTTTTGATCCCCGAAGCTGCCATGGAGTTATCCGAGGAAATAGGGTGGTCACATGTGAGCATGGCTGAGCTTGCGCAAAAATGTGATCTTAGCATGGCTGAGCTTTATGATTATGTTGAAGATAAGACAGATATATTGGTTTTACTTGGCCGCATCATTGATCGCAAAACATTACAAGCTGTTGGTGATGATATTGATTTGTCCGAGTCTGCGCGTGATCGTTTGTTTGACGTTTTGATGGAACGCTTTGATGTATTGAATGAATATCGCGGTGGGGTTTTGCAGGTACTTGAGAGTTTTTGCTTTGATCCGAAGCAAGCTGTGATTTCTTTCCCGCATTTAGCCCGCTCTATGGGCTGGATGCTAGAAGCTGCTGGGATTGATACGAAAGGAATGCGCGGCGCGATTAAAGTTGCTGGCTTAACAGCGCTTTACCTTAAGGCTTTGAAAGCCTGGAAAGAGGATGATAGTCCTGATCTTTCTAGAGTTATGGCAGCCTTAGATAAGGATCTAGGGCATATTGAACGTATGGCTGATGCGTTTGCGTTTTAGTTTTCTAGCTGCATATTAATTGTTTCTTCCAAAATATCTAAATAAGGGATTGTCGGGCAGCCGCCAACTTTACATCCAGTTAAAAAGCTAGCATAGCTAGCGCGTGTAAGAGCTTGTTCTATATCTCTATTTTGATAAATTCCGGAAGTGAATGTACCACAAAACGCATCTTCCGCGGCTGTTGCATCTACCCATTCATGGCCTTCTATTTCTGGATTGGGAATTTTAATCTCAGCATGGTTTTTGGGGGTGTGAGTGCATCCACCTTGTTTATTTACGGTTATTAATTTGTGGGGCGCTTTGCTTTTCATATGCTTGATAACATCTTCGTGATCGCTGGATGTTATGACGTAGTCGATTTCGGATAAGTTATATTTTTTAAGCTCACCTCGAACGCCTGCGTTAAAAATAACGCGTGCGCCGTTCGCTTTTGCTTTTGCTATTACAGGGGCATTTTGTTCATGTGATAGTTCATCTTGGATTAAAAGAACCGTTTCTTTATCAATAATGCTGTCTGGCACTTGTTCATGGTTTGCGTGCGTGTTTGCCCCTAATGCGATGATATGTTGTGGGTTACGGCGACCAATTTTAACGATCGTGCCGGTTTGGGTGCTTGGGTGGCGTGCAACGCCAGAGGTAACAACCCCTTGTTGACGGATTCTCAGAAGTATATTCTTGCCGTAGTGGTCATCGCCTATATGGCTGATAAGTACTACTTTTTCGGCACTTCTGGCGGCGGCATAACTTTGAATTGCTCCACGTCCACCTATTCCAATTTCGTATTCTGATGCTATATGGGTCTTAGGACGCGCTGCTTCTGGTTCAAGCTTTATAAAGGTTCCCATCATTACGGCGCCGAATACCATGATCATAATCAATTATCCTTTTTAAAAAACATGTTACTATAAGATAGGCTTTATTTTTGCAAATGGATAGATTATAGATGTACCCGCGCGGAAGGATATGTGGAAAGGCTTAATTCATTATGGCTGATTTTGATTACATAGAACACTTCGAAAAATGTATAGATGATGTGAAAAAAGAGGGGCGTTACCGTAGTTTCGCAAACCTTGAACGCATTACCGGACGTTTTCCAAAGGCTATTTATAGACCCTCAAATGGTGGTGATCCACGTGAGATCACGATTTGGTGTAGTAATGACTACCTCGGTATGGGGCAGCATCCAGTTGTTGTGCAAGCAGCTCGTGAAGCGCTTGAAAAATCTGGGGCAGGTGCCGGCGGTACAAGGAATATCTCTGGTACGACACGTTACCATGTCGAGCTAGAGGAGAGTTTAGCAGATCTTCATAATAAAGAAGCAGCGCTTGTATTTTCATCTGGTTATGTTGCAAATGAAGGGGCGCTTGGGACTTTAGGTAAGCTTTTGCCTAATTGTATTATCTTCTCTGATGAGTCTAATCACGCTTCTATGATTCATGGTATTCGTGATTCTAAGGCGAACAAGTCTATATTCCGTCACAATGATGTCGAGCATTTGGAGGCTTTGTTAAAGGCTGCTGACCCTGATGTGCCGAAGATTATTGCTTTTGAATCTGTTTACTCAATGGATGGTGACATTGCACCAATTAAAGAAATTTGCGATCTTGCGGATAAATATGGTGCGATGACATATCTTGATGAAGTGCACGCTGTAGGTATTTATGGCCCTCGTGGCGGCGGTGTTGCGGAAGAACGTGGCCTTATGGACCGTATTGATATTATTGAGGGGACTTTCGGTAAAGCTTATGGCTGTATGGGCGGTTTCATTACTGGTGCTGCGCCGATTGTCGATAGTATTCGAACATTTGCATCGAGTTTTATTTTTACAACGAGTTTGCCACCAGCCGTTCTTGCGGGGGCACGTGCTGCTGTTGAGCATCTGAAAGTCTCGCAGATAGAGCGCGAAAAGATGCGCCGTAATGTTAAGATGCTGAAGGATGGTTTGGAAAATGCTGGATTGCCGTATCTAGAAGGGCCGAGCCATATTGTGCCTGTGATCGTAGGTGAACCTAATTGCTGCCGTGAGGTGACTCATATTCTTATGGATCAATATGATGTCTATGTTCAGCCCATTAATTATCCGACTGTACCGCGTGGAACAGAGCGTATGCGATTTACTGCGTCTGCTGCACATAGTGAAGAGGATGTTGATGGGTTGTTATCAGCTCTGTACGAGCTTTGGACATCGCATCATGTGTTGATGCAATCTGTTGCATAAAAAATCTGAAAAATTATAACTACGCGCTTGTGTTTACATTTGCACCGCGTGTGCTGCTTACTGGTGCTGAGCGCGCAGCATCTTCAAGTATAGCTGCAACTTGCTGCTGCGTCTCTGCGGCGGCTTTAACTGCGGAAAAGGCAACATTCTGTCTCGTTAAGGCCATTTCAGCTGCAATTGTTGGCGGAAGTGACATATTTAAAATCCTTTCAATACTTTCCTATATTCTATCATATCTAATGATGATTAATATATTATAAAGAAAAAAAGCCTGTTTACTTCACATTATATTTTTCAAAATATCGCTGGCAGGCGTTGTGTAATTCTAGAACGAGTTGGTAGCCTTCGTCGCCGCCATCCCCGCGAACCTCATTCTTAACAATAGCATGAAGAGTTTTTTCATGTGCGCGAATGATGTCTAAAGTTTCTAGATTATATTCTTCTAGCGACTCTATAAATTGCATACAGATGTCGGCGATATCAGATATGAGTCTGTATTGGAACATGCCGCCATAAGATTTTAAAATCATTACTGGCCTTAGAATTTCAGGGATTTCTTTTAGAGGTCTATTATCTATTAAGATTTCTTTTCTAGCTTCGTTTATCGCCTTGTCAATTTTGACAACATTATCAAATGCATCGGGGGTGAAGTCTGCTTTGTATTCAGTGATAACTTTTTCCGCTTTTTGTATACGCTCAATGGGAATACCGCCATGACCTGCTTTCATTTTCAGTAGGTTGGGGCGCTTAATATATCTAACTTTTTTTGGCTTTGTCATGTTGCTGTATTATATATTTTTTGCTTCGTCGCTTAGTTTTTTCAAAATGTCTTTCGCATCTTTATCTGTTTTTGAAATGACCTGTGCTGGGCGCATTGTGTATTCATCGTCGTCGCGTCTGCGTGGTCCTTGATAATTATTTGATTTTTTCCTTCGCCTATCTGGGCCAAAAAAACCATCGGCTTCAACAAACTGTCTAGGTTTTTCAATGACATGGGCGATGCGTGTGTATAAATCTTTTGCCGTAAAAGGTTTTACGAGGAATTCTGTAACACCTATGTCACGTGATCTCTCAACTCTTGCCTGTGCGCTAAAGCCGCTCATCATGATCACTGGTACATAAGGGTTAGGAACTTTTTTGCTATTTCGGATTTTTCTGACGAGTTCTAAGCCATCAATGGGTTCCATGAGCCAGTCAGTCACAATGATATCTGGATTTGTTGAGCAAACTAAATTATAGGCTTCGTCGCTGCGGTGAGTTGTGTGGACTTCTTTAAAGCCAAGTGTTTTTAAGATAGCGCCTGTTAGTTCCAGCATTGATTTCATATCGTCAACGACTAAAACTTTAATATCTTCAAAATTGTAGGACATATTCGCCTGTTATGCAGTTAATAGTTACGTACCAATTATACACATTTTTTGAACTTTTATAATATGGAGTTTTGCTAATCCTTGTGGATCAAGTTTTCGAATCATTGTGCGTGTTTATATTTAATCGTAAATTCTTAGTATGGAATCAATTTAGGCTTTTATCTGTGAAAGCAGTTAGAAGGAGGGGATATGGATGCAAAGCGCATAATAATGAACTTTACTGTGCCGCCAAGTCATGATGATTTGGAAGTAATGGCTGCTGCTATTATTGAGAATATTCCTGAAGAACTTGCGGAACACTGTGATAGCCTTGCTGTTGTTATTGATGAGTTTCCTGATGAAGCATTAGAGCATGAGCTTGAACTTGATGATCAATTTGAGCTGATGGCATTTTATAAGAGTGGACGTGAGATTTCACCAGGTGTTGAATTGAAAAGCGCGAATGATGATGATGTTTTAACGTTATATCGACGTCCTATTCTTGATTATTGGTGTGAGAGCTGTGAAGATATTACTGTAGTTCTTCGAACCGTGATTGTTGAGGAACTTGCGAGAAACTTCGATTTTTCTGATGATGAGATTTCAGAAATGACGGATAGACATTATCAGGGCATGTTTTAGTATTTTTGCTAAAATATATGCGGAAAGATAATCTTTGTGCTAAAATAATCACTGAGCTAGATTTTTATATATTACTGTGACGTAGATTTTGTTTGATCATATTGTAAAATCATTACTTTGTTTGGCGACTGTGGGCGTTATTGGCGGCGTTAACTTTGCGCATGCTGGTACTCCTACACAAGGCTGTGTTTCTGATGTTCGTGATGTGATGACTGCGAGGGCATCAATGGGATTTGCACGCGACGTCGAAATGGCGGAAAAACTTATAAGTATTTCTCGTAGTGTTATGGAGTATTCGTGTTTTAGTGGGGATGACTACGCCTCCGATGTGGTTACAGCTTATCGAAATGACAATTTTGGTACCACTTCTTGTAATCATATGGGCGTTGTTTTTCAGGCGTCACGCTGTAATAATTTTAGCCTTAGTGACTTCCAAACATTTACTGAATTAGAAGCTACTGACCCTAGAGGATGTAGCTCTGGTTCGAGAGATAGTGCATGGAGCTCTGCTTTGACGGCATCTACACCTGCTGCGGCGACACCGGCTGCATCGGGCGGTATGGATGCACTTGTCACTTACCTTCAGCAGATGATCATGAATGATACGGGTACTAGTGACCCAAGTGGCGGTCGTTGTGAGGATCAGGAGCCAATACCAACAGGCGTTATGGCTGACAGGGATGGTGAACTATCCGATCCACCATATGAAGATAAGGTTTGTATGTCTGCTGGTTGTTACTTTGATCCCGTTAATCTGACATCCACAACGGATGATGTTTGTAGGGAAGTAGAACCTTAACCTACCAAATAGTTTTTTTATAAGGCCTCGATTAGAGGCCTTTTTCTATGAATTGGCTCATACGCTGCGTAAAGCTATAGACATCTTTAATTGGTTGTCCTTGGATTATGCGTGCTTGATCCATTAACAGGAATGCTGCGTCTTTTAGTAGTGCATCACTTTCTTGTAGCTTTGCAATTTTTTTTATGAGGCTATGACCAGCATTGATTTCAAGGATGGGCTTTGTCTCGCCAGCGTATTTTTGATGGATTTTAAGAACACGCTCCATATTCATGTCAACACCGTGCTCTGGAGCAACAAGGCAGACAGGGCTATCGGTTAGGCGTTTTGAAATGCGGATGTCAGAAACTTCGTTTTCTAGTATTTCTTTCAGATGGGTGATTAGTGTTTTTGCATCAGCTGTTTGTTCGTTTTTGTCAGTATCTTTTTCTTCATCAGCTTTTTGACTGTCTTTATAGGCGTCGAGATCAATATCACCATGTGTTACTGACTTGAATGGACGGCCTTTATATTCAGTCGCTTGTTGAAGCCAAAAATCATCAATTGTATCTGTAAAGAATAGAACCTCTAAGCCACGTGAGCGGAACCCTTCAATCTGAGGGGAGTTTTTAAGGGCTTCGACGCTTTCGCCGCTAATGTAATAGATCTCTTTTTGACCTTCAGGCATACGTTCAACATATTGTTCAAGCGATGTGAATTTTTCGCCGGCTTCATGTGTTGAATAGAAACGGCAGATTTTAAAGATATCCTCACGGTGGTTTTCTGCGTCATATAAACCTTCTTTTATAGCTGCGCCAAACTGCGCCCAAAATGTTATGAAGGCAGGTGGGTCATTTCGAGATAGCTTATCGAGATCACTTAGAATACGTTTTGTTACGGACGTTCTGATTTTGCTGATGATTGGGTTATGCTGAAGTGTTTCGCGGCTAATGTTTAATGGAAGATCTTCACTATCGATGACACCGCGAAGGAAACGAAGCCAAGGATACATTAGCCCATCTAAACTATCTGAGATGAAGACGCGTCTAACATAGAGTTTAACAGCGTTTTTACGTGATGGATCATATAAATCCCATGGGCGCATAGTAGGTATATAGAGTAGGGCAGAAAATTGGATTGTACCTTCTGCACGCCAATGTGATGTCATTAATGGCTCATCCATACCGTGGGTAATATGGCCATAAAATTCATCATAATCTTTTTTGGTTAGTTCATTTTTATTGCGTGTCCAGATTGCACTGGCTTTATTGATCGGTTGGCCTTCACCTGTGCCAGTGTCAGCAGGCTTATTATTGAAGATTTTAAAATCAATGTGATCTGAATATTCTTCAACTGTTTGTTTGATCTTTTCATCAATTAAGAATTCAACGGCGCTATCTTTTATGTCGAGAATGATGGCTGTACCGCGCTGACCATCAAGGCGCGCTACTTCATCTTCTGTGGCTTTTTCAAGGTTGTAACCTGTTGCGCCGTCTGATGCCCATGTCCAAACTTTATCGCTGCCGGCTTTACGGCTCACGACGCGGACAAAGTCTGCAACCATGTAAGAGGCGTAAAACCCAACGCCAAACTGACCGATAAGCTTTAGTGGATCGCTAGAATCCTTCATTTGCTCCATGAGTTTGGCTGTGCCTGATTTCGCGATCGTGCCTAGGTGGTCTGCCAGTTCTTCTTTGCTCATACCTATACCGTTATCAACGATACTGAGCGTGCGCTCATCCGTATCTTTATAAACATGGATGCGGAAGTTGGCGTTATCCTTTGTGAGTTCAGGTGTTTTTATAGCGTCATAGCGTAAGCGGTCACAGGCGTCTGCTGCGTTTGATATAAGCTCACGTAAGAACACATCGTGATTGGTATAAAGAGCGTTCGCGACAATATCGAGTAAGCGCGAAACATCTGCGCTAAAGCTGTGTTGAGGCGAAGTAGAATTATCGTTTTTTTCTGCTGTATTTGTCATGTTTATCTATATGGAATAGGCGCTTGAAAAGGTCAAGGGGGAGCCGGTGTTCATGGCGTTAACTTGTCCACAGTTAGTGTTTAATCTCCTGCAGTTTATGGACAAAGCCATGTAGCATCCCAAGAACCATCATCTTGCTTTGAGTATATAAAGCGTGTGTGCAGTCTATCTTTTTGCGCTATCCAAAATTCAATAGTGCTGGGAATTAATCGGTATCCATTCCAATAAGGTGGGCGCGGTATGTTGTCGGTGCCAGCGAATTCTTCTTCGTATTTTTTTACGGATGCTTCTAACTCTTCCCATTTATTAAACGGGGTTGATTGTTTAGATGCCCACGCACCAATTTGACGTTCAATTGACCTTGTTTCGAAATAGTCATCTGCTTCTGAAGCATCGACCATCTCAACCCGTCCTTCAATGCGGATTTGTTTACGTGTAGATTTCCAATAAAAATTCATAGAAGCATAGGGGTTCTGAGCAAGCTCGCGACCTTTACGACCATCTGCGTTTGTATGGAATTTGAAACCTTTCTCGTTAATGGCCTTTACGAGTACCCATCTATTTGATGGTTTTCCGTCCGGGGTAGCCGTCGCTAAATTAACAGCTTCTGGATCATTAAGTTCGGTTTTTTCTGCTTCAGCTAGCCAGTTTTGGCAGAGCTTGATAGGGTCTTGTCCGTATTGTTCAAATATTTCGTTCATGGCTTTAAAGTTAATTTTAGGTTTTGATTGCATTGGTTTTGCAGTATATAGGGATATATGCTTAGCATGAAAGATCGCAAGATATAAGAAAGGTTTAATTAATGAAAAACATATTTCTAATTCCGCTTGTTATGGCTGCCTTTACATTAGGTGCCTGTGAAACATACCAAAATTCAGGGATGAAAGAAAAGATAGGCGGCGCTAGTGGCGCAGTTATTGGGGGAATTTTAGGTTCTAAAGTTGGTGGTGGCTCTGGTCAGTTATGGGCAACGGGTGCTGGGGTTTTACTTGGTGCGTTCCTTGGTAGCGAGATTGGTAAATCACTTGATAAAGCTGACCGCCTAGCTATGGAAGGGGCTTATCAAAAAGCTCAGACAGCCCCAGTAGGTGAGACAGTTTCGTGGAATAATCCAGATAGTGGTCACTATGGTTCTGTAACGCCAACACGTGATGGTACAAGTTCAGCAGGGCGTTACTGCCGTGAATATGAACAGACAATTTATATTGATGGTAAGCAGGAAACGGCTGTTGGTACTGCATGTAAGAATAGTGATGGGACTTGGGAGATTATCTAGGTTCTTGTTCAGATGAATTTTAAAAACGCTCCTAATGTTTAGGGGCGTTTTTTTATATTGTGCTGAATGCTTCTTTAAAAATCTCTAGCTCTTCATTGTTTTTAATGAAGCCGCGAATAACAACATCGGATGTGATTGAGGTGTCGTTACGTTTTTTAGTCATGATAAAGCGGCTAAGTTTACAAATGTCGTGCCATTTTGTTTCTTTGAGCGCTTTTTCAAATATAGATCTTATATCTGTTTCACTGATATTACTGTTATTTATGGCTTGATAAGTGCGTGCTAAAGCTGGGGCGCACCACCCAATGATTTGACCGTTATATATCGTATTGTTTTGTTGAAGGATTTTTTGAAGGATAAGCTCTGGTTTGTCGTTTTGTAGGGCTTCAGTGATTACGCTTTCAAAGGTTTCTAAAGCTTCTTTATGGTGTTGCCGCTCAAACTTTGCCTGATCGGCAAAGGGGTTGTGGAAGGTCGGTTTGTTAAGGGGGGTCACATCAGTGTTGAGTGCTTCAGCGATAATATAAGCTGTGGTTCTGGTATGAGCATCTTCACTATTATAGGACGCGGCACTCAAAATTTCGTGGCGGTTTCGGCCATTCCAAGCCATTTCCTGTGCGCAGTAACAAAACTCTATCCATTGTCTCAATGTTATTTCATCGAATGTGGAGCTGATTTCGTCGGATATTGATAATGTATGCTTGATTAGCTCATTTATATTATCGGGGTTTGTGTTTCTTAACTCATTAAAAACAATTCTGGTTGCATCATAAGTAATAGGAAAAGGATAATTTTCAGGAGCGTAATCTTTTGTTTTTGTAATGCAAAGCTCACATCTTTTTTTCATGAGCTGTAATATTGTCCCGTTATCGCCCCTTTGTTCCATAAGCATTGCGGCAAAGCATTCACTTAATAAGTTTGATCTTAACTGCTCTATTTTGTTTTCTTTAGGAATGTAATAGGGGTGCTGGCTATCTTTAACAAATTGCTTTGGCTTTTCTCTTTTAAAATCTTCGTAAAGCTTTATAGCTTTCCAAGCAAGTCTGTATCCTGTGATGCGCTCGTATTCTTCGTCCTTGTCAGGGAAGATAAGCTCTTTTTCAGCTTTAAGGTCTTTGAGGTTGATGCAGCATGTTACGACATATTGTGTCTTTTTTTTCAAAAAAGGTAGCGTTTTAGGTGTTATGAAGTTTATTCCAATAATGTCTGTTTTGGAGGGCTGGTTTTTTTCTAGCATCTCATAGACATTATCCTTAGCGGGATGGTCTGAAATATCTGTGACTTTATGAATTTTAATTTGGTCACTGGTATTATCTAATAAGATAAAATGAAGTGTTAATTCTGGAAATTCTTCGAGTACCTGCCTGCGCACGACACCTAATGTATGTTCAAGGGTCTTTAATGTCATTTTTGTGTGTTTTTATGCTGAATGAAAATTTATCCTTAATATCAGCTCCATAGTAACATGAAAATACTTTACGCGCCTTGTTAATTGTGTAGGATATTGCAACTTTACAAAATTTAGGTTGGAAGAATAATGGACGTAACAAATAATTTTCTAAAAGGTAAGCGCGGTTTAGTTATGGGCGTTGCTAATGATCGCTCTATAGCTTGGGGACTTGCTAAAGCTGCTGCTGAAAGCGGTGCTGAACTTGCTTTCACATACCAAGGTGAAGCTTTGGAAAAGCGTGTTAAGCCTCTGGCAGAAAAAATTGGAGCAAGTATTCTTGTCCCATGTGATGTTACGGATGAAGCGAGTATTGATGAAGCTTTTAAAACAATCGAAGAAGAATGGGGACAGTTAGATTTCCTTGTACATGCGATTGCATTTTCGGATAAGAGCGAGCTTGATGGGCTTTATTTAGATACAAGCCGTGATAACTTCCTTCGTACAATGGATATTTCTGTATATTCATTTACGGCAGTTGCTAAGCGTGCGACACCTCTTATGAAAGAGGGGGGTTCTATGGTTACGTTAACATATTATGGTGCTGAGCAGGTTATGCCGCATTATAACGTTATGGGCGTTGCTAAAGCTGCGCTTGAAGCTAGCGTTAAATATTTGGCTGCTGATTTAGGGCCGCAAAATATTCGTGTTAACTCAATTTCTGCAGGTCCGATTAAGACTTTGGCAGCTAGTGGTATCGGTGATTTCCGCTTTATTCTTAAGTGGAATGAGCTAAACGCACCACTTAAGCGTAATGTTACAATTGATGAGGTTGGCCGTTCTGGTCTGTTTTTGCTATCTGATCTAGGAAGCGGTGTTACTGGTGAAAACCTTCACGTGGATGCTGGCTATCATACTGTTGGTATGCTTGCTGTTGATTCCGCAGGTGAGAGTGCAGAGCTATTAGCGAGTATGAAGCCAAAGTCTAAGGATGAGGCGGCATAGAATGTCTTCACCTATATGGTTCAAGGATTATGACCTTAAAACACTTGAAGGGCTTCGAAATGCCAATATGGGTGTGCATATAGGTTTTGAGTTTACTGAGCTCGGGCCTTACTATATCGAGGGACGCCTTCCTGTTGATCACCGCACAACTCAGCCATTTGGTATTTTACATGGAGGCGCTAGCTGCGTGCTTTCGGAAACTCTTGGTTCTGTCGCTGCGTGGATGACTATAAATCCTGATACTCACCGTGCAGTAGGCTTGGAGATTAATTGCAACCATATTCGTGCGGTCACCGAAGGGCATGTTATTGGGCGCTGTACACCGCTTCATACAGGCCGACGTACTCAAGTCTGGCAAACAGATATGTTTGAAGAAGCTACAGGTAAACGCACAGCCGTTTCGCGCTTAACAGTCGCGATTATTGATCAAGGCACGCTGAGTACTCAGAAAGAAACAGTTAAGGTTGTATAGTCTTTAGCTTTCTTGCTCAATTTTCTTCCGGCAATATCACAGCTTTCTCATTACGTTCTTTTAAAATTTTATGGCAATGTTATTTTTTGAAAAAACGCCGTGACCTTTGCTGACTTTATGTTTAAAACTATCATCATGAGTGGTAATCGTTTTGGAAAATTGTTTCAGTATACAACATTTGGTGAAAGCCATGGGCCGGCAATTGGCGCTGTGGTTGATGGGGTGCCGCCGCGTATTCCATTAGATGAGGCCTTTATACAGGGGTTTTTAGATCGCCGTAAGCCTGGCACATCTCGCCATACAACGCAGCGCCGTGAGCCTGACACTGTTGAGATACTCTCTGGTGTATTTGAAGGGCAAACAACAGGGACGCCGATTGGTCTTTTAATTCGTAATCAAGATCAAAAGTCTAAGGATTATGGTGATATCAAGGACAAGTTCCGTCCAGGTCATGCGGATTATACTTATCAAGAAAAATACGGTATTCGGGATTATCGTGGCGGCGGGCGTTCCAGTGCGCGTGAGACTGCTAATCGTGTTGCTGCTGGTGCTATTGCTCTTAAATTATTGCAGTCTCAGATCTCTGAAGATGTGAAAATTCGTGCTGCTGTTGTGCAGGTGGGAACGGAAAAGCTTGATGTTCCTCTTGAGAATTGGGATTGGGATCAGGTTAATCAAAACCCTTTTTTCTGTCCTGATGCCGCTACTGCAGAAAAGTGGGCAGAGTACCTAGATGTTGTACGTAAAGAAGGTTCATCTGCTGGTGCGCTTGTTGAAGTTCATGCGAGTGGTATCCCTGTAGGTCTTGGCGCTCCGGTTTATGATAAGCTTGATTCTGATCTGGCTAAAGCCATGATGAGTATTAATGCAGTTAAAGCGTTCGAGGTTGGTGCAGGCTTTGATGCTGTCGCTTTATCTGGTGTTCAAAATGCCGATGAAATGCGTTCGGATGGTTTCCAGTCCAATAATGCTGGTGGTATTTTGGGAGGGATTTCCACGGGGCAGGATATCGTATGCCGTGTTGCATTTAAGCCAACTAGCTCGATCCTTACACCTGTTAAGACTGTTGATAAGGGCGGGCTGGAGACGGATATTATTACTAAAGGTCGTCATGACCCATGTGTTGGTTTGCGCGGGACACCTGTTGTTGAGGCAATGATGGCATGCGTTTTGGCAGATCACTGGTTGCAACATAAAGCACAGTGTTTATAGTAGACATAATTCGGAGAGTGTTTAAAACGGTTTAGTGTATTATAGGAGTATACTAAATATGAGAAGTACAAACACATATTCAAAAGATATTTTAGAAACGGTCGCAGCGAAATTATATCATGCCTTCAAAGATTTTGCTGCAGATAAGCCGATAGGCAGTGGCTCTGTAGTTCGTTATGATGACCCTGACCTTAGTCCGGTTCAATTCTCTGTCATGAAAACAGCAGCACGCGCATTGAAGCTCAATGTCGAGTTTTCATCTCAATCAGGTAAAAATATGGTGCGCGGCTCGGATTCTATTAGGGCTAGGAATATTCGTGATGAGGTCAGATTTATCTGTCACACTAATAGCGGTAAAAAGATGGAGCAGGTTGTCCCTCAAATATATAAAGCATTAGGTGAACATTGTATTAATAGATAAAGTTCTATTTACGCGATGTGTTTTGTATAAGCTAAAGCCCAGATCTTTCTCGGTTTTAGCTTTCTCTTAACTCTGAAATTATGCGCGGTATTTGCTCTGAAATGTCACTCGCTACAAGACCGTGACCGAACTTTATCGCTGCGTCTCCGTGTATCCAAACAGCGGCACAAGCGGCTGCATAAGGATCCATTTTTTGTGCGAGTAATCCTGTAATTAAACCTGCTAAGACATCTCCTGTTCCTGCTGTGGCAAGTGAAGCACTTGCATGTTCATTTCGGCATAAGCGGCCATCTGGGTGTGCTATAATTGTTTGAGGGCCTTTGAGGACAATAATTGCCCCTGATTCTTGTGCGGCTTTTAATGCTCGTTCTTTATTATTTTCGCTGATGTTAGGGAAGGTTTTTGAGAACTCACCTTCGTGGGGCGTTAGGATACAGTGTTCATTTAAATTTTTGGGTAAGGCTCCTAAGGCATCTGCATCTAAGACAGTCGGTTTGTTTTTAATCTCTATGCTTGTCGCTAATCCTCCAGAGCCATAAAGCTGCGCTGTTATGCGCTCATCCCACCAGTTTAAATCATTACGGACTAAGATATGTGCAGGTAAAGATGCCTTATAAATATCTGCTGTATCTTTGGTGCATAGGACACTGACTAAGCCCGCTCCAATACGCGCTGCGGCTTCGGACGCTAGGCGCGTTGCGCCTGTTAATTCTGGTGCGCCGAATATAACGGCATGACCACGTGTATATTTATGATCTTGCTCAGTTATTCTAGGATAGTTAGAAAGCCATAAATCCGGCGTATTAATTTGTATGCACATTTTTTGAAAGCTCACTGTCTTTTTACCAATTAAATATAAGGGAAAAGCCCCTTGATTTGAAGCTGGTTAGTTTTCGGGTAATCAATTAAAAAATTGCTTCGTTTAAACTTATGATCGCGTTAAACTTGCGAGCATGTCACAGAAAAAATTCAGAACCCATCGTCCGTTATTTACATCTGCTGTTCCAGAGGCGTCAAAGAAGCCAAAGATAAAGTGGAAAATTTTACCCATAGTTTGGGCTGCAATGAAGCGAAGTGCCATGGTGCTCGGCTTTTTGATGATGTTGAATATCTTTGTGATGCTTTCTATTCTTCCTTCAATAATGAGCGCGCCACCAGGGCCGCAGCTCTCCAAGAAATTTGTTCTTTTCGTTGAGTTTGAAGGTGGGTTTAGAGAGACCGATCAGCCTGCTGATTTTTTTGACCCTTTCAAGCCAAAGCCATTAACAGTTCATGAAATTATTTCGGTTCTAGATAACGCGGTTGATGATGCGCGAGTGCAAGGTATTATTGCCCGTATGAATGATGGTGCGTTTTCACTTGCGCACATTCAAGAGGTTCGGGGTGCTGTTAAGCGTTTTCGTGAAAGCGGTAAATTTGCGCATATTTATAGCTCATCTTATGGTGCTGCTGGCGCAGGCTTAGGTCGTTATTATCTTGCATCATCCTTTGATGAGATTTGGATGCAGCCGCTAGGGATTGTGACTATATCAGGTGTAAGTGCAGAGATGCCTTTCATGCGCGGTTTGCTTGATAAGCTTGGTATTTATCCTGAGTTCTTTAAACGTAAGGAATATAAAACGGCTTATGAGAATATTACGGATAGCAAAATGTCACGCTTTAATCGTTTAGCTCTCGAGTTGATGATTGATGATGTGAAAGAGGTTATGCTCTCTGAAATACCTGCTGATCGCGGGCTTGAAAAAGACACTTTTGTGAAATTGGTTGATAAGGGGCTTTTTACTGCACAAGAAGCTGAAGAAGCGGGGCTTATTACGCACGCGGATTATGGGGATGTACTGCTTTCTAATATTTCTGAAGCGGTTATAGGTGAGCGTGATTATGATGAGCTGGACCTTGTCGGGATGGAAGAATATGCAGTAGCCATTCGCGCGGAAAAGGTGAAAGCTCAGTCTCGTTCTAAAGCTTCTAAAATCGCTCTTGTTCATGTGTCTGGTGCTATTATGTATGAAGGTGAGGGTGGTTTTACTGGTGGTTCTGATGTTGCTGCAGCTAATACAATTGCACCTGCAATTCTGAAGGCGGCGAAGGATAGCAATGTTGAAGCAATTGTTTTACGTGTCGATAGTCCAGGGGGATCACCTGCTGCGAGTGAGAGTATCTTACGCGCAGTTGAGCGGGCGCAGAAAGAATATCATACGCCGGTTTATGTCTCTATGGGTAGCGTTGCGGCCTCTGGGGGATATTGGGTGTCAGCGTATGCAGACCGTATTTTTGTTAACCCAACAACAATTACAGGCTCTATTGGAGTTGTCGGCGGAAAGTTTTCTATTGGCGGTCTGTCCGAAAAGATTGGTGTGAATTGGCAAGATGTTAGCTGGGGGCAGAATGCAGGTATGTGGTCTCCTGTGCGACCATTCGGTAAGAGCGGTTCTGAACGTGTAAATGCGATGATGGATTCTGTTTATCAGAATTTTATTGAGCGTGTCGCGAAGGGGCGCGGTATGGAGCTTGAAGCCGTTGATAAGATTGCAGGCGGCCGTGTTTGGACAGGTAAGCGTGCGGTTAAAATTGGTCTTGCAGATGAAATAGGTGGCTTACCAGAGACGCTGGATTATGTGGCAAAAGAGCTTGGGCTTAAAAACCGTAATGATTTGCAGGTTCAAATTTATCCAAAGCCAAAGACTGCTTTGGAGCAGTTTGTTGATTTGCTGGAAGGTCAAGTGATGATCGGGCAGGAGTTGAAGACGCAGGCTAAGTTCCTGCAATCTGTAAGCGCCGTTACTCAGCCAGCAATGCAGATTTATCAGATCCATCAGGACGAGCCGGTTTCGGCGTATGCGCCGCTTGAGCTTCGTTAGTATTGGAAGCGCGCTCAGAGTTTTTATCTTTAGCTTTAGTAGTCGCTACGTTTACTTTAGCGCCATCCTGCGTTGAGTTTTCGAATAAACGTTCTAGCACCACATAGATGTCACGGTAACTCATGAGTATATGCTCTGGGCCGAAGCCTTTTTCAATAATTGCCGCAGCAGCGTTTAGCGCATAAGCAATAGGCTCGATCTTGCATGGAAGATGTTGCGCTGCATTTTGTACGCAGGTCACGTCTTTATGACGATCACCGATATACCAGATCACATCATCTGCGCTTGGCTCAATCCCCATTTTGTTGAGTGCGAGTAAAATTGGCTCGGGATTTGGTTTTGATTTACGAATATGTTCGCGGAAGATCGTCACTGGGAAATATTCATCCAATCCAAATTTGCCGATAATATCGCGGCCGTAACCTTTGCCTAGGCCATTGCTGACAACCGCCATGGGGATGTTTTTACGTTTTAAAAAAGACAGCACAGAATATATACCGGGGCACGGCTCAACGAGGAGTTCAACCGGTTTACGGCGCATTTTGTGAATGGCTTTGTGAACAATGATTGATTTAGCCTGCTTTACCGGTTCATCAGGTGGCGGCAATATAATTGGCCCCTTTGCACGGCGTTCAAATAGCCATGTCCAAAGGGATGAAACCTTATGGCCTGTATCATCTAGCCATTCCATTACGCCCAACATACGCGGGTTTAAGTGGCGCACAGTTGTGCCGTCCATATCAAAAATGACAATTGTTGGCTTTTCTAGAGGCATTGGGAGAGCCTATTCACTTTTTGTGGGGCTGTCGAGTGGCAATTTTTGCAGCTGCTTATTTACGCACTATTTACACACTTATGTTTAGCCATAAATATTCTAAGTGTGTTATGAGAGCTAGATGTGGTTTATTATTTTAGGTGCTAGGTTCTGCTGGCTTTATACGCTGCGTGAGTTTGTTCGTGTGCCCAGTTTGACAGAGTTCTGCTGCTGCTGCACGTGTTTGTGCAAAGTGGACGATGTTTCCGCCTTGTGAAAGATCGAAGTCTCTGGTTATGCCATTTTTGCTTATGCGTTGAACATGAATGTCATGTTTACCAAGTGCGTAGCGGTTTGGCTCCATTATTCTTACTGTGCTATCTTGAGCGCATTGAGTAAATTCTTGGTGGACTTGTTCTTTTGTCGCATCGTATCCGAGGGCTGTGGTGATTACAGAACCGGTTAAACCAGCCGCGGTTAGTGTTGCTTTTGCGAATTTATTCATTTTGAGCCTCCTTAAAAGGGTTAATAAATTAACGAATTTAAGTTTGCGTATCCTAGCATATAGGTTTTCAATAATGCAAATATAGAACAAAAATTGTCCTGTTTTGCATTGGATGCTTTAGCTGGCGTGTTTAATAATATCCCGCGCAGTGAGGTGTGCGTCTTTATATTGTTGCTCTGGGCTATCGTGGTCTTGATAATGATCGGGTAGGGTCATTGTGCGAATTTTTAGCCCTGCGGTTAAATCATTATTCGCGAGGAATTCAAGCACTGCGGACCCAAAGCCGCCTTTTGAACCTTCTTCAATAGTGATAAGGGTTTTGTGATTTTTTGCGAGCTTCTTAATTAATCCTTCGTCGAGTGGCTTGGCAAAGCGCATGTCGGCAACACTTGCGTCTAGTTCCTCGGCAGCTATAAGGGCTTCGTTTAGACGTGTGCCGTAAGAGAGGATCGCTATATCTTTGCCTTCTTTTACAACGCGGCCTTTGCCAAGAGTAATAGCTGATGTAGGGAGGTTGAGCTCATGACTTTCTCCTCTTGGGTATCTTAGGGCGATGGGACCGTCATTATATTGAGCGGCGAAGCTGGTCATTTTTTTGAGTTCGTCTGCGTCACTTGCGGCCATAAGGACCATGTTTGGGATGCAGGCAAGATAAGCTGTATCAAAGCTCCCTGCATGTGTTGCGCCGTCTGCACCGACGAGGCCAGCGCGGTCGATCATGAAGCGGACGGGTAGATTTTGTACCGCGCAGTCATGGATGAGTTGGTCATAGGCGCGCTGCAGGAATGTAGAGTATATAGCGCAAAAGGGTTTGAGCCCTTCGGCTGCTAGGCCGCCTGCAAATGTTACGGCATGCTGTTCTGCTATGCCAACATCAAAGCTGCGCTGTGGGAATTTTTCAGCGAATTTATCTAAGCCTGTACCGTCTGGCATAGCAGCAGTAATGGCTACGATGCGCTCATCTTTTTCTGCTTCTTTAATGAGCTGGCTTGCAAAAACGTTGGTATAGCTTGGGTTTGCTGGTTTTGTGCTTTTGGCTTGTTCACCGGTTTTAACGTCAAAAGTTTTAACACCGTGCATTCTTGAAGGAGAGTTTTCAGCAGGATGGTAGCCTTTGCCTTTTTCAGTTTTTACATGAATAAGCACTGGGCCATGATCTTCACTGTCTCTTAGATTACGAAGAATAGGCAGTAGCTGTGTTAAGTCATGGCCATCAACGGGGCCGATATAGTAAAAGCCCATCTCTTCAAAGAGGCTGCCACCACCAATGGCTACGCGTGCGCCTTCTTCTGCACGTTTTGCAGCGTGGCGAATGGGGGATGGGAGGGCATCGACGATTCTTTTGCCCATTTCGCGCGCACCTATATAGCGCTGAGAGCTTACGATTTTTGTGAGATATTTGCTCATTGCGCCAACGGGTGGAGCGATCGACATTTCGTTATCGTTGAGGATAACGATCAAGCGGTTCTTCTCGCCTTTTGTATTGGGTGCACCTGCGTTATTCATCGCTTCAAAAGCCATGCCAGCGGACATTGCGCCATCACCAATGACAGCGATTACATTGCGTTTTTCGCCTTTGAGGTTGCTTGCAACGCTCATGCCTAGGGCTGCAGAGATGGAAGTGGAGCTATGTCCAGCACCAAATGGATCGTATTCGCTCTCTGCACGTTTGGTAAAGCCAGATAGTCCGCCGCCTTTTCTAAGGGTTTCGATGCGCTCTTTACGTCCTGTCAAAATTTTATGCGGGTAGCATTGATGGCCAACATCCCAAATGAGCTTGTCATCGGGTGTGTCAAAAACGGCGTGAAGGGCAACGGTTAATTCAACAACACCAAGGCCTGCGCCGAGATGTCCACCTGTTTTAGATACGGCGTTAATTGTTGCCGCGCGAAGTTCATCAGCAAGCTGTTGTAAATCAGTATCGCTAAGGCTTTTCATATCTGAGGGTGCGGAAATACCATCAATGATAGTTTTATTTCCCTCAATATGGCTCTGCTGTATTATGTTTATTTCTGCGCTAGACATTACAGGGATTTATTTAGACCACTCTATGATGTTTGGCAAAGTTTTTGTGTTTATTTTTAAAAATACATATACAAAGCTTGCGTTGATTTGCGGATGATTTGTCGCTTAACCTTTTCGCGTTAGGTCGCCAATGTGGAAGAGCCTCTGCGTTTAATTTAAGCAGAGGCTTCATGAGCTGGATTTATATTGTGCTTATTTTAGTTCTGGTAGGTTCTGTTTAGTGGCAGCTACATACCCCATACGGTAATGAATTTCATCGGGATTAGCTTGTGCTGCACCTGTTCTCAAACTCCTTGTAATTATTTGGGAGTTTTTACTGATTTGTTCTGAAACTACTTTTTCGCTAGGGCAGTGAATTTCATTATAGCGGACTACTTCACCGTCAAAGGCTTTTTTGTTATAGACTTCGCTATCATAGTTTGTGCCATCATAATATAGAGCATCTTCGAAAGAGAAGGTTTGTTCGTCTTTACCAACCGCATGGTGGTCGAAAATTTTCTTACATGTCCCAGCTTCCCAGCCTAAATTATGTGCGGACGTGCTTGAAGTCGTGGCGTCGTGCTCTGGGAAAGGTGTGTTTATATCGTCTTTTATGGTGTTTGTGATAGCTAAAGTAGTTAACGCAATGGCGGCGAAAGCGGCCGAATATGTTGGGAAGTTACTTTTATTTTTCATTGCTGATACACCTTCTACAATTTTTCATATCTTTTTGAGTGTTTATAGAATGAGCGTGAATGTAAAGTCAAGTATAGCGTTGTAAGTGGTTACTCCAAAGGCTTTGGGTATGGTCGGTATACTCTAAGCGCGGCGACCCAGAACATATTCTGCAAGTTCTTTGAGCATATCTGCACGTTTTTCAAATATTTTAAGATGACGCGTTGCTTGAGCTACAATCATTTCTGCTCTTGATTTTGCGGCTTCTTTACCCATCGTCGAAACAAAGGTTGCCTTGCCAGCATCAGCATCTTTACCTGTGTCTTTACCTGTGTCTTGTGGGTCAGCTTCGACATCAAGGATGTCATCTGTGACCTGGAAGGCAAGACCAAGGTCGTGTGCGTAGTTACATAGTGCTTTGCGGTGTGGTTCACTTGCGCCGCCGAGGATTGCACCAGCTTCGCAAGCGAAGGCCATGAGCTTGCCTGTTTTCATACGCTGAAGGCGTGAAACTTCACCCACATCAAATTCTACATCTTCATTTTCAGCGATTAGATCTAGCATCTGTCCGCCAACCATGCCATGGCCGCCAGCAGCTTGCGCCAGGGCACGTATTAGGTGACAGCGAACACGTGGGTCATCGTGTGTCTCAGGCTCTGAAAGCACTTCGAAGGCAAGAGTTAGGAGTGCATCACCAGCAAGAATTGCTGTCGCTTCATCAAATTGTCTGTGAACTGTTGGTTGGCCGCGACGTAAGGCAGCATTATCCATAGCCGGTAGGTCATCATGGATCAATGAATAACAGTGAACGAATTCTAGTGCAGCAGCAACACGTCTTGAGCGCGCGGTTGGAACATTAAAAAGATTAGCTGATTGCATTACCAAAAAAGGACGAAGGCGTTTACCACCACCAAGTGTACCGTGGCGCATTGCATCGTAAAGAATTGCTTCAGCAAGATCAGTTTCAGGTAGAAGGCGCTCGATAGTTAGGTTAACCGCATCTGCGATTTCATCCATAGAAGATTGAAGTTTAGGGGATGCATCACGTGGGGAAGGCATTAATTCGGACTTTCTTTAAGTATTATTGATCTAGTGGTTCTGTTTTAAGCTGGCCGTTTTTGTCAGCAGTGATTTTTTCAATTTTTGCTTGAGCTTCACTTAGTTTCTTTTCGCAGTGTGCTTTGAGGGCAATGCCGCGCTCGTAGCTTTCTATAGACTTTTCTAAGGGAGCTTGACCAGTTTCGAGGCCGCGTACAATGGTTTCTAGTTCACCTAGAGCATCCTCAAAATTCATCTCTTCTATTTTCTTTGCTTCGTTCATGGGTAAAGAGTGTATGATAGAGTTTAGTTTTGCTCAAGAAAGTAATTACGTTATGACACAAAAATATCATATGGAGGAGGGGCTTTGCGTTTACGCGATTGGTGATGTGCATGGCTATCTTGAGACTTTGCTGGAAATGGAAGCCGCTATTGAGGCCGATATAGCAAAAGGGGGCGCTGCTGAAAATATCATTATATATTTAGGTGATTATATAGACCGCGGGCCTGATAGTGCTGGTGTTATTGAGCATTTACATTCAATGAAGCAGAGCGGCGGTCCTGTGCGCAGGCATTTTTTGATGGGGAATCACGAGCTTGCGCTGTTTGAGTTTTTGACTAATCCTGAATATGAGCGATGGCTTAAATGGGGCGGAGAGCAAACCTGCGCGAGCTATGGTGTAACTATTGGGCACGAAGATGAGGCGCATGAGAAGGATAGGGCGGCCGAAGAGATGATGGCTCTTATACCGCAGCATCATATGGCTTTTTATCAGAGTTTAGAAAAGCGTGTGATTTATGGCGGTTATCTTTTTGCGCATGCTGGGATTGATCCTTATAAGTCCATTGAGGAACAAACTGTGCGAGACTTAACATCGATAAGGCAGCCTTTTTTGAGCTGGTATAAGGATGGCGAATATAAGCCACTTGAGAAGCGTGTAGTTCATGGCCATTCGATTTCAAAAGAGCCAGTGGAGCGCGTGCATCGTGTGGGCGTGGATACAGGGCTTTATGAAGGCGGCAAATTAACAGCGGCTGTTATTGAAGGGGCTGATGTTCGTTTCATTCAAGTGTAAGAGGTTAGTGCTCTAAACGAGACCAAGCTTTTGTTCTAGAACCCCAACGAACATATGGCCAAGTGTGATGTGCATTTCCTGAATACGGCCAGGATCAGTGTGTGGTACATGAATGACGATATCGCATAGAGATACCATTTTTCCGCCTGTCTCGCCTGTAAGGCCAACAGTGGTCATGCCCATGCGCTTTGCTTTTTTAAGCCCTTTAAGGACATTCTCTGAATTTCCAGATGTGGAAAGGCCAACGGCGATATCACCTTCGTAGCCCAGTGTTCTGATCTGACGGGAGAAGATTTCTTCGAATCCAAAATCATTGGCACAAGCCGTAATGGCAGACGCATCAAGACTAAGGGACAGTGCCGCAATTGGTGAGCGTTCTTTATGAAGCTTGATCGACATTTCAGCTACAATGTGCTGTGCATCTGATGCGGAGCCACCATTACCGAACATGATGATTTTATTCCCGCGCTTGATTGCTGGCACGGCGGCCTCTACCCATGCGTCAAAAGCATCGAATTGAGTTGCAAACATTTTATCTGCAACGCTCATATGTGTATCGCGGGTATTTTCCCAGTAGGCAAGTGCGCTGACTTCGCCTTTTGGCTCATGGAATTCCGGCTTCTTACTCTTTAGATCAAGCATGTTTTTATTCTCTTCTGTCATGATTACCTCATATAGCGTGTAATATAGAGAATTAGAAGCGCGTTGTTGTTATTTTTTTCGGTTTGCTTTCTTCTGGTATGCTTAGATCCAGAGGTGGAGCGTTTAATGGTTTTTCAGTTTCTTTGATTTTTTTGCGGTTATAGTTAAGCTGATCTGTGTCGAGTTGGAAACCAACTAAGATCTTGAAGCGGTTAGCCGCGGCGCGGTTTTCAACCGGAATGATCTGACGCATTTTTTCGTAGTATGTCTGTCTGTTTTGGCCAGCACCATAAGTCATATTTGCAGCGAAGATTTCTTTGGCCAATATATTGCCGCCTGCATCTGTAACTGCGACGAAGAATGGATACGAGAAGAAAGGTTTGTCATTTGCTGTACGGCGTGCTCTTGGCCCAAGCATGCCTTCGAAGGCCATCTTCATATCAATGGTTACATTTGTTTTTGCGTGGCTACAAGCCGTTTCAATATTTGTGATTGTTGCCCGTGAGATAAGGTTGTGGTCGACCTGATCATAAGGATTTGTGAACTCGTTGAGTTGACGGAGTTCGTTGACGACCTCAATGGATGGGCATGTGCCATCATAAACGAGCTGATCAGCGTCAGATTCGCTCATCGTCATAGAGGGAATTTCAAGCTTGTCAAAATCTGCGACAATGCCATCTAGGGTTTGGCAGGCTGATAATGAGATAAGTGCTGCGGCTAGAACTAGATGTTTGAAAGGTTTCATACGCTGTATCCTTGCATTTTTAGTATGAAAAGATTACGAAAGGCCTTATCTTAAAGCAAGGGTAATTAAGAAAATGAACACAGCAAAATCTAAATTACGAATTTTACTCTCTGCGCCGCGTGGTTTTTGTGCGGGGGTAGATCGTGCCATTCAGATCGTTGAATTGGCTATTGAGAAGTATGGGGCGCCAGTTTATGTGCGCCATGAGATTGTTCATAACAAGTTTGTCGTTGATAGTTTGCGGGCAAAAGGGGCTGTGTTTGTTGAAGAGTTAGATGAGATTGATGCTCATGATGGGCAACCAGTAATTTTTAGTGCGCATGGTGTTCCCAAAAGTGTTCCTGAGGATGCTGAAGGGCGTGAGATGTTTTATATTGATGCTACATGCCCGCTTGTGAGTAAGGTGCATAGAGAAGCAGAGCGTCATTATAAGCAAGGGCATCAAATTATTTTGATTGGCCATAAGGGACATCCAGAAGTTATCGGTACAATGGGACAGTTAGCACAGGGAGCTGTTTTATTAGTAGAAACAGCGGAAGATGTTGACGCGCTGAATGTTCAAGATGAGGAAAACCTAGCGTATTGTACGCAAACGACATTATCCGTAGATGATACAGCTTCAATCGTTGAAGCGCTTAAGCAGCGTTTTCCGTCCATTCGCGGACCGCATAAAGAAGATATTTGTTATGCGACGACGAATAGGCAGGCTGCGGTGAAAACAATTGCGTCACAATGTGATGCTATGATTGTTATCGGAGCGCCGAATAGCTCAAATTCGAATCGTTTGGTTGAGGTCGCGCGGCTTCATGGGTGTGATAAGGCTATGCTTGTTCAGCGTGCGAGTGATATAGACTGGGTTTGGTTTGAGGGCGTTGAGGCGCTTGGTATAACCGCAGGTGCTAGTGCGCCCGAAGTTTTGGTTGATGAAGTGATTGCAGCTGCGCGATTGCGCTTTGATGTTACTATCGAAGAGATTTCAATCACGGAAGAAAATGTACATTTCAAAATCCCTAAGGTTCTTGAGAGCGCGGCTTGAGCTAAGCCTAACACTATCTTAATATTTAGCTGGTTAAGTATGTTACTATGATCCATTGCTTACGTTTGCAAGAGGGGCGTATTTTTAGTATTATAGGCCTATTAAGAAGGGTGCTTTATGCAAGATATTGATACGGAACAACTAGAGTCCTTAATCTCACAAGAACGATTTAAGCCCGAGGCTTTGCAAGAGCTTGGGGTTGATATTGATGTGTTTGAAAAGCTCTATAAGCAAGTTTATGGGCAGGACGCAGATATACATATGTATAAAGCAGGTCAAAATGAAGTATTTATGACGGCTTTTCCAGAAATTGCCCGCCGTGACCTTGTTGAAAGTGATGGTGAGGAAGAAGGTGAAGCTACTGGTTCTGGTGGTGGTAGCGGCGGCGGTGGCTATAAAGTTGCCAGTATGGAAATTATTGAGCTTGCAGCAGAGGTGCGTAGGCGAGAAATAGCACAGTTCTTTAAAGACGTTAAAGCGGGTGAATATGAGACTTTGCCTGATCTTGATGATTTGAATCCACGTCTAAGAGAGCATGCTGTTGGACTTTATATCGAAGCGAATCCTGAATATCTTGAAATTGCGCTTATGAATGATGAAGAGCGTGCAGAGGAAAGTGCAGAGCTTAACTTAAAGCTCAGTATGCTTACGAATGGTGATTACGATAAATATATGGGGTTTGCGAATAACCCAACGAAGAACCCAGATTCGTCGACTTTAAACGCGATTAAGAATGTACGGACACGTATTAAAACTGAACCAGAGTTTAAATTGCTAATGAAAAAGCAATATTTAATGGATCGTTTTAAATCCCCTAATAGTCCCGTATTTAGGTTTTTACGTGATGTACAATACGGATCACCGGAGAAATTAGAAGAACTTAAAATTAGTTATAAGACTCTTTCTGAACTTGGCCTTATTACTATGCCAACAGAAGAGGCCGAGCTTCTCGATGCGAAGATGAACCGCGGCGGGAAAAGAGACAAAGCCATTGGCTTTGCGAACCAGCTTAATGATGGTGGTACAACGTTTAATGCAGGTGAGGGTGAGCCAGCTCCTATTGAGGGGGCGCCAATGCAAGCTCCGGCTGTAGAAAATGCTTCGCCAGAAGATGTGGCTGCACCAAGTACACAGGTTCCATTAACGGATGGTGCTCAACAAGTACCACAACAAGAAGGTGTATCTGCTCCGGTTCAACCAGCAGAGCAGCCGCAGCCAGAACAAACGCAACCTCCTGCGACCCAAGAACCTATGGAAGTGTTAGCGACAGCTCCGAAATCAATTCAGGACGCAATTCAAAAACAGCAGCAGCCCGCTGCGGAAGCTACTGTTCAGATGCAGTCTCCAGAGGTGCAGGACCCATCAGCAGAGGCCGCATCTATGCAGCCTGTAGATACTGTTAAACCAGAAGAAGTTAGTGTAGCGCCAGTATCTCAAAAACCGGCTACGCCAATTTCATCCACGCCAGATCCAAAAGCGCCATCTGTACCGGGTGTTGCTGATGCTCTTAAGGCTGCTGAATTTCCAAAGGCGGAAGCTGAACAGCCAGAGGCAGGTTCTGATCAGGAAGGTCCAGATGCCGAGAATTCAAGAGATACAAGCAAAGCGCCAAAACGAACTTAAGTTATAATTTTTATATCTAGCTTATATTTATCGGTCTTTTCTTTTCGTTATAGGGACTGTATAAAGCCAACTATGAAACTCACACGTGAAGAATTTTTAAATAGTCCAAGGAAAGCCGTGACATTAGTTGGAATGTCTGGTGTTGGAAAATCGTATCTATCTGTTTTATTAGCACAGAGCGGTTGGGTTAATTTTTCTTGTGATTATTTAATTGGCAGCCATTATTTGAAAGATCACCTAAAGGGTGCTGCTCAGGGGTTGAGTGAAGATAATATTCTAGGGTTGTCCGAATTTGTTGGGCAGGTTGGTAGCCAAGAAAAAGGTGGCCTAGCACTAGAAGAATTTCAGATGCGCCAAAAAATGTACAAGGATGCGGAACTGAAATCTTTGGCTGATGCTTGTAAAGAGATTGATAAAGCGGATGCGCCGATTGTTATTGATAGCACCGGCAGTATATGTGAGCTGAATGCACCGAATACGATTGATGCCATAGGGCAGCGAACTTTATTTGTTTATCTAAAAGTACGCCAAGAAGGGCATGAGGAAATTTTGAAGCGCGCTGTGGAATATCCAAAGCCGCTATATTATTCGCCTGACTTTTTGCTAGAGCGCTTAGATAGCTATAAGCAGCAATTTGATGTTGTTAAGACAGATATGATTGATCCTTTGGCGTTTTTACGTTGGGTGTTCCCGTTTTTATTTGAGGCACGTTTACAAAAATATCAAGCACTTGCTGATCAATACGGTGTGAGCATCTATTCTGATCAGTTTAATGATGCCCAAAATGCTGATGATATTATTCAAATTATCGCTGAGGCGCTTTAGCCCATGTCGAAAATTATAATTTACACGGATGGTGCATGTAGTGGTAATCCTGGCCCCGGTGGTTGGGGGGCTTTGCTGCGTTATGGTGAACATGAAAAAGAGCTTTCAGGTGGTGAAGAAGATACTACGAATAACCGTATGGAGATGATGGCGGTTATTAAAGCGCTCGAAGCGTTAAAGGGCGATGGTAAAAGCGTTGAACTTTATACCGATAGTAAATATGTAATGGATGGGGTGAATCAGTGGCTTGAGGGCTGGAAAGCTAAAGGCTGGAAGACTGCTAGTAAGAAACCCGTTAAGAATCAGGACCTGTGGGAGCGAATCGATTCGTTAATTCAGGTGCATAATGTCACCTTTTTCTGGGTGAAAGGACACGATGGTAACCCCGATAATGAGCGTGTGGATAAGCTTGCTGTTCAAGCAATATCAAAAGCTTAGCGTGTCCGCTTAAGGCTTTCCCGCCTAAATTTTAACTTTCTGTTAATAGTTGGAAGACATCCTAAAACTATACCCGGACGGAATTCTTCGAAAGGGTTTGAGAGTGCCAAATGCCAGATCTTATCTCGTGTTTCTGCGTTAAATAGAAAAATAAAACAGTCGGAGGCTTAAAATGACACAGCTTAATAACACCCAAGGTAACGTTCAAATGCCACTTATCGCGAGTAATTATAGCGATGAACAAGGCTTAGAAATATATGCGCGTTTTATGCGCCACCTTCGATGCGTTCCAGTCTCACGAATAGATATTAAAGTTTTATCAGCCATTCAGTTTACTGCAGATATGGTTGATAGTAGCGATGCCCATGTATCAAAGACCCTAGTTGATATGGGGCTTCGCGCACCGCGGGCTGCATTTCCAGCTGATTTTTTAAAATATGCAGATCGTGCGTTAATGCGTAGGCCACATGACATAGGTGGTCCTAATGCTGCGTTAAATGCCTTAAAAGCCTATTGGGATAGAATGGGCGAAGATAAATTCGCCTGTATCAAAGAGGCAGAGTATATAGTTCTTGATGCTGAGGCAGTTGTTTAAAGACTGTTTTAGCGGATTCCCTACTAAGCCCCTTATGTTTAAGGGGCTTTTTTTATTCGTTATATCGCTGTTCGTATCGCTCTTGTGTAATAGGGCGTGTATCGCTTTTTGCAGGGGTGTTTGTGCCAAATATGACACGCTCGAGGAGGTTGGATAGGCCGTTATTATTACTTTCAATTCTTAACTCATCGAAAGTTGAGTATTGGCTCTGCGCCTTAATCATGACTTCTTTCCAAATTTGAGCAGGGTATGAGCCGCCCGTGACCTTTTTCATGGGGCTGTTATCATCATTCCCAAGCCAGACAGAACCGATTAGTGTGTCATCATAGCCAATGAAAAGAGCATCGCGGCTGTCGTTTGATGTGCCTGTTTTCCCTGCGAGTCCGGATTTAAAGGCAGCGCCTTTGCCAGTGCCATATTCAATGACGCCATTTAGCATGCGCGTAACATCGGAAATATCACGTAGATTGAAGGTACGCTGATAGCCGCTGCTAGGAGGACGTTCGTAATAGATTTCACCATCATCCATGGATGTTATTTTTGTAATACCATATGGACGTACTTTTAAACCACTATTAGCAAGCATGGCATAAGCATTAGTCATTTCAATTAAAGATACGCCAGAGCTTCCTAAAGCTAGAGAGAGATCTGGTTCAAGTTTTGATGTTATGCCTAGCTTCTTTGCGGTTTTGATAACGCGGCTTGGTTTTACGTCTTGCATGAGCCTAACAGCAGCTGTATTCATTGATTTTGTTAGAGCTTCGCTGAGTGTGACTTCACCGTAATATTTATTTGCAAAGTTTTTAGGGCGATAGCTGCCATTTGTGATGGGCTCGTCTATGATTGTGTCATAGGGTTCCCAGCCGCGTTCAATTGCTGTGAGGTAGAGTATTGGTTTGAAGGCAGAACCAGGTGGGCGAAGTGATTGTACGGCACGGTTAAACTGGCTGCGGTTATAGTTGTGACCACCGATGAGGGCGATAACTTCACCGCTTGGGCGCATGAAAATTGCAGCACCTTGGCTTATTTTTTTCTCTTTTCCATGCGCTGATATGATGCGTTCAATCGCTGCTGCTGCACTGTTTTGTATTTTTGTG
>Ga0208837_1000023_pt1 | contig 29215 bp, 26 predicted proteins | sample DeeseametaMP0327_FD_184214 | JGI IMG/M metagenome (GOLD analysis project Ga0208837, IMG submission 184214) | Marine microbial communities from the Deep Atlantic Ocean - MP0327 (SPAdes) | ecosystem: Environmental > Aquatic > Marine > Oceanic | place: East of Recife, Brazil, South Atlantic Ocean...
GTTATGTGTCGCTCATAGACGCTCTCTTTTTAAAAAAATATGCACTAATTTTCATTTTTCTACGTTTTATGCCGTTTTGTTAGTAATTCGTCAATCTTTCTGGGTTTTAATAAGGATGTAGCTAGGCGTAGGAATTTAGTTATACAGGGTTCAAAATTTGGGAAAGCGGCACTATAAGCCGTGTGGAGTTTTACATGCGACATGACAGGGGTATTTTATCGGGGTTAAAGATTGCTATTCAGCGTCGCCGTTTAGGTGAGCTTCTTGTAATCAAAGGTCTAATTTCTTCACAAGAATTAAAATCAGCGCTTAAAGAGCAAAAAGAAGCGGGTATGCCGCTGGGTCAGTTCTTCGTTGAACGCAGTGTGATTTCAAAAAATCAGTTGCGCTGGTTGTTAGCTAAGCAAAGCGCGCTTCGTGCTTGTGCGGCTGTTATTATGTTTATGTCTTTTTCGAGTATTTCTAGCAAGAAAGCCAAAGCGGCTGAAATCGCAGATATTCCAGCAAAAATCACACTCGCGAGTGTTGCATCAGATTTTACGAGAGTGAAGCACTTCCCGTCTTTATATGGAACGAAGGAAAAGCGCTCGACGAACTTAAAAGCATTTACAAAGTGGAGTGATATGTTCGCGCGTTTTGAGCGTGACCTTAGTAATAAAAAAGCCGCTGCTGTTATACAGCAATGGCGTGAAGATCTTGGTGAGCTTCAAGGCGGCTCTATTAAGACTATGGCTGCTAAGGTAAATGATTTTGTCAACGAGCAGCGCTATATCGTGGATTCTAAGAACTGGGGTCGTTCGGATTACTGGGCAACACCCGCTGAATTTCTTCAGCGCGGCGGCGACTGTGAAGATTTCGCCATTGCTAAATATGCGGCGCTGCGTGCGATGGGTGTTCCAGAAGAGCGTCTACGTGTCATGATCGTACAGGACACGTACAAGGATATCCCTCATGCTGTGCTTGTGGTTTACACAGAAAGCGGTGCATTTATTCTTGATAATCAGATTAAGACTTTAATCAGCACAGATACAGGTAATCGTTACCGTCCAATTTTTTCAATTAATCGTTATGCATGGTGGTTACACACCAAGCCAGAAAACAGAACGGTTGTTGCGAGCGCACGCTAATTTATAAAGTTTCGAGGTCGAAAATCCATTTCGGATGATGATAGATGAGGCAGGGCTTTAATATTATTAAGGCCCTGTTTTATTTTACTCTTCTACTTCTGCAATTCGTAGGAGGTTGGTTGAGCCTGTTACGCCAAAAGGCACACCTGCGCTCATGACAAAGCGGTTCCCTTTTTGTGCCAAGTTCTCCGAAACGAGTATTTTACACGCAAAAGGCACAGCGCCTGAAAACTCACCGCTAATCTGTGGGGCATGAACTGTGTGGATGCCATATGAAAGGCTTAGCGCTCTTGCGACAGATAGGTTAGGCGTTAAGCATAATATCGGTACTTTGGGCCTTTGGCGCGCCATTCTTAGGGCCGTAGCGCCGCTAGCTGTATAGCTGACGATGGCTTTTGCTTCTATATCTTGCGCGACATAATTGGCAGCGGTCGCAATGGCATCAGATGGATCGCCGATCGTATCGGGCTGTGCTTCTTCCATAAATTCGTCATAAATTTCGTCTGTTTCGGTGCGTCGGCAGATTTTATTCATCATTTCAACGCTTCGAATTGGATGTTCGCCGGCTGCTGTTTCCGCAGAGAGCATAACTGCATCCGCGCCGTCATAAACAGCTGTTGCGACATCTGAGGCTTCGGCGCGAGTTGGACGCGAGCTTGTAATCATGCTTTCGAGCATTTGCGTAGCAACGACAATCGGTTTGCCTAATCCCCTAACATAGCGCACAACATGTTTTTGTACGGATGGTACATTTTCAGGCGGTATTTCAACGCCTAAATCGCCGCGTGCAAGCATAACACCGTCGGCAAGAGCTACGATTTCTTCTAGATTCTCAAGCGCTGCTGGCTTTTCAAGCTTTACGATAAGCTTAGCTTTGCCATTTATTAGGGCTTTCGCTTCTGCGACGTCTGCGCCCGTTTGAACAAAACTTTGTGCTATCCAGTCTGCGCCGATTTCAAGAGCGGCTTTGAGGTCTATTTTATCTTTATCAGTGAGCGCCGGAATTTCTAAATAGCTTTCAGGGACGTTGAAGCCTTTTTTATCAGAAAGCTTACCGCCTGCTCTGATTTCAGCGATAAAGTAATCACCATACTCATCCTGCCCTAGCTCTCTGACGCGGCAACGTACCTTGCCGTCATCAATAAAGAAAAGGCCATCTTTTTTAAGGGCAGAGAAAATTTCAGGATGCGGCATATAGATGCGTGATTTATCACCTGGTTCCGGATTGCTATCAAATTTAAGCATATCGCCGCGAACCATTTCTACGCTGCCATCCTTAAAAGTCCCAATACGCAGCTTTGGACCCTGAAGATCAGCAAGAATTCCGATAGGCCGATTGTGTTTTTGTTCAATATTTCTAATAATCTGCGCTGTTTTTTGGTGTGTTTTATGATCACCATGCGAGAAATTAAGACGGAAGATGTTTACGCCAGCTAAAAAGAGCTGCTCTATTGTTTCTTCTGTATTTGATGAAGGCCCCAATGTGGCGAGAATTTTTGTTTGGCGATTGTGCTGTGTATCATGATTCATGTGAAACACTATATCATGAGGTGATAAGCTGTGGAACGGATATAAAAAGAGTTTTTTAATCGGGTTTTACCAACAAAAATAACTTTTTTTATCGGGGATAAGGCATTGGATATGTAGCTTAATTTGCTGTTTTTACATGATTCTTTTGAATGGTAAAATCACGGCTAGGACTATATTCATGTTGTAGGGAATACACGATATGTAGTAGTTTATATATCAGCTTAACGCTACGGATTGTGTTTTTTCGAATACGATCCATCCCGAAAAAGTATCCTGAATAACAGGTTTATAAAGATTTGAATAGGAGTACACTCATGTTTGACGTTGCGCAAATGGAGCGAGGAAATCGCGTCCGTATTGATCGCTCACGCGATGAAAATTTGACAGTTTTTGGTAAAGCAACGCTTACAGATCGCTATTTGATGCCTGAGGAGCAATATCAGGATTTATTTGCACGCGTGGCTATGTATTACGGTGATGATTCTGATCATGCACAGCGTCTTTATGATTACATTTCTAAACTTTGGTTTATGCCGGCAACGCCTGTCCTTTCAAATGGGGGTACGAGCCGTGGTCTTCCTATTTCTTGTTTCCTCAACGAAACGCAAGATTCACTCGATGATATTGTAAGTCTTTGGAATGAAAACGTATGGTTAGCGTCACTTGGCGGGGGCATTGGCTCTTATTGGGGGAATGTTCGCTCAATTGGTGAGAAAGTTGGCCGTAATGGTAAAACATCTGGAATTGTACCGTTTATCCGCGTGATGGATTCTCTGACGCTTGCAATCTCTCAAGGGTCTCTACGCCGCGGCTCTGCTGCGATTTACTTGCCTATTTGGCATCCAGAAATTGAAGAATTTATCGAGATTCGCCGTCCAACTGGTGGTGATCCTAACCGTAAAGCGCTTAACCTTCACCATGGTGTATTGGTTGATAATAAGTTTATGCATGCGGTTGAGCGTAATGAAGAATATGCACTGAAATCACCGAAAGATGGTCATGTTGTGGATACGGTCAATGCACGTGATGTTTGGATTCGCTTGCTGACTGCACGTATTGAAACGGGCGAGCCATATATCATTAACATTGATCATGTGAATGATCAGATTCCGGCACATCATAAAATGGCGGGTCTGAATGTTAAGATGTCTAACCTATGTTCAGAGATAACGCTGCCAACAGGTGTTGATCATCTTGGTAATGACCGTACAGCGGTTTGTTGTTTGTCTTCTCTGAACCTAGAGACATATGATGAGTGGAAAGACCATCCGACATTTATCGAAGATGTGATGCGATTCCTTGATAACGTTCTTTCAGACTTTATTGAAAAAGCGCCTGATACGATGAAGCGTGCGAAGTATGCGGCTATGCGTGAGCGCAGTGTTGGGCTTGGCGTTATGGGTTGGCACTCTTTCTTGCAATCTAAAATGATCCCGATGGAAGGGGTGATGGCCAAAGTTTGGAATAAGCGTATTTTTGAAAATATTCGCAGTCAAGCGGATGCGGCGTCTGTAAAACTTGCTGATGAGCGCGGGCCGTGTCCTGATGCAGCTGATTACGGTATTAATGAGCGTTTTTCAAATAAGATGGCTATTGCACCGACGGCATCAATTTCTATTATTTGCGGCGGTGCTTCACCTGGTATTGAACCAATCGCGGCTAATGCCTATACGCACAAAACACTTTCGGGCTCTTTCCCAGTGAAAAATCCGTATCTTGTGGCTCTTTTAGAAGAGAAAGGTCAGAACACAGAAGATGTATGGTCTTCAATCTTTACAAATGAAGGATCTGTTCAGCACTTAGATTTCTTATCTGATGTTGAAAAAGATGTTTTCAAAACAGCTTTTGAAATTGATCAGCGCTGGTTGATCGAACATGCAGCGGACCGCGCTGAATTTATTTGTCAGGCACAGTCACTGAATGTGTTCTTGGCTGGTGATGTTCATAAAAAAGAACTTCATCAAATCCATTACGATGCATGGAAGAAAGGTGTTAAATCGCTTTATTATTGTCGTTCTAAGTCAATTCAGCGTGCGGAAAGTGACGCATCCTGGAAACGTAGTCAGCAAGGAGAAGACGAGCAAGGCGCGCTTGGTGATGGTACAGGCGGTTCAATGTATGAAGAATGCCTATCTTGTCAGTAAGATTTATGTTCTTAGAGTATCAAAGGAGCCTTTTGGCTCCTTTTTTGTTGAATAAGTATGAATGTTAACGTTTTATTTTATATTTCTAATATAGAATGTTTAGAGAGAGCAAATAAACGCCCTTAAGGATAGTATTGTTTGTAAAAATTGTACGGTGAATTGAGAGCGAGGGTATGTATGGGTAAGTACGCACATTTAAATATTTTATTAGCGGAAGATGATTCTTCAATTCGATCAGCGATAAAAGCGATGCTGTTTGACCTTGGTATTCACAAAATTACTGAGGCAGCGGATGGGGAAGGAGCATTACAAAACTTAATACGCACGCCACAAGGATATGATTTAATCATTTGTGATTGGAATATGCCGAATAAAAATGGTTTAGAGTTGTTAAAGGATGCAAAAATGAGAGCACCTTCAACGCCTTTTTTGATGATTACGGGGCGAGCGGACGAAGAATCGGTCATGAAAGCTCTTAAGTCAGGGGTTTCTGGTTATTTGCGCAAGCCTTTTCGGATGAATCAGCTGGAAAGCAAAATAAAAGTTATTGCTGATAGCTGGAGTGAAATGGCGTAAATTTTTCAAATGTAACGCTTTCGTTTTTTCTAACGAATTGATTCACATGAAACATTATCTATATATATTATTGGCGCTCACTCTTATATCCAGCGGGACTTTCGCGGTGGCTGGTCAGGAGAAAACTATGGAAGATGCAAAGAAAAATTTAACAGCTATGCAAGAATATGTAACGCAGCATGGCGGCACTGAAAAACCCTTTGAAAATGAATATTGGGATCACAAAGAGCCTGGTATTTATGTGGATGTCGTTTCAGGAGAGCCGCTTTTTTCTTCGATAGATAAATATGATAGCGGCACAGGCTGGCCTAGTTTTACGCAGCCTATTGAAAAGCAAAATATTACGGAGCACTCTGATTATAAGCTTTTTGTTCCTAGAACTGAGGTGAAGTCTCAAAAAGGGGGCTCGCATCTTGGTCATGTTTTTAATGATGGGCCTAAGGATAAGGGCGGTTTTCGTTATTGTATTAATTCGGCCTCTTTACGCTTTATTCACAAGGATGACTTGGTCAGTGAAGGTTATGGCGAATATTCAAAGCTGTTTGGTGAGGCTGTACCTGATGGGCCGCTGCAATCAAAAGCGTCTGAATAAATATTATTCTGTGCTTTTACAGCATTACGTTATAATCTATCAGCATGAGTGATGTAGTACAGAAGCTTCAGGAGTATTGTAAAGAAAATGGCGAGCGTGTAACGGCGCCTAGGCAGCATGTCCTTGAAATTATTTCCAGTGCAGATGTTCCTATTACTGCTTATGACGTTCTTGATAAACTTGCTGATCATTTGAATAAGCCAAAACCGCCAACGGTATATCGTGCGCTTGAATTTTTATCAGACCATGGATTTGTTCACCGTATTGAGAGTTTGAATGCCTATAAAGCGTGCGAAGAAAACCACAGACATAATGGTTCGCAATTTATGATTTGCACAGATTGTGGACGTGTTGAAGAAATTCATATGTGCCACATGCCGGGTTCAGTTCGTGCAGAAGCGCTTAAAAAGAATTTTACGCCAGATAGCTGGAGCCTTGAGCTTAAGGGGCTTTGTTCCAGCTGTCACTCATCATAATTATTGATAGCAATGAAGCTTTGCTCCGTCAAAGAATTGTGTTTTCTTGAGTGCAGGGTGATTTTGTTCCAATGTTTTCTGTAGAAACTCTGTCTTATTATCGGCGCGAGCATATTGTTTAGCTAAATGATTAAATATGCGTTTTTGGAGTGGGTGCATATTTTTAAACTGCGCGGCCTGTTCTTCGTCAGAAGATAATAGAAACGCGATCGTTCCTTCTCTGCCGTCATGGAGCTGTTTATCAAGATATTTAAGAAAATCATCAGTAGGATTTTCATTAGAAAAATCTTCTTTGCAGTTAACCGTTAACGGATAATTTTTAACGGAACCGTCTTTTTGTGTGATTTGAATGACGGGGCTTAGAACCTTGTCATTTTCCACTGGCTTTGCCATTGCTTCATTGTTTTGCGCTGAGAACGACACTGTTAAAGCTAATGCATATGCTGATAGTTTTTTATTAGTTTTCATTTTTACACTCCATTTTTTACCGCGCCCTAGTGTTATAATATAACTTTTTAGTTGTCAACGGATATTGCTCCGTCTATATAGTGGATGGATAACAAAATATGGGTGGTTAAAATGGAAGGCGATCATGGACATGGTTCATTAACAATGCTGTTTGCATTTGTTGCAGTAGAGGCATTTGTTTTTGGGACATTAGGGCTTGATGTTATTCCGTCATTTGGGTCCGCTCCGGCTATGAGTTAAGGAGCGTATCTATAATGTCTTCAACAATGGAAAATATTGGCATGTTAATTGTCTTAGACATAGCTTTTGCTATGGCTACGGGAATGACAGGTATTCATGGGTTAATCGTGGATGTTGGCGCAGATTTTGGACAAGCTGTGGGGATTGATCCTTTGTTTGATGCGCATGCTGGGCACACACATGCGGCTGATGTTGTTAGCGGCGCAGAGACTGCCGCCTCTACTATTCCTGAAGGGTGTCATTATGATACTGGTAGCACACAACTGCACTGTGAAGACCATAGTGCACCGGCGAGTATTAGCTGGGGCGCATAGTATCTTTTTGGCTGTTTTATCAATGAATGAGTAGCTTTATTTCCTACTATATGTAGTAAGTATTCTTAGAATTTATCCTATATATAGTTATTTTGTTTCGTAAATTGATTGATTTATCCACGCTATTCACAGGGGGTAGCTGTAAAAATACTTCAATCCTTATAGAATCGTAATAAGTTGAAAACGCTAAAATAAAATAGGAGTAACGCTATGGGTCAGCCAGCCTTAAAAGATGATGTCACTAATTCAAATAGCAAATTATTGCAGGAGCGCCATGTTTATAAGCCATTTTTATATCCTTGGTGTTATGAGGCATGGTTAACGCAGCAGCGTATCCACTGGCTTCCTGAAGAAGTGCCTTTGGCCGAGGATGTGCGTGATTGGAAAAAAACGCTTACCCCTGCTGAAAAAAACTTGATGACTCAGATTTTTCGCTTTTTTACGCAAAGTGATATTGAGGTTAATAACTGTTATATGAAGCATTACAGCCAAGTTTTTGGCCCTGTTGAAGTGCAGATGATGCTTTCTGCTTTCTCAAATATTGAAACAGTTCACATTGCTGCTTATTCGCACCTACTTGATACAATTGGTATGCCAGAGGTCGAGTATTCTGCATTCCTTGATTATAAGGAAATGAAAGACAAGTTCGATTACATGCAGGATGTGTCGATGAAGTCACGACGAGATGTTGCAAAAACTATGGCGATGTTTGGTGCCTTTACCGAAGGTTTAGCGCTGTTTGCATCATTTGCTATTTTAATGAACTTTCCACGCTTTAATAAAATGAAGGGTATGGGGCAAATCGTTACATGGTCAGTCCGTGATGAGACTTTGCACTGTTTGTCTATGATAAAGCTGTTTAATGCATTTATTGCTGAAAACCCTGATATTTGGGATGACGAACTTAAAGCTGAAATTACTAAGTGCTGTGAGATTACAGTTGAGCATGAGGATGCATTTATCGATCTATGCTTTGAAATGGGTGATATTGAAGGTATGAAGCCAGAGGATGTTAAGCAATATATCCGTTTTATTGGTGATCGCCGTTTACAGCAGCTCAATCTTGATCCTATTTACGGTGTTGAGAAAAACCCGCTTCCGTGGATGGATGAAATGCTAAATGGTGCAGAGCACACGAACTTCTTTGAAAACCGCGCAACTGAATATGCGAAAGCTTCAACAGAAGGAACATGGGAAGAGGTTTTTGCCGAGGATATTTTTGCAGGTAATTACGCTAAGCCAGATGAGGATGCTTAAGCCGTTTTAGTGTTTTTATAATTTATATTAAATAGTTATACCGCGCGCTTTTTTTGAAGTGCGCGGTTTTTTGTTGCGTGGCAGCAATATTGAGGTTAATGTTTCCTCTTTTGTAATTTTATTCTACTTTTTGATTAGTTGTTGATCTATAAGAAGGTATTTTTATTACAAAAGCAAATTATAACAAAATTAAGAGCTTATCATGAGAAATATAACAAAATATTGTTTCTCGGCGCTGGGGATTTTCGCTGCGTTGAGTACGCCTGCAATGGCACAAGATGTCACTTTCGATTCTGGGGACACGGCATGGATGCTAGTTTCATCCTTGCTGGTTTTAATGATGACCGTTCCTGGTCTTGCCCTCTTTTACGGTGGGTTGGTTAAAAAGGATAATATCCTCGCAACTTTAATGCAGAGTTTGGCTGTTTGTGCAGTGGTCAGTGTGGTCTGGCCAGTTATTGGTTATTCACTTGCCTTTACCGAGAGCAATATGTTTATCGGCGGTTTGGATAAGTTTATGTTGAATGGTGTTACGCCGAATTCAGCGACAGGTTCAATTCCAGAGAGTGTCTTTATTGTTTTTCAAATGACCTTTGCTGTAATTACGACGGCGCTTTTGGTGGGTGCTGTTGCGGACCGTATTAAATTCTCAACACTTTTGATCTTTACGCCTCTTTGGGTGATTTTGGTTTATGCGCCAATCACACACTGGGTTTGGGGGCCAGGCGGCTTTATTGGCGGCATTGACCTTGAGGACTATGAAGGTGTGCTTGGTATGGGTGAAGCGCTTGATTTTGCGGGCGGTACAGTTGTGCATATTAACTCAGGTGTTGCCGGTCTTGTTGCGGCAATTATATTGGGTCGCAGTTTGAATAAGAGTAATGGCCCATCTGACTCATCTAACCTTGTGATGAGTGTGATTGGTACTGGCCTCCTTTGGGTTGGTTGGTTTGGCTTTAACGCCGGTTCTGCACTTTCTGCTGGTTCTTCTGCCGGGTACGCTATGCTTGTTACGAATGCGGCTGCTGGTATTGCTGCTGTGACTTGGATTATGGTGGAAACACTTCATAAGGGTAAAGCGAGTGTGCATGGCGCAATTTCTGGTGTTGTAGCTGGTCTTGTTGCGATTACGCCAGCGGCTGGTTTTGTTGATTTCGCTGGCTCACTTATTATGGGCGTGATTAGCGGCGCGGTCTGCTATGTGGCTGTATCTTACTTGAAAGAGTGGCTTAACTATGATGATGCGCTTGATGTGTTTGGTTTGCACGGTGTAGGCGGTATTGTTGGAGCGGTCTTAGTCGGTGTTTTTGCTAATCCTGAAATTGGCGGCGCTGCTGGTACGCTATATGGCAGTGATACACAGCTTTGGGCGCAAATCATTTCGATTGTAGTTGTCGCCGTTTATTCAGCAGCTGTGACTGCGGTCTTACTCTTGATATTGCGTTATACAATTGGCCTACGTGTTCAGCCGCGTGAAGAATATGAAGGGCTGGATATGTCACTTCATGGTCAAAAGCTAGAAGTTTAAATGCTTAGAGACTTAAATTGATTTTGAAAGGGCGGCTTTGGGGCCGCCTTTTTTATTGCCCGATATGAGGAAACCATGATTTTTTGGGCTCTTTATTTTCTTGTTCGCCTAAGAGTTCTTGCGCCTGTTCAGTGAGGCTTTGGCTGACTTTTTGTTCTACATATAGCTTATAGTCTTCTATAGCGCGGTAAGGGTTTTCAATGAGTGAATGCTTTGTCATCAGTTCTCTGAGCGCCGCTTCTACAACCTCTTCTTTGGGAGAAGCCCGGACAATATCCATTGTGTCTATTTTATGAGGCAGTAGCGTTTTTGTTAGCCCGCCTGAAAGAAGCTCATAATCACCTGTTTGTTCATTAAACCTCTTAGCATATAGTGCCCCTGTGTACGCATTGATAAAGTATTCCGTATCTGTTTCGCGGAGCGTTTTGATCGTACGATTGAGGTCTGTTTCAAGATCTTTATCATAGAGCAGCGCATCATCAGCGTTTGCCAGTTTGCGGATGTTCCAAAATGATGTTGGTTCATAACCCTTGCTTTTTATTTCATCTTCTATGTGTTGGAAGAAATATTGGGCATTATGATAGGTTCTGACTTTCTCATAGTCTGCAAGATTATTAGATGGTAGGCCATCTTCTTGAATGCGCGTTCTGTAGAGTACGAATTCACCGCCAATTTTATTTAATTTTTCATCTATTTCGCCTTGCTCAACTTTTAGCTCATGGCGAGTTTTTGGGTCTGTTTCTTTACGTAGCTCTTCATGAATGGCTTTCCATCGCTTCATCATTTTTTTGAAGTTTCTGTCTTCTACTTTGACCTTGGCATAGAAATGGCTTTTTAGATCTTGAAAATCTATTGTCGTCAGCTCGGCCATATCATGAATATATTCATGAACAACTTGGTGCGCAGATGGCGATAATATTGCGGCTTTTCCTGTTGGTTTATAACTTGTGGCATAAACATAGCCGTCATCTCTACTTGGTTTGCTTCCAGGTTTTTTGCGGAAAAATTTCATGCCATGTTCACGCGCTTGCCTTGGCTTTTTACGCGGATGAAGCAGTTTATCAATTTCTTTTGCACGCTGTTTTGTTGTGCCTAGCTGCTGCTCATTTTCTGGTGTGATATGTATTGGGATATTGAGCTCGACAGGTTTTGTAATTACTTCTTTTCCTGTTTTGGGATCAAACTGCCTGATAGGAAGTGTGTCGAGGCCGTGCTTAGTAAAGCCGCGTCCGGGCGGGTTGGGAACAACTTCATAGGCAACATTTGTTAATACCGGTTCTCCATATTTATCAGATTTCATATGCATCTGAAATTGGAAGGTCTCTCCAGATCCGGGCTTGATGTCTAACTTTTGTGATGATGGATCAAACCCTATGGCCGCTTGTCCATAGAGGCGCTGGAGTTTAAGTGGACGGTGGAAGCCGATTTCTCTTGTCCAGTAGGTGCTGTTTTCCCAACGGTCTGTAAAGGTTACAGCTTCGATTGTTGCATGGATCAATTCATCAATGTTGGCTTGTCCAAGATTTTGAAGTTTTTTCTGATCATCATTTGTGAATGTATTTCTGCGCCCATGCGATAAGCTGTCATGCCATGCTTTTTTCAATCTCTTACGAACAAAAGGCGTATTATTTATAACTGCGGAAACGAGCGGTCTGGCCAGTGATGCTGCGACCATGATAGCGGCGCCGCCCCAATTTGATGCGGATCCTCTTAATCCAAATGCGAAGGCAATCGGCAGATAGTTAAGTGAGTGTTCTGCATCACTTTTAAAAGTGAAAGGGTCACGAGCATTGGCCGCTTGTTTTATATCTCGCCAGCCATTTTCTGTGATTTTTATATGTAGATATGTTTGTGGTTTTGGGGCGGTGTTTTCATTGTCTTGATCGCCTTGTGTTTGCTCTATGTTCGTAGGCGTTCTTGCATGTACGACGCTTTGAATGCGCTTGAAGCGGCTATCGTTATTGAATTCTCGGTTAAAGTAACTGGGCTTTTGCCTTTTATCTCGTGCCATTATTTTTTTCTCTTTACCGTCTTTATGGCTCTATAGCTATGGGCTGATCTGGGTATTTAAAGCCTGGCTCATCGATATAGCCGCTTTGGCATTGCTGATCTTCGTCCGTATAGGGTTGTGCAGCGTGAAGGAGCTCTTTGAGTGTGGTTTTATTATTTATGATCTTTCCTTGTAAACGCAGACGGATTTCTGTGATTAGGCCATATTCATCATTACATTTGACTTGTACACGCTGCCCCGCGCCTTCACCAAATGCGACATCGAAACTTGCTCTGATGTCATCGACGCTAACATTGTGCCCGATATTCTCTTCAAAGAATTGTTGTACCTTTGATTGGTTTAGTTGGCTCATAAGATATAAAGAGTCGAGATAGTATTCTTCTGCGCCGCCATGTTCTGTTGTTGGATGGCATGTGCCGTGTTTTTCCCATTCCCAACGATCAAGATGGGATTGAGACCCAGGCATGACATTATTTAATTCTGCGCGTGTTTGTTTTGATAGCTCTATAGGCTTTATATATTTCCAATCGGTTTTGGATGGAATTTTTCTAGTATTACAAAATATGAAGTTATTTCTTTCTTCATTATCATAGCTTGTGGGCCATAGGCCATGGAGTGAGAAGTTTTTAAAGTCAGCTCGAGTGGCATCAGTTTTATTTGGATAATTAGGATGCTGATCAAGACATTCAGCCGCTTTTTGGTTAATTTCACAAAAAGAATTTTGCCAACTCGCCGCGAGAACCGAAATAGGTTCGCTTGATTTGTTGAAATGAAGCGCCAGTGTTGTTGCGCCAACTATAGTGCTTATTGAAAGCACTGTTCCGTAGAATTTGTTAATTCTCACTTTTTTATCTCTGCTTTACTTAGAGACTTTTAACTACGCGCCTGACGATAATATGTCAAGAAAATTGGTTGATGATCGTGGATTTATTTAGTCAAAAAAAGCGGCTATCGCGCCGCTTTGTTGCTTTACCCTATTACAGGGGCTTGATTGCTTTTTTCTCGACATTCAAGATGAACGTTACCTTTTAAAACTTTTGATAGATCTTTATCGTCTGTCTCTGTTCCAATTAAGTCTATGATTTCCTTCACGACGTCTTCGTTAATTTTAACTTTTCCGTTCTCAAGAAGTTCTTCGATAATAATGGCTCTAGCATCAAATCCTGAATTTTTCAGAAGGTGATCAAATGGTGTGCCTTGATCCCACCATTTTCCTAATTCTTGGCAGTTTAAGTTGCTGAGGTTGAATTGAATAGAAATAGAATTGCCGCCGATTGTTGCTTTGGTTGTTTCTGAAATTTCCGCGCCCATCAATATGGATTTGAGTGGTTCTTCTAGCTCATCAGCAGAGAGCATTTCTTGCACGGCTTCCGAGAATTTAAGAGGCTCAATCTCTTTTCCGTCAAAGCCTTCAAGAAGAACAAAATCTTCAGGTATTTCAGTTGAAAATTCAGTAGACCCTTCTTCAGAAAAGTTTCCAGCGATTGGGTTTGTTGTGTTTGCTGTTGGGAAATGACTGAAATCTAGTTCAGAACCGTTTGATGGTATAATTGCACCCTGATCAGCTGTATCTCTTACGTCGCCAGCTACTAGGTCTTCATCAGGCATAGGTAGAGTCTGTCCACCTATCTCGTTTGGCATAAGCCGCACATCAGGATATTTCTTTTGTTGCTTTTCTTCCTCACCGCATCCGCTAAGGATTGCGAGCATTGCTATAGTGGATAATGTGCCTGCACGGTTTAAGTTCATTGCATACTCTCTTTACTTAGTTTGATCCGAGTTCGTACAGGCTTTTTATTTATATGTCAATTAATGCGAGTTTTGTTTTAGACGTCGCTTGAGGATCTGACCTTAAACCCTGCTTCTTTGAGGGTTTTGACAATATCTTTGACGTGGAATTTATCCCGTGCTTCGATTACCACTTCGAGCTCTGCTTTTTTCAATGATACAGATTGCATCATGCGCTGGTGAATAACCTCTACCACGTTAGCACCACTTTCACCGATCATACGTGAAATGTCTGAAAGTTGACCTGGAGTGTCATCGATTTCGAAAGTTAGGCGTGTGATGCGGCCATCGCGAACAAGGCCGCGCAAGATAAGTGTTGAAAGCAGGCGGCTATCGATATTTCCTCCGCACACAAGCAGACATACTTTTTTGCCTTTGAATTCTTTAAGGTGTTTTTTGATGACGGCTAGGCCTGTTCCCGGCGCGCCTTCAACTACTAATTTTTCTGCTGAGAGCAGATCAAAGACAGCTGATTCAATTTCTTGCTCAGTTGCCGAGTATATTTTATCAACCAGCTTGTCAATGACTTGCATATTCTCTTTTGAAGGTTCTTTAACAGCGATGCCTTCCGCTAGCGTTGGCCCACCATCGGGACCGTTTCTTTTTTCACGATTTGCAAGAACAGCGTCAAACATTTGCGCTTGTGCGCCGATAATTTCAACATTTGGCTTTACATGTTTTGCTGCTACCGCCATACCAGCGATTAGTCCACCACCACCGATTGGTACGACAATTGTATCTATGTCAGGCTGCTGTTCTAGAATTTCAAGCGCGACTGTACCTTGGCCTGCGGCAACGGCTTCATCATCAAATGGATGGATAAAGGTATAGTTTTTCTCTTTCGCCATATCCATTGTGAATTGAACTGATTCATCAAAATTACTGCCGTGAAGCACAACTTTGGCGCCGAAATCTTCTGTACGCTGTATTTTATTGAAGGGCGTACCATTGGGCATAACAATTGTTGATGGGATGCCAAGGCGCGTTGCGTGATAAGCAACGCCTTGTGCATGGTTACCGGCGCTGCAAGCGATTACGCCGTTTTTACGCTGTTCTTCATTAAGCGTTAAAAGCTTATTGAGAGCGCCGCGCGCTTTAAACGCGTTGGTGTGCTGAAGATTCTCAAGTTTAAGATAAAGGTCAATTCCAAGATGCAGTGAAAGGCGCGTTGCTTTGACAACGGGCGTGCGTATTGTTGAGTCTTTTATCGCTTCATAGGCGTGCTGGACATCTTCGAATTTCAGTGTCATTTCAATATTTTCCTTAAAGTCAGTGCAAAACACTATAATTTCACAGCTGATTTATCCAGTGTTTTTGTGATTATTTTTATAAAGTTTGCAGCGCTGCGTGCGTTTTTTTGTTACAATGATGTCAACAGGTAACCAATAAGGATTTCTCCTTGAATTTATATTTACCTTTTCAAAAACCTCTTATTTTAGGCGCTTCAGCCAAGGGTGTTTTTGAGCTTTTTTTCTTCACATTTTCTCCAAAAATTTTGAAGTCTTTTCAACCCTCCACCTTAAACGGAAGGATACCCTCCCATGTCTAAAAAATCACGCAAGTCACGTAATTCAAATAAAGACAATACAGTTTTTCATCCAGCATTTGATCATAAGTCACAATCTAGTGATTGGCACCCGATGGATGATGAGATTAATGGCCGTCGTGATCAAAAATATGTCAAGAATATCAAGCCACGTTCGGAAGGACAGGCCGAGCTTATAAAATCGATTGAAGAATATTCTTTGACGATGGCGGTTGGGCCTGCTGGTACGGGTAAAACTTATCTGGCTATCTCAAAGGCAGCAGAGGCGCTCGAAAAAGGCGAGATAGAGCGTATTATTCTCTCACGCCCTGCTATGGAGGCCGGCGAGTCGCTTGGTTATTTACCGGGAGACATGCAGGAAAAAATGGCGCCTTACTTGCGTCCATTATATGACAGTTTAGGCGATCGTATGGGCGGTAAGAAAGTTCGTCAATATATTGAGGACGGTACAATTGAGATCGCACCGATTGGCTTTATGCGAGGACGTACGCTTAATAACTCCTTTATTGTTATTGATGAGGCGCAAAACTGTACTTACGGACAGCTTAAAATGATCCTCTCGCGCCTTGGTTGGCATTCGACAATGGTTGTGACGGGTGATCCAGAGCAATCAGACCTTTTGGATGGCATGTCAGGTTTAGCGGATATATCACGCCGTTTGGACGCGTTGGAAAATGTGGCTGTTTGCCGCTTGAATGAGACCGATATTGTGCGTCATCCGCTTGTCGCTGATATGCTCGGTGTCCTGTAATATAAGGGGTGAGGATTTTATAAGCCTGCTTTAGGGAAATATTAAGGAAATTTAGGCATATTGGTATGAACTTAAGAATAAGGGTTCATAAATTATGCAAGCAGGTTTATCTCACCAAATTAATCAAGCGCCACCGCATATGATGCATTCAATTCATCTTATTGTGTCGGAAATTGGCGATTATGGTGGTCCAGCCTATAATCACCTCGTATTTCGTGATCATACAGGCACCGACAAGGTGATGATGAATGGTTTGGCGCTTGAACGTCAGGCTTCTGATGTGAGGGCTTTGCGCGGCGTGATGGCGCCGCCATCAGAAGGACCGCTTGCTGGTCAAAAAATTATTAAGGCTGTTGAAGTTGAAATATTTCAAGGCCCTGTAAAAGAATATCTTCGTAAAATGGCTATGGCTGTTGAAGCGCTTCATTTTGTGAATGCGCAGAATTTGAGTTATAGGCCAGAGGATGTAAACGGTGATAGTCCAAATTCAATAACACACACGCTGATTAGAGCTATGGGGCTGGATTACCCCGAAGAGGCGACGCATTTTTGGGCGCCAGGATATGAACGCGTGATCTTACCTAAAAATTGGAGGTCTAAATATGAACACTAATGCTGAAATAGATATAAATGACCCTGAGGTTTTACAGTTTTTGGGAGCCATTAAAGATGCGCCTATGATCACTGCTGTTACTCAAGAGGCGGCTGTTTCACCTGTTAATGAGGGGAATTTTGATCCGAGTGCTGTAGAATATGATACGGCATCATTAAAAGGCCATGAGCAGAATTTTGTTCTAAATCCTCTACAAGTTTAATTATGCGGCATTGCCGCAGATATTTTTTTTAAGTATAGTTCCTTTTGGTAATTAGAGAGGTTTTTAAGAGATGACGACTCAAGCTCAACAGATTCAAGAGATGGAGGAGCAGCTTAACTGGCATTGGAGAAATTCCATGAAGCCAGCGCGTTTCTTTAATTTCGACGGGCGTGCAGCTTGGCCATTACCTCTTCTTCTTATTTATCCTCGTACTTCAACAATTGTTATTGCTGTTATCAATATGATCATTTTCCGCATGCTGGAAAAGCGCGGTTTGACTTTCCCGGCTGCGTTACGTGTTGTGCGTACGTCTTTGGTTGCTTTTTTCTTTGATGAAATACGTCCGGGTTTGAACGGTGTACATCACCGTAAATTCAAAGATTTCGGTTAAAACGATCTTTAGTCATATTATTCTCCCAAATTTGACGTCTTTTTTGTCAATATTCTTGTTTTTTTCATTGTAGCTCTATAATGTCGCAATATTAAGATCATGTTTTATGAAGGGGATATGCGATATGAGTCTTTCTGCGCGTCATAAGTTTTCAAAATTTTATTTAAAAATCGCTGTTGCGACAGCAGTTTTGAGCTACGCGCAAGGTGCGCAAGCCGGTTTTGAATGGGTTCCAGCCCCTCAACCGCAAAAACCTGTTGTGAAAGCTGCGCCTCCAGCACCTGTTGCCCCAGCGCCCGTTGCTCCAGCCCCTGTTCAGCCAATTGCTGAACCAGAAGTTATTGTTGAATCTAAGCCAGCTCCTGCTCCTGCAGCCGTACAAGAACCTGTACAAGAAGAAGCACCTGCGATGGTTAAGGATGAAGCAGAAATGGCGCCGCAAACACTTGTTGTTAAACAAGGTGATGCTGATGAAAAGATGTTGCCTCTTCCAGTGCAGGATGAGCAGCCAGAGCCAGAAGTTGTTGTTGAAGTTGAGCCACTTTCCCCAAGTGACGCCGCGATTATGGGCGCTGCACCTGAAACAAAGGCGGATGCTGAGCCAGTTCAAGAAAATGTTATTCACACCCGTGAAGATGTGATTACACCGCAAGAGTTTGTGGTTGAGCAAAATGAGGCTGTAAACAAAGAAGATGCAGGCATGAAAACTGTTGTTGTGATGCCTGATGATGCACCTGTTACGGCTGTTCAAAAAATGGCTGACACAAAAAGCGCGCCTAAGCTTTCAATCATGGCATTTCCTGAAAATGCTTCGACACAGGCTGAGCCGGTAGAAAAAGTGATCGCGGATGTTACAAGTTCAAATGCAAGTCGTGCGGTTGAAGAAGAAGCAAAAGTTGTTGGCTTCGGTAGTGATATGCCACTTGCTCTTGCGCTTAGACAGGTTGTGCCTGCAAATTTCTCATATTCATTTGCTGAGAGCGTTAATCCAGGACAGCGTGTCTCATGGAATGGCGGTAAAGCATGGTTTGATGTTGTACGTGAGATGGTGCAGCCAATTGATCTTAATGTAGAGATAAGAGGCCGTGTTGTTCATCTTTATCCTACACAAATGAATGTTCCAGCAGTTGAAGCTGAGCCGCAGCCTGTTGTTGAAGAAATAGAAGTGCAAGCAGCACTTAGCCCAATGAGCATAACGGAGCAAGCCAACGCTGCGCCAATGATGCAGGATGATGAAATGTTATCGCCTATGCCAGAAACAGCACGTACAGCGATAAGAGATCCTGGTGAAAGTGTTGAAGATGTAGTAGATATGGCAGAAACAGCACCTGAACAAATTGCATTTGAAAATGCAGAGCCAAGTGCGCTTCAAAATATTGAACCTGCTTCTGGTGGCCCATTATTCTGGGAAGCGCAAAAAGGTGAAAGTCTTAAATCTACACTTTCTTCATGGAGTGAGACATCAAATGTCGAGCTTGTTTGGGAAGCGGATTATGATTACAAGCTCGATTCTAGTGTTTTGGCATCTGGTGAGTTTTCTGAAGCGTTAAGCGTTGTGCTTTCTCAAGCTATGGAAGAAGGTAATACACCATCGGCTGTTTTCATTAAGCCTGAAGCTGGTAGTGCAGAGCGTGTGAAGCTGGTTGTTACAGATAGCTCTGCTTCTGGAAGCTAAGAATTTTTAGAGTTTAAAGAAAACCCCGCTCATCGAAGCGGGGTTTTTTTTATGCGTTGTATCATATGCGTTATATAAAGCGTGTTAAGTTTAATTCGTTCGTTAGGGCGGTTACCCTGTAAGATGCCTCAATTTGCACCTGCATCGCGTTAATCCTTACCGCAATTTCATTAGTATCAACTTGTTCAACTTCACTTACGGTGTTTAGAAGGGCGTTTTTCTGCTCAACCAGCGATTCACGCGTTGTGTGCATGCGTACGCGGGCGCTTTCTAGCTGATATTCAACGGTATCAATATCATCTAGTGCAGTATTGAGCATTTGCGCCATATCGTTAAAGACTGCAAAGAAGTTTTGCTTTTGCTCTTCTAGAGTTGCGCCCGGAGCGCCGTCTGCGATTGTTGGATCCCCTGCGGTATAAGGCTCTGCATATGCATCTGCAATTGGTGTTAAGTTTGAATTACTCAAAAACGCCGTGACAACCATGACATCTCTAAAGGCCTGTTCATTCGCGGCGGCTGTATATTTAATTTCTGTTGTATCTGTTACGCGGATATAAACATCATTAATATTGCCAGCACTTAAGGTCGCAGAATATCCGACAATTGTATCGGTTATCGCATTGGGGTCATCGGCTGATGTTCTTGATCTTAGGGCACTAATCAACTCTGTATTATTCAGGTTTTGAGCGGCAGGTAGTGTTTCATCTTTCCAATCTTGAATGAGGCTACTAACTGCGGCATCTAGCGTGCCATTATTAGAAATAGGTGCTGTATTTGTATCTGTTCCGCTCAAGAGATAGCGATCACCATCACGTATATTCAGGAAATCAACCAATAGCGGGTAGAGGTTATCTGCTAGGTCTGTGATTGTTTCCAGCTCAGTTGCAATTTCTCCTGAGCTCATACCAATTTCTGTTGTCTCAATAGCGGGTGTTAGTGGATCATCGTATATGATCTTGTCCCCTTTTTGGTGTACGCCTTCTTGCGAAAGCAAAAGCATTGCGCTTGATAGGTTTTCAGCCTGTTCTTTAAATTCACGGATAGATGTTAGCATCGCATCTAGGCGACGTTCGGCATTATCAATGTTATTGATATAGGTGTCTATCGCTTTGACATCTGCACGTGAGCGCTGCGAAGCCATTGCGTCTAGCCCTAGTCCAGAGAAGCGATCAGTTTTCAGGCCCGTCGTTAACTGGTTGGCTAGCCGCGTGAAATTTTCATTTTGGTTGTTCAATAGCCTGATCTGCGTCAGTGATTGTCCATATGTTGAAATACCTGCCATGTTTAGCTCCTATTTAGACCTTTATATTGAGTTGAGTAGCTCTTGGAACATTTCGTCAACGGCCGTGATAACACGAGCTGAAGCTCCGTAAGCGGTTTGTACGACAATGAGATGGGCTAATTCCTCATCCAAATTGACGCCTGATTCATTTAAAATTTGAGTACTTAATAGTTCTCTAAGGGCTTCCTCATCGGATTCTCTAGATTCTATAAGGTTGATTTCACTCGCGTGCTCATTGACCATGTTTTGTGCATATTCAACGATGCTAGAGGCATTAATAATACCGGTTGTGACCGATGCGTCTGGCCCTAGATACTGGTTTCTAAAACCAACAGTTGGGATAGGCGGTAAAGCTGAACCGTTTGTTTCAGACCCATAGGTTACATTTGTTAGAGGCGATGTATCTATGACCCGCGTTCCTGATACGCTATAAGTACCAAAAAGTGCTGAGACAACATTGGCGCCATCATCTATAGTCGCTCTTGTTCCTGTTGTTGCTGGCGGTACGGGGCCTGCAGAGGAAGCATAAGCGGCACTATTGGTTTTAAATGGACCGCTTACAATTGTAATATCTCCACCAAAATTTGGATTATCATAGTTATCGCCAGGGCGTAACCTGAGGATACCATCGGCGGCAAAGCCAACTGTATCCACTGCTAGACCTTCTACAGCATTCAGTTTGTTGATAAGGTCTGTATGCGTATCGCCGGGTTCTATAGTTATGCGTGTTGGCTGGTTATTGCCTACATGGATATCAAAATACGGGTCTTCGGGTGCTACTGGTGATCCTGCATTATCTGCAATTCCTAAAAAGACGAGCCCAGATGTGCCCATTGCGTTAGCTGGCGCTGCTGAATCGACTGTATATGAGCCGCGTGTATCGATTAGAATTTGCCCATCAGGACCAACACTTGCTGAGGCGGCAAGGCCAGCTGGAACAGGAATACCTGCAATTTGTGCGTTGATTTCAGCAACAATTTGATCGGCGGCATTTGCACCTGGTTGCAGTTGTGCGGCGGCCATTGAAATATCGATCGAAGTTGGACCAAGCGGGATTCTAGAATCCTCGAATGTAATTCTGAATGTATCATTTGTTGGATCAAGCGCGCCATTTGCAGAGGTTATGAGCGCATTTACATCAGCAAAAGCGGTTAGGTTTCTTGTTCCTTCAATAGTGTTTTCAGATGTTACACCGATCCATGTTTGAAGATCGACACCAGCCGGCCTATTGAGTAGGTCAATTTGTGTCGCCGGATCGATATTATTTATGGTTTGATAATCAATACTCGTAAATGTGTTTTCAATCACACGTCTTATGACTTCGTTTGAACCTGATTCGATGTTAGTGGCGCCGTATGTCCCATTTTGTAGAAGCGTATTATCTTCTATTATTGAGTTGTTGACTTGTATGATGCTGGCAAAGCCTACATAAGCCACAGCTGTGTTTGTTGAAGGGTCAGGCGCGGTATCCGCTGGGATTGTACCGCTAGGGTCTGTAAAGAGGCGAAGACCCTGTGCTTCAAATCTAAGCGCTGTTTTATGGGCAAGCTCGTCTAGCTGCGCCATTTGTTTTGGAAATGTTTCGTCTCTTAGGGTGATGAGGCCGCCTAAACGTCCGCCTACATCTGTTGTTGTGATGTCAAAAGCTGCTGGATCATCAAGTGGGTTTCTTACATAGATTGGTGCAGCGCTTGCCGGGTATGCGTTCGTAGCAGAAAGTGGTAGCGGTGAAAAGTAAAGCTGCTGTATTTCATCGCCAGCTAACTCAACACCTTGACTTGTTTGTACAACCAACACGCCATCGCCTCGCTCAAAGAATGATATTTCCATTAATTCGGAGAGTTCCTTAATGGCATTGTCGCGATCGTCTTGTGCTTGCGCGATAGAGCGGCCAACATTCAAGTTACTTTGTACTTGTACGTTAAGTTCACCAATTTGCTCAACTAAGTTGTTGATACGATTAATGGTGTCTACCATATCCCCCTGAACATCATTCCGTGTGGTATTAATGAGCTCAGCAAGGTCATTGAATTTTTCAGCCATATCAATGGAGTTATTTACGGTTGTTGCCTGTAAGAATTGATCTTCAGGACTATCCGCAAGTGCGGCAAAACTATCCTTCAGATCGGAAAGATTTGCCGCTATTGATAATTCTTGATCTGGTGGCCCATGGAATTGTTCAATGCGGTTTAGGTAGGTCTTTTGTACGGTCAGCTCGCTTGTAGCACTGACTTGTGTCCAGAGATTACGCGTAAGATTGATATCAACATTACGGATAATTGTTTCAGGCGATACACCTATAGCCCGTCCATCAACAGTTTGCGTGCTTTGTGGCAGTATCTTTCTTGAATATCCAGGGGTTCCTACATTGGAAACATTTGCCGCAATTGTATTAATTTGCTGCTGTGACATACGAAGACCTGATAAGGCGGTCATGAGTGATGATGTCATGTGTTTTTCCCTTTTTTATCTTTATATTCAGATGCTTAAGGGTTTTTTGGCTTTATTTCATGCGTTTTTTACTGCATTAAACAAGCGGAAAAAATAGCCCTATAGCTCTTCCATATTTTATAAATGCAAAAGGGATGCCAATTTTGATTATTTACTCAAAAATACTGTTAGTAATTTTCAGAGCTTCTGGATTTGCTTAATGCACCTTGCGCTTTTTCGACGACAGGCATGAGTTCACCTGAGAGGAGTGCAGAGGTTAGCATTTCTTGGCGCATCATTGTTTGATAATGGTCGCGCATTTGCATAAGAGAAATAGCCTCCATAGATGCAAGCATGCGGTCTACATTCGCAGGTTTATCATATAGATTGGTGTAAAAGTCAGGGTTTTGGTACAGCTTCTTTGTAAGCATTTCCATTTGTGCATAGTAGCTAGGACTTTCTCCTAACATTGTCACGATCTCTGTGTCTGAAATGCCAAAATCACGCATCATTGTCTTAATATGTGCCCATCCAGCTTTTTCAGGGTCAGCATGTGTTGGTGCTTTTGATTTCATTCCGACTTGGTGCGCGAATGACATATGCGCAATGTTGTGAAGGGCAATCATTGTACGTGCCTTCATGACGCCACTAACATTGTTATCAATGACAGTATCGGTTGGATTATCATATGGTGTAGGCCAATATAGGTTTTTAGCCAGCGCTATAACGTCTTCTTCATCCTCTGTGAGTGTATCATCAGTGAAATCGACATCGATTGTGAGTTTGCGATCCATGGCTCTGAAATAGTCAATGTCTTTGTTCATGCGCTGAAGATCTGAGGCGCCGGTACCGCCTGGGGCTGCTGTGCGATATGGACTATCAGATAAATCATTATTCTGATCGTGCTCACATAGGTAGGATAGGCCGCCGCCGTTATCCATTGGATTACAATATTTTGTTCTAAAGTTCTCAATACGGCTAGCATACTCATATCCCGGACCAAAGCCGCTCATGGTATTATATTCATTCGTTAAATAAGCCATCATGATTTCATTCATGGCCGCTGTATCATGATCTTTTTTCTGGGATGTGTTTGCTAAGCTTTTTGTAAAGGAGGCTATACGGCATAGCTGTTCACTTGTGTGATAGTCTCTATGTGCTTCTGCTTTTAAAACCTGGTAATCACGCTGAACTTCTAGTGTTTCTTTTGCATCGAAGAATGTACCAATAATGAAGGCTTGGTGCATTGCGTTATATGTGAGCTGTTCTGCAAACATTTGCATTGGCTCTACAAAATGATCAACAAAATCGGCCTCTAAACTATTCATGAGACCAGTGTCACAATAGCTTGGTGTTGGCCCAGTTCCACAATTTCCTGCAGAATATGAGTTAACGCCTGCACTTGTAGGGCCACCACCATTAGGTGAATATTGCACTTCTATTGTTGGACGTTTAACTAAATCGTTTACGTCTTGGCCAGGTGCAGCGTTAAAAAAGGCAATTTTATAAGAGCTTTTTTCTTTGGGCTGTTTTTGATGGAAGTTTTCAATTTCATCTTCAAATAAACCAGCCCAGTCAGAACGTGTTTCATGTAGGTTTTCTTGAGATTCTATAACAATTTTTGTGAATTTATTCGTGCCAGAGCCTTCAATACTCAGGGCATTATTCTCAAGATTATGAATAAGGACAAGATTAAGAGTGTCATTTTCATCATCTATTATGAAGTTGTATTTTACCTCTGATGACGCTGAGAGCAGATTTTCAGTCATAGGTATTATTAAATTCCCATGTTCATCTGTTTGCGCGGTTCCTGAAAGTGGAACGATTTTTCCGTCATCAATGATTTTGTAAGTGACAATCATACCTGGTTTAAAACCAGTTAAATTTGCAAAGATTTCTTTATTGGCAATTGTGTCTTTACTGCCAATAAATGCTTTATGCTCTTGCGTTTTATTCGCTTCGGGTGCGGCCACAACAATATTTGGAGTGAGACTCATGAGGGCACCAGCAGATACGGTTATCGCTGCGGCTGTATATATGAATGTCTTTATATTCTTAGTCATTGGCCTTATATCCTTCTTACTCCCCTGATCTCGTTTGGTCAGCAGATTGGATATCAACGCGCTCTTGAAGATCAACAACAGCAAGCTCTAGGAGCACGGAAAGTGCAGCTTCATAGCGTAGATAACTTTTATAAAGGTCATATTTTTGCATGAGGCCAATAGCCTGCATCGCCACTCTCTTACGCTCTACGTTTGCCGGTTTATCGTAGAGGTTGGTGTAAAAGTCAGGGTTCTGGTAGATTTTCTTTGTCAGAACTTCCATTTGTGCATAGTAGCTAGGACCATCAGAAGCGCCGGTTGTCGCCCCTAATAGCTGGTCAATATCATCACTATCGGTTACGCCGAGTTCTTCAAGGATAAGTTTCAAGCTATCACGAGAACCAGCTGTTCCTTTTGCTTTCATAGATGTAATCGAATCGAATGAGTTTTTAGCAACACTTAATTTCGCAACGGCTGCTCTTGCATCCATAAAGGATTGTGCAATAGCGGGGAAATTATTCGGGCCACTTGCTAATAGGTCCGGGCCTGGGGGTCTCAGGAAAACCTCATGGCCGTAGAGATTATCAGCAAGAGCAAGAACATCTTCTTCGTCATCTGTTAGATCGGTATTTGTAAAGTCGATGTCGAGTGTCCATTTATTATCGATAGTTCTGAGATAATCTATATCTTTGTTCATGCGCTGAATATCAGAGGCGCCGATACCGTCTGAAGAGCTTCTATACGTACTATTTGAGAGATCATTATCCTGATCGTGTTCACATAAAAGACCTAAAGAATTGTTATTATTTGTTGGATCACAGAATTTTTCACGGAACTGTCTTATGCGCGCCATTTTATCAGCGGCAGGACCAGGGGCTGCTGCGGTATTAGCACCACCAAGCATGCGATCTTGGAAACGCTGTGATAAAACATGTGCGGTTAATTCTGCTTTTCTCTCAGATGCCGCTAGTGAGCGTGTAGTTGAACCAAATGTACAAACGCCCGTACTTGGGTGGTAATCTTTGTGCGCGCGCGCTCTAATTCGTTGTAAAGTCCGCTGCGTTTCAAGCTGCTGTTTAGCGTCAAAAAATGTACCAATAATCGCTGTTTGATGACTGGATACGGCAACGACTTGATCTGCAAACCCCATCATTGCTGGTAGAATATTATCTTGCCAGAGTGTTTGCACCCAGAAAGTTCTAAGCCCTGTATATTCTGAAGTTACACGGTTTTGAAGCTGTGTTTGTGTTGTTGGCCAGTTTGAGCTCAGCGCCGTATTGACTGTCCCGTTACATTGACAACATGCGGCCGCAAGCACTGTCTTTGGTGCTGTCGCCATGATGGCTAATAGCGAGAAGGCTGTTATGATTTTGCGGTGATTTTTAGATCTCAGTTTCATCATGTCTATCTCATTATTCGTTTACATTTAATTTTTTGTTTGCATCTTCAGCATATTTTTTCATTTTTGATGATAATAATACTGACATAGCCATTTCTTGGCGCATTTGACTTTCGTGTATGGCACGTTCGAGCATCAGCTCAATACCTTTCATAGCCGCCTCTTTCCTTTTCAGGTTTGAAGGCGAGTCATACAAGTTCGTGTAAAATTGTGGGTTTTGATAAATCTTTTTTGATAAGATTTCGAGTGTAGATAGATAGCTAGGATCTGGTCCATATAGCTCCAAGTATGGCGCTACCTCATCTTCTGGTACACCTAAGTTTTGTATTAAGCGGCCTATTGAATCTGGTAAAGATGTATTTGTTGCATTTTTGTAATTTGCACCGAGTGATTTTAAACCGATTATGTTGTTGAAGCTGTTTTCTGCTACCCCTCTTTTTGCAACAGTTGAGCGATATTTAAGATAGGATTGAGCAAGATCATCATTATTGATTTTTACTGCGCCAATTCCGCGTGATGAAATATCATTACCGTAAAGATTATTTCCAAGTGCCATAGTCGCAAATTCTGCATCTGCCCCAATCCAGGCTGGTCCGTCTACATCTAGTGTTCTTGTTAGTTCCAACGTCTGCGTATAATTGATGTCGGCATCATACATAGTTGGGTAAGAACTACTATCGTCATTTTGCCCATCAGCATCGCCGCACATGGCTGTTAATCCTGTAAAATTGATGCCATCTATCCAGTTGTTTTGGTGAGATACACATAAATTCTGTCGCCAGAATATTTGGCGGTTGAATTTATCCTCTTCTTCTCTTGTTGCGCCTCCAATATTTTTTGTACCTAGATGTCTAGCCATTTGTCTGCGACTAAATAAATGCGCGGTCTGATGACCTGAGGATTCTGTGTGTGCGAGACTTCTTGCGACTGTACCAAATGTACATATACCTTCATCAGGCTGGTAGTTTTTAAGCGCCTCATATCTTTTTTCTTGAATGATTTGCTGCGTTTCTAAGTAATGCTTTGCATCAAAGAATTGACCAATTTCAAAAACGGACGTTAAGCCTTGAGCTGTCATGCGTTCGGCAATGTCCTGCAATGTTTCAACAAATTGGTCAGCGTCTGTTAGGAAATCATTGACTAGCCATTCTCTATGATCTTCTGTTTCATCTGCGACATGGCTCTTAAAATCATTTCTTTCTGTATTATGGCGATTATTGATACTGTTGGTACTGCCTACGCAGTCTGCGCCTGGGCATCCATTGCAGCACGTTGTCGATACTGTTGGTGTTACGGCAGATGAGTATGCATATGGAATATTCCCTGCGAACAGAAGGGATGCATATATCGCTGTGTGGAGTAATTTTTTGATCATTTTATCGCTCCTTACCCCATACATTATTTGGACGCGCTGACATGTGGTTCTCAACTGAAGTGGATAGAAGAACCGACATAGCCATTTCACGTCTTAATTGGCTTTTATATATCGCACGGTCGAGCATAATATCAAATGCGTCTAATGCAGCGGCTTTACGCTCTACATTTGCCGGTGTGTCATATAAATTTGCGTAGAAATTTGGATTTTGGAAAACTTTTTTTGTTAGAATTTCTAGCATAGCTAAGTAACTGGCATCTAGATCTTCTGGGTCGACGAAATTTGTTGTTTCGGTGTCTATGCCATAAACCTCAACAACCTCATCTTCAGGGATGCCCAGATCCATCAAGATGCGGCCCAAGAATAGGTTCGTGTTTGAAATATTCACGCCTCGCACTGTTGAGCTTTGTGTTCTTAGGGCGACAATATTGTTAAAACTGTTTTCTGCTACCCCTCTTTTTGCGATGATAGATCTCATATTTGAGTATCTCTGTGCTGATTGCGGGTCCGCAGCTCTTGTTGTTCTAACGTCACGGTTAATAATATTGTGGCCATAGAGGTTATTACTCAGTGTTAGCACGTCAAGCTCATCACCGGCACCCACCCAAGATCCACCATAGACGTCAATAACTCTTTTATTTTCGACGGCACGGCCAAAATCAATGTCGATATTGACGCGGTGTCTTTTTTCTATATCGGAAGGAGACGGCGTTGTTGGCGGTGTTGTCTGAGAATTACAGAATGTTGCTAATCCTGTATTAGATGTATCTGTAGAGAGCCAGTTATTATCTTGTGGGTCACAGTAAACGTTAGTAAAACGAATCCAGCGATTATATTTATCCATTGTAGGGCTTTTTGCACCGCCCATATTCTTTTTACCAGTATGGCGCGCCATTTGACGACGGCTGAGTGCAAGTGCAGCAGTTTCGGTGGCTGCATCAGTATGAGCAAATGAACGCACAGCCGTACCAAATGTACAAATTTCTTCACTTGGTTGGTAGTCTTGGTAAGTCTCGACTTGTAATTCTTGTAATAAGTTTTGCGTCTCTAAATGATGTTTAGCATCAAAGAATGTACCGATTGAAAAGGCCTGATGAAAAAAATTGGCTGAAATTTGTTCTGCCATTTTCTGCATAGCATCAATAATAAGCGGCATTAACGTATCTTCTAGCCATTCTTCATGCTCATCGGCTTCGTCAGTAATGTGATCCAAAATATGATCGCGGTAATGCGGGTGATAATCGGTGAATAAAGTGGCCCCGTCTTGGCAGTCATTGAAAACGCAGGCATCACTTGAAGGGTTGCAGACGCAGCCAAAAGGTGTACAAAATTGACATAGGCAGCTTCCATAAGGTCCGCAAGGTGACATGGTTGATCCATTAACGCCCGTATATGACCCCGGTGTCGTCACCGATGGTGTGAAAGGGTCTGCTTTACTAATATGAGATATAGAAATGA
>Ga0208837_1000024_pt1 | contig 28744 bp, 24 predicted proteins | sample DeeseametaMP0327_FD_184214 | JGI IMG/M metagenome (GOLD analysis project Ga0208837, IMG submission 184214) | Marine microbial communities from the Deep Atlantic Ocean - MP0327 (SPAdes) | ecosystem: Environmental > Aquatic > Marine > Oceanic | place: East of Recife, Brazil, South Atlantic Ocean...
ATCATTATATATCTGGGTGCTTCTGGGACGTTCAATAACTCGCACAAGATAGGGAGTGTTGAGCCAGCAACAGTGACTCATATAAAAGGTGATGAAAATCTTGTACCTCATAAAGCTCTATATGAGATTAAGCTCTTTAGTAAAAAGAGTGGGTCACAGGTTCTGAACATATCTGGCAAAATGTTTTATGAGTGGGAAAAAACCTGTGGTGGCTGGCTTACCGATCATAACTTTGACATGCTCTATGAATATGCAGATAGCCCATCCATGCGTGTGACCAGTAATTTTTCTACATATGAAGGCTTTGACTCGCAAACTTTAGACTTCACGATGGAACGTAAAAGTAATGGTCAGGTTTTTGAAAAAATCCGAGGCTCTGCAAATTCTCAAGAGGCAACATATACACTGCCCACAGATGATCTGAAATTTGCTTTTGATGACGATACTTTTTTTCCAATTGCACATACAGCGGCAGTCGTGAATCAAATTAAGGCCAATCAAAAATTTATGTCTGCGACCTTATTTGATGGCAGTGATACAGAAGGGCCTCTCATAGTTTCAAGTTTCGTAGGGAGTAAAGCTGCCGCGCCAGAAGAACTGCTGACGCAGAAGGACATAGATAAGAGCCTCTTAGACGCGCCCGCGCACAAGTTAAGATTAGCCTTCTTTCCGCTTAAATCCGAGCAGGCAGAAGCTGACTATGAAATGGACATGGTTTTCCATGAAAATGGCGTGATCAGTGATATGCATGTTTATTATGATGACTTTGCTGTTTCTCAAAGTCTTGTTGCTCTGCAAGTCTCTGAAGATAGCTGTGTAGATTCTATGGAAACTAAGGAATGAGTTTATATACAATAATAATCGAATATAAAAAGAAGAGTTCTCAAACGTAAGAAAAATCGTTAAAATTTAACGGTTTGGCAATAAAGCCAGTGTAACTTAATTATAGAATTTAATTCAGCAGGGTATTTATGAATAAAACAGTACTGATTGTCGAAGATAATGAGCTTAATATGAAGCTCTTTCACGATCTTTTAGAAGCGCACAATATTGGAACAGTGCAAACAAGCAGTGGGCATAACGTATTGGATTTAGCCAGAGAGAATAAGCCGGATCTAATCCTGATGGATATTCAGCTGCCGGAAGTTTCAGGCCTAGAAGTCACGAAATGGCTGAAAGATGATGAAGAGCTTAAATCAATACCTGTTATCGCCATTACGGCTTTCGCCATGAAGGGCGATGAGCAAAAAATCCGTGAAGGCGGCTGTGAGGACTATATCTCTAAGCCGATCTCAGTCACTAAGTTTATGGACGTTGTTCAGAGCTATCTGAAATAAAGGAAAAATTATGTCAGCACGCGTGTTAGTAGTCGATGATATTTTGCCAAATGTAAAACTTTTGGAAGCAAAGCTCACCCACGAATATTATGACGTGCTGACCGCCATGAACGGTCAAGAAGCACTCAAAAAAGTGGAGGAACAAAGCCCCGATCTTGTATTGCTTGATGTGATGATGCCAGGCATGGATGGATTCGAGGTCTGTACACATATCAAAAACAATCCTGCGACAGCACATATCCCTGTTGTCATGGTCACGGCTTTGACCGATTCGGGTGATAAAGTTCGCGGCCTTGAATCAGGCGCAGATGATTTTCTTTCTAAACCGATCAATGACACAGCCCTCATGGCGCGTGTGCGTTCGCTTGTGCGCTTAAAAATGTCTACAGACGAATGGCGCGCGCGTGAAAACACAGCGAGCCAGCTAGGCGTGGGTGATGATAGTGAAAGTGTTATGTCACAATCAGCAGATGAAGCGCGTGTCCTCATTGTTGAGGATCAGGAATTTGAACGCGAGAAAATGACAGAGGCGCTAAGCGCTCGTGGTCATTATATTAAAAGTGTCGCAAGTGGCCCAGAGGCATTGGAGCTTATACAAAATGATAATTTTGAACTTTTAATCATTAGTCTAAACCTCAAAGAAGAGGATGGTCTTCGCCTGTGTTCACATCTAAAAACTAATGAAAAAACCAGAAATCTTCCACTCGTCATGATTGGTGGTGAAGAGGATATGGACCGTGTAGCTAAAGGCTTAGAGTTAGGCGCACATGATTATATAATGCGCCCGATTGATCGAAACGAGTTAGAGGCGCGTGTGCGCACACAGGTTCGTCGTTGCCGTTTTCAAGAAAAGCTAAGAACAGGCTATGAGAACAGGCTGTCTATGGCGTTGGTGGATAGTCTGACAGGGCTGTATAACCGCCGCTACCTTGAAGTACACCTTGAAAAACTGATTGAAAAAAATAAGACGACTCATAAAAATTTAGCAGTTTTGATGATGGATATTGATCATTTTAAATCTGTAAATGATACCTATGGTCACAAAGCCGGAGACGAGGTTCTTCAAGCCTTTGCTGGTCGTTTAAAAGACAATCTTCGCAGCTTTGACTTGGTCGCGCGCTTAGGTGGTGAAGAATTTGTCGTAATTTTACCTGACGTATCTGAAATGCGTGCTTACATGGTATCAGAGCGTCTGCGCCGCGCTATAGCGGAAACAGTTTTTGATGTTAGTCACCCTGATAGTCCAATACCGGTTACGACGTCCATTGGCGGCGCGATTATAGGCCCTGATGGATGTAGCACAATTCACGAAGCTTTGGAACGTGCCGATTCTCAGCTCTATGCCGCTAAAGAAGGTGGACGTAACTGTGTGTTCTTTGAGGATAAAGGTAAGCTAAATCCAGAAGAGTATATGGGAATTGCCCGCAAACTTCTGGAATAGTCTTTTCTTCATTTCTCTAAATATTGAAGAGGCCTAAGCTCGATTACTGCGCTTCCATAAAACGCAGTAATTCACTGTTTATACGGCCTGTCGCATCAAGGCCATATTGACGCTGATAAGAGCGCACAGCATCCTGTGTTAACGGACCGTCTAGTCCATCAGCTGGTCCTGGATATAGGCCTTTGCTCATGAGAACTTCCTGAACCTTTGTGATCGTCATATGTTGGCTAAGCGCAGCGTTTGGAATTGTGTTTTGTGCACGCGCACTGATTTGCTCTTGTGTGACAGCTGGTTTTTTGTTGACCTTAACCTGATCCGCAAGCTTATTAACTTCATTTTTGTCAATGCCAAGTGTTTTTGCCAGCTGATCTAAAGCACCACGAGCCTCTGGGCTTCCTTGATCAGCTGCAATTTTATACCACATGATTGCCTCATCAGGTTTAGCATCACCAAGAAGGCCATTTTCGTATATAAGACCAAGGTTATAAGCGGCTTCCATGATGTTGTTGCCGGCAGCAGAAATAAAATAATCTCTCGCTTTTTGTGGGTTGTAAGGAACACCAATGCCCTCAATATGTGCAATGCCAAGATTATATTGTGCTTCTGGGTGATTGCTCTGTGCGGCTGCCTCATACCATCTTAATGCTGTTGTGATATCAGCATCAACGCCAAGCCCTTGGTGGTATATGACGCCAAGGTTATAGGACGCATTAGCAACACCTCTTGCGGCTGCTTGTTCAAACCATACACGTGCTTTGGTGAAATCTTGATCAACTCCGCCATGTCCAGCTGTATAAATGGCTGCTATATCGTGCTGGGCTTCGCCAAAACCTTCGAAGGCTTGGTTCTCAATGTCCTTGATAGCACCGCTCAACTGACTATCTGGCTTTATAATTGCTTTCAGGTTTTGAGCTGGTTCAGGAACGATGCTCTCTAGAGAAGGCGCAGGGGCCTTTACTGGCGGAGCAACTTGAGTCGTTGTTGCGGTTAGTGGAGGTTTCTCTTGCGGAACGGGCGCTGGTTTAGGTGTCTCAGATTTTACCGGCGCAGCTTCCTTTTCGCCCGGTTCAATATCATTAAGGCGCTCAGCAATTACATCCATTTCGGCGTTGCTAACCTCGCGCCCTTCAAGGGCAGCAATGATATCTTTTTCATCGTTCAAAGCTTTTGTAGCAATATCATTCTCGTAATTCTGCGCAGCAGCTTTGCTTGGCTGTTCTTGAGCTTGCTCATTTTGATATATACCTGCTGGCGCTTCATCAATGACTCTGTCTTGCGTTTGCGGTTTAGAAACATCGCTTAGGCTGCGAATAACAGGTACGTTTTCTTCTTGTTTTTTCTCAATGGTAATTAAGGGCTGATTGCTTGGTGCACCGCCAATAAGAAGATAGGCTGCCACACCGCACACAGTAATAGCGCCGCCTGCAATCGCTGCGTAATTCCATTTTATTTTATTCCACCATTTTGAAGCGTTGAGCGTATTCTCTTCTCCTATCGGTGCGGGGCGAATAGCTTCTGGTAGTGGTGAGCTTCCAATATGATCTAGGTTTTCTTTCTTTTCTGCTGGCGCTGCGGGCGTATTGCGCGCTTCGGTATCTTCGTTATTCGCTTCTGGTACGGATATGCTTGGTGTTTCTACTTTTTGTGCGTTTGGCATATGTGCACGTAAAAGAGCGCTCGCTGCTTCAAGCTCAGCCTTTTGCTCAATATCGCCGGTGCCTGGAACAACATTTTGATCTGTCAGTAAGACCATAGCCTTCGCGTTAAGAGAATCACGCATCTGTAGAACTGTTTCTTCAATGCGCTCAATTTTGCGCATAAAGCGTGCACGCTCTTCAATCGCTTTATCAAGCTTACGACTAAAGCGCGCTTGTTCAGCAGAGGCTTCCTCAACCTTGTCGCTTAGTTCTTCATAGCGCTCTTCACCATCTTTGATGCGTTGAACTATCTTTGTTGCGATCTTGCCATGCTCGTTGAACTTTTCGTTATTCTGGTGCTGCTTTTCTTCAAGTTGCTTTTGCTTTTGGATAAGCTGATTTCCAACTGCTTGGTGACGCGTAACATCTGTTTTAAGCGCGCTCAGCTCTTTGTCAGCCTTGTCTGTCTTACCCTCAAGTTGAAGAACAAGGCGGCGTGTTTCTTCCATTTCCTTGATTGCTTCTTGTGCTAGCTCTTCTGCATGATCTGAAGATTTTTTGCCCTCAGCCTGCGCAAGCTTCTGCTCTAGCTGTATATATGCTTTTTCACTGCGCTCTGATTTGCTCTCTAGATCGCTGATGAGGTCACGATAAGCATCCAACTCTTCACGCATTTGATTGCGCTCAGCTTGTGTGATTTTAAGGCGCTCATTTAACGATTTCAAAAGCGCAATAATCTGAACCTGTGTTTGCTGCTCTTGAATAGCGCCGCTCGTTGGGTTAGGTGAGCTTAGCGGTTTATTAAAGTTTGGCGGAGCAAATGGATTCGGACGAAAATCGTTCGCACCATTCTGCGTGGTTAGTTCGTCGTTGGCTGTGTCTTCTAGTTTCTCAAAGAACACGCGGCCCTCTGATGTCTTTTTAAAGCCCATCTTCAGCTATCCCTACTTATAATTTATTGCCCGATTATGTTTAGAGCTTATTAGATTTTGTAAAATAAACACAAGTGAATTCACAGCTTTTAGCTCACTGATCCACATATTTCAAAGGAGGAAAAAATTAATGAAATATTAAAAATTACTAATTATGGTTACTGTACATTTATATATAAGTGAAAAAAGTTTATAAAAAATGAGTAGTGCATACGAACAGTTTGCCAAAGATACATATGAAACGGTCTATAATGCGGCTCAAAAAGGTTTGAGTGAAGCAAAGGGTGAGCCCATCTTGATCGTTAGTGGTGAAGAGCATAGTGACAACATTTTAGAAAAAATCATTAATTTTGTTTGGACAGATGATGAGGATGAATCACCTGCACACGCCGCGGCCTATACACATGTAGCAGCGATCAAAGCTGCTGAGCAACTTGTCGGTAAATACAATATGGTTGTGAGTGTCGAGCAGGACCCGGATCTAATAAAGGATATGTTATCCAAAATGGATGCTGGTATGCCCCTTGATTTTGCAATGGATCCAAGCCCTACGCAAATCGCTTTTATGTATGCTTATGAAAACGGATATACAATCGTTGGAACAGATGCTGGATATAGGAGCGCAATTCAGCGTGCCGAAGGGGACGCTTTGAAAGCTATTGATGATCCGCAGCGATACGCCATGGAAAACGCCGCTCTTAGTGATTTAGCAGACCGTGCAAAAGTTGTCGTCCATGTTGGCGGCGCTGCGCATATTAAAACGCTGCAAGGCTATTTGCCAACTGATGATTTTAGTGATCCAGATAATCTGCCAGAACCTGTCGACAATCCGTTTGGTGATGTTTATGGCCGCGTTATTTTTTTTAATAGTGATGAGGATCAGGGTAGGCAAACCGGAAGCACAAGCTTTTATAGAGACCCCAAACATGCCATTCAGATTGATGCTCCAGGTCGTATGGATGATAGTGACCGTGAAAATGTAGGGCAGCGCATAGAGGAAGCCGCGACACTCAATATATTGGAGCATAGGCCAGAGATATCCTCAAAGCTCGAAATTCTAAATAATTAACATAAGTACATGATTTAATTTATATTCATGACTCCATCAGCTCGTTCATTATGGAGGCGCTAGTAGTACGGCGAAAGCATGTATGCTATGTTTGTAAGATCCCAGCAAAGGCCGACTATGAATTTAGAAACTATAAATTTGACATAACATAAGCAATGAACTATCTATAGCCATTATGAAATGAACGGAAATTAAGTTGATATGAAATTATCTAATTTTTTTAATACGGTAACAGATATTTTGATGAAATCATCCGCAGAAAGAAAAGCGGAAAAATCTCAAAGATTACTAGATATTGAGCGGCAGGAAATAGTGGAAGACTATCTCAATGAATTCGCTACTGCTGAACAAATTGATGAGATCGTTCAAGAAGTGAAGGAGAGTTCTGCGCTTTTCTCTGCAAGTAGCAAAAAGCCAGATAACGAAGATGGAGCAGTTTTCGGCTCAAAACTCCCTGACGCTGATAATTTTAGCTATGTTCCCAAAAGACTCTATGCCAATGAAAGAATTATTCGCGAATTGATTGTGCCTTTAATAGCGCACAGGGAAAGACTAATTGAACATTTCCAAAAGCGCGTAAGAGAAACAGGCCAAGTAGCCGCAAATGATTTAAGGAAATCGGGTGATGATGTTGATGGAGCGGTATTTACAAACTCTCATGACACGGAGTCTGAAATTATAAGAGCGCTAAATAGCGCCGCACAGAAAGTTGAAAAGCACAAAGAGTCTTTAAAATCGCAGAGTATTAACCTTAAAGATTATCACAATGATACTGACCTCTGCGTAGAGCTATACGATATTCTCGCGCACGACGCGCATAAATTTTTGTCGAATGATGTTCATGCAACACTACGCGAAATTCAATCATGGCCAGAAGATGATCTTGAGAGACTATTAGAGGGCTTGGGACAAAAAGAAAAATTCAAAGCCACTCAGGATGCGATCGACCAATTGAAAACATATTCAGTGCAACTGCCATTACATCTAAAATTCCATGCCAACCAATTAGAGGTATCAACCGGATACTATCAGTTAAGTGATGATGGAACTTTTAAAGTCAGTGATATGTCTTCTTCCATGCTCAAGAGATCTGTTAAAAACATTTTGGATGGAACAAGTGAGCAGATAAAAGGTAAGCAGCCAGAGCAATATATTTTAAAAAATGTTCAGCGCTATTATAATACGTCTAGGCGTATACAGCTTGATCCACGTAAAGTGCAGCACCAAACGTCGGCCCATCTCCCAAATATAAACGCCGAATAAGCCCATATTTAAGCGTAAGCTATGCGCTTTTATAATTGGGAAGATTATCCCGATTATGAACCTTCAGCACACCCAAAGAACTGTGTTTTCAATCAAAGAAAATAAAAAGTTTGCATATACATAACCATAGGTATATACGACAGTTAATTTTCATATTTGGAGAACGTGATGAAAATACTACATATCTTTGGAGCCAATAGCACAGGGGGCGTTGGCCAAACTTTAATGAATACCCTCCGCGGTAGTCCTGATGGCTATGAGCATGAAATTGTCGATCTAGCGTGGCGCGGTCAATCCACTTTTCCCAGTGATATAAAATCAAAAGCATCAATTAGTTGTTTGGATTTTAACCTGTGCTTGGACGAAGGTTTGCGCAAGCAGCTCTTAACGCAGGCAGTGCAAAAATCAAAAGCTGATATCGTGCAGGCTTGGGGACGAAACGGTAATTACTATACCGGTAAAATTGCAAAAGATTTGCCGCAAAAATCAAAGCTATTATGGTGGATCACAAGCGCACGAAGCTTAGAGCAAACCCAAGAGGACGAGATGAAAAAGATTCTGCTGGAAACAGTAGAGATGTCTGATGACGTTGATTATGTGATCTATGCATCCGATGAAGTGCGGGACGTGCATACAAAACTCGGCTTTAATCCGGTCTCATCTTCTGTAATCTATAACGGCGTTGATACGCAAAAATTCAAACCCGCTGAAAATGAGCAAGCAGTGCGCGCTATAAAAAGCAATCTGGGTATTCCTGCCTCGGCTATAACAATTGGTATGATTGGCCGCTTTGATAAGAATAAAGACCAAGCTGGCTTCTTAATGGCGGCAAGTTCACTAAACAAAACACACCCGAATGTTCATTTTGTTTTCGCTGGCCAAAAAACAGACAGCCCAGAGATGCAAAGCCTCGTTGAGCAATATAACCTACAGCAAAATTCTCACCTGCTTGGTGTGCGCAGTGATATGCCGCGCATATATCGTGCACTCGATATCGGGCATTTAAACTCGTTAAGTGAGGCCTTCGCCAATGTCCCGATGGAGGCCATGGCAACGCAGATGCCGTTTGTACAAACGGCGGCCGGTATGCCGGAGCTAACCGTTCGCAGATCCGAGCTGATCATCCCCACCCGCGATGGCTCGCTCAGTAATAATGAATGGATAAATGCGGTTATGGGTGCATGGAAACCGCTTGTAAACTCAGCTGAGTTAAGAACTGAAATAGGGCGCGATAACCGCAGCCATATCCAAAAGAATTTCAGCCTGCAAACACAGGTCGGCGGCTTCCATAGCGTGTATAATAAGCTCTGCCCATTAGGGTACGTGAAGGCATTTAACCCATCGGCGCTAAGGCCAAAGCTGCCCGCGCCCATGCGCAAAGACAGCCCCGCTGCCAAAGCCTATATGTTCCGTTTTTAAGGGATAGTAAAGAAGGGTTTACGAGGCCTAGAGCGTGCGTAACTTTACCTGCGCATCGCGCCAGCGCCGCATATTCCCCTCATGCAAAAGCGCGCCATTATCAATCAGGATATAAATCCGCTCGGCGATCTCTTGCCCTGTATCACTATGTGGGATCAGCCCCGCCTCCGGCAGCGCGTCAAACGCGCGCGAGATCAGAACATTGATCTTGATAAAATCCTCTGTTGCGCACTCCATAATCACCGCATCGAATAGTGCATTTTCTTCGTCTTTAGTCATGCCACGCACTATGGCAGTATTGGGGGTAGAGGGCAATGCGTTATTAGCTAAATACACTAATGAGTATTTGTATAAATAGAATACCGCTTGGGATCGCCAGAAGAATATATCCTACTATAGCTATGAGTAGAGCAAATATGAGCGAACGTCTGTTTTTAATATCATTCCTGAAAAATGTTTCTATTAAAATGGATCTTAACAATCCGTCATGTAGGGTTTTTGCTTTAGAAAAATTACCAACTTTAGGCACGCCGTCAGAATAATTACTAGCAGCCACATCGCAAAATTCGTCCCATTCATAGGTGTAATATTTACCATGGCGAGTATAATGACAATTTTGAATTTCGTTATGAAATGTCAAATATTGATCAAATGTGAAATATTTTAAGCCAGTCTCTACGAAGTCAAATTCACTTTTCCCTACTTTATGAATCCAAGGTTTCCTGAGCCTGTAGATTAAATTTGAAATGCCAACAAATATAAGTCCAAAATATACGAACGCTAACCTGTCTTTGGCTGTAAAGTTTTTGAATGGAATGTTATCATCTACGATATTTTTAAAAGTTAAATGATCAGTTACATAGTCATTAAATAAGATTAAATACCCTATAAATGGTATTACGATAGCACATTTTGGTAACCACCCATCTATTAAGAACAAGTAGTTTGACCATTTAAAATTGTACCTAAACGTATGACAAATCATTACAAAATTTTAAGCCGCCTTATCCTCTTTATCCTCTTTATCCGCAGCTTCCGCGGCTTCAGTTTCACCGAGTGTGCCGTTTGGTTTTTGCGCGGCGACGAAATCACGAACATCTTGCGTGATTTTCATGCTGCAAAACTTTGGCCCGCACATAGAGCAAAATGATGACACTTTATGCCCTTCGGCGGGTAGCGTTTCATCATGCATTGAGCGCGCGGTATCCGGGTCCAATGACAAATTAAACTGATCATTCCAGCGGAACTCAAAGCGCGCGAGGCTAAGCGCATCATCGCGGCGCTGCGCCCCTGGGTGGCCTTTGGCAAGGTCGGCGGCGTGCGCGGCGATCTTATAGGTAATCACCCCTGTTTTTACGTCGTCTCTATTCGGTAGGCCTAAATGCTCCTTTGGTGTGACGTAACACAGCATCGCTGTGCCGTACCAACCGATTTGCGCAGCGCCGATGGCGGATGTGATGTGATCGTAACCCGGCGCGATATCAGTCGTGAGCGGCCCCAAAGTGTAGAACGGCGCTTCGTGACATTCTTTCAGCTCTTTTTCCATGTTTTCTTTGATTAAGTGCATCGGCACGTGCCCTGGCCCTTCGATCATCACCTGACAATCATGTTCCCATGCTTTTTTGGTCAGCTCGCCTAAAGTCTTTAGCTCGGCAAATTGCGCCTTGTCATTGGCATCTTTGATCGCGCCCGGACGCAGGCCATCCCCAAGGGAGAAGGTCACATCATAAGCCTTCATGATCTCGCAAATTTCATCGAACTTAGTATAGAGGAAAGACTCTCTATGGTGCGCCATACACCATTTCGCCATGATCGATCCGCCGCGTGATACGATGCCCGTAATACGGTCTGCCGTAAACTGCACGAACGGCAGGCGCACGCCCGCGTGAATAGTGAAGTAATCTACGCCTTGCTCGGCTTGCTCGATCAATGTATCTGCAAAAATATCCCAAGTGAGATCCTCGGCAATACCGCCGACTTTTTCTAGCGCCTGATAGATAGGCACAGTACCAAGCGGCACAGGGGAGTTACGCAAGATCCACTCACGCGTGTCGTGAATGTCTTTACCCGTCGATAGATCCATGATCGTATCCGCGCCCCAGCGCGTCGCCCACACCATTTTATCAACTTCTTCACCGATAGAAGAGGTCACAGCAGAGTTACCGATATTCGCATTAATTTTTACAAGGAAATTACGTCCGATAATCATTGGCTCGCTTTCCGAGTGATTGATATTCGCCGGAATAACCGCGCGCCCCTCGGCAACCTCTTTACGTACAAATTCAGGCGTAATGAAGTCGGGCAGGTTCGCGCCAAAGCCTTCACCGCCCTTATTATTGTGTACTTCTTCACGCGCTTGGTTTTCGCGTACTGCGATATATTCCATTTCAGGGGTGATGATGCCTTTACGCGCATAATGCATTTGGCTGACATTCTGCCCGGCCTTTGCGCGCAGCGGCTTGTCTGGTGAAGCCGGGAATTTTTCGTGTTTAACTTTGCGGCGCTCAAGCGCAGCTTCATCTTTATAGCCATTATCAACGGGCTTGATCTTGCGCCCCTCAACTTCTTCAACATCGCCGCGCTCAGTAATCCATGCTTTACGGCGTGTCGGAAGACCCTTCATAATGTCCAGCTCAATGCTGTCATCTGTATATGGGCCAGAGGTATCGTAAACGGTGATGTTCTCACCGTTGGTAAGCTCGATTTCACGCATCGCGACATGATGATCGCCGACATAAACTTTCTTAGATGCAGGCAGGCTGCCGCGTGTAACGTGAGTTGTTGAAGGGCATACGCCCATAGCTTTGACTGTTTTCTCTGACATTGTCTTTTCTTTCTTATAAATTCTTATTTCTGGTATGTGTCTGCGTGAAGCTCTTGTACTTCAACGGAAAGGCTAACGTTTTGACCTGCGATAGCGGATTTTGCTGTGTCGTATAAGCCCTTCGCCATTTCGCTTTTAAGCGCATTATCGCGCCCCGGAAGCAGCTTTAAGGTTATGTGCATCATTAAATCTTGCTGCGCATCATCACCGACAACGCAGTTATATACAGGGTGGCTGCGGGTTTTAATCGCTGCAATGGATACGGTATCTCTAGACGCTAGGTCTTGATGAAGATCGTGAGCAAGCGCATTAAGATCAATATTTTCGAGTGTATTTGAATGCTCAATAACAATATGAGGCATATGTCTGTCCTTTCCTTACGCCGGTAAAACCATTTCCCATGGGCCGGATCAAGTTATGGGCGTTTTTCTCAGCTCTTTCAGACAAGAGCACCGCCAAGGTTTATATATGTCTGAGAACTTACAAAGAATTCTCGGCGCGGGCAAGTAACAGTTTTGTAATCTTGCCTGTTAAAGTTTTATAATTTTGACATAATATTATTGTGTATCTCAGAGCGCGATGATACAAGGCATTCATGGCTAAAACGTTAAATGATGAAATTCTAAATGATATGAGGGATCTGAATTCATCTCTGTCGACCTATTTATGGCAGGCTAACAGGGTTAAGGTTCTAAAAGGCCTTTTTATGTTTTCAGTACACCGCCCGCGCGCAATTGAAAAGGCGCACAGTATATGCCGCAAAGCAGATATTGAATTTTCACCGCGTTTGGATGAAACCCTAAAAAACATCGTTAGCTTTTGCAAAAGCTCTGGTGATATAGCGCTAAATGATATGGCTCGTTATTTGAACACCAAATCAAATGATATATTGAGGATAGAGCGTGAGTTAGCAAAACAACATCCCCCCTCTATGCCCCAAAAATATAGTGATCTGTTTAATGTGAATGCGCTTATTAAATCTTACAAATTGCATCGTGAAATGTGGCCGCCCCCAGAAAGTGTCCGCAAAGAAGCGCTTAAAGGGGCTGAGGAGTTATCGCGTAAGCTCTAATCGTTTGAGTAAGGCTTCGCAGCCCCGCGCACATAAATCATAGACATGCTCAAAATCGTTCATTGACCCATAATAAGGATCAGGCACATCTGCTCCATTTTCCAAGAATAACCTAAGCTTATGTGTGTGCTCTGGCGGGCATAGGCGCTGCATTGTTGTTAAATGTCCGCTATCCATAGCAAGCAGAAGATCAAAATTTTCAAAATCTTCAGCCGATAATTTTCGCGCAGCAAGGAATGACAGATCCACGCCATTATCACGTGCGACTTGTATCGAGCGATGGTCAGGCGCTTCGCCGATATGATAGCCATGTGTACCGCAAGAATCTATCCTAAGGTCTAAACCTTCTTGCGCGGCCATGTGCCGCAATATCCCATCCGCAGAAGGGGAGCGGCAGATATTACCAGTACAGACAAAAAGCACAGATTTCATAAAAACCTCATCTTGATTGAGAGCTTGCAACTGCCCAAGAGCTTACATAGACTTGATCAAAAGGTATAGGGATCAGGATAAATCATGAACCGAAAATTCGCTAAACGTTTGTTACGCACTTTTATTTTAAGTGCTGCGGCTTTGGTCATAGGCATGGTATTGGCCTATAACCAAATTAAAAGCCAGGTGAATGAAGAGACGAATGATAATGGAAGAACGCATTCGCTTGTGTCTTCGGTAAAGTTAGGGGGTGATTTTACCCTTGTTGATCACAATGGCAGAAGAGTCACGCAGGACATATTTAATGATCATTATGTTTTGCTCTATTTCGGTTTTACCTACTGCCCAGCAATATGTCCGACTGAACTTCAGAAGATAAGCGCAGTGCTTAAGCGCTTTGAAGAAACTGATCCAGAGCTGTTAGAAAAAATATTGCCAGTATTTATTACTATTGATCCAGAGCGCGATACGCCTGCTGTTCTTAAAGAGTATCTCTCTCTTTTTAATCCGCGTATCCTAGGTCTAAGCGGAACCGAGTCTCAAATAAAACATGTGAAAAACTTATACCGAATCTATGCAAAAAAAGTGCAAACTGATGAGATGACTGAATATACAATGGATCACTCATCTTATATATATCTATTTGATAAAAAAGGAAAAATTTTATCTATGTTCCGAATGAAAGATGATAAAGAAGCCATCTATAAAGAGATTGATAGTCATATACGCTAAAGCATTATGGATAATAAAAAAAGAATTGACGCGTCGCACAACATAGAAACCTAAAATTTTAATAAAAAACAATGTATGCTTTACACAACATAGCGTGGTGGGGAAGTCATAGCTACGCAAAAGTTTTAGGATGAAGGAAACAAAAATGACATTATTAAAACGCACATTGCTATCAACATCAATGGTATCTGCGCTTGCATTAGGGGCAGTGAATGCAAATGCTGCTGGCTTTTACATTCAAGAACAATCTGTATCAGGTTTGGGTTCGGCCTTTTCCGGCTCAACTACGACACTGACAGATCCAAGTACAATCTATTTTAACCCGGCAAATATGACGCGTATTAATGGCGCGCAAGCACAGTTTGCTACGCACCTTCTTGTGCCAAATTCTGAACTTACAGATAAAGGTTCAACGGCTGTTGGCGGTGCTTCTATTGTAGGTAATAATGGCGGAAATCCTTATGATCCAACGCCTGTTCCTAATGGCTTTGTATCATACCAAGTAAATGATAGCTTATGGGTTGGTGCTGGTGTAACGGCTCCGTTTGGTCTTGAAAATGAATATGATGAAAATTGGTTTGGCCGCTTTGATTCGGTTAAAACGTATCTTCGTGTTTTTGATATTCAGCCAACAATTGCTTATAAAATCAATGATATGGTTTCTATTGCTGCGGGTCTAAATATCCAACATGCGGAAGCCGAGCTTACAAATGCTTCACAAGCTCCAGCAGTATTTGGTCAGCCTGAAGGTGTGTCTACACTAGAAGGTGATTCTGTCGATTACGGTTATACATTGGGATTATCTGTTCAACCAATAGAGCCACTTCGTCTGGGTGTAAGTTACCGCTCTGCTATCTCTCATGAGCTTGAAGGGTCTATTAAAACAGAAGGCGCTGGTACAGCGAATTTTGATGTTTCGGGTCAAGCAGATCTAAACCTCCCAGATGTTCTCACTGTCGGTGCTTCATATGATATCGATGAAAAATGGACAGTTATGGGTCAGGCAACTCATTTTGGCTGGGATAATTTTAAGGATATTACAGCAACGACAGATGAAACATTTTCTGTTCTCGGTGGCTTAGTAAGCCGAGGTGCAGGAGCAACTGTATCATCTGTTCGTCAAGGCTATGAAGATACATGGGCTTATGCAATTGGTGCAGAGTACAAAGCCAGTGATCTTTGGACGCTGCGCGCGGGTATGCAATTTGATGAAACACCCACAACCGATGAGTTCCGTACATCAAGAACACCAGATGGCGATCGTACGTGGCTATCAGGTGGCGCAACATATAATGTTAATGACAGCCTCGCTCTTGATCTGGCTGCAACATATATCTGGATTTCTGATGAAGATATTGATCTGAAAAGAAACAATGCATTTTCAACTTTAGGACAAACAGACGTGAAAGCTTCTACAGAAGGTAATGTCGGTATTTTCGCGCTAGGCGTGACTTATAAGTTCTAAGAGAAGACAGAAAAATAATGATAAAAGGGCGCTGAATAGGAGCCCTTTTTTTGTGTTTGAAATGAAGGGTATGATTAATCTTCTAGAATTGAGTTTAATTTCATTGCAAGTCCCATAGATCCCTGGACTTTAAGTTTACCCATCATAAAAGCAATATTAGGGTCCTGAGTACCATCAAGAATATTTTCAAAAGTACTGATACTCGTTTTCAGTGTAATATCAGATTCATTTTCATCATTCGAAAATTCAGGCGGGCTTTGTGTTGTGTCGACAAAAAGCAGGCCATCATCGCCAAAATCAAAAGTAACCTTTGCATTAAGGCCGCTGGCTAAAACTAGTTTGTCTTTGATACGTTTTTCGATGGATTCAAGTGACATATATGTATGCTCCTAAAGGTTATAAGGATTCTATTCTACAGTATAATGGAACCAATTTCCAAAAGGGATTGCTGCTTTTAAGACGCGGTGTTAATCTAGCTCCGTATGAGTCATAATAAAACCAATAGGATTATCAGTCATGGTAAATAAGTCTTTTCGCAAATTTTTAATGCTTAGCCTCCTCAGCGGTGCGGCTTTTGTTCCAAGCCATGCCAGTGCACAAGCTGCGAAAACACCAGATATCTATTTCTACCCAACCCAAAAATGGGTAACGGCGGATAATGCAGGTAATTGTGCAATCCATAATCGCTTTAATAATGGATTTTTTGTAGGGCTAGCGGGTCAAAAAAATTCACTAAACGCGGTAAATGTTAATTTCCGTCAGAATGTTTTCGAGGAGGGAGAAACATACTTCACGAAGCTAACGATACCTGGCGCTGGTATGATTGATGTTCAAGCAAAAGCAGTCAGTAGAGAAACATTGAATTTTGACATTAGTGCGCAAGCAGGCTTGCTCGACAAAATTAAAACAAGTAGCGTTCTCGACATCGAAGTCGAAGGTAATGAATTTCGTTTTTATCTAACGGGTTTTGCTGCAGCTGCAGGCAATTTTGAAAGTTGTATTACAGGTGTTAAAAAGAAACCAGTACCTAAAGCGAGTGAACCAAAAGTAGCGGAGCTGGAAGTTCTTGCGCCGCCGCCGCCAGTATCTGAACTAGAAGATGTAAGTGCACCTGTTGAAAAGCTTGAGCCTACGCCTGAGCCAACAGGTATCGTGGCATCGACGAGAGACCTCGCTAAACCAAATTTGGAAGGGGCAGTATTCAACCAAGCACGTCTTTATGAAGACCAAGTCAAGATGGAACGTCCACAACCGGCGCAGCGTTATTCGGAAACTATCGCACAGCAAATGCGTGATGAAACCTATGCACCAAAAGCACCCGCACCTGCTGCACCTGCGCCAATGCAAGAACAAAAAATGCCAGAGCCAGAAGCTATTGAAACAGCTAGGGAAGAAGTTGTAGTGCCAGCGCCAGTTCTCGAAAAAGAAACGCCTCAAAATGAAAAAGATTTCATTGAAGATGTAATAGCTGGGCAAAAGCCAGTTGTTACGCCTGCTCCAAAAGCAGCGATAGAATCTTCACCAGAACCGACGCCAGCTCCTGTACCTGAAACTAAAGTAGAAGAGACAGTTGCATGGAATGAGCCAGTTGAACCAGCTCCGGCTGAGGAAGAAGCTGTAGAAGAAAAAGAGGCTATTTCAGTCAGTGATGTTGTTCATTATGAAACGCCAAAGCCAAAAGTAACGAAGGAAACTGTGAAGATGACAGCGGACTTTACAATGGATGAGGCTGCTCAAGCACAAATTGAAGCGCAAAAAGCGCGTAATGATGCTCTACTTGCTAAGCTTTCCGCAGTGCAAAAGCAGCTTGAGATGTTAAAAGATGAAAACGCTGCGCTCAATAATGATCTACAATCAAACTTCAAAGCCTCTGAAAAAGAACGTGTAAGCATCGCAACAGATAATTGGAATCTTGAGCGAGCAACAATGAAATATAATGAGGCTGAACGCCAGATTAAACGCCTGAGCCAGCAGCTGCAAAAAGAGCGAGCAAAATGGAATGCTGAAAGAAAAGAGTTGGAAATGACACTTTTCGATCCGCAAATCACAGACGCTGAGCAGCTTGCACGTCTGGCTGAGCTTGAGGCAAAACTAGCAGCTGCGAAAGCAGAAATTGCGAAGCTTAAAAGCAGTTTATAGCCTCTAAGCACTTATTTACTTATTTATGATATTCTATAAAAGTCTGCCTTAAACTTAGGGCGGGCTTTAATTTTGTGTTTTTGTAAACTTTTTGTTAATAATTAAGTGCTAATTAACACTATGCTACGTGGAACTATTATTAGATTGAATAGAAATATAAGAATTAAAAGGTAGCACGATCGTGTCTAAAAAAAATAAAAAAACCTATATGCTAACGCCCGCCTGGCAAGACACGACTGTACCGGGTATCACTCAAGCTGTTGAACGTCTTGTTAAACAAATCGACTCGGTTCATGACACAAAAAATCAAAAAGAGACTGCGCCGCGTCTATCTAAAAGTGAAAAAGCCAGAGCGACACAGACTTATAAACTCGGTGAACAGGCACGCGGCCAAGCGCTAAATTACATGTATACCTTCGCTGAGAAAGGTGACATGAATAACCGTGATTTGGTTGCTGTTGCCGACATGAAAGCCCTGAATAGATATTTTGCAAAGGTCGCAGCTGGAAGAAGTAGTAATGACGCTGGTAGAGGCCGAATTTGCTTTAGTTCATTAGAGCAGTACCAAGCTTTCAAAAAAATGCTCAGTAATTTAGATGAGAATGGGTATGTAAAAGACATCAACATTAAAAATGTTCGTGTTTTGAAACATGAAACTGATGATTACATAGAGAACCCTAGAAAATCTGGATTTGCAGGATATATCAAGACAGCTCTGGAAATCGAAGTTGGCAAAGGAAATATTGCCTATTTTGAAGTCCAAATGATGCCAGAAAATTATTTAAAAGCTGATAAAGACTCTCACAAGTTATATGACATGATGAGAATTCTAGAAGAGATACCTAAAATATACCTACAAGATGGTGATCAAGACGTTTATGATGCACTCAAATTGGCGAATGAAGCCTTATTCATTGAAGAAGGGCTTAGAATGCAATCTAGTGGCCAGAAAATCACAAAAAGCCAAGCAAAAAGAAGCGCAAATGGTGAGCTTATCGGTGCGTTATTAAATGCAACTGGATCAAGGCCTAAAACCCTCTTGGATATGAGGAAGAAGCCATTTGACTTGCCTTCACGTGAGCAAGTGGAAGATACAACAAATATTCTATCGCAAATTTCTGAGCAAATCCGTATGTTGCCAGGTCGCTCATTACCATGGCGCGAGCAGACAATCGATGCCTTAGCGTTTGCTAAGACATCTATATATAACCTGGATAAAGCAAGACGGGTTATCGAAGCCAAGCGTAACAATGGATGGTCTTTAGAGCAGTCTAAAGATATAGTCTCAGAAGCGCATGAGCATCTACCTAGACGATAAACTAGCCTCTATAGCCTCAATAGCATTTTGAGCAGCGTCCGCATTTGGGCCGCCTGCTTGCGCCATGTCTGGGCGCCCGCCGCCGCCTTTACCGCCTAAGGCTTCTGAGCCCGCCCGTACGAGATCAACCGCGCTTATATCGCTACTCAGCTCTGCTGTGACACCTACAACGATAGACGCTTTACCATCATTTGCCGCAACTAAAACCACGACGCCGCTGCCGATTTGCATTTTAAGATCATCAGCCATTGGCTTGAGGTCTTTTGGCGGAAAGCCATTTAAGATTTTACCAATGAATTTTATATCGCCGATGCTCTTAATTTCATCATCTGAAGTACTTGCCCCTTGCGCGCGGCGTGCATCAGAGATCAGTTTTTGAAGGCGCTTATTGTCCTTGATAAGGGCTTCTTGTGTATTTTCGGCCGCGTCCCCTGCGTCTCCGTTCAGGCTGGAAAGCTCAGCGCGCAGCTTTTCATTTTCATTGTTAAGGCGATCAAGCTCTGCCTGTTGCTCTGCATTTTTCTTGGCCTCATATTCATCAACGCGTTTACCTGTAATGGCTTCAAGCCTTCTAATACCGCTTGAAAGCGCACCTTCAGAAATGATTTTAAATTTACCTATTTCGCCCGTGCGCTTCACATGCGTACCGCCGCATAGCTCAACGGAAAAGGCGCGACCATTATCTTGTTCACTACCCATTGCAACAACGCGCACTTCACTATCATATTTTTCACCAAAGAGCGCCATAGCGCCGCTTTCTTTAGCTTCATCAAGAGCCATAAGGCGTGTAACGACCTCTGTATTAGCTGCAATTTCTTGATTAACTATTGATTCAACATCGGCGATCTGTTGTGCATTGATGGCAACAGGCTGCGAAATGTCAAAGCGCGTGCGCTTATCATCCTGCAATGAGCCTTTCTGGCTGACATGCTCACCTAATACGCGGCGAAGCGCCTCATGCAACAAATGTGTCACAGAGTGATTTGCTCGAATAGCGCTGCGGCGGTCGTGATTAACCTGCATTTGTACATTATCACCCACATTGACATCAGCAGAGCCAAGGCCTAGATGTGCGAATAGGTTACCTGCAAATTTTTTGGTATCTGAAATTTTGATTTCTGATTGACCGTGAGTAAATACACCGTGATCACCAACCTGACCACCGCTCTCTGCGTAAAAAGGTGTCTGATTAACAATGATAAAGCCTTCCTCACCCGCTTTAAGCGTGTCGGCGCGCTTTCCGTCTTTAATGATGGCTAGGATTTGTCCTTCTGCCGCTTCACTTTCATAGCCCAAAAACTCGGTTGCCCCAAATTCGTCTGCCAATTCAAACCAAACTTTTTCCGTTGCAGCATCACCTGAGCCTGACCACGCTGCGCGTGCGCGTGCTTTTTGCTCATTCATACAAGCATCAAAACGAGCGGTATCAACGTCGATATTTTTTGCTCTGAGTGCATCCTGCGTAAGATCAAGTGGGAAGCCAAAAGTATCGTAAAGCTTAAAGGCAACATCGCCCGGGAACTGCGCCCCACCAGAAAGCTTTTCTGTCTCTTCATCCAGCATTTTTAGGCCGCGGTCGAGTGTCGTTTTAAAACGCTTTTCTTCTGACTCAAGTGTCTGCACAATCAGTGCCTGTGCAGCTTTTAGTTCTGGATATGCATCACCCATTTTAGAAAGGAGTGTTGGATAAAGCTTATACATTAATGGATCTTGCGCGCCCAAGAGATGTGCATGACGCATACCGCGGCGCATAATACGGCGTAGAACATAACCGCGCCCTTCATTAGAAGGCATCACACCATCCGCCATCAAAAAGGAAGCAGAGCGTAAGTGGTCTGCAATCACCTTATGGCTGGCTGTCATATCCCCGTGCGCATCAACGCTTGTAAGATCCGCGCTATGCTCCATAAGTGCGCGCATAATATCAATATCATAATTATTATTTGAACCCATGAGAGTGGCTGCAATACGCTCTAGCCCCATCCCTGTATCAACACATTGTAGTGGCAAATCAATACGGGTATTGGCGTCAATTTGCTCATATTGCATGAAAACCACGTTCCAGATTTCGATGAAGCGATCACCATCTTCCTCAGGGCTTCCTGGCGGACCACCCCAAATATGATCACCATGGTCATAGAAAATTTCGGTACAAGGGCCGCATGGACCTGTATCACCCATACGCCAAAAATTATCATCTGAATTAATGCGGATAATTTTATCATCACTAAAGCCAGCGACTTTTTTCCAAATGCTTGCCGCTTCTTCATCTGTTGTATGCACAGTCACACAGAGTTTTTCTGGCGGTAAACCAAAGTTTTTCGTGACCATTTCCCATGCAAAAGCAATCGCATCTTCTTTGAAATAATCACCAAAAGAAAAGTTTCCAAGCATTTCGAAAAATGTATGGTGGCGCGCTGTATAACCAACATTCTCTAGGTCATTATGCTTACCTCCCGCACGCACACATTTTTGTGCAGTTGTTGCGCGTTTATAATCGCGGTGCTCTTTACCTGTAAAAACATCTTTGAACTGTACCATCCCTGAATTCACAAACATCAAGGTTGGGTCATTATGAGGCACAAGCGAAGATGACGGAACAATCGTGTGTCCGTTCTTTTCAAAGAAGCTCAAAAATTCAGATCGAATATCCTGTACAGTTTTCATGTAAATACTCACATTTTCGAAGAGTTAGCTGTTTATAGAAGTGACAGTTATGAAATAAATTAAGCTTTCATGCAAGGGGCTACGCCCTAACTGTGACGTAATTTATTCCTCTGAATACATCGCGGCACGCCCAGCAGCTATTTCTTCCATAGATTTTATGTTTTTACCGGCGCGAAGGCGGTAAATCCAATAATTCGCTAGAACTTTTTCAATATATTGGCGTGTTTCCGATACAGGGATCAACTCAATAAAGAGTAGCGGGTCATCTACATCAGGCCAGCGCTTACGCCATTTTCTTAAATTCCCTGGCCCCGCATTATAAGCGATAAGCATATAAAGCAGGTTATTATCGATTGATGGACTTTCGAGGAGTTCTTTTAAATAACGCTGCCCAATCGCCATATTAATTTCTGGCTCTTCAACATATTTTGCGAGCTCTGCATCAACGCCTTTGGCCGTAGCGGGCATAAGCTGCATGAGGCCGCGTGCGCCGCTATGGCTTTCGGCCAAAGGATTAAAGCGCGATTCTTGTTTCATCACCGCATGCACAAGTGCATGATCTATGATAAAGCCATTTTGCGGTGTCCACGGTACAAGCGGATAAAGCGCACCATCGTAATAGCTATCGTCTTTTGTTTTAGTCAGGCTACCAACGCGTATAGAAAGCGCAGGAAGGTGAGCGTATCCTGCAAAAGCAAGAAAAGCTTCACGCTCTTCATCTGTTTTCGGCTTTAAGCGTAAAAGCTCTGCTTGCGCACGCGTAGCTTGTCCAGCCTTCGCAAGAGCAACAGCACGTGCGCCAGCAGGCGTTGAACTAAGAATTTGATGTGATTCGCGTGTGAAGGTTGGGAGGTTCCAGTTAAAATCAAAGTTTTGCCCCAGTGCACGCGTGGAGATAAGCCCATAATAAGTGCGCGGGTATTCCATTCCGCGAATGAGCCAGCGGCTCACTTTGCGAATATTCCCAGCCCGCATATTGGAGCGCGCTGCCCAATAAGATGCGGCTGTTACAAGCCAGCCCGAAGCATATTCTGAATTCGCCGAGCGTTCGAAATAAAGAGCGGCATCCAGATAGTTTTTGCGTTTCCAGCTGACAAGTCCAGCAATCCACGAGGCTTTAGGCGCTGCTACAGGGGATTTGGATGATGCAAGTTTCGCAAGCTTATAGGCTGCATTGACTTCACCAGCATAGAGGTGCGCAGCGGAAATTTCACCATATAGGATATTAATTTCATTTTGGTCTAATAAAGCTTGATTCGCTGGCGCTTTAACGGCTTGCAAAGCTAACTTTCTTTGCCCTTTTCGGATATGGCTTTTAACTTTTCTGTGTAAATTAAGAACCTGTTGAGCTTGTGCAGCGTTTCGTTTTTTGTTGCTTCTGTAGCGTTTGGCGCGACGCATAGTGGGTTCGTGTACGCGGCCAAGCCCGCTCATGCGCACCGGCTTTTTTAATTGCGATGGATCAGCAGATTTTTTTAGGGCAAGGGCATAAATTCTTTGAGCACCGGGATGATCGGCGTAATCCGCTAGCCACGACTGGAGTTCCTCGGCGTTTGATGTATATGCGCTTGGATGCAGATAACGCTGAGCAAGGACATGCCCAAGCAATAAAGAGTTTGAGATACTTTTAAGAACTTTGTCAGCGTCCTCAATGTTTCCCTCTTTTTGAAGGGCAAAGACTTTTTTATAAAGCCTAGCATCTTGATGACTTAAAAGAGGGTGATGAGCTTTTTTCTTAAGAAGGTCTGTATTTGAAGGATTGTGCTTAATATTGAATTTAGGCTTTTTGGGCGGTAAAGGAATTTTTGTACCCGTCTTACCGGTTTGCTCGGCTTGCTTAATGTCTTTTGAAGCGCCACTAAATAAACGATCAAAAAATCCAAGACTTTCTTCCTCGGCCTGTTGAGGCAGAGCTACATCATCATCCGCGGCGAAGGCGCCATGGATGCTTGGGAATAGAAAAAATAGAGCAGCTCCGATGAGCAGGCCCCTATGCCGGACATTAAAATTGATCATGATTGCATGGAGATTTACATGAAGCAGCGCAGTTTGTCTATAAGCATTTGATAATCCATATCAGAAGCTTATGGATTTTTTAGCGCGTGTTTTAAGTTCAGCATATCTGCCCAAACAGCCCGCTTTTGCATTGGTGTGTTGATCAGGTAGCTAGGGTGATAGGTGACAAGGGTTTTGATCGCCTTGGAGTGGTCGCTCTTTAGCTCCGCAGTCTGAACCTGATATTCATGCCATCCTTTTCTACGAAGTTTAGTAAGGCTTTCATTCGTGCCTAAAAGTGCTTTAGCTAACGTGCCGCCGCAAAGAATAAGAATTTCAGGCTGCGCTAGTTGAATATGACGCTCAAGAAAAGGCAGGGAAACATCTATCTCTGCTGGTGATGCGCTGCGCCCGCCAGGTGGTCGCCAATTTAATAGATTACTAAGATAAACACTGTGGGCAAGATTTTCGGAAGAGCGGCTAAGACCAATCGAGCCTAGAATTTTATCAAGTAGGGCGCCGCTTGGCCCTGAAAAAGCTTTGCCGCTGCGATCATCTTCACTCTCTGGTGCCTCACCAATGAGCATGATTTTAGACTCTGCATTTCCATCGGCGAACACAAGATTACTGGCTGTGTTTTTAATTGGTAAGCCATCAAAATTTTGAAGTGCCTCTTGTAAAGCGTTTAAATCCACACAAGCCTTTGCTGCTTCAACTGCAATTTTATAGCTTTCAGATTTGCCGAGTGGAATAGCGGGTGCAGATATATCAGGTAAGGATGAACTGACAGAGCTTTTCGTCTGTGCAGCTGATTCTACAGCTGCCTCCATAGATGGCGCAGCAGCAGAATCAATTGTCTGCGCTTGCAGCTTAAAGCGATCAATCGCTTCGTCTTCAATTATTTCGTTGATACCGCAATCCAGATAGAACTTTAAAGCCTCTAAATCTGCGTTATTTTGCATGAGATTCTGATCCATGTAGACATGCTATTGTGGAGCCGTAAAAGAGTCGAGATGAAAAAACTTTACATCTGCTAAAAATAGAGTATAACTCACCTGCAAATTGAACCGCAGATTTATAAGCGCCACATTTATAAATGTAAGGATTATTTGCAAATGGCCAAGATTAAAGACCCAACAAAAATTCGTGAAGCACTAACCTTTGATGATGTGCTCTTAGTCCCGGGAGCCTCAGAGGTTCAGCCGATGGACGTAGATACATCAACAAAGTTAACACGTGAAATTACACTCAATATTCCAATTCTCTCTGCCGCGATGGACACAGTGACAGAAGCGAACATGGCAATTGCTATGGCGCAAAATGGCGGTCTTGGAATTTTACACAGAAATATGGAGATCGAAGAGCAAGCTAAAATCGTTCGTAAAGTAAAGCGTTTCGAAAGTGGCATGGTCTTAGATCCGATTACAATTACACCAAATGCCACGCTATCTGATGCGTTGGATCTAATGGATAAATACCGCATTTCGGGTATTCCTGTGACAGAAAGCTCAGGTAAGCTGGTTGGTATTTTGACGAACCGTGATGTGCGTTTTGCAGAAAATATGGATCAGCCAGTCCGTGAGCTGATGACTTCAGAAAACTTGATTACAATGAAAAGCGGCGCGACAAAGGCGGAGGCCAAGAAGCTTCTTCACCAGCACCGCATTGAAAAAATCCTGATCGTGAATGATGAAGATCAGTGCATTGGTTTGATGACAGTTAAAGATATCGAAAAATCAAAGCTATTCCCGAATGCTACAAAAGATGAGCATTCACGTCTTCGCGTTGGCGCAGCCGTTGGAACAGGCGATAAAAACGGTGTTCAGCGTGCCGCAGCTTTAGCAGCAGCTGGTCTAGATCTTGTTGTGGTAGATACAGCGCATGGTCACTCCAAGGCGGTGATCGATACAGTTGCCCAAATTCGTAAAGAGAATCCGGGTCTACAGATCATGGCAGGGAATGTCGCGACAGGTGATGCTGCACTAGCCCTTGTTAAAGCCGGAGCGAATGCAATCAAAGTCGGGATCGGTCCTGGTTCAATCTGTACAACACGTGTTGTGGCTGGCGTTGGTGTACCGCAATTAACAGCAATTATGGATGTTGCTGCGGCATGCGCAAAAAAAGAAATACCTGTTATCGCTGATGGCGGTATCAAATATTCAGGTGATTTTGCAAAAGCGATCGCAGCCGGAGCAAGTGCGGCGATGATGGGAGGCGTATTCGCTGGAACGGATGAGGCGCCTGGTGAAGTCATACTTTATCAAGGGCGTTCATATAAATCATACCGTGGTATGGGTTCAGTGGGCGCAATGGTTAAAGGTTCAGCAGATCGTTATTTCCAAGGTGGCGTTAACCAATCCAATAAGCTTGTCCCAGAAGGTATCGAAGGACGCGTTCCATATAAAGGCCCAATAGGGAATGTTATTCACCAAATGGTTGGCGGTCTAAGAGCCTCTATGGGTTATACAGGTGCAACGACTATTCAAGAAATGAAAGAGGTCTCAGAGTTTATTCGTATGACAGGAGCAGGTTTCAAGGAATCTCATGTTCATGATGTGACAATTACAAGAGAAGCGCCCAATTACCGTTCAGAGAATTAAGCATATGAACTATTAGGAATTAAAAATCCTCGCTACGGCGGGGATTTTTTTATGCGTTCGTATAATTTAACGACTTGATAATATTGAAAAAGAGTCATAGGATTTTCTATCTACACATAAAAAATATGTAGATTAATTTCATTATTGAGAGGATATGAAACATGAAAAAGATATTTGCTATCGCACTAGCAGCTGTAATGGTTGCACCTTTTACAATTTCACCAGTAATGGCGGAAGAAGCAGTAGAAGCGGCAGTAGAAGCGACTGAAGAAACAGCAGAAGACGCTGCAGAAGCTGTGGAAGAAGCAGTAGAAGCGACTGAAGAAGCTGTGGAAGATGCTGTAGAGGCAACTGAAGAAGCCGTAGAAGAAGCTGAGGAAGCAGCGCATGATCATGCTGAGGAAGCAGATCACAGCCATCACTAATTAGAGTGAATGATATATAATTTAAAGACCCGGCTGCGTGATGCGCCGGGTTTTTTATCGCCTGCTTATGCTTATCAAGCTAATATGATTGCTTTTACAAAGCGTCCAAGGTAAAACCCCCTCATGAAACCTGCATCAAGAATACAAGCCTGCATAGATGTGCTGGAAAGAATTACAGAAAACACGCGCGTACCAATGGATACAGTCGTTGGCGATTACATGCGTCAGCGCCGCTATATTGGCTCTAAGGACCGTAGTGAAATCGCAGAACGTCTATATGAAATGATGCGCAGTCACGCCCGCCTTGGATGGTGGTTAGAAAAAGAAGGCGTAGAAGACACCGCCAGAAATCGTGTGATCTTTTGGTTAATCCTAGGCGAGGGTACAGAAGAAAAGCGTTTTAAAGATCTATTTGATAGCTCGAAATACGCACCAGAAGAATTAAACGAAACAGAGACAGCTTTCCTCAAACTCTGCGGGCAATCTATCGATCATGAAGACATGCCAGAAGCTGTGCGCGCTGAATGCCCACCTCTCTATGAGGAAAAACTCAAAGACTATTTTGGTGATGATTTCGAAACAGAAATGAAAGCGATGCTAAAGCCAGCAACGCTTGATCTGAGGGTTAATATTTTCACCTGTAACATTGAAAAAGCTAAAAACTTCCTAGAGGCTGGCGGTGTACAAACGGATGAAACTCCGCTTTCACCGTGGGGGCTACGTTGCCGTGGTAAGGCTTATCTTGCCAAGACTAAAGCCTTTGCAAAGGGCTGGGTTGAAATTCAAGATGAAGGCTCGCAGCTTATTGCACATATGTGTGGTGTAGAGCCGGGAATGCAGGTGCTCGATTACTGTGCAGGTGCGGGCGGTAAAACACTGGCGCTGGCTTGTGCTATGCAAAGAAAAGGCCGCATCGTGGCAATGGATAATGTACAGCGCCGTCTTGATAAAGGTCGCAGCCGATACAAAAAAGCGCATATTGCCGATATTATTGAGCTGCGCCACATTGATGAAAATGCGAAGTGGCTGAAACGCCAAAAAGGGAAGTTTGATGTTGTGCTGACTGATGTACCTTGTTCGGGCACAGGCACATGGCGCAGAAATCCGGATATGCGCTGGACAACTTATGGCCCATCCCTAGAGGAGCTAGTAGAGATCCAAGGTGAAATCCTTGAAAAGGTCGCTGGTCTTGTTAAGCCGGGTGGTAAACTTGTTTATGCGACGTGCTCACTTTTACAAGAAGAGAATGAACACCGCGTTGAGGCGTTTTTAGAAGCTCACCCAGAGTTTGAAGTCCAACCATGCCCGGAAGAGCTGGGTAATCCATATATGCGACTCACTCCGCATAGACATGCAACAGATGGATTTTTCGCCGCGATATTAAAAAGAAAAGAAGATGAAGGAGAAGCGTAAATGAGCTTAACTGTTGAACAAGCAACCGAAGCTGTCTATGAATCATTAGATCAAAATAACCTTGATATTGATTTTCATATTGATAATCTGAAAAAGGCGCTAACAGATGCTGGAGAAAAACAGGCTGTGTTTAAACCCGAAAAGCTAGCGCAGAATAATCGTGCTGGCCGTAAGATGATGCAAAGCTATTTCAAAAAGCGCGGAGTTAAAGTCATATTTGAGGATTAGGCTATGAAAGATGATCAGCTGAGTGTATCGCACCCTATTGTAAAAGGACTAGCCGCGATATACCTCCTGATCTTAGCCTTCACGATCTATAGCGTTACAGTTCCGTTTCTAAATTCGGATTTAAAATCAGCAAAAATTACAGAATGTACGGGCTCATGGTCGAAGGTTCGCACCAGCTCCAATTCTACAACTTACCGTGATGTAGTATCTTATGCTCCAGTTGCGCGCAGCGATGATGGCGCAGTTGCTCGCGGTTCCTTTATGGTACCATCACGTTCTTTTTGTGCTCAGCAAGTTGGTAAAAGCGTACAGATTCTCGTGCACAGCACTGATCAA
>Ga0208837_1000026_pt1 | contig 28015 bp, 25 predicted proteins | sample DeeseametaMP0327_FD_184214 | JGI IMG/M metagenome (GOLD analysis project Ga0208837, IMG submission 184214) | Marine microbial communities from the Deep Atlantic Ocean - MP0327 (SPAdes) | ecosystem: Environmental > Aquatic > Marine > Oceanic | place: East of Recife, Brazil, South Atlantic Ocean...
GGCGGTGCTTCAGGTCAATTTATGCCGCCGCCACCAGATCTTTTTGAGGCATGGCAATATTATAACGGCTCTGACGGTGTTTACTTTTGGACGCGCACCACGAAAAGTGATGCTTTCTTAAGAACGGCCCTTGAGAAACTTGATGACAATTTTTCAGAATGCGAAGCAGATGTCATAGATTCAACGAGCAGTGCAACTGATTTGGATGATGACGCTATTACATCTTGTCCTTCTGGAAATTTATGCTTCAGAGTTTGGATGATTTCAAATTCACCGGCTGGGCAGCATCAAGATACTGCAGCAAATTGCCATCTTTAAGAACTTAAGTTTTCAACCTCGGCCTTTACGCGGTCAAATTCTTCATATATTTTCTGCACAATTTTTTCTACAGACCTATTCTTTTCAGCTTCATCCTGAAGTTCAGAGGCTACATTTCCTAAATGCGTGCAGCATGCACTTCGTGCCCCTCCTTTTAAACTATGACCTAACTCAGCGAGTTCACTATAGTTTTCCTCTTTAAGGGCTGGCTCTAGCTTATCAATTAATGGCTGTGTCATATCAACGAACATACCGATCATCTCAATCGCCATATCATCAAAAGAACCCATTTGGGCAATAACTGCTTCTTTATCAATTGCGGTATCACTAGAAAAATCTGTGCTTACATTTTCTTCAGTAGCTGTCTCTGATCTTTCGTCTTCGTTGAGCAAACCCCACCTTATCAATAATCGTTTTAACTGACCAAGGCTCACGGGCTTCAACAGACATTCATCAAAACCATAGCTTAGATATGTTTCGCGCCGAGACATTTGCACATCAGCGGTTAAAACAATGACCGGAAAATGCTTATCCGTTCCTGCTTCTGTTTTTCTTATAATCTCTACCAAACCATAACCATCAATTTCTGGCATGTGCAGGTCCGTTAACAAAATCCCGTATTCTCCTGCGCTCATTTCTTCTAAAGCTGTGCGCCCATTATTTACAAAAGTTGCTTCTACCCCCAGCTTATCAAGCTGCCTTTGCAAGATATCTCTTACGCTTTCTGTATCCTCAGCAATAATCAGTTTCGTTGGCCCCTCAACATCCATTTTAGCAACCTTAGATGAAGCGCCTTTAACCGCTTCGCCTAAACCTTTTCGGCTCGCTGGTTTGGTCAGGTACGTTACACCTAAGGCTGTTAGACTGTGCGATAGACCAATATCATCACGTACGGTGTACATGACTAATCCTGTATTGGGCCTGATCTCCGTTATTTCCTTGATCAAGTCTAAGCCTAGCCCGTCAGGAAGCCCTTGGTCAATTACAGCCACATCAAATGGTCTTCGTTTAATAAGTTCCAAGCCTTCTTTATATGTCGCGCAGCTTTCAACAATTGCCCCCATAGACCTTAGTGAGTTAAATATTTCTTTGGCGCCTTGTGGGTGATCTTCGACAGAAATCACTGAAATGCCTGTCAAATCTGGTAAATCTACTATGGATTCATCTTGCTTTACTTCACGCGTTGGAATTTCAAACCAAAATGTTGATCCCTCACCTTCAACACTTTCAACACCAATCTTCCCATGCATTAACTCAACCAATTTTTTAGAGATCGATAACCCCAGTCCTGTTCCCCCATATTTACGCTGTGTTGAATTGTCTGCCTGCACAAATGCGCCGAAGAGTTTATCGCAAACCTCTTGCGACATGCCTATACCGCTATCAATCACTTCAAAACGCAAGGCTATATCTTTGTCATTTTTTGGTTTCACATGTTGCGTGTGAGACGTCACACGAACTTTTACAGTTCCTTCCTTTGTAAATTTAAGTGCATTACCACACAAATTCATAATGATCTGACGCAGACGCTTTGGATCACCAGCTACAACAAAAGGGACCTCTTCTTCTATCTCGTCAATCAACTCAACATTTACGCCATGAACTTTTACTGCAAGTGCTTCTAATAGCCCCCTTACCAGCAGGCGCACCGGCACTTCGAAACTATCTAGTTCCATTTTATCCGCGTCCATTTTTGCAAAATCGAGCACATCATCTAAAATTTCTAAAAGCCCAGAGGCCGATGTTTGCGCTGTTTTGACCATTTCAGCAATTTTATCATTTGGCTTTTCATCTGCGATTAATTCAAGTAGCCCATATATCGATTGCATAGGTGTTCTGATTTCATGGCTCATCGTTGCTAGAAAATTAGACTTCATCTCGGCAACAGCATCGGCCTCAAGGACTTTTTGCTCTAATTCCTCTATTGTTAGTTTTTTATCACTCATATTTCGATAATCTCTTAAAGAAGGGGCTGAAAAGACTTGCAATTGCAACTATATTTATCATATCAATGAAACCCCGTAAAACAAAGCTTAGGAGCAATAAAATGGGTTATAAAGTCGCAGTTGTTGGCGCTACAGGAAATGTTGGGCATGAGATGCTCAAAATTCTTGATGAGCGTAATTTTCCAGCAGATGATGTTGTCGCTCTTGCATCCTCACGCAGTGCAGGGCGTGAAGTCTCTTATGGAGATAAAGATTTAAAAGTACAAGACCTTGCAAAATTCGACTTTAAAGGCATTGATATTGTGCTTTCATCCCCTGGTGGTAAAGTTTCAGCGGAATACTCACCAAAAGCTGCTGCTGCTGGTGCGATCGTAATCGATAACACGTCTTATTGGCGTATGGATCCGGATGTTCCATTAATTGTACCTGAGGTCAATCCAGAGGCTATTAACGATATCCCTAAAGGCATTATCGCTAACCCTAACTGTTCAACAATTCAAATGGTTGTTGCGCTAAAACCTTTACATGACGCTGCCAAAATCAAGCGTGTTGTTGTCTCTACATACCAGTCTACATCTGGTTCCGGTAAGGCTGCAATGGATGAGCTATTTAACCAGACAAAAGGGATTTATGCTAATCAATCGCCTGAACCATCTGTGTACGCAAAACAGATTGCTTTTAACGCTATTCCGCAAATTGACGTGTTTATGGATGATGGTATGACGAAAGAAGAGTGGAAAATGATGGTGGAGACCAAGAAGATTTTGGATCCTGCTATCAAGGTCTGCGCCTCATGTGTACGTATTCCAACATTTATTGGACATGCTGAAATGGTCAATGTGGAATTAGAAAATGAACTAACAGCAATTCAAGCCAAAGATCTATTCCGTAATACACGCGGTATTACACTTATCGATCTTGAGAATGAAGATCTTGAATATGTTACACCGACAGAAATTCAAGGAGAGGATGATGTTTACATCAGCCGCGTGCGTGAAGATATCTCTGTTGAAAACGGTCTTAATTTCTGGTGCGTAGCTGATAACCTCAGAAAAGGTGCGGCACTTAACACAGTTCAGATTGCTGAACTGCTTGTTCAGCAAAAGCTCAAAGCTGCAGCATAAACGATTAAATATCTCAATTTTAAAGAGCGGGCACATTGCTCGCTTTTTTTATTTAATGCTCAAATAATTATGGCAATAATTATATTGCCATGACGTAAATCATCATGTTAGATCATTTTCATACGGAATATATGAGAAAAGGTTTAGGCAAATGGACAATCAGAAACGAGCACTCTTCGGCTCTTTAACGCATAATTATAAAACAACCGCCAACGTTGAAGGTCTTGATCCCTATTTGAACCGAGTGGAAATGTATGCCCAGCATGCAGCTTCACTCAATGCACCTAGGGACGCTAATAAGAATGCTCGAGAACATTTATCACATTACTCGCAACTATCGAGAGAAGAGCGCTTTAGCCTTGTTGGCATATCTCGCCTAGTGATTGCTGATACCTATTTTGAGGCTCTAAAAGACCTTAAAACGCAGGATGATATAAAGGCAGATTTTGTGCGCGCTCTACAGGATGATCTGTCCGCATATAAAAACAGTATCAATGCTTTTTCAGGAATTCTTGAAAAACCAGAAGCCGCGCAAGCTCTGAAAACTATGAAAAACCACGCTCAAGAGTATCTTCAGTTCCACCGCAAGCAACAAGATGCAAACCCTACTCATCCTAAAAGTGAGATCACAGCATCTGCTTAAGTACTGTTGAAAAAAGTATCGCCAATTCTATATAAATGATTGAATTTTCTGACAATCGCAATATTATGCCGTTAGAAATGTTTAATTTATAAGATAAGTTTTGAGAATATGGATACTGAAGAAACAAAGCTCGCAAAGCAACGCCCGCTTTCGCCGCATCTACAGGTTTATAAGCTACCGTATAATGCGCGACTATCGATTATTGGTCGTGGAATTGGTATTGTTTTAGCTAAAATATTGTCACTTATATTCTTATGTCTGGTTGCAGTCGCATGGTATCCACCGATTTTTGATCCTTTGATGGCCTTCCTTCAGATGCCTGCTATTGCTTATTTAATGCTGGCAGGATCTTTCGCCGTATTTTTCTACCTTGCTAACGGCGTGCGCCACGTACTTTGGGATTTTGTCATTGGCGTTCATCATGAGACAGGCTTTATGACTGGTCATATTGCAATTATTGTTTCCGCTCTCCTTACGATCGCACTTTACTTTATTGCTACACAAAACGGAATTGAGGTCACGAAATAATGGCTATTAAAAAAGGCTGTAATTGCCCATTCACAATGTTAAAACTTGCATTTACAAACCATAAAGGTACGGGTCACAAAGCTGCGCACAATCTAACGACAATTGCGAATATTCCGCTTGTAGCTTGGTTTGTGTATGCTGTTCTATCGCTTCGCGGTGCAGATTACGAAGCTTTGCAAGCCTTTCTTGGCCAGCCATTTAATATGGTTATGGCTATCTTATTTGTAATTGTACCATTGACGCATTTTGCGCTTGAAATTGAAGTGGTGTATGAAGATTACATCTCTGATCTCAAAAAACGCGCGCTGATGATTAACCTTATGAAAGTTGTATTTGGTCTTATTGGGCTTGCAACAATTGTATCCATTCTAAAACTTGGTTTATAAAACATGACTAAATCTTACGAAATCATTGATCACGAATATGACGTTGTTGTTGTTGGCGCCGGAGGCGCTGGACTTCGCGCAGGTTTTGGTTGCGCAGAAAAAGGGCTGAAGACAGCGCTTATTTCAAAAGTTTTCCCGACACGCTCTCACACTGTTGCCGCACAGGGCGGTATCTCGGCTGCACTTGGAAATATGGGTGAAGATAGCTGGCAGTTTCACATGTATGACACTGTTAAAGGTTCTGACTGGCTTGGTGATCAAGATGCTATTGAATATATGTGCCGTGAAGCGATCCCAGCAATTATTGAGCTTGAGCATTACGGTGTACCGTTTTCAAGGACTGCTGCGGGCAAAATTTATCAACGCGCCTTTGGCGGTATGACAACGCATTTTGGTGAAGGGACTGCGCAGCGCACATGTGCGGCAGCTGATAGAACAGGCCATGCGATCCTTCACACGCTTTATACGCAAGCATTGAAAAACAATGCCGAGTTCTTTATCGAATATTTCGCACTTGATCTGATCATGGAAGATGGTGAGTGCGTTGGCGTGATGGCTTGGAACCTTGATGATGGAACACTTCACCGTTTCCGCTCACACCAAGTTATTCTCGCTACAGGTGGTTATGGACGCGCTTATTTCTCTTGTACATCTGCACATACTTGTACTGGTGATGGCGGCGCTATGGTTCTGCGCGCAGGTATTCCGCTACAGGATATGGAATTTACACAGTTCCACCCAACAGGTATTTACGGCGCTGGCTGCCTTATTACCGAAGGTGTTCGCGGTGAAGGTGGTTATCTCACTAACTCAGAAGGTGAACGCTTTATGGAGCGTTACGCTCCATCTGCTAAAGACCTTGCCTCACGTGATGTTGTCTCACGCTCGATGACAATGGAAATTCGTGAAGGGCGCGGCGTAGGAGAAGGCTCTGATCACATTCATCTGAACCTTATGCATTTAGATGCAGACATTATTCACTCACGTTTGCCGGGTATTGCTGAAAGTGCACGCATTTTTGCAGGCGTTGACGTTACTAAAGAACCCATCCCAGTTCTACCTACTGTGCATTACAATATGGGCGGTATTCAGTGTAATTATAAATGTGAAGTTGTTAACCCGACGAAGAAAGATCCAAATGCTGTTGTGCCGGGTCTAATGGCCATTGGTGAAGCTGCCTGCGTATCAGTACATGGCGCGAACCGTTTGGGTTCAAATTCACTTCTTGACCTTGTCGTATTTGGCCGCGCGGCAGCAAATCGCTGCGCAGAAATTTTGAAGCCAAACGCACCGCACAAAGAATTAAAAGGTGATAACGGAGATGCTGCGATCGCGCGTCTCGACCACTTCCGTAATGCAAAAGGCTCTACACGCACTTCAGAACTTCGCCTAGAAATGCAAAAAACTATGCAAAACCATGCTGCTGTTTTCCGCACAACGAAGTCACTTAATGAAGGCGTAGAAAAGATCAATAACATCTATCAAGGTAAAGCTGATCTTGGTGTCACAGACCGCTCTATGATCTTTAATACAGACCTTGTAGAAACACTTGAACTTGATAACTTGCTCAATCAGGCTGTGGTTTCCATGCATTCTGCAGCAAATCGCGAAGAGAGCCGTGGCGCGCACGCGCATGAGGATTTCCCTGATCGTAATGATGAAAAATGGATGAAGCACACAATCACACATCTTGAAGTCCCTACAGGCAAGACAAAGATTGAATATCGTCCTGTGATCATGAAGACACTTACAGATGAGATTGAGCCTATTCCACCTAAGGCTCGTGTTTACTAAGCCATGGAGAGGCGTATGCATAAATGACGCCGCAAATTCTTAACTCGTTAAAGGATTACTCTATATCCAAATTCTGGTCAGATTTTCTGGCCGGAATTACAGTTGCTATGGTCGCACTCCCTTTAAGTATCGCCATTGCGATCGCTTCCGGTGCTGAACCTGAAAAAGGCCTTATAACCGCAATTATTGGTGGCTTTCTTATCTCACTTTTTGGCGGCAGCCGTGTACAAATTGGAGGGCCAACGGGCGCGTTTATCGTCGTTGTCTTTAGTGTGATCGCTGAACATGGATATGATGGCTTGATCCTTGCTACATTTATGGCAGGACTTATCCTAATTATAGCTGGCTTTCTAAAGGCAGGTAGCCTCATAAGCTATATTCCAGAGGCTGTGGTCAATGGTTTCACTATTGGAATCGCTATCATTATTGCAACCAGCCAAGTGCCTGATTTTCTTGGCTTAAAGGTTGAAAATCTTCCAGCGGATTTTCTTGAAAAAGTCTCTATGCTATGGGCATCACTTAACAGCTACAATCCACTTGCACTCATTATTTCTCTAATGAGCGTAGCGCTTATGGTTATATTCCGAAGACTTGTACCGCGACTACCAGGCTTAATAATTGCGGTGGCTTTAACATCTTTCATAGCGGCATGGCTTACTCTACCTGTTGATACCATTCACTCACGTTTTGGCACTCTACCGGACACTTTACCAACACCACAAATGCCTGACATTTCTTTTGAACGTATTATTGAGCTGATCCCTTCTGCTTTAGTTATTGCTTTCCTAGCTGGGGTTGAGTCACTACTCTCCGCAATGGTTGCCGATAAAATGATTGGAAGCAAACACAAGCCCAATGCAGAAATTTTAGCACAAGGAATTGCCAATTTAGGCTCCTCTTTATTTGGCGGTATGCCTGCAACAGGCGCAATTGCACGCACAGCTACTAACATCAAAGCCGGGGGGCAAACACCGATATCTGGCCTTATCCATGCACTTATAATTTTGTTAGCCGTTTTACTTATTGCGCCGCTGGCTAGCTATATGGCAATGCCCGCGTTAGCTGGGCTTTTGGTACTAACTGCCTGGCATATGAGTGAGCCACATAAATGGAAAGACTATTTGAAAGCTTCAAACGAGGATAAAACGCTTTTACTCATCACCTTAATTTTAACAGTCGTGGCAGACTTAACAATTGCCATAGGAATTGGCGTATCTTTAGGGCTTGCGTTACGTCTGCGCCGTAAAAAGATTGAGCCAGCTAACTGGAATACGCCTAAGCATTAAATATCAATATTTATTCTTAAAAGTGTAGGCTCTACTGGTATTAATATTGGCGGAGGAGCTACACGTGTGCCTAATTTAGGTCTCTGAAATTGTTTGTAATGCCCCTTAAAGGATATATCGTAGGGCATAGCATGCATATCAAATGGAACATTCGCCCCTTTTTCTTTACCTCGCTCTTGCAAACGAATGGCTTCATCTACATCAGCCCTTGATATAGTTAGCGACATAGGCCCGCACGGATGTGTATGATAAAATTGAATACGAGCAATTTCCTCAGGAGTTACATTTTTGAACAATTGGTCATAAGCTCGATTTAAATCTTGCGTGTAAATGGCGTCACGATCATGAGAAGTTGTGAATTCACGCACTAATTCACCATTCCTTTTTTCTACTACGAAAAAGCCAATTTCTATACTATTGTCCATGCCATCGCCACTCTTGTGGACTGCTTCTAATATCCAATTGTGAATTTGCGGATTCGTATCAGAATATAGTATTTCCTGCTGAGAAAATGAGCGCGTTTCATTTGTGTTCGTAACTGTGTGATAAGACCACTTATTTTTTTCTATCGTTTGCGCAAAAGCAGAACTGACTTTTTGCATATTTCTTTCCCTATCATTACACAAACAAACTTATATACATCAACATTACTACTATCAATTATGTAAACATAAAATCTACCCATTGCTCTACACTCTAATAACGCCTACACTTAAATTATATGAGTGATTTTGATCCAACCTTAATTCTAGACCTTATCAAAGGCAGCGGAGAAGCCCTTACTAAGAGAGAAATTGCACGCGCCTTAGGCATTAAAGGCGGTGATAAAAGGATTGAACTTAAATCCCATCTCAAATCCATGGAAGCCGAAGGGGTTATCGTCAAACAAGCTGGCGGCGCTTATAGCGTACCTGACAGCTTACCAAATGTTTTAGTGGTTGAGGTTCATCAAATAACCACTGATGGCGATGTTTTTGTTAAACCCATTGAGTGGAATGCCGGACTTCAAGGTGAATATCCCACCATTGAGCTTGTACCTGATAATAAACAATTTTCACGCATGAAAGAGGGCAGCCGCGCCCTTGTTCGGCTTCAGCGCCTTGATGATGATAGTTACGCAGCGCGTATTATTAAGGCGCTCGATAATGAACGCGGCCGTGTTCTAGGCTTAATCCACTATACAAAACATGGACCTGTTTTACTGCCGACAGACAAGAAGGCAAAATATGATTTCGATATTATTCAGGGTGAACTTGGAGGCGCACAAGAGGGTGATCTCGCAATTGGTGAAATTCAGCCTTCACGCGGTCTAAGGCGAAAAAAAGTGCGCATCGTCGAGGTCATCGGCAAGCGCGGCGATCCAAAAGCGATTAGCCTTATCTCCCTTCATGAAGCTGGACTATCAGAGGAATGGCCAAAAGATGCGCTTAAAGACTGTGAAGGTTTAAAAGTTCCACCGCTTAAAAAACGTGAAGATTTAAGGGATGTTCCTCTCGTCACCATTGACGGTGCTGATGCCCGTGATTTCGATGATGCCGTTTTTGCAGAAAAAATGGATGATGGCGGCTTTCACCTTATTGTTGCGATTGCCGATGTTGCGCATTATGTGCGCTTTGGCTCTGCGCTAGATACAGAAGCGCGCAGGCGCGGAAACTCCACATACTTTCCTGATCGCGTGGTGCCGATGTTACCTGAGGCACTTTCAAATGATCTCTGCTCTCTTCGGCCACATGAACCGCGCGCATCACTGGCTGTTCATATGTGGATTGATAATGAAGGCCATTTGAAAAAATATAAATTTGTGCGTGCGCTCATAAGGTCACATGCACGGCTAATATACGATCAAGTACAAGCCGCAAAAGATGGGCAGCCCGATGATATGACGGCCCCACTAATGAATAAAGTGATTGAGCCTTTATACGAGGCATACGCCGTTTTAGATAAAGCGCGCATAAAACGCGGGGCGCTAGATCTGGATCTACCTGAACGCCAGATCCTTATCGATGATAAAGGCAATATGACCGGCGTTAAGCCCAGAGCGCGGCTTGATGCCCACAAACTTATTGAAGAATTTATGATTCTCGCAAATGTGGCTGCGGCTAAAGCGATTGAAGCCAAGCGTGATCCAAAAACCTTCCCTTGTGTATACCGTATTCATGACCGTCCAAAATCAGATAAGCTTGATTCAGTTCGTGAATTTGTTGAAAGCTTTGGTATTTCTGTACCTAAGGGTCAAGTTATGGAAGCGCAACAAATTAATGGCATTTTGCGTCAAGGCTCGAAGCTTCCATACTCGCATTTAATCTCACAAGTGATATTACGCTCGCAGAGTCAGGCCGTTTATGCAGCAGATAATATCGGGCATTTTGGCCTTGCTTTAGAAAAATATGCGCACTTTACCTCCCCTATTCGGCGCTATGCCGATTTATTGGTGCACCGTTCATTAATCGCAGCTTATGATCTCGGCACCGGGCCTATATCTGAAGAAGAGTGCGCACGTATTGATGAAATTGCTCAACATATTTCAACGACTGAGCGCGCATCAATGGGAGCAGAACGCAGCGCTGTTGACCGTTTTACAGCTTCTTATCTATCGGAACATGTTGGCGCAGTCTTTGAAGGACAAATTAGCGGCGTTACCCGTTTTGGTCTTTTTGTTAGTCTCACTGAAAGCGGCGCAGATGGACTTGTGCCGATGAAATCTCTGGCAGATGATTTCTATATTCATGATGAAGATACACATGCATTAGTCGGTAAGCGACGTGGGCGCGTCTTTAGGCTTGGGGCTAAGGTCAGCGTTAAACTCAAAGAGTCTGATGCGCTGACGGGATCATGTTTATTAGAGCTTACTGGGGAAAGTATAAAAGGAGCGGATATACCCGGACTGACTTTCAAAAAGAAAAAGAATTTCGGCATGGCAGAAAAGCCACGCTCAAAAGGACGTAGAAGCGATAAAGGAGGACGCGGAAAAGGCGGTAAGTCCAAAGGCCCTAAAAACTCCTATACAGGGAATAAGGGGAAATCTAATAAGAAGAAAAAACGTTAGTGCACCTTTTGCATCGCTCTTTTTTGGGGCTTTCAAAATAGCGGCGAGCGTTGTCATTCTTGACAATAAAGAGCATTTCTCTTAGCTTGATAATAGAGGCTTGTTCGCCCCCTTTATCTAGTGTTGAGCTGGCAGGGCGTGAGCCTCTTTCTTTTTTCCTCAACGATCACGTCATAAATTTCAAACTCATTCAGTTTAAATTCAAATTTACCCTAGAGCCATAATGCTGGCTCTTACTATTTTGGGATCGCGCTCTTTGTTGATCATACGGCGGAAATCGGCACTGCCCTCCATTCCTTCCGAGTACCATGAAAGATGTTTACGCGCGATCGGCACGCCTTTTTGTTCGCCGTAAGTTTCTAAAATAGCATCGAAATGCTCAATCATAACGCTGCATTTCTCTGCATGGCTTGGCTCTATAAATGATGTGGTATCAGCACTTTCATTAAGATCGTTTGCAATTTGACCCAAAAGCCATGGCTTACCTTGTGCACCGCGCCCGATCATCACGCCATCAGCACCACTTAGTGCCATAGCGGTCTTTGCATCCTGTGCACTCAGAATATCACCATTAATAATAAGCGGTAATGATATAGCTTCGCGTACGGCTTTTACCGCATCCCAATTTGCTTCCCCCTTATACATTTGCTGGCGCGTGCGGCCATGAATAGTCACCATTTGAATACCGATATCCTGCGCCATTTTTGCAAGGCGCGGGGCATTAAGGCTTTCTTCGTCCCAACCTAAGCGCATTTTCACGGTCACAGGCACATCAACAGCTGCGACGGTGGCCTCCATGATCTGACACGCGAGTGCTTCATCACGCATTAGAGCTGAGCCCGCAAGTTTTTTTACAATTTTTTTAACAGGACAACCAAAATTAATATCAATGATCGCAGCACCCTTATCGACATTGATTTTAGCAGCTTCAGCAAAGGCTTCGGGTTCACAGCCCGCAAGCTGCACCGCCATGGGAAACTCTTCAGAATAATCTGTATTGGCTTTGACGGATCGATCGCGCCCTAAGACCGCTTCGCGGCTCGCAATCATTTCCGAAAAAACCAAACCCGCGCCATAACGTTTCACAATCTTACGAAAAGGTTGATCGCTTACGCCCGACATAGGCGCCAAAAACACTGGGTTTTCAGGGGTTATGTCACCAATTTTTAAACTCATGGTCAGGGGTATAGCAAAAATCGACTTATAATGCTTGACTTTTTTTTCGTATTAGCGCATAAGGTCGTCTCTATAAGAATTAGGAGTGAATGACATGGCAAAAGCCACGCACGTAAAAGTTAGATTGGAAAGCGAAGCAGGTACAGGATACCGCTATTACGCTAAGCGCTCTACACGCGCTGAATACAAAATTCGTAAGAAAAAATATGACCCATGGGCAACAAATCCTGAAACAGGTAACCGTGGTGCGCATGTTTGGTTTGTTGAGAAGAAACTTCCTCCTCACAAGAAAAACTAGTATTTTTCATACGGTATTTGAAAGAGCGCCTTTTCCGTTATGGATCTGGCGCTTTTTTCATGAATGCGCCTATATGTTTTACAAGCTAGTTTGATGAATGTATTTAGGTTATTCTTTAGACATGAAATCTATATTCCAAATAGCTGCATTTTTAATTGCTACTTCTTTTGTAACTTCATATAGCCTCGCACAAGATGCTGCTTATCTGTCACATCTTGAGAAGATTACAACTATTAATAGCTACACGCCTGAAAAAAGCTCTAAACATGAACGCGGCACAAAGATCATAGAAGACCGCATTATAGATAGAAAAAACCGTGTCATTGGCGATGTCTTAGATGTTGGCTTCGATCAAAAAGGCGGAATATTAGCACTAGAAGTCGAGCTCAATAAAATAAAGCGTAGCATCGACCCTATATTTATTGATTACAAAACACTGGAAATCGAATCTGCTGGAAACGGCTTTAGAACAGGTTTTAATAGAGATCAAATAGAAGAAATGCTCTCTTCTCTTCGTAAAAGTTCAAACACTACACATAAAAGCCTTGGTGGAATCTCAATTCAAAAGCTATTAGACGCCGATGTAAAAAAATCAGAAATACAGAAAATCGGTAAAATAAGCGATGTACTTTTTGATTCAGTTGGTAGCCGCGCCGAATATCTCTTCATCAATATGAATTACAACGGTTTAAGAGGGGCTGGCGTTGCCATTCCGTTTGATCAAGCTCGCTTTATAAAGAAAGGCAATACATTAGAAGTTCTGGTCGATGATGCTCTTGCACGCGCAATGGATGAATATGTTCGAAACAGATTATAAAATATATGCTTAATTTGGCGCTTGACTCTTTAAATAAGTTGCGCTTAAATGGTATTGTCTTTTAGATAAATCCATAAAATTTTTGGGTAATTACATTTGGAGCCGTTTTTTTGCGGCACCGTTTATCGGAAAAACGACTTAGGAAAATTACGAATAGAGATTATTAAGCGTCTACGTTTACAAACGTTTAGAATTGCTAATGTTCTAAAATAGCCCCTCCCCCCTTTCTTCTTTTTAAAATAATATTCAATCCGGGTGGTGAAGCTTGAATAACGACAGAGCTTAATAAGGTTGGAAATAGATTACAAACAGATAGAGTTATCATATGAACCTACAGGAACTCAAAACACGCAGCCCAGCTGAGCTACTTGCCTTTGCAGAGGAGCTAGAAATTGAAAACTGCGCATCTATGCGAAAGCAAGACATGATGTTCGCAATCCTTAAGCAACTTGCTCAAGAAGGTGTGCCAATATCAGGTAGTGGTGTATTAGAGGTCCTACAAGATGGTTTTGGTTTCCTTCGCTCACCTGAAGAAAATTACTTACCAGGTCCAGACGATATTTATGTTTCACCTTCGCAAGTACGCCGTTTTGGCCTACGTACAGGTGACATTGTTGAGGGCGAAATTAGGGCCCCAAAAGATTCAGAGCGTTATTTTGCTCTTCTTCGTGTGGGCAGCGCTAATGGTGAAAGCCCAGATAAACTTCGTCACCGCATTAACTTTGATAACTTAACGCCATTATATCCTGAGCGCCGTATTAAGCTTGAGATTGATGATCCAACAAAGAAAAATAACGTACAGCGCGTTATTGAAATGACGTCACCAATTGGTTTTGGTCAACGTGCATTGATTGTTGCGCCGCCACGTACTGGTAAAACGGTTATGCTTCAAGAGATTGCAAAATCAATTACAGCAAATCATCCAGATGCTTACCTGATCGTTCTGCTTATCGATGAACGTCCGGAAGAAGTTACAGACATGGCCAGAAGTGTACGCGGTGAAGTTGTATCTTCGACATTCGACGAACCAGCCAGTAGACACGTACAAGTTGCTGAAATGGTGATGGAAAAAGCAAAGCGTCTTGTTGAGCACAAGCGTGACGTGGTTGTTCTTCTTGACTCAATTACACGACTAGCACGCGCATATAACACAGTCGTTCCTTCTTCTGGTAAAGTTCTTACTGGTGGTGTAGATGCAAATGCCCTTCAGCGCCCTAAACGTTTCTTTGGTGCAGCGAGAAATGTTGAGCAAGGTGGCTCTCTTACAATTATCGCAACGGCGCTAATTGATACTGGATCACGTATGGATGAAGTGATCTTTGAAGAATTTAAAGGTACAGGTAACTCCGAGATTGTGCTTGATAGAAAAATTTCTGATAAACGTATCTTCCCAGCGATTGATATTCAGAAATCTGGAACACGTAAAGAAGAACTTCTTGTTGGTAAAGATAACCTTCAAAAAATGTGGGTTCTTCGCCGTATTCTTAACCCTATGGGGACCGTCGATGCCATCGAGTTTCTACTTGGTAAGCTTAAACAGACGAAGAATAATGATGAATTCTTCCAAAGCATGAATCAGTAATAAAGCCCTAACATTTTCTATGCTATAGTGGGCGTAGGAATACTAAAGGGTAAGCTGTAAGCCAATATATGCTGGAAAATAATACCGTGAGTTATGAATTTGATCATTCCTTTCTAACCGATCAGGTTAAATCATATGATCCTGACGCAGACTTTGAACGTATCGAAGATGCGATTACCTATGCAAAAGAAAAGCATGAGGGACAAACACGCTCTTCTGGCGAACCATATTATACGCACCCCGTAGAAGTTGCTGGAATCCTTGCTGAAATGAAGATGGATACAGACAGTATCATCACAGCGATTTTACATGACACAATAGAAGACACTGATGCGACCTATGAAGATTTGCAAGCGCGCTTTGGTCAAGATGTGGCTGATCTTGTTGACGGGGTTAGTAAGTTAACACGCATTGAGAGTAAAACACGAGAGGGTAAACAGGCAGAGAACTTTAGAAAGCTGCTCCTTGCGATGTCAGAAGATATTCGTGTTTTATTGGTTAAACTCTCCGACCGTCTGCATAATATGCGCACAATTGAAGGCATTAAAAAACCAGAAAAACGCAGGCGCATAGCACTGGAAACTATTGAGATTTATGTACCACTTGCGGAGCGTGTTGGTGTTCATAAAATTAAAGCTGAGCTAGAAGACCTCGCTTTCGCGCAAGTGAACCCAGAAGCTAGAGAAAGTATCACCAACCGGCTATCTTTCCTGAGACAAGAAGGCACAGATATTGTCGATAAAATCATCGATGAACTCACAGATTTATTGCTAAATTCAGGTGTAGATGCGGAAATTTCTGGCAGAGAAAAAACACGTTATTCCATTTGGAAAAAGATGCAACGCAAGAATGTTGCGTTCGAACAGCTCTCAGATATCATGGCCTTTAGAATTGTGGTCGATAATATTGAGCAGTGCTATATGGTTTTAGGCCTTATTCATGCGCGCTATCCATCTGTTCCTGGTCGCTTTAAGGACTATATCTCCACACCAAAATCTAACGGCTATCGTTCTATTCATACAACAGTTATGGGCCCTTCTAGGCAACGTATTGAAATTCAAATACGCACGCATGAAATGCATTATCAAGCGGATATGGGTGTGGCGGCGCACTGGGCTTATAAAGAAGGCTCTCGTCCTTCAATGAAGGATGTTAAAAAATATCGCTGGCTAAGAGAACTACTAGAAATTCTTGAACAAGAACAAGCTCCGGAAGATTTCTGGGAAAATACAAAACTAGAACTTTTTCAAGATAATGTCTTCGTCTTTACACCAAAGGGTGATTTGATCGAACTTCCTGCTGGTGCTTCACCTATTGATTTTGCTTATGCAATTCACTCTGATATTGGTGATCGCTGCGTTGGGGCAAAAATTAATGGCCGTATTGCGCCGCTCAACTCAGTACTAGGGAACGGTGACCAAGTAGATGTCATTACTGCAAAAACTCAGCAACCCTCTCCGACTTGGGAACGTTTTGTTGTAACAGGTAAAGCACGCAGCCATATTCGTAAATTTATACGTAATCAACAACGCGATGAGTACATTACACTTGGCCGCGCCATGCTGCAAAAAATCTTTAGGCAGGAAGGCTACGACTTTTCTGACAAAGCGGTCACTGGCGTCCTTAAAAAGCTTAAGCTTTCTGGTAATGACGATGTTTATGCGAATATTGGATCCGGTATTTTAGTTGCGCGTGACGTATTTAAAACCATTTTCCCTGCGCATAAGACTGCGGTAGCTAAGCGCCCAAGCGGAGATATGGATAAAGCCGTTATGGTCCGCCCACCCACTGGTGGTGATAATGCGCCGATGCCAATTAAAGGGCTTATTCCTGGTATGGCCATGCATTTTGCACGCTGCTGCCACCCGCTTCCGGGTGACCGTATTGTCGGTATTGTTACAACAGGTAAAGGCGTCACAATTCACACCATTGATTGTGAAACACTTGAAACTTTTGCAGATACGCCAGAGCGCTGGCTAGATGTGTCATGGGGCGAAGGAGATGATAGTCCAGAAGCGCATGTTGGCCGCTTGAACATTACATTCCAGAATGAGCCTGGTGCGCTTGGTACACTTTCTACAGTCATTGGTTCAAATGGTGGAAACATTATGAATCTTAAAATCACTAGCCGTACAACAGATTTTTGGGAAATGCTGGTTGATATCTATGTGAATGATACGCAGCACCTCAATAATGTCATTGCAGCTCTACGCGCTACAACAATCATTACAAATGTTGAGCGCGCAAAAGGCCGTTAACGTTATTTATTCACTGTTTTCAAAAATTCAGATACTGAATCTTTCAAACTATCTGAAAAAGATGAAACCTTACGTGCGGAATCAAGCACAGCATCAGAAGATTTACCCGTTTGCTGTGCACTTACTTGAATGCTGCTGATCACATTCGATACATTTTGAACACCCCGTGACGCATCTGATACACTACGAACAATTTCATCAGTAGTCGCATTTTGTTCTGTAATCGCAGCAGAAACCCCCGATACAGAGCTATCGATATCTGCAATATTTTTGATAATGCGTTCCATAGCCGTAACTGATTCTTTGGTAGCGCCCTGAATTTCAGTAATACGGCTTTCAATATCTTCCGTTTTTTGCGCCGTTTCACTTGCCAGTTTTTTAACTTCATCAGCAACGACCGCGAAGCCTTTTCCTGCTTCACCGGCGCGCGCTGCTTCGATTGTCGCATTGAGTGCGAGTAAGTTTGTTTGCTCAGCGATATCACGGATCGAGACCACAAACTCTCCGATATTTTCAACAAGCTGGTCCAAATTTACTACCGTTTCGTTTGCCATCATGGCATTTTGCGAAGTGTCATTTGATTTTGATTTAACAGCGTTCATCTGACTTGAAATTTCATTTGAAGTAGCTGACATTTCTTCCATAGCTGATGCAACTGTGTTCACATTTTGCGATGCCTCATTTGAAGAATCAGCAACTTGCCCTGTATCTGTCGTTGCTTTTTCTGCAATCGTTCGCATTTCTTCGGCTGTGTTCTGTAATTCAGACGACGCAGATGCCAGAGAAGATATAAGGCTGCCGACTTGTTCATCAAATGCTCTCGCGATCTCTTCTTTTTCTTTTTGACGTGCTTCTTCTTGTTGAGCTTCGGCAATTCTACGCTCTTTCCTAGAGGTTTCTACTTCTTCTAAGGCTTCTTTGGCTACCTTAGCCTCATTTAGCGATGTGCGTTCAGCGTCATTAAGCATATAAATCGTTACGCAAATGAAAACAGTTTCTATTACAACAATCACCGCATGAAATAACACGCGGAATAAATGTGGTTGACCGTCATAGAAGATCGCCTGTGGCATTATATAATTTAAGGAAAGGTGGTGAAGCGCTACAAAAACCGTTGCCATTAATGCTGCACGAATTGATTTTAATCCAATCACCATAGAAAGCGCAGCAAAGAAATACATATGCGCATCAATTTGCCATTTATGACCGCTCAGCAAATATACAAAAACAGCGGGCGTCGCAACAACACAAATCGCAATTATATCCAGCCCTATAGGTGAGCTTTTTAAAAAACGAACTCCAGCGAAAGCTATTGCAACTAATATAAACTGAAGCGAGAGTGCCATCGTGTAGGGTACAGAGAACAAAAAGGCGACTACTAAAAAAATCGGTATATTCAGAGCAACAAAATAGAATAAATACATCTGGTATTTATGTGTGGTTTCAATTTTTTCTGGTAACAGTATGTTAAGATTCATGTCTTACTCCAAATTTAGATTTCTACAAATTTGTTCTTAGTTTCAAAAAAGCACCCGCCTTTAATGGATGGATCACCGATAAACAAAATACTATCATCAAAAACCTCATCAAAGCCTTGCTCTTTGTCAAAAGCAGCAATCATAATAAAGTCAAAATATCCTGTTCTGATTGGCCGAGCACCGATTGATGCTGCCTTCATGTAATTTTCTTCTATTGTAGACCATGGCGAAAATATAATGAGATATTCTGCACCAGAAATAATTTTTGATGAAGCCGGCTTAATTGACACAAAAAAGAAAAGTGCCAGAAGAAAAAATATAACAGATAATGATATTAAAGGGCTATGATAGCGTTCTGCCTTATTCATATATTTCCTTTATTCTTTGATGCTCTATATATATCTGCTATTCTACCATATTATGAGTTATTAAATCCTTTATAAATTCTAATATAACAATATTACACGCTCAAGTATTCAGCCAAATTGTAAGTAAATGATCGACATTTTAGAGCAAATTTCTTGGATCGCATTTTTCGCTATAACAGCGCAGTGGTTAGGCTGGATTACCAAACAGCCTGCAATTGTGTTTTTATTGATTGGCGGCTTTATAGGCGGACCACTTTTTAACTTAATTCAGCCCGAAACTCTTCTCGGTGATTTACTGCAGCCTGTCATTTCTCTGGCCGTGGGCATTATTCTCTTTGAAGGTAGTATCAATCTCAACTTCAAAGAAATTAAACATGCGCGGACATCCATTCGCCATGTCATATTTTTTGGCGCTTTTATATCCTGGGCTCTAACCAGTATGGCTGGACATTATATCGCGGGCTTAAGCTGGCCTGTTTCCGTTACCTTTGGCGCGCTTTTGATCGTGACGGGACCCACTGTTATTATACCACTTCTTAAAAATGCGCACTTGAAAGAGCGCCCTGCCTCTATTTTAAAATGGGAAGGTATTATTAACGACCCTGTTGGCGCCGTACTTGCAATTTTATGTTATGAATTTTTCAAAATTTCAGCATATGAGCAGCATGATTTCGGCGGTTTTATTTCTAGTACGATTGTCTCAATTTTAATTGTCGCCTTTTTCAGTGTTTTAATCGCCCATATTATATCCTTCCTATTTAATAAAGAGCTGGTACCAGAATATCTAAAACCATCATTCTTGCTTTCTACAGTTGTCATCTTCTTCACGCTTTGTAATACGATCGAGCATGAATTTGGCCTTATCGGTGTTACGATTATGGGCGTTGCACTTGCAAATATGGGTGTAACGGGCATTGATGAGCTCAAAAGATTTAAAGAAACACTTTCTATCATGTTGATATCGGCTGTGTTTATAATTCTTACAGCAAATATTGACCCGGTTATCCTCTTAAATATTGATATTGGCGGCGCAATCTTTATTGCCTGCGTGCTATTTGTCATCCGCCCAATATCAATCGCCATTGCAGGTATAGGAACAAAAATGAGCTGGCAAGAAACTTTGCTTACCGGCTGGATTGCGCCTCGCGGAATTGTATGTGCGGCTGTTGCCGGTGTACTTGGCCCTTATCTCGTCTCTATTGGTTATGAAGATGGCCATAGTCTTTTGGCACTCGCCTTTGCGATTGTTTTATGCACGGTATTTGCCCATGGCTTAAGCGTAAAGCCACTTGCTAAGAAACTCGGCCTTGCCTATGACGATAAAGACGGATTGATTATTGTTGGTGCAAGTGAATGGGCTATTGAATTCGCAAAAGCCCTTAAAAATAGAGGCATTGACGTCATTATCGCGGATAAAAATTGGCATACATTGCGCTCGGTCAGGCTTGCCAATATCCCAACATATTATGGCGAAATTCTATCAGATGAGACCGAATACCACCTAGAGCTTAGCCGCTACAATGTGCTGCTCGCTGCAACAAATAACCCTGCTTATAATGCGCTAATCTGCAACAAGTTTATTCATGAATTTGGTCGAGATAAGGTTTATCAATTCTTGCCGCATGAAGAAGACGAACATCAGCGTAAAATCATGACAGAGTCCATTAGGGGCAGAACATTTGGCCGTGCAGAGCTTGATTATTGGGAAATTGCGGGTCTTATCGTTCAGGGGTGGCGCTTTAGAACCACGCGTATAGGTAAAGATGATAAAGACAATCTCGAAAAAATCTTGAAGAAACAAAAAGATGGGCGCCTGCACATTATTGGGGTGCTTAGCGGAAAAAAACGCCTCACTCTTGAGGCACCATCTCATTATGATCTTTTAGGCCCTGAGGATATTATTTTTGCTTTTGAGCTCCCTGAAGATGACAAGGAGCCAGACCCAGACAATGAATTAAGCCGGACAGTTTAATAAAGCTTCAAATGAAGAATTTAACTTTGCACGCCCATCCAAGCCCTCTAGTTCAATGATCGCAAGATTTGCTATAACTTTAGCGCCTGATTTATGAATAAGCTCTTCTGCTGCATGCATTGTACCGCCTGTCGCCAAAAGGTCATCAACGATAACAACGCGCGCACCAGCAGGCACAAGATCAGGCTGTATCTCAATTTCATCTTCACCATATTCAAGACTGTATTTATGTGAGAGCGTTGCGCCAGGAAGCTTTCCTTTCTTACGGATCATACCAAAACCGATGCCCATCTCATGCGCCATGGGCGCAGCAACTAAAAACCCTCTGGATTCAATGCCCATAATTAAATCTGGCTGATAAGCCTCGGCCATGGTGCAAAGCCTGGAGACAGCTAGACGCCATGCTGCGGGATGCTTCAATAGTGTAGAAATATCGTAGAAATTAATTCCTTCTTTAGGAAAATTTGGAACAATACGAATATGGTCTTGTAAATTCATGAATAAAAAACTCCCGCTAAACTTTAATCTTCATATCATTGATAAATTTTTTCACTGTTGCAAGTTGATTATAGTTATTGAAAAAGTAGAAATTCCACTTATTTCTAAAAAAAAACTTTATCCTTTGTATGAGTTTCTTAGACCTGTTATTTTACAAAGCAGCGGTATTAAATAGTTGTGAAGTCATGTTCCAAAGACGAAATCCAAGAACGATCTTGCAAAATCTAAAAGAATTATTTTGGCCTTCTATGGGTTGGGTAAGAGCTTTTCAGTACACGAAGCATCGTGTTATTCGGTTATCAGATAGTACGCATAACATTGCGCTAGGGCTTGCAATTGGTGCGGCTATTTCTTTCACCCCGATACTTGGCACCCATTTTATTCAAGCGGGTTTTTTAGCGTATATCGTTCGGTGTAATTTCATAGCCGCGCTTATTGGTACTTTTATTGGTAATCCTTGGACTTTTCCCTTCATGTGGTGGGCGGCTATTAGTCTTGGATCATTTTTATTCCAATCTTTTGGCCTACCAGCCCAAACTTCACTTCCTGATCATGCAAATTTTTCAATCGTGTGGGATATTGTTCAAAATGAGCCTATGCGCATTTTCTTACCGTGGCTCGTTGGAGGCTACCTCTTAGCCTTTGTATGTGCACCAATAGCATATGGTATTTTCTTTCAACTCGTAAAAGGTGCAAAACTTGCACAAAAAAAATCACGTGAACGTAAAGCCCATAAAGTTGCAAAAGAGATAACTGGGCAGACACGATGATCATAGGCGTAGGTACAGATCTAATTGATATCAGACGTGTAGAAAAGGTCATGCAGCGCCATGAAAAACGTTTCATACAACGATGCTTTACAGATATTGAGCGCGCAAAAGCAGAACGTCGTAGAGAAGCCGGCACACATATAGCAACCTATGCTAAACGTTTTGCAGCAAAAGAGGCCTGCTCAAAAGCACTTGGCACAGGATTTTCACAGGGTGTATTTATGAAGGATATCGGCGTAGTTAATTCTTCGAGCGGCGCTCCCACTCTTCATTTAACAGGCGGCGCGCGCAAAAAACTAAATGAGCTTACTCCTGAGGGTTATGATACACGTATTCATCTCACCCTTACAGACGAGCCTCCTCTGGCTGAAGCCATGGTCATGATCGAAGCATATCCAAAAGGACAATTATAACAGAACAATAATAGAATACTGGCTCTTATGTTTTTTTTGGTGTAGAAGCAAAATATGAGTGAAAAAATTGATACGAATAAATCGGTTGAGACTATGTCTATGAATGATGATAAAAATACTCCGTCTTCATCTACAAAAGAACCGTCAATCCCTCTCAATGCGAAAGAAGAGGCAACCGAGTTTGTAAAAACAGCCTTAATCGCTGTGTTTTTAGCTCTTCTTATACGAACCTTTATATTTGAACCTTTCAGCATTCCATCTGGTTCCATGAAGCCAACGCTCTTGGTTGGTGATTATCTTTTTGTCAATAAGCCCGCTTATGGCTATAGCCGTTATTCTTTTCCGTTTGGACTTGCCCCGCTACAGGGTCGCGTTTGGGAAGGTGAGCCGAAGCGTGGTGATGTAGTTGTTTTTAAGCTACCTACAAACACATATGTTGATTACATTAAACGTGTTATTGGTATGCCTGGCGACACTGTGCAGGTTATGCGTGGGCGTCTTTATATTAATGGTGAACTTGTTCACCGTGAAGCGATTGGCCATAAGCAAGTTTCTAATGTTGAAGGTCATGAGTATAATGTCATAGAATATCTTGAGACTTTACCAGGCGGTGCAACTCATTCGATCTACGAAGAGAGCGATATGAAGAGCCTTGATAACACACCTTTATATACCGTACCGGAAGGACATTATTTTATGATGGGCGATAACCGCGATCATTCACAAGATAGCCGCGTACGCCATGCTGTAGGCTTTGTGCCATTTGAAAATTTTGTAGGGCGCGCCGATTTTATTTTTCATTCGACGAATGGACATGCGCGCATTTATGAATTTTGGAAATGGCCTTGGACAGTTCGCTATGATCGCCTCTTTAATGATATTGATCCAGTTCGCTTAACACGTGAAACAACGCCTGCTCAGCCAAAGAAAATTGGTAAATAGTAGAAAGTAAATTATCTATGGATGCAAAACTGATCAGCACGATTAATGAAATCACAGACCATGATTTTAAAAATCTGGAGCTGATCGAAACTGCACTCACCCATTCTAGTACGGGTGCAGATGTGAACTATGAACGCCTTGAGTTTTTAGGTGACCGCGTTTTAGGATTGGTCATAGCTGAAACACTTTATAAACGCTTCCCTAACGAAGCAGAAGGTGATTTAGCCAAACGATTGGCGGCCTTGGTTCAAGGTGAATTTTTAGCAGAAATTGCCAAGGAAATGGGGCTTGGTCAGCTCATTCATTTTTCTGAAGCAGAAGCTAGCTCGGGCGGCGCCGAAAATGATCATATCTTAGCGGATGTTTTTGAGTCTGTTATTGGCGCACTTTATCTAGATAGTAATTTTGAGACTTGTCAAAAACTGATTGAAAAACTTTGGGGCGGACGCCTTGATGTTATGAAAGAACCACCGCAACACCCTAAAACACGCTTGCAGGAATGGGCACAAGGCCAAAGTCTTTCACTTCCAATTTATAAAATCGTTAACCAAAGTGGCCCAGATCATGCACCCATATTTGATGTTGAATTAAAAGTGCAGGGCTATGATCCATTAATTGCTCAAGGACGCTCGCGTCAAATTGCAGAAAAGCAGGCAGCACAAGACTTTTGGGAAAAATATAATAAATAATGTCAGATAATAAAAATAAAGAAAAATGCGGTTTCGCAGCAGTCATTGGCTTACCGAATGCCGGTAAATCAACTCTCATGAATGCCCTCGTTGGTCAAAAGATTTCAATCGTGTCTAAACGTGTCCAAACTACACGAAGCCGTGTCTTAGGAATCGTTACAGAGAAATATGCGCAGATAATTCTCATGGATACGCCTGGCATTTTCGATGCTAAGCAGACCTTAGAGCGTGCTATGGTAGGCGCGGCTTATGATGCACTCGATGAAAGCGATGTGGTTGTACACCTTGTCGATGCTAGCATTAAAAAATCCCTTGAGAATAATCTTGGACTTATAAAGCGCTTACCCAAAAACAAGCCTGTTTTATTAATTTTAAATAAAATCGATCAAGTGAAGAAACCTGATCTGCTTGAGTTATCTCAGAAAATTAATGCTGAATTTGATTATGCTGCTACTTTTATGGTGTCCGCACTCAAAGAGCAAGGCACTCAAGATCTACTGACCACAATTGAAGAAAAGATGCCCGAAGGGCCTTGGATGTTCGATGAAGATCAAGTAACAGATATGCCAATGCGTATCCTTGCCGCAGAGATAACCAGAGAGAAAATTTTCAACAAACTTTACCATGAACTTCCAACATCAACCTTTGTTGAAACTGAAAACTGGGAAGAATTTGACAATGGAAGTGTTAAAATCCAGCAACTAATCTATGTGCAGCGAGATAGTCAGAAAGCTATTATTTTAGGTAAGCAAGGACGCCAAATTAAAAGTATCGGTCAAGAGGCCAGAGAAGAACTAGAAGATATTCTCGAAAGACGCGTACATTTAAAACTTTTTGTTAAAGTAAAAGAGAATTGGAGTGAAATGCCTGAAACTCTTAGACTAATAGGTTTAATGGAATAATAAAAATTTTACTTGTGTGGATTACTTTCTATTTTTTTATTTTCTATCCTTGGCAGGCACCCCATAAGACTGGTACATTAACTCATCTTTGAAAAGAAGCTGTTTTTAATATTGTAAATCAATGATTTAATCATTGGTTCGCAAGTAGTGGGAGATTGATATGAGCTGGACTGAAGATCGTGTTGCGATTTTGAAAAAACTCTGGGGCGAAGGTAAAACAGCCGCAGAAATTGCCAAAGAATTAGGCGGTGTAACACGAAATGCAGTTATTGGGAAAGCCCATAGATTAAAGCTTTCAAACCGCGTATCTCCTATTCAACAGAATAAAAAGCCAGCTCCTAAAGTTGTTGCAACTACGGCCCCTAAAGTTTTAGCTGCGAATACAGCACCTAAAGAGCGCAAAGTGTCTACACCTGCAAATATGGATGCACCAGCACCCAAACTTCCGAGCTCAAAGAATAAAGGTCCTAAAATTGGCGGAAATATTCCACTTGCCGATCTTAAGCCGAATGAGTGCCGCTGGGCGGATGGTGATCCAAAAGAAGAAGATTTTGGGTTTTGCGGCTGTAAAACATTGCCAGGACTACCTTACTGTGCGGAGCATGCAAAAATCGCTTACCAAGCCGCTACACGTAATCGTATTCTAAAATCTGAAGCAGCTGAATATGAGAATGTTTCAGAAGCAGAATTGATGGCTGCTAAAAAAGTTGTAAATCAGAAATAAGAGTATTTCTTTCCTTACAATAAATTAAGGATGTTTTCCTTTTACCACGACAAAAATGACTATATAGTCAGGTGAAATGTATAATGTCCTTTTTTAATTTATTTGTTTGGATAATTTATGAAATCTTCAAAGTTAATCGCGCTAGCGCTTATAATCCTATCGTTTATATGGATTGGCTCTGGTTTTTTATCAGCCGCCCCTTCAAATAACGCTAGCAATGAATCTATTGATGAGACGAAGCAAGAGAAAGAAAAACTTTTTCAAGTTCGTATTCGTGAAATATCCCCCGATCTCTATAGAGATGAAATTAGTGTTACAGGCCGTACGCGAGCCTCGCGTCAAATTGAAATCAAAGCACAGCTTGCTGGTCAGATAAACAAAATCCTTAAAGAAGAAGGCGAAAACGTACAAGCAAACGACCTTATTGCAGAACTCGAACTACGTGAGTACGGAGCCAGAGTCGAAGAAGCGCAGAAACGCGTAGAACAAAGACGCATAGAATATAACGCGGCAAAAAAGCTAGCCGGACAAGGCTTCAACTCTAAAGTCACATTGGCCAGTGCATTGGCCGATCTGGAAAACGCCAAAGCAAATTTAAAACAAGCCAGCACTGATTTCAAAAATACGAAGATTCAAGCTCCTTTTGAGGGTATTATTTTTGAACAAAACATCGAAGATGGAGATTATGTGAATATTGGTGATTCACTTTTTTCGATTGTTGATTTAGACCCTATTGAGGTTACCGTTTTCGTCTCTGAAAGAGAAGTACAATATGTAAGAATGGGACAAATCTCCAAAATTACTTTTTTGAATGGACAAACTCTTACTGGAAAAGTTTCTTTTATCTCACCTTCAGCAAATGATGAAACACGTACATTCCGCGTAACCGTGTCCGCCGAAAATAAAGATCTAAAATTCTATGATGGCTTAACAGCCAAAGTCAGTATTCCAGCAAATAATATGCAAGCATATAGAATCTCACCCTCTATTTTGTCTCTTAATACGGCTGGTATTGTCGGTATCAAAATCGTCGATGAAAATAATAAAGTACGTTTTATGCCGATCAAAATTGTTGCCGATGAGCAAGAAGCTATGTGGGTAGAGGGACCTGAAGGGACAGTACGTGTTATCACGGTTGGTCAGGATTTTGTGATCGAAGGACAAGAAGTTAATCCAGTTGTTGCGCAAGGAGATAGCCTGTTATGATGGCGCCAATCATTGATGCTTCACTTAGTCATGCACGTACAGTTTTATCGGTTTTCTTATTACTTCTTATCACTGGTGCGACATCCTACATCAATATAGCTAAAGAATCTTCGCCCGATATTGATATTCCTATTATTTATGTGTCTATGCATTTGGAAGGAATTTCTCCGGATGATTCTGAGCGTCTACTGATTAGGCCAATGGAGCAAGAGCTTTCGACGATCGAAGGTGTAAAAGAAATGACGTCAACTGGCTATCAAAGTGGCGGAAATGTTGTGCTTGAGTTTACGGCTGGCTTTGATAAAGACAAGGCCCTTGATGACGTACAAAAAGCCGTTGACCAAGCGCGCCCCGATCTACCTGACGAGGTTGATGAACCAACGGTTAGCGAAGTGAATTTAAGCCTCTTTCCTGTATTGGTTGTTAATCTCTATGGTGATGTACCGGAGCGCACACTCTTAAAACTGGCAAATAATTTACAAGAAAAATTAGAAGCTATCCCTACTGTTTTAGAAGCCAATATTGCTGGCGATAGAGAAGAGCAAGTTGAGATTATTGTTAACCCTGAGCTATTAGAAAGCTACGGCTTAGACGGTGTAGAAATTGTTAATTTCTTTAATAACTCAAACAGATTAGTTGCGGCCGGTAATTTAGACACTGGCGCTGGACGTTTTGCCATTAAAGTGCCTGGACTATTTGAGAGTGTATTTGACATCATGAATATGCCACTTAAAACTGGCGGGGATTCAGTCGTAAAAGTTAAAGATATTGCAGAAATTAGAAGAACATTTAAAGATCCTGAAAATTTTGCACGTTTGAATGGTGAGCCTGCGATTGCCCTGGAAATTGTT
>Ga0208837_1000027_pt1 | contig 27186 bp, 38 predicted proteins | sample DeeseametaMP0327_FD_184214 | JGI IMG/M metagenome (GOLD analysis project Ga0208837, IMG submission 184214) | Marine microbial communities from the Deep Atlantic Ocean - MP0327 (SPAdes) | ecosystem: Environmental > Aquatic > Marine > Oceanic | place: East of Recife, Brazil, South Atlantic Ocean...
ATTCAGGTTTATAATAAAAATTATAAACCACTGATTTTAAAGTAAGTTATTTATAGCTTTACTTAAATGAACGAGGGTCAAATATGGCGGACATAACCGCAGAAAAACAACTTTTAAGAGATAACCTTGCCGCGCTTGGTTTTCCTACAGAAAGCGCCGATGATGAAGTTCTTCGCGCAGCTTCAGTTGTTTTCCTCAATCAATTAAACGAAATTGCAGGATTAGATTCATCACAAAAGAATTATGATGCGGACACGATTATTCCGCTCAAGCAAGCCTTACATACAAACCTCTCAGTTAAAGATTCAGACGGACTTACAGGACTTGATAAATTTAAGGCCATTGCAACCAATGATGCTGCAGTTCTTGATAAGATCATTCCCATTGGCGGTGGATACGTAAAAACTGAACTCAACCGTATACATGAAGCGCATAAAGGCGATCCAAAAGCTGCGGCCAGAGCTTCTTTTGAGTATTTGGCAACGCAAAATGATCAGATTAAGGACTTCATTGGCGCCGTGGGGCGCGTAAATCCTGAATATTTAGATGACTTGCCCAAGATGCTGAGCGTTATGGGTAAAGCGCAAGATATCCTGAACAGCTATGACGCACTTGCCGAGAATGGCTTTTATGATCAAGCGCCATCGCAAGCTTCGATGGACAAGCTCGACTCAGCGAAAACTTTTAAAGATGCTATCCAGTTAGTTGAAGGCGTTATTGGCGCGGATCAAAAGCCTCAATGGGGCGCGCCTGAACAGCAAAATTTAAAAGCATTTGTAACGCGCTTACAAAGTGATGAACATTTTGGCAAAGATTATAATGGACCAGCAGGCGTTTGGAACTCGGAGTTCGCGGCACATCTAGCTTCGCGTATTGAAGCGCTTCCTACCGAGCTCACTCCTGAAGAAAAAAAATCACTGAATATTAAACGCTCTGATGCCTCTTCTTCAAAAGAGCGCCTTGAAGAGGACCGCGCTACACTAGCTAAGGCCGTAGAAGAAGAGCTAAAAAGACGTGCACAACCTTTCAACTCTCCAGAGCATGCACAGCAATTTCTTCAAGCGATGGAGACACTATCGAATACGCAAGGTGTTGAGCTTCTATCTTTTCAGGATTCACTGACAAAAGAAAAAGCATCACGGATTGTAGAAGAAGGCCTGATGACGTTAGCGCCTTTACTCAATGACGCCCTTCAGAGCGCCCGGGAAAAAGTGGGGGATGATGAGCTTGCGCAGAATATTTCGAATCTACTTACAGGCGGCCTTCTCAATGTAAATGTCCCTGAGATCCGCAATGCAAATGGTGAATTAGACACATATGATCAATCATCATTGCAGTCGGTTCTAAAAGTTTTAGGTCACCAACATGTCCTTGGATTACAAGATGGCCAGCCCGACTGGAAATATAGTGCGGTTAAAGGTGAGCAAATACTTGCCCGTCTTCGCGACACAGAAAACCCACCAGCTTTCTTACAATTTTTAAACGATCAGCAAAAAGAGCAATTAAAGAAAGTCGCGAATGATCAAAAATTAGACCAAATGATCCTTGCGCTTAATTATCTTGCGGATAATGGGCAGCTTTCGAATGCGCCTATATCAAGTGCTACTCAAGGCGGCTATGAGAACTCAACACACGATAGACTTAGGGACGAAGTTTGGGGCGCGAAAAAATACGACACCATTCTGGCACGTTTAGAAGCCTTAGAAACAGAGGGCCTTTTATTCGACTCACCACTTCTAGAATCTTCAGGAAGCCGCTTTAGTCTTGTGACACAAGATGTTATCAAACACGAGCTTAGCCGCTTAGAGGATGCAGGCAATATGGCTGCTGTTAAACTTTTTGACGCCATGACTTTTGCGACGTCCTCGCCTTACAACCTCAATTCAATGCTACACTCTTCTGACCGCGTTGATAGTCTATCGAGTATTGATCCTAAACTTAGCCTGAATAAAAAGCTGGAAACTTTTTATAACGAAGCTCATGAAGCCTACGAGAAAAATCCAGGTGAGTACGCAAGTTTTGAAGACTTTATGAAACCTATGCTTCGTAGTGTGGATGCGCTTCCTTTTGGTGATAGCGAATATAAGAAAACTATGGATGATCTGCGGAAAAAATCTTTAGAAACAGCAAATGGCGATGGTAAAGTTTTTGCCGACACGCTACAGCAGGGCATTACGGCCTTTGTACAAGAACAAGAAAAGAAATATGGTAAGGATAACGGTCATGAAATCGTTCCATTTTCTAATACATATAATGTACAACCACGCCTACATCCAAAACTTCAAGATGGTAGCTTTAGCGTAACATCTGAAGGCAAAACCTATAACGCCGATGACGTTATCAAAATTTACAATGAATACCAATTAGAGCATGGCCATGAGAGAGATTTAGAGCGCTTTGAAATGGTTCCGATCGATTCACAAAGATTTGTAATTTTCGAAGATGATAACGGTGAAAAATTCGTTGCTGGCATTGATAGAACATCAATGACATTCAGCGTCGAAAGCACAAAAGGTTTATCAGAGCTTATCCAGCAATATTATAAACCTTATACTATGCTTGGCCTAGAAGACGATCCTGATAATGGAATAATCGCCGAAGAATATTTGGCGACTATGCCAAAGGACAAACTTAATACGCTAATGGATGAGCATAAACTTAATGAATCCCAGCGCCAAACTATCCAAGTTTACAGGGATATGTATGATGGCCGAACAAATGCAAAAAACCCTTTGAACCTCTATGAGCAAGCCTATGCAAAACCAGCATTAAGGGCAGAACACAGCGCATTTTCATTAATTTATCAAAATAATAATACAGCCCTAACACGCTTAAGCACATCAGACCTTAAGCGTGTGCTTGATGACACCATGGGGTACGGTCGTCATGGTGGACAACAAAAAGTGAATAGCCTTGCTGAATTTATTCGTACAAAAGATGTGATGACTATTACCGAGAATGGAAAGCCGCAACCACCTCAGGAGCGTGCGGTCGTCCATCTCAATGACACTTCATCTCCTGTCCATATTCCGCAGCAAACACCCATAGACATAAAGGCTACTAAGCCAGCCGCAACAGTCACGAGTGGCCCGCAACCTGACTTCAAGGATCGTCAGGACCTATTGGACTTAGCTCATTATTTACGCGCGAGCGGCCCTATGTTTGTTGATGAGAAAATGTCCACTCTATTAGATCGTTATGATGGGCGCACAGATCTTAAAGTAGGTAATTATGACGCACACGCTAAGCATATTGCCGGTACAGCCGTTACAGACAATCCGGACGGAAAGCCACAAATAGCTTATTTTGATTATGTCTACGATCATTCAAAAGAAAAACCTTCCGGTATTATTAAGACAGTCACAATGGACGATAATCTTCTTAAAGCGCACGCAGAGGGGCGTTTTAATGAAGAATTTCATAAAATGGCTAGAAACGGAAACAGTAAATTCATTGAAATACTTGATAAAAATCTAGCAACAAGACTTACTGATACTTCGCGTATTGAAGGTCAAGTTGACGAAGAAAGATATGGCTTTATTCAAGGCGATTTAAACAGGCTTGCATTACGACTAGAACAGCAGCTAGATCAATCTGGTTTCAAATATGTCACGCCAACTGTAACTGAAAATACGGTAACCGCACCCCCACCATCAATATAAGTTTTATTGTTTGTTTCTTTATTTCTTCTTCATCATTTCATGAAAGAATTGTATGCTTGTAGTGATAAGCATTGATTATCCTTTTATTAAATCAGAGACATATTCATGAGCGACGTTCCATTACCAACCGCCATAGGCGAAGAAGACGAAGAAGAAAAAAAACCTAAAAATGAGCTAACGAATGAAAGGTTCAATGATGTATGGGAAGCCCTTAAAGCTTTGTACATCAAAGGAAACCAGAGTGGGCGTATTCATTTCCTAAAAGCTTGGCCTGATATTGCTGAATTTTTAATGCATGAAGATCTCATCGCTTTTGATACTAGAGGTGTCGATCATGACAAACGTGAATATAGAGATCAAATAGAAGCTGAGGCTGAAAATAAGAGACTTAGCCTATTAGCCTTATTTGATGAGCTAGAAGAGAACAGCGTGCAATCAGGTGCGCTTGATGTTGAATATGTAGAAAAAGTTGTTCAAGCTTTAGGGCGCAAAATTGCTCTCTATGTTTATAGCGAGAAAATCGTGAGCCGTTTTATACCTCCAAGCCCAGAAGAAATTGAAGCAAATAAAGAAAATTCTGAGGACTCAGAAGCGAAAACAGCTAACGAAATGCAAGCTGCACAGCCACTAGATGATGTTGCCCCTCTTGACGCCGCCCCTGTAGATACGCCGCAAGAGCAAGAAGAGCAAATTGCAGAGAAGAGCGAACCCACCGATCCGCCTGCCCCTGATACAGAAACAGCACAAACAATAGAACAACCAGCCCCGACGTCTCCGCCACCGGCCAATGAACCAGATACAGCGCCGCCAGCAGAACCAATCACAGAGACGTCAGAGCCAACAGAAGTCTCACCTTCGCCACCCCCTGAGACCATGCATGCGCAAAACACATCGATGCCCACAGAAACTGTTCCATCCGATATGAGTGTTAATTTGGATGATGACCCACTGGAGCAAATAGAAGAGCAAGCTCCAGAAAGAGAAGAAGAACCGCTTTTAAGTATGGATTATGATGCGCAACCAGATATTTCTGTACCATCAGATATGACGGTAAGCCTTGATGAAGATGAAGAAGTCCTTCCCTTGGATATTGCCCCTAAAACCTCAGAACCAGCGGAACAAATGCCGCCTTCATCAGCTTCGCAGCCAGAAACACAAAGAGATTCAGAACCTGATCCTTCATATAAACCTGCCACTGTTTCAGGCGCCGTAACCATTGAACACACCGACACTCCGGAAACTACAACTTATCAAATAGCCGAAGAAACAGAGCCTAAAGCTGTTGAACAAGCAAGCGCTGTCCATATTCCACAGGAAGATTCCAGTGCGGATACAGCCAACAGCCCAGCTGCTTCGCCAGCTGCAGGTGCTACTTTTACGCCGCCACCAAAAATTCAGCCTCTTACACCGCCGCCAGCTCAGCCTGAAAGCAATACAGAAGAGCCGCAAGAGCAGACTACACCAAAGGATGAAGATTCCTCTCAAAAAGATGAGTGATTTCTACTTAGTTTATGTTCTCGACTATCGCTACTTAAGTGAATCCAGAGTATAGTATGAGTAGGTATTTTAAATAAGGTTTCATGAAAATGGCGAAATTCGATTTCGTAGAATGTGCATCAAAGTCCTATGAGTATACATGGTCTCATAAGGAAATGATCATGCGTATGTCGCTTTTAGCTCTCGCTATCAAATTTGTAACATTCGCGTTTATCATCACATTTAACCTCGAGCATAATTATTTACGTCAGGGCTTAATATTGCTTCCCGCCTATTTTGCTGAAGGATGGGTTGTCGCACAAATTGTCTTCATGGCTTTGAATAATGAACAAGATAGCGGTTATAAAGTTCCCGAAAATAATTTTAAAAATGCACCACGTAATATGATCGCCTCCGCTATTATCTATGTGCTTTTGAAAGTTGCTATGTCTGTCGCCATAGGTACACCGCAAGCATTTATAAGCCCTGAAGCAGCACAAAAAGCGCAAGAAATGGCTGAAGCGCAACCTTCAGAACCCAGTAGTTTAATGTTCCTCGCTCTGTGCGTAGGGCTTTTCGCTGCCTTTTGGGCGTTTCGTTACTTGTGGCTGTATGTGCCGGTAATTCTTGGTTTTAGTGTTAAGGATTTTCTTTTCAAAATTCGCTACCCTTACTGCTCAATATATATGATTGCGACATGGCTCTTTATCATGATTCCTGCAGGGATTGTGATGGTTATAGTCTCGGGCTTGGTCGGCACTATTTTTGTCACAGGGGATGGTGAGATTTCATCCGTTGGAACCATTATTATTACCTGCATCCAAGCGAGCTTTGATTATATTATTATATTAATGAGCAGCCTTGCGATGGCGTACGGTATAGCCTCAATCTTCAATAAAGAAGATAAAAATGTTTCACTGTTTTAAAAAACCTTTGTAGGATCGTCCTCATGAAAATTTATGTTACTGATCAATCTGGAAATGAGCATGAGCTAGAAGCCGTTGAAGGCTGGCGCGTCATGGAAATTATTCGCGAACACGGAATGCCTATCAAGGCTGAGTGCGGGGGTGCATGCGCATGCGCGACCTGTCATGTCTATGTTGACGAAGAGTGGCTTGATAAGCTTCCTGATATGCGTGATGACGAAGAAGAGATGCTAGATGAAGCTTTTGACTTAGAAGATAATTCCCGTCTTTCTTGCCAGCTTATTATGGATGAAAGTCTTGACGGCCTTAAAGTTAAGCTTGCCTATTATGGTGATTAATATGAGTAGAAAAATTATTTTTTCTATGCTCGCTGTGCTCTCCTTATCCGCTTGCGCGCCAAGCTTGGATGATAAAATGAAAGATAGGCGCAGCTTACTAGCCTTTGAAACAACATTTTATAATTTGTCAAAAAAAGACCCTCAAAAATTTCACACCCCTGAATATATGAAATCTAAAGGTAGGCAGCTGGAATGCGATGCAGCCCTTGTTGAGACGTACGATAAGAGTGACGCATCATCACAAGAGCTCAAATTCGAAGATGCCAAAAGTGCCTTTAGCGAATGCTGGGCGAAATATGACCGTAAGGTTATCGATGTCACGCCTAACGCTTATAAGCTCGAGCCAATCAAAAAATAAAAATAAGCGTCCTTGAGCTTTTTCTTTTTTAATTCATTAAAATCACGCAGATAAAAAAGGCCGCCAAATGGCGACCTTTTATAATTCTTTATAAGCGAGCAGCTTACATCATGCCAGGCATTCCGCCCATTCCGCCCATGCCAGCTGCAGCTGCTGCTGCGCCTGAATCATCATCTGCATCATCTGTGATGATCGCTTCTGTTGTGATCAGAAGACCAGCAACGGAAGCAGCATCCTGAATTGCATTACGAACAACTTTTGCAGGGTCAATGATACCAGCCTTAACGAGGTCAGTGAACTCGCCGCCTTGTGCATCATAACCAAAGTTAGTGTCTTTTTGCTCAAGAAGCTTACCAACGATGATCGAACCTTCTGCGCCAGCATTTTCAGCAATCTGACGGATAGGTGCTTGAAGAGCACGCTTGATGATTTCAATACCAACACCTTGGTCATCGTTATCAGCTTCAAGTGTTTCAAGAACAGCTGTTGAGTATAGAAGTGCTGTACCGCCGCCTGCAACGATACCTTCTTCAACAGCAGCGCGTGTTGCGTGAAGTGCATCATCAACACGGTCTTTACGCTCTTTAACTTCAACTTCTGTTACACCGCCAACGCGAAGAACAGCAACGCCGCCTGAAAGCTTAGCTAGACGCTCTTGAAGTTTTTCTTTGTCGTAGTCACTTGATGTTTCTTCAACCTGTGCACGGATTTGCTTACAGCGTGCTTCAATCTCATCTTTAGAACCAGCACCATCAACAACAGTTGTATCATCTTTTGTGATCGCTACTTTCTTTGCAGAACCGAGCATATCTAGTGATACATCTTCAAGCTTGATACCCAGATCTTCAGATACAACCTGACCACCAGTTAGGATAGCCATGTCTTCTAGCATCGCTTTGCGGCGATCACCGAAGCCAGGTGCTTTAACAGCTGCCACTTTTAGGCCACCGCGAAGCTTGTTCACAACAAGCGTTGCAAGTGCTTCACCTTCAACATCTTCAGCAACGATCAAAAGTGGACGACCACCTTGAACAACTTGCTCAAGTACAGGAACTAGCGCCTGCATGTTTGAAAGCTTACCTTCGTTAAGAAGGATATATGGGTTTTCAAGAGCGCAAACCATCTTGTCTGCATCAGTGATGAAGTATGGTGAGAGGTAACCGCGGTCGAACTGCATACCTTCAACAACTTCTAGCTCGTTGCTAAGTGATTTTGCTTCTTCAACTGTGATCACGCCTTCTTTACCGACTTTTTCCATTGCTTCAGCAAGAAGTTCACCGATTTCTGTCTCACCATTTGCTGAGATTGTACCGATTTGCTTGATCTCTTCGTTAGACTTCACGTTCTTTGCACGCTTTCCAAGATCTTCGATTACAGCAGCAACAGCTTTGTCGATACCGCGCTTAAGATCCATAGGGTTACGACCAGCAGATACGGCCTTGATACCTTCACGTACGATTGCTTGTGCAAGCACTGTCGCTGTTGTTGTACCATCACCTGAGTGGTCATTCGCTTTTGATGCCACTTCACGGATAAGCTGAGCACCTAGGTTCTTTTGCTTATCCTTAAGTTCGATTTCTTTCGCTACTGATACACCGTCTTTTGTTGTGCGTGGTGCACCGAAAGATTTTTCGATTACAACGTTACGGCCTTTTGGACCAAGCGTTACTTTTACTGCGTCAGCTGCGATGTTTACACCTTCGACAAGCTTTTCGCGTGCGTTTTCTTGAAATAGTACTTCTTTAGCACTCATTTTAAATCTCCTAATAAATTTCGCGTTATATTCTAATTAAGCAGCGATGATGCCGATGATGTCAGATTCTTTCATCACCATGAGTTCTTCACCATCAATTGTGACTTCAGTACCGCCCCACTTAGAGAACAGAACTTTATCACCTACTTTTACATCCAGCGCACGTACATCGCCGTTGTCGTTCACATAACCTGAACCAACTGCAATGATTTCACCTTCTGAAGGTTTTTCTTCTGCTGTACCTGGAATGATAATGCCACCTGCTGTTTTTGTTTCAGCTTCCGCGCGGCGGACTAGAACGCGATCGTGTAAAGGACGAAAATTCATTTCGCATCTCCTTTTGTTTTCATTGTTAACAAGCAGACTTTTTTCCTGCCCAAATTGAGCCAGTCAAAAAGCCCCTCCAATTACCCGCAAAGCCGATTCAGCAGCGGGCTACACAGATATAAGACAGGTAACTGAAACTTTCAAGCTCTGTTCTTTATTTTTTCATATGGGTAAGGTACCAGCGCTCAAGATACGGCGTTTCTTTAATACGATATACATCTGTAGGGTCCATACAGCTTCGCGGTTTAGATGTATTAACAGCGGCAAAAACGATGAATTTTCGTTGCCAAAGTGGTTTGTAAAACTCTTGATAGGTCTCCTCATCGAGTCCCTTTAAAACCCTCACCTCACCGCCACGCTCATACTTAACGTAGCTTTCAGGATTATCAATCATATGGCTTTCAAATTCGTAACCGATCATCGCAATATCGGGATGTATATATTGCTCAAGACTCATATCATCCGTATCCAAAATTCGCACGAGATCATTCTGATAATCAAATAAATAGACCGGTTTTTGGATGATGTAGTGATTTGACTCCCCTCCTTCTGTATGCAGGTTAGAGAACATTGATATCGCATGAGCCGTTTTAAAACCTATATAAGGTGAAAAGCAGCTTAAGAAAAATAGAGCCGCGATTATATTTACCGGCCAAAAGCGAGACACCATATAATGCTTTTCCGCTTTTAAAGGTTTTTCTGGGCGATCAAAGAGCGTGATGAAAATTAATAGTAATAGTCCAAGAATAAACCAGATTGGCAAAACCTTATGAAATTCGAAAAAATCATAATGATATTGATAAAGCATAAATCCAGCCAATAACGGTGCAAGCAAGGCTAAGCGTCCCATAAGTGTCTCGTTTAACTTTAACAAAGCGTTCCATTTAGTTTTTCTGATCCTATTCAAAATATCAGGATCAACAAACAAACTATGCATAACAATAGATAGCATTGTGAACGGCACATAATATCTATAGGCGCTTAGTGATATTAAAAGGTGAAAAGCGACACCAGCCACAACGGCGTAATAGCGAGTTTTAGGGAAGAACAGCAGCAATGCAATAACCGTTTCAATAATTAACGTACCGTAACTGGCTGCGTAATAGATAACATTAGGAAAAACGATACCGTTCGGTACAAAAATAAAGAAATGGATAAGTGTAGTCGCACAACTAATTTCAGGATCAAGAAACGGCGCATTGATTTTTTGAAATACACCAAAGAAGTACATTGTAATCAACGCTAAACGTCCGCCCGGAGCGAAGCGTTTATAGAAGCTACGCTCATCTACATTAATACTGCGTTCTTTTATTACGCACCAAATCCAGCTTAATGAAATATAAAATGAAATTAGAAAAGCGATTATTAAATGGTTGGAGTAAACAGGAGCGATGTAAATATATTCAGCGACAGAGGAGAGGCCAAAGGCTGCTACGCTTAGTGGACGATGCGGAAAGATTAAAAGTGCAAGTGATGAGACCAGGGTTAAATACTTAAATGGCCCAGTAAGAGAAAAATAATATAGGCAGTTAATCAGCCCATAGATCCCTAGCATAAATGCAAAAACGGTCAAAGGATCGTAGCTTTTATCACTTCGCGTACTCAAAAAATTCTTAAATAATGCGCTCATTATCGTCCTTAATTTGTCTACTCCCTTTTAGAAGCAGTGCCATATTGCGTCCAAGTTTTAAAAATGGATAGAGCGCTTTAGACAAAATAGAACTGCGGAAGATCCAATAATTTAATCTATTAAACACCCCCGATTTAGAACTTAATGCCGCCAATATATTTAGCGCCTCTGAACCGTGGTAATATTGTTCATCAATTATGGCAACCATACCTTGATCAAGATCAAAGCCCCTAGCCTTAACATTTTTTACCGCTTTATTTTCACTCTCACGCGCATCTATCAACTCTACATGACCTATAGCCTCTTTCAAACGTACATAGCGCGCATATCGCAGGCAAAATGGGCATTCTCCATCATATATAAGCTGTACTGATTTGGATTTCTCTTCGCTGGTCATCTGCGTATTATCCCTGATTTATGGACAATCACGCAAGTGCTTATCATTACAAACAGCTATACTCAAAACTCATTAAATAGGCATAAATCCCTAAATTTTGGTATTTAACATGTTTGCTGGTATAATAATGGATAGAAGGGAGACATAGAATATGGCTGAACTTGAAAAGCAGATAAAGAATTATCGTTTAACCACCGCTAAGATCCTTTACCACATGCCTGATTATGAAACGCTATTGCAGGAATATGTCTGGCAGGAATATGATCTAGCGCCACGGTTTCCAGAGCTTTCAAAGTTTCTTGAATTTTGGGAACGTAAGATAGAGGGAAAACTTCACTCTGTTTATATCGCCAATAAAGAGATTATAACACCCGGTGATTACCGCTTTGCCGAATGGCAAGGAACACTCCAGTAAATCACCTTAAACTCTTCATAAAAAAACGGGCCTCAGAAGAGACCCGCTTTCACTTATTCTTATGCTCAGCAGCTTAGCCAGCTGCTGCAACTTTTTCTTCTTCTGCAGGTACATCCGCTGTGAAGTCAGCCACTGGACCTGAATCTTGACCTTTTGCACTTTCGTCACGGTCAACAAGCTCAATAACAGCCATTGGCGCCGCATCACCATAGCGGAAGCCCGCTTTCATGATACGTGTGTAGCCACCTGGACGGTCTTCATAACGCTCAGCAAGGATATCGAATACCTTCTTTACCATTGCTTCATCACGCATCTTAGATACCGCCTGACGACGCTTTGATACTGCTGTTTCTGGTTTAGCAGCTGCCTGCTTACCCAGTGTGATTAGTTTTTCAAGATATGGGCGAAGCTCTTTTGCTTTTGGAAGAGTTGTTACGATCTGCTCATGCTTGACCAGAGATGCCGCCATATTTGCCAGCATAGCCTTACGGTGGCTAGTTGTACGGTTTAATTTACGTTGTTTAATGCGATGTTTCATTTCACATTACCTTTCTGCCACTCTTGGGCTTTTTACTGCGGCCTCACTTATGAGAGCCATTAAATAACCGATATGCATCATTCTTGATTACAGATCGGGGCGGACACTTCGTCCTATCTTCAAGACCTCACTGGGTCTTAGAATTGCTGATCTTCGCTTTTCTTTGCTAGCTCTTCGATGTTCTCTGGAGGCCAACCTTCTGTTTGCATACCAAGGTGAAGACCCATTGTTGAAAGTACTTCCTTGATCTCGTTTAGAGACTTACGACCAAAGTTTGGCGTACGAAGCATGTCGCTTTCTGATTTTTGTACGAGGTCACCAATATAAACGATGTTGTCGTTTTTGAGGCAGTTTGCAGAACGAACAGATAGCTCAAGCTCATCCACCTTCTTAAGAAGGTTTTTGTTGAATGGAAGCTCTTGCTCTTCTTCTTTTTCTGTTGCTACTTCTGGCTCATCAAAGTTCACAAATACATTAAGCTGATCTTGAAGAATACGTGCAGCGAAAGCTACGGCATCTTCTGGTGTAATCACGCCATTTGTTTGAACAGTCAGTGTTAGCTTGTCAAAGTCTGTAATCTGACCAACACGTGTATCTGTCACTTCGTATGATACTTTACGTACAGGTGAGAACACGCTGTCAACTGGGATCATACCTACTGGCATTTCTTCCTGACGGTTTTGAGATGCTGGACGGTAGCCTTTACCAGTGTCTACTGTCATTTCCATGTTCAATTTTGCACCTTTATCTAGAGTACAGATAATAAGGTCAGGATTCATAATTTCGATATCTGCGCCGGCTTCAATCTGTGCTGCTGTCACTTCACATGGACCTTCAGCAGATAGACGCATTTTCTTTGGACCTTCAGCGTGCATACGCACAGCCAAAGCCTTAATGTTTAGAATGATGTCTGTTACGTCTTCGCGCACACCTTCGATAGATGAGAACTCGTGTAAAACGCCATCAATTTGTACAGCTGTTACCGCCGCACCTTGAAGTGATGATAGAAGAATACGGCGAAGCGCGTTTCCAAGTGTTAGACCGAAGCCACGCTCAAGAGGTTCTGCAACCACTTTACCAACGTTTAGTGCGTTTGCTTCTGTTACTTCAAGTTTTGAAGGTTTAATAAGTTCTTGCCAGTTATTCTGTATCATTTGTTTTTCCTTTTCACTTCACCCGGCTCTTAACCGGTCTCTTGTTACTTGTTGCCAAAATAGCAACGGTTAAAATGGACATCCCGCCACCATGGCGAGACATCCAAAACTTTAATTATACGCGGCGCTTTTTAGGCGGACGACAACCATTGTGTGGAATAGGTGTCACATCGTTGATTGTTTTAATCACGAAGCCAATTGACTGCAATGCACGTAGTGCACTTTCGCGGCCTGAACCAGGACCTTTAACGCGAACGTCAACTTCTTTCATGCCGTGTTCTTGTGCTTTACGACCTGCATCTTCAGCAGCAACCTGCGCAGCATATGGTGTAGATTTACGTGAACCTTTGAAGCCCATCATACCCGCTGATGACCATGAAACAACATTACCTTGCTTGTCAGTAAATGTTACAAGCGTGTTGTTGAATGTTGAATTTACGATCACATCGCCAGAAACGATATTCTTCTTCTCTTTTCTTTTTGCTTTAAGCTTAGGCTTAGCCATTGTTCAAACCCTCCTTACTTCTTCTTACCAGCGATTGGTTTTGCTGGACCTTTACGGGTACGGCAGTTTGTCTTTGTACGTTGACCACGAACAGATAGACCTGCACGGTGACGTAGACCACGGTAACATTTCATGTCCATAAGACGTTTAATGTTCATTGAAACTTCGCGGCGAAGATCCCCTTCGATCGTGTACTGATCAGTGTCAATCTCTGCACGAATACGGTTTAGTGTATCTTCGTCAAGTTCACCCATACGGAGTGTTACATCAATACCAAGCTTTTCACAGATAGCGAAAGCTGATGTGCGGCCAATACCATGAATATAAGTCAAGGCGATTGGCGTACGTTTTTTATCGGGTACGTTAACCCCGGCAATACGAGCCATATTTACTTCCTTTCAAATTTCTTGAGTTAAAACGACCACCGTTTCAACCCGTCCAAACCGTAGACTTTTAAAGCCATAAAGCTTAAATGCGCCAGTTTGTAAACTAAAAGCGTTCCCAAGTGAATACACATGGAAACGCGGCAGAATATATAGATTTTTTATATAAGGTCAAGAAGAATCTGCTTGCTATATTTTTCGTTTAAGGTTGACCTAGAATTTGTTCAATATCCGCGCTCACTTCTTCGATAGCTTTCATGCCATCCAGTTCACGAAGAAGGCTTTTCTCTTCGTAATATGGCAGGACAGGCGCTGTCTGGTCGTTATAAACTTTTAAGCGGTTTTTCAATGTTTCAACATTATCATCAGAGCGCGCACCGCCTGTTTCAGAAGCACGCGTTTGGATACGCTCAATCAGCGCCTGATCATCAACCTTTAAAACGATAACATGGTCAATTTTACGCGCCATATTTGTCAGCATTTCATCAAGCGCCTTCGCTTGACCAACCGTTCTTGGAAAACCATCAAGGATAAAACCTTTTTCACACTCCGGCTCCGCAATACAATTTGCAATAAGCTCGATTATAATTTCATCGGAAACAAGCTCACCAGCATCCATAATCGCTTTTAGGCGATTACCAAGGTCACTGCCACTCGCAACTTCTGCACGAAGCATATCACCAGTCGATAGCTGCTTAATACGGTAGTTTTGCTGAATAATTTTTGACTGCGTTCCTTTACCAGCACCAGGCGGGCCAAACATAATGATATTCATATCAGATCTATCTCCTTAATTTTCTCTGCTTTCCTAGATCAGAGTCTTTCTATTAACGACGCCCACGCAGTTTTGCTTTTTTCATTAATCCCTCATATTGATGAGCAACAAGATGAGAGTGAATTTGTGCAACGGTATCCATTGTCACGCTTACAACAATCAAGAGGCTTGTTCCACCGAAGTAGAAAGGAACATTGTATCTTGATATCAGAAATTCAGGAAGCAGACAAACGAAGACCAAGTATATTGAACCAATGACTGTTAGTCTTGTTAGAATATAATCTAAGTGCTCAGCAGTATGTTTACCAGGACGAATACCAGGAACAAAGCCACCATGCTTTCTAAGCATATCTGCGTTTTCTTCTGGGTTAAACTGGATTGCAGTATAGAAGAAACAGAAGAACATAATCAAAAGACCATATAAAATCATATATACAGGCTGACCATGTTGTAAGTACTGAGAAATAGTTGCCGTAAAATCACCACCTTCAGCGCCGCTAAAGCCTACGATTGTCAGCGGAAGAAGTAGAAGTGATGACGCAAATATAGGCGGAATAACACCAGCGGTATTAAGCTTTAGCGGGATATGGTTTGATTCGCCGCCCACCATACGGTTACCTTGCTGTCTTTTTGGATATTGGACAACAACGCGTCTGTGTGCACGCTCCATATAAACGATAAAGGCAATGACTGCACAAACCATAACAAACAGTCCAAGAAGCTCTACGCCGCCAAATGTACCTTGGCGCGCACCCTCAAGCATTGTAGCAATAGCACGTGGAAGCTCTGCTACGATACCAGCGAAAATAATCAATGAAATACCGTTTCCAATACCTCTCGCTGTAATTTGCTCACCAAGCCACATAAGGAAAACCGTACCACCAACGATAGAAATCACTGTTGATATACGGAAGAATAGACCTGGATCAATAACAGCGCTTCCGCTTGGCCCTTGCATAGATTCAAGGCCAACCGCAAGGCCATAAGCCTGAATTGCGGCCAAGAATACTGTACCATATCGGGTATATTGGTTGATTTTCATGCGGCCAATATCGCCCTCTTTTTTCAGCGCTTCCAATTGCGGAGACATCGCCGTTGCAAGCTGCATGATAATAGAGGCTGAAATATAAGGCATAATGTTCAGGGCAAAAATTGTCATACGCGAAAGCGCACCACCTGAAAACATATTGAACATATCCAGAATGCCGCCACCTTTTTGCTCAAAAATCTCCGCCCAAACGTGGGGATCAATGCCAGGAACAGGAATATATGTTCCAAGACGGTAAACAAGTAGCGCCCCCATAACAAAAAGAAGACGACGCTTAAGATCCGTAGCTTTGGCAAGAGCGCCCCAATTAGCGTTTTTTGCGAGCTGTTCAGCGGCTGAAGCCATGAATTTATCCTTTAAATTAATATATTAATTTTGAAGGGTATATTCATAAAGAAAAGTCATGAAGGCCGCAAGCCCTCATGCTTGATTTAAAAGACAATATATTCATGAAATTAAAATTCAACAGCACGAACTTAACGTGCAAATAGGTATTTATCCCAGTTATCACACTGCGCATCAACGCGCGCATATTCAACAGGGTTATCAATCCCTTTTTGACGCGCAGACAGGAGTTGTAATTTTCCAATTAAATAACTTTCGAGCTGCTTATCATAATTAGCATAAAGGTCTTGTTTAGCACTTTCTATGTCACTCTTTTTTACTGGCCCTATATGCCAACGTGAGTGCTTAGTCATATTTTTGGCGAATCTTTTAAAATCAGGGGCTTGCTCACGCATAAATTTAAGCATAGTGCGAATATGTTTTTGCTCATGTTCCAAAATTGCGCGGTACTCGCAAGTCCCTCTTGGGAAATTGCTCGCAATATATACTTGCGGTACACCATAAAAAGTTATTTTAACAGCGTCTATTCCCGTACAGAATTTATTTTTAATTTGCTCTGTTCTGTATTTTGTCTTGATATCATACCAAATCTCACCGCCAGCAAGGCCTTGAACAATAAAGTTTGATTGACGACCATAGTGCATCTCTGTCAAATTACGAGCTGATTGGCCACGTATATAATAAGTCTTCTTTTTAGCCATCGTTACATAGGTACGCGGTGGGTCTGGAAATTGACAATCTCCAAACGCAAAACTTTCAGAAACACCTATAGACACCAATGAGACGGCTGTGAGAATAGTAAGAAGAATAAGACGATGTTTCATGAATGCAACAACCACATTAATAGTAAAAACCTTTACCATCATAAAGTATAAAGCAGGCGTTAGAAAAGAGCGTTTTTAAACTATTACAAATAAATAGCCTTTAAATATGCAAAAGCCCGCAAAAAGCGGGCTCTTAAAAGGAATAATATCTGGTGTATTAATTACTTTTCACCACGTTTTTTTACTGGAGCAACTTCGTGCACAATAATTTCAACTTTACCGCCAGCTTTTTCAACTGCTTCAGTTGCGCCTTTTGTTGCTTTAGAGATTTTAAGTTCAACTTTTGACTTAAGCTCACCATTTGCAAGAAGCTTTACCCCATCATTCTTACGACGAACAACGCCGGCAGCTACTAATGCATCTTCATCAATTGCCTTCTTTGCATCGATCTTTTTGTCATCGATAGCAGCCTGAAGGTGACCAAGAGATAGCTCTGTGTATACTGTGGCGAATTTCTTGTTATTGAAACCGCTTTTTGGCATACGCATATATATAGGCATCTGCCCGCCTTCAAAGCCCTTAATTGCCACACCAGAACGTGACTTTTGACCTTTTTGACCTACACCACAAGTCTTACCTTTACCAGAGCCAATACCGCGACCAACGCGAACTTTAGTCTTTGTGGAACCTGTTTTAGGTTGGAGTTCATTCAGTTTCATTGTTTTCTTCCTTATAGCTTTAAGACTTATGCAGCCTCTTCAACCTTCACGAGGTGCGCAACCTTACGAATCATACCGCGAACCGCTGGTGTATCCTCAAGGGTACGTGTTTTGTGCATTTTGTTCAGACCTAAGCCAACTAGCGTTGCACGCTGATAAGCTTGGCGCCCAATTGGTGAACCAATCTGTGTAATTGTCACAGTTTTACCAGCGGGCTTTTTAACTGCTGCCTTCTTAGGAGCTGCCTTCTTAGGAGCTGCTTTTTTTGCAGTAGTTTCTTTCTTAGGGGCTGCTTTTTTCTCAGCCTTATCAGCAGTTTTTTTAGCTGCAGGCTTTTTTGCTGCAGGCTTCTTAGCTGCTGTTGTTTTCTTTTCTTTTTTCTCTTCTTCAGCCATTTTATAGCTCCTTAATACCTTTCAGCCTAACCTTCAGCGGCTTCTGCTGCTGTTTCAGCTTCACTACCGATCATAATTTCACGACCTGCAACAATATCACTTACTTTCTTGTTACGACGAGAAGCAATCTGACGTGGGTTTTGCATTGCCTCAAGCGCTGCAAAAGTTGCGTTTACCATTGAGTATGGGTTGTTTGAACCAATCGCCTTAGCAACAACATCCTGAATACCAAGTGCTTCAAATACCGCACGCATAGGACCACCAGCAATAATACCAGTACCACGTGGTGCAGAGCGAAGAAGCACGCGGCCTGCGCCATCACGACCCTTCACATCATGGTGTAGTGTACGGCCTTCACGAAGAGGTACACGGATCATCTTACGTTTAGCTTGGTCTGTTGCTTTTCTGATAGCTTCAGGCACTTCACGTGCTTTTGCATGACCGTAACCAACGCGTCCCTTACCATCACCAACAACAACGAGTGCAGCAAACGCCATGTTACGTCCACCCTTTGTTGTCTTAGCAACACGGTTAATACCTACAAGACGCTCCAGAAATTCTGGTTCTTCGCGTTCTACATGCTGTTCTTGTTTTTGAGCCATTTCAATAAATCCTCTTTTAATTCCCTAGAACTGAAGTCCGCCTTCGCGGGCTCCATCTGCCAGTGCTTTCACACGGCCGTGATACACGAAACGACCACGGTCAAATACAACTTTTTCAACTCCAGCTTTTTTAGCGCGCTCAGCTACAAGCTTACCAACCTCAGTTGCTGCTTCAACATTTGCACCGCTTTTAAGCTTTTCTTTTAGCTCAGCCTCTACAGTTGATGCTGATGCAAGTGTTACACCTTGAAGGTCATCAATAATCTGCGCGTAAATCTGCTTACCTGAACGGAATACAGAAAGACGAGGACGTGTTTCACGATTAGATACGCGGTCAATATTAACGCGACGAATCTTATTACGTGTACGGTACGTTCTACGCTGTGCTGAATTTAATTTAGTAGCCATTATTTCTTCTTACCCTCCTTGCGAACGACATATTCGTCAGCATAACGGATACCCTTACCTTTATATGGCTCAGGTGGTTTAAATCCACGGATCTTCGCCGCAGCTTGTCCAACTTTTTGCTTGTCGATGCCAGATACTTCGATATTAGTCTGACCGTCCATCTTGACTGTCACACCTTCAGGAACGTCGTAACGAACTTCATGTGAGAAACCAAGAGACATAACAAGCGTGTTACCTTGTAAGTTACCACGAAGACCAACACCCTTAATCTCAAGCTTTTTGCTGTAGCCTTCAGTCACACCAACAACAACATTCTGTACAAGTGTACGCATTGTTGGCCAGATCTGCTTAGCAAAGCGGCTATTTGATTTAGGTCCAAGAACAACAACTTTATCTGTCTTCTCATCATTAGCAACTTCTTCGATCTTCACTGATACTTCATCATGAATATCTAGAACAAGCTCACCGAGCTTACCCTTTGCTTTAAGCTGCTGACCATTAACTGAAAGCTCAACGCCGTCAGGGATGGTAACTGGTTTTTTTCCAATACGTGACATCTGCCTTTACTCCTTAGAATACCTGACACAGCACTTCGCCGCCAACATTGGCTTCGCGTGCTTGATAGTCGGCCATAACGCCGCGTGGTGTTGAAACAATCAAAATACCAAGACCGTTATAGAAGCGAGGCATGTCATTTGTACCTTTATAGATACGACGACCAGGCTTAGAAACACGGTCAAGCTTACGGATTACACCTCGGCCTTCATAGTATTTTAGCTCAATGAAAAGAGTTTTCTTATTGTTCTCACGATCTTCAGACTTGAAAGAACGAATAAAACCTTCATCAGTTAGAACTTTACAAACATTTTCACGTAATTTTGAGTATGGACATTCAATAACAGATTTATTTGCCATCTGACCATTCTTAATACGTGCTAGCATATCGCCAAGAGGATCACTCATTGCCATGGTTCAATTCCTCCTTACCAACTTGACTTAACAACACCTGGCAACTCACCACGAGAAGCCAGATCACGTAATGCAATACGTGAAAGATTTAACTTACGATAATAACCGCGTGGACGACCTGTTAGAGCACAGCGGTTACGCTGACGGTTCTTAGCAGAATTCGTCGGCAGCTTATCAAGTGCAAGCATAGCTTGGAAACGTTCATCAGCAGGAATATCCTTATTCTTGATGATTGCTTTAAGCTTTGCGCGCTTGTTCGCATATTGTTTGGCTAGTTTTTTGCGTTTTACGTCACGCTCAACCATACATACTTTTGCCATTTAGATACGTCCTTTTTCTAAGCGTTAATTCTTATTTCTTAAACGGCATCTTCATCAGACGTAGAAGCTCACGTGCTTCCTCATCAGATTTTGCCGTTGTACAAACTACAATATCCATCCCGCGAATCTTGTCGACTTTGTCGTACTCAATCTCTGGGAAAATGATGTGCTCTTTCAAGCCAAGCGCGTAGTTACCGCGACCATCAAAACTCTTTGGGCTAACACCGCGGAAGTCACGAACACGTGGAAGCGCGATAGTAATAAAGCGGTCCAGGAATTCAAACATTCTCTGGCGACGAAGCGTAACCTTACAACCGATAGCCTGACCATCACGGATCTTAAAGCTAGCATTTGACTGCTTCGCTTTTGTCACCACAGGCTTCTGACCAGCGATTAACGCCATATCATTAGCAGCATTTTCGATGTGCTTACGATCCTGTGTAGCTTCGCCAACACCCATATTCAAAACCACTTTCGTGATTTTAGGAATTTCATGAACGTTTTCGTAGCCGAATTTTTCCTTCATCGCAGGAACGACTTCGTTCTCATATATATCCTGATAACGCGGTTTCATATCTCTTCGCCCTTATCTACTTATTCAACAGTTTCGCCAGAAGCTCTAGCTAAACGAACTTTCTTACCATCCTTAAGAGTCGTATAACCAACACGCGTCGGCTTACCTGTCTTAGGGTCAGCAAGAGCCACATTAGAAACGTGGATAGAAAGCTCTTTTTCAACAATACCACCAGCAGCGAACTGCGTAGGCTTATTATGCTTCTTAACTTTGTTAACACCTTGCACAACCACACGACGCTCAGAAGGAATAACCTTAAGAACTTCGCCTTTTGCGCCCTTATCACGACCAGTCAGAACTACAACCTGATCGCCTTTTTTGATTTTCAACTTTGCCTGTGCCATTTTTAGAGCACCTCACCTGCTAGAGAAATAATCTTCATATAACCCTTACCACGCAATTCACGTGTTACTGGGCCAAAAATACGAGTTCCAATTGGCTCACCGTTATTATTGATAAGCACACATGCATTACCATCAAAACGAATTGTCTCACCATATGGACGGTTTAAACCTTTTTTCGTACGAACGATGACGGCACGTTGGACATTACCTTTTTTCACACGACCACGTGGAATAGCTTCCTTAACAGAAACAATAACAACATCACCGATATTCGCCGTACGACGCTTAGAACCACCGAGAACCTTAATGCACTGCACTTCACGTGCACCAGAGTTATCAGCCACTTCCATTCTTGATTGCATCTGAATCATGACTTAAGACTCCTTCTTTGCTTTCTTAGCTGGTTTAGCTTTTTTCTCTACTGGCTTAGCATCATCGTTTACAACAACAGTCCAGCGCTTACGCTTAGAGATTGGTGCACATTCGATAATAGAAACACGATCACCAACCTTAAACTGGTTTTGCTCATCGTGTGCAGCATATTTATCTGTCTTCTTAACGTATTTCTTATAAAGCGGGTGCATAAAACGACGTTCCACAAGAACAGTAATTGTCTTGTCCATCTTGTCGCTAACTACATCGCCTTCAAGTACTCTTCTTGGCATATCTTTATTCCCTTACCTTATGCAGCTTTCTTAGAAGCGCCTTTAGCAGCCTCTTCTTTAAGCTTCGCGTTTAAGAATGTCTTGATGCGCGCAATCGCACGACGAACTTTACGACCTTCATCTGTCTTCTCTAACGTACCGTTAGACTTTTGGAAGCGAAGGTTAAGTTGCGCTTTACGCTGATCAAGCAATAGCTTCTTCAGCTCATCAACTGTTTTTGTTTTTAGATCTTCGGCTTTCATCTTATGCAGCCTCCTTCTTAGCACCAATACGGGCAACAAATTTTGTTTTAATAGGAAGCTTCATTGCAGCAAGTGCAAAAGCTTCACGAGCAAGCTCTTCTGAAACACCATCAAGCTCAAACATTACACGGCCAGGCTTAACACGGCATGCCCAGTAATCAACTGAACCTTTACCTTTACCCTGACGAACCTCAAGAGGCTTAGCCGTTACAGGCACATCAGGAAAGATACGTATCCAAAGCTTACCTTGACGACGAAGGTGACGTGTTACAGCACGACGCGCTGCTTCGATTTGACGAGCCGTTACACGGTCTGGTGTAAGGGCCTTTAGACCATAGGCACCAAAGTCAAGGCTTGTACCACCTTTAGCATTACCATGAATGCGTCCTTTGTGCTGCTTTCTATGTTTAAACTTTTTTGGGCTCAGCATCGTTGCTTTTCCTACTTTTAGTCAAAAAAAATTTCAATCACATAGACTTTCCACTTTATTGCGGTAGTTCCTATATGATGTACATAAACAAATTTTAAAAATTCTGGGCGGTTATAACTTATTAATTCACAAGTTACAAGATAAAAGTTGCTTGTTTTAAGATTTTATATAAATCCGATAATTTACAAGCAACTTTAAGCCCGGTTAATTAGCCCTGACGCCCTCTTGGCGCTGGACCACCTTGTTTTTCAAGACGCTTATCGCGGGCCATTGGGTCATGCTCCATGATATCGCCTTTATAAATCCAAACCTTAACACCGATAATACCGTATGTAGTCAGACCTTCAGCTGTACCATAATCTAGGTCAGCACGTAGTGTGTGAAGTGGCACACGTCCCTCACGGTACCATTCAGTACGCGCGATGTCAGCGCCGCCAAGACGACCAGATACGTTAATACGGATACCACCAGCACCAAGACGCATTGCGCTCTGTACTGCGCGCTTCATAGCGCGACGGAAAGATACACGACGCTCAAGCTGTTGAGCAACACCTTCAGCTGCAAGCTGGGCATCAAGCTCAGGCTTACGAACTTCAACAATGTTTAGTGAAACATCACCACCGGCTCTACGGGACAGTTGAGCACGAAGTTTTTCGATGTCTGCACCCTTTTTACCAATGATCACGCCAGGACGTGCTGTGTGCACAGTCACTTTTGTGTTTTGCGCTGCACGCTCAATAATTACTTTAGAAATACCAGCTGCCTTTAGGTGCTCAGTAACAAATTCACGAAGCTTTAGATCTTCTACAAGCTTATCAGCGTAATCACGACCAGCATACCAACGGCTGTCCCATGTGCGGTTGATCCCTACGCGAAGTCCAATTGGATTGACTTTTTGTCCCATACCTCAAAAGCTCCTTTATGCTTCTTGTGCTTCTTTGACGACGATCGTCATATTTGCAATTTTCTTCTCGATGCGAGCACCACGACCACGAGCACGTGCACGGAAGCGCTTCATCAACACTGTTTTTCCTACTGTTGCTTCAGCAACAACCAAACGGTCAACATCTAGACCATGGTTGTTTTCAGCGTTTGCGATAGCTGATTGCAAAAGCTTACGTACATCCTGAGCAATACGGCGCTTAGAAAACTCAAGGTCTACTAGTGCGCGGCCTGCATTTTTACCGCGGATTGTTTGCGCTACAAGATTAAGCTTCTGCGGAGAAGTACGGAAGTACTTACCGTAGGCTCTTGCTTCATCTTCACCAACGCGGCGTGCATTCTTTTCTTGTCCCATTGTGAATTACCTCTACTTCTTCTTCGCTTTTTTGTCCGCGCCGTGACCGTAATAAGTACGTGTTGGAGCGAACTCACCGAGCTTGTGACCGATCATTTGGTCTGTCACAAGAACAGGGATAAATTTATTACCATTGTGAACACCAAATGTAAGACCAATCATGTTTGGCAGAATTGTTGAGCTGCGTGACCATGTTTTGATTACTGTGTTCTTACCTGAGCTTTTTGCTTCCTCAACTTTTTTAAGGATGCTTTTTGCTACATACGGACCTTTCCATACACTACGTGCCATCTTTAGAACTCCTTATTTCTTCTTACGGCTGCGGATAATGTATTTATCCGTTGCTTTGTTCTTACGTGTTTTATAACCCATAGTCGGCTTACCCCATGGTGTACATGGGTGACGACCACCGGCAGATTTACCTTCACCACCACCAAGTGGGTGATCAACTGGGTTCATCACTACGCCGCGTACATGTGGACGACGGCCCTTCCAGCGGTTACGACCCGCTTTACCCATATTTGTGTTCATGTGATCTGGGTTAGAGACTGCACCAACTGTTGCAATACATTCACCGCGTACAATGCGAAGCTCACCAGAAGAAAGCTTGATCTGTGCGTAACCTTGGTCACGACCAACTAGCTGAGCAAATGTACCCGCAGAACGGATCATCTGTGCACCTTTACCAGGCTTCATCTCAATGTTGTGAATGATTGTACCAACAGGCATATTTTTAAGTGGCATAGCATTACCTGGCTTAACATCAACCTTCTCGCCTGCGATAACTTTATCACCAACTGAAAGACGCTGAGGAGCAATGATGTAACGCTTTTCACCATCTGCGTACTGGATCAATGCAATGAAAGCTGTACGGTTAGGGTCATATTCAAGACGCTCTACTGTACCTTCTACATCAAACTTATTACGCTTCCAATCAATGATACGATAACGTTGCTTGTGACCACCACCGATATGACGAGCTGTCATACGACCAAGGTTGTTACGGCCACCTGTCTTTTTCTTACCTTCTGTCAGTGACTTCTCAGGCTTACCCTTCCAAAGATCGCTGCGATCAATCTGAACCAGCTGACGCTGGCCCGGTGATCTTGGTTTATATTGCTTCAATGCCATTTTTCTTTTCCTTCTATTTATCCATTATCGGCGGACCACCATAGTTGCATTAACTTAATTCAATTATACGCCTGTGCCGGTATCAATTGTTTGACCTTCTTCAAGTGTCACAATCGCTTTTTTGAAATCAGAGCGCTTACCAGCAAAACCTTTAAAACGCTTAGTTTTACCTTTTTGAACGATTGTGTTTACAGCTTTCACTGATACACCGAATAGATTCTCAACAGCTTGCTTGATCTCTGGCTTAGTCGCATCTTTCTTTACTTTGAAAGTGATTTGACCGTGCTCTGAACCCAATGTTGCCTTCTCAGTAATGTGAGGAGACACGATTGTGTTATAGTCGCGTTCTGTTGCTTCTTGTTTCTTTGCCTTAGCCATTGCCTTAACCTTTCAACTTTTCTGTAAGCTGTTCAACAGCTTCTTTTGTCAGTACAAGCACATCACGGCGAAGAATGTCATATACATTTGCACCTTGTGATGGCAACACATCAATACGTGGAAGGTTAGCAGTAGCGCGTGCAAAATTCACGTCCACTTCTTCACCAGATACGATCAATGCATTATCAAGCTCAAGACCTTTTAGAGCCGCAGCCATTGGCTTTGTCTTGTGATCTTTTGCTTTTGCTTCATCTAGAATAATAAGCTTACCTTGCGCTGCTTTTGCAGATAACGCAGATTTAAGAGCAAGCTTACGAATACGCTTAGGTAGAGAAATCGCGTGTGAACGAACCACTGGACCATGAACAGCAGCACCGCCGCGGTCAATGTTACGCTTCAGGTCACCCGCACGAGCGCGGCCAGTACCCTTTTGCGCCCAAGGCTTCTTACCTGTACCAGAAATCTCATGACGCTGCTTCGCTTTATGGTTACCACTACGACGCTTTGCAAGCTGGTAGTTAACCATACGGTGAAGAAGATCGTTACGTACTTCCGTACCGAAAATCTCTTTATCTAGTGTAATTTCACCAGCAGATTTATTCTCTAATGTTTTTACGGCGAGTTTCATTATTCGTCACCCTTCTTTTCTTCTGTAGCTTCCTCAGCTTTGTTTTCTGCTGCTGGCGCTGCATCTTGTTCTACAGCTGGCGCCTTAGCTTCAATAATACCTGCAGGAACAGGAACACCTTCAGGAGATGATTTTTTCACTGCATCCTTAATAAGTACCCAACCAGACTTAGCACCTGGTACAGCACCCTTAACAAGAATTAGGTTATCTTCTTCGTCAATCGCTACAACCTCAAGGTTTTGTGTTGTAACGCGTTCAGCACCCATGTGACCAGCCATCTTCTTGCCTTTGAAAACCTTACCAGGATCTTGACACTGACCAGTAGAACCGTGTGCGCGGTGAGAGATAGATACACCGTGTGATGCTCTCATACCACCAAAGTTGTGACGCTTCATTGCACCGGCAAAACCTTTACCGATAGACGTTCCAGTTACATCAACATATTGACCTGCAACGAAGTGATGCGCACCAATTTCTGCGCCAATTTCTGGAAGTGCATCTGCTTTAGTTACACGGAACTCAGCAAGCTTTTTCTTTGGCTCAACTTTTGCCTTAGCAAAGTGACCACGATTTTGCTTTGAAGTACGCTTAACTTTCGCATTACCCGCGCCAAGTTGTGCCGCGATGTAGCCATCTGTTTCCTCTGTACGAACTGCCACAACCTGACAGTTATCTACTTTAAGAACCGTTACAGGGATATGACGACCATCTTCGTCGAAGATACGTGTCATACCTTCTTTCCTTGCAATCAATCCTACTCTTTCCTGAGCTAGTGCCATTTTTCTTTCCTTTCTAGAGGTTGGTCAATATGACCAACATAGTGTCATTTGCATTTTCTTATTATTAATTAAGCAGCCTGCATCTGACCGATTTTAATTTCAACATCAACACCCGCTGGCAAATCTAGCTTCATAAGAGCATCGATTGTTTGTGGTGTTGGCTCTACAACATCTAAAAGTCTCTTGTGCGTACGCATCTCGAACTGTTCTTGAGAATTCTTATTCACGTGCGGTGAACGAATAACAGAAAACTTTTTGATTTTGTTCGGCAAAGGCACCGGACCACGTACACCAGCGCCTGTGCGCTTTGCCGTGTTCAGGATCTCCGCACATGCTGTATCCAGAATGCGGTGATCAAATGCCTTAAGAGTGATCCGAATGCTTTGCGCGTCCATTTTCTTGTTTCCTTCTTATTCTAATCTACTCAATTACTCGATAATTTTTGATACAACGCCAGCGCCGACAGTACGGCCACCTTCACGGATCGCAAAACGAAGACCTTCGTTCATCG
>Ga0208837_1000029_pt1 | contig 26546 bp, 17 predicted proteins | sample DeeseametaMP0327_FD_184214 | JGI IMG/M metagenome (GOLD analysis project Ga0208837, IMG submission 184214) | Marine microbial communities from the Deep Atlantic Ocean - MP0327 (SPAdes) | ecosystem: Environmental > Aquatic > Marine > Oceanic | place: East of Recife, Brazil, South Atlantic Ocean...
AATCTTATAGTTTCATTGATATTTTTGATCTAAAATTCTAACATTCTAAAATTCAAAGCATTTTACTTAAATTCATGTAATTTATATGTATGAAATCATTCGAATCTTATAGTTTCATTGATATTTTATGATTTTTACTAGAATTATGTCATTTTCAGGTATTTTACTTAAATTCATGTAATTTATATGTATGAAATCATTCGAATCTTATAGTTTCATTGATATTTTTGATCTAAAATTCTAACATTCTAAAATTCAAAGCATTTTACTTAAATTCATGTAATTTATATGTATGAAATCATTCGAATCCTATAGTTTCATTGATATTTTATGATTTTTACTAGAATTATGTCATTTTCAGGTATTTTACTTAAATTCATGTAATTTATATGTATGAAATCATTCGAATCTTATAGTTTCATTGATATTTTTGATCTAAAATTCTAACATTCTAAAATTCAAAGCATTTTACTTAAATTCATGTAATTTATATGTATGAAATCATTCGAATCTTATAGTTTCATTGATATTTTTGATCTAAAATTCTAACATTCTAAAATTCAAAGCATTTTACTTAAATTCATGTAATTTATATGTATGAAATCATTCGAATCCTATAGTTTCATTGATATTTTATGATTTTTACTAGAATTATGTCATTTTCAATCAATGTAAATAGAATCATATGATTTTATGTGAAACTTAAATGAATAGTTGTCAAAGACATAAAATCATTAAGTTTTATTGTATTAATAAAAGATACTAGTATAATATGTCTTTTGATATCGAAAAGATATGATAACATATATCTTATTTGATTTTATGGACTAAAAGTCTAATTTTTATATTTTACTATGACTCGAAAGAATATCATACTTGTATTTGTTTTAAATTTATAAGAATCTTTATATTTTATTGGTATTTATGTGAATAGTTAGACATAAAAGTATTGATGAAATATGATACTTTAATATCGTAAAGACATGCTGATTTTTATTATCTGATACTATGATTTTTAATGATTTCATATGAATTCAATATAAGAACTTCTTCACAATATAAACAATTGTTATTATCTTCTATAATCTGTCTAAATATTTTTAGGATGAAAAAATATATTATCTTCTTTATCTATACGAAGTTTCATATGAATATACCGAGGTCGGGACCTTAAAATGATTCTTTTGGTATCGGAAAGATTCATTAGTTTTATGATTTCAAGATAAGAACTTACATTATGATATACTTTGTATGAGAATGATATGATTTTAATGTTAAAATATTCGAATAAGTAAGATACTTTTATTTGTAGAAAATAATAAGTTCCTAAAGAATAAAAGATACGAATATCATAGTAATAATGTAAAACAATATATTATGTACTCTTGTGAGAATAACTATAACATGTTATTTTATTGGATAAATCGCTATGAGACGAATACTTTTGGTCTATATATTTTAAATTCTTGTATATTATGTTACTTTTTTAAATATTCAAATAAGTAAGATAATAATGTATTATGTTTTAAAATCAAAAAGAGGTTTACTGCTCGTATGTCTTCTGGTATCGAATCATATCTTGTGAAATACGAATATTCAAACAAGTAATGTATTTTGAATTCCTATGTTACTTTGTACAAGAATTTATAGCTTGATATGTTTATGAGAATGGAATATCTTAAAATGATATGATTTTAATATAAGAACATTATGTTACTTTATCGAATATAGATACTATTATTTGTAAGGATGTCATATCTAAATGTATTGATTAAACATGGTATCTTACAGAATAATATCATTTCAAGATAAGAACTTCTTTATTACTTTGTATCAATAATATTCTACTCAATGTAAATAACTCTAATGATTCGAAAGAGTTATTTACTTTGTAGAATATTCAAACAAGTAATGTATCTAATTTTAATATAAGAACTTCTTTGTCATACTATATGATTATAAAGTATTTTTATTGTGAATGATAGATAATATTATGTTTTATGAAATACTATATTTCGTATGAATTCCTAACAAGTAAGATAAGAACTCCTTTTGTATACGATCTTATGAAACAAACATTCTAAAATATGTCTTTTGGTATCGGAAAGAATATCATACTTATATTTCTGTATTTTATGAAATGCTATAGAATGGAACTTATTTATATTACAAAATCTCATCCATTGTTAGACGACTATTATGAACTTCATATGTATATCATACATACTTGTATTTATTAGAATCTTGACATTTCATTGTGATTTCAAGATAAGAACTCCTTTGTCGAATATTCGAATATATTATGTTTTATCATTAAAAAGATATTTTCATATAAGAACTCTTATGATAAATCGACACAAGGATACGACTTTTAGTTTATATATTTCAAATCATTAAGTGTTTCATTGTAAATCGTATGAACTCATTGTGAATCGTATGAACTCATTGTAAATCGTATGAACAAATAAGACAAAAATATGATTCTCTATAATAGTATATTTCTAATCAAAGCATTCATATAATGATAATCTCATTCTACGACATGTTTATTGGAATAAGTTAGTATATTATATAATTTTATGATTTCAAGATAAGAACTTCTTTGTTGAATATTCGAATAAGTAAGATACTATTATTTGTATGAATAGCATATCTAAGTATTTCATTCATTATGAACTCATTGTGAATCGTAATAGGATATGTACTTTGTATGAATGATATATTATACGATTCCAATACAGAACATATTATGTTTTATCATTGGAATCATATCTTATGAAATAGTTTAAGACATCAAGTATTTCATTGCAAGAATGTTCATATCTTTAAAATGAATAGATTCTAAAGATAGTTCTTATGTGAATCGTATGAACTCTTGTGAATCGTATGAACTAATACTATGTTACTTTGTCGAATATTCGAATAAGTAAGATAATGTATTTCATCTAATATTAAAGTATTCCTATAATGATAGTGTTACTCACATCATACATGATACTACTATTATTTGTTTATATATTTTGGATTCTTGTATGTGTTTCATTGTAAATTTATGATTTCAAGATAAGAACTTCTTTATCATATTATATTACTTTGTCGAATATTCGAATAAGTAATATAGTCTTCTATGATCTTTTATTTTAATCAAAGCATTCCTGTAATGATAATCCTAATCACATTACGATATGTTCTTCTATCTTATTTGATAAATCGACAAGAGATTAATACTTTTCAATTATATATTTTGGATTCTTGTCTAAAATATTATTATGTAAAATATATACACTAGTTTACTTAAAGTACAAACAAATTAATATTCATATATTCATGAATGGAATATTTTGTATGAGAATAGAATACGATTCGATTTCAAAGTAAAACTAGATATTATGTTACTTTGTTGAATATACAAACAAGTACTATAATATTCTTCTTTTGTATGAATAAATATACTTTATAAGAATGTTATATCTTTAAATTATTGAGAATAAGAGTATGTAGGTATTACATAACATTACTGATACTATGTTATTTTCAATAAAATATTATTATACATTATGTAAAGTATATACGTACTTTGTTGAATATAATGATAATATTCACTGTTTTAAAATCGACATCTATTTCAAGATAAGAACTTCTTTTGAAGCCATGGATGAATATCATATCTTACTTTGTACAAGTAATATAATTCTATACTCTATGTTTAAAATCGATAAGATATGTAATATTATGAATATCATACATACTTGCAATGTAAGATATTATATGATTCTAAAGTATTTTTATTATGAATCGTATGAACTCTTGTGAATCGTATGAACTCTTGTGAATCGTATGAACTCTTGTGAATCGTATGAACAAATACTATGTTACTTTGTCGAATAAGTAAGATAATGTATTTCATCTAATATTAAAGTATTCCTATAATGATAGTGTTACTCACATCATATATGTTACTTTATCGAATATACGAACAAGTAATATAACATCATATGATTTGATTTCCAGATAAGAACTTCCTCATAATGCTATCAATTGCTATTGTCTTCTATAATCTATCGATAAAGTAAGAACTTAAATGATACTAGTATAATATGTCTTTTAGTATCGGAAAGACATACTATATTATGATTCAAAAGAATATCATACTTGTATTTAGTTTAAATGTATAAGAGTTTCATTGGTATTTCATGAATTTTACGCAAAATACTATATTTATGTGAAATACTATGTTTTACTATGTTTTCAAGAGGAATACAATGAGAATATCTAAACTTATTTATGTTACTTTGACAAATATGCGAACAAGTAAAATAATACTCTTTGTAAATTTATGATTTCAATATGAGAATAGAGTATTTTAATGTAAGAACTTATGTGAATCCATTTAAATTTATACAGACATTATGTTACTTTGTCGAATATTCGAACAAGTAAGATAATTAAAAAGGGTAAAAACTCTTCTATTCTTTTATTCTCTATGATCTTTTATTTTTAATCAAAGCATTCCTATAATGATAGTATCACTCAATGTATTTTCACAACATACACTATATTTTATTGAAGTCTTATCTATTTTTATTGGATAAATCTCTTAAATCGACAAGAGACTAATACTTTTAGTTTATATATTTTGAATTCTTGTCTATTATGTTACTTTTTCATGTATTAAAACAAGTAAGATAATTGAGAATGGAATATAGTGCGTATCATATGAATTCAAGATAAGAACTCTTTCACAATGTAAATGACTTAAATAAAACATGTCTTATGGTATCGGAAAGATAAGAACTCTTTTACAATACTATCAACATAAGTATAATATGTTTTATATTAACAAATACTATGTGAGAGAATATTGTACTTTTAATATATTATGTTACTTTGTTGAATATTCGAATAAGTGATTCTCTTATTTTAATGAGTATATTTTAGATTAAAGCATTTCTATAATGATAATCTCATTCGATGAATCTCTTAAATCGACAAGAGAGTATTACTTTTAGTTTATATATTTTGTATTCTTATTTCTTATGGGGATGTCATATGAGATTACTAAGTATTTTCAAGTGTATGTTATTTTATGAGAATAGAATACTTTATTATTAAGGAGTTTATTGTAAATATAAGATTTCAAAGTATGAACTCTTATGGATTGTATGAACTTTTGTAAATAAAATATCATTTCAAGATAAGAACTTTTTTACAATACTATATGTTTATATAAGGATACAATACTTTATGAGAATGGAATACTTTATGAGAATGGAATACTTTATGAGAATGGAATATCTTAAAATGATATGTTTTCAATATAAAACAAGATATTATGTTACTTTGTTGAATATTCAAGCAAGTAAGATAATAAAAAGGGTAAAAAAATAATAAAAACTCTTCTATTCTTTTCTATGATTCTCTTATTTTAATTAATTTATTTGTCATTAAAACATTCCTATAATGATAGTGTTACTCAATGTATTTTCACAACATACACTATATTTTATTTAAGTCTCATCTGTTTTATTGGATGAATCTCGTAAATCGACATGAGACTACTATTATTTGTATTCTTGTCTATTATTTTACTATATATTTATGATTTCAATGTAAGAACTTCTTTATAATGTACACAATTGTTATTATCTTATATAATTACTTTGTGATATGTCAATATCATGTGAAACTTAAAATAAATCATTTGAATCTATAATACTCGGGAACATCATATGAGATTACTAAGTATTTCATTGTAAATTCAACATAAGAACTCCTTCTGACATACTAATATATTTCTTATACAAAATCATTTATGTGAAATTTAAATGAATAGTTGTTAAAGTCTGATGAATTTCAATGATTTTGAGATAAGAACTTCTTATAAATACTACGACATGAGAATGCATTCATTTTGAGATAAGAACTTCTTTATCATACTACGTTACTTCATATGAAGTGTTTTTAATATCTTATTTTTATGCTTCCATTATTGCTTAGTAGTATATATTCTTGTTAAATGCATCAAGTGGTAAATAAATAGTATTGACTAAATGCAATAAAGGACTTGCACTTATGATATTTATAAGATTCAAGTATGTAAACCATGTTTCATTCTATCTTAGAAATGCGTTATATGCAAAGTTCCTTAATGATTTATTTACTAAAAGTATTCTCATTATGATCCTATTGATAAAGGATTACATTTGATTATTAATCTATTGACAATAAAACTGTAATATTTTACTTTCTATAAAGAGCTATATTACAATAAGATTCATACTAATAAGATGTAATTCGAATCTAGATAATATACTATTGATCAATTGAAAGAAACCGATTTATACAAAACTGCTAAGAATGGTAAGTTCATACAAATCATATATTCTAGAATAAAAAAAGAACTATGCTTATGGTACGCAGTACTAGATGGATACAAAACTTCTAATCAAATAATATAGGATGGAGTAAGGTTATATCATACTCAACCAGACAAAGATTAATTACATAGTGAATTCAATAGTAACTTTTACTACAAAAATAGTTGGGATAATTCTGCAGAATCATAAGTGTATTACATAGATGATGTGGATGAATAGTTTGTGAATAAAAACGTAACTTATATACCAGATTATGAATATGGATATAATGTTAATATTTTGATGGATCAATTCATGAAATAGTACGTATAGCACAGCAATATTAAGAAAGTCTATATAGATGATTATGATAACTAACTCGCATTGTAAAAAACTAATCTTATGTATGTAGTATGGAATTCGGCATATGATGAATATTAATAATATATTACTTATGCGGATGGTCGAAGAGTATAAACAAAAGAGATATGCAATGACTATGATGATAAAGCAATTCAATGGTTAAAATAAAACTATCCTGATGCAATTAGAATAGAATTGTTCTGTGCTGGATTATTGATTAGAGATTTATTTGTTTAATGATGATATTGAAATTGTATTTTTATCATAATAATACATTATTTACTACAATGATACATAAAAGAATGTAATAATTAATAGACAAATATAGAAATACTAAATTAAAACATAGTATTGTATTGTAATTCGAAGAAGATAATAGATTAGAATGTCTAGATTATTCAGAGTACTCAATAATAAAATAGATACTTGATGAAAACACAATTGATAATGATACTCTTCCAAAAGTACACTATTACAATATTCTATTCGAGCCTAAGTATGAATAGTATAAGAACTTGAATCATATGAATCAGTACTTATACAAGAAATCCATAGTAGAACATCATAAGTATTATTATCCTTTATTAGATGATGAACTTAGAGAAGTATTTACTAATCAGTAACCTTAATATACCTTGATTTTGAAAGTAGATAACATACAATAATAAGAATTAGAATAGTATACTAAGATATTTTATTTGTAAATAAAAAATCAATAATCTAATATTGAGGTACTAAATTAGGACTTGATATATTTAGATATTAGTAGTAATTCATCTCCTAAAATAACTATTGATACATTACCTAATCTTCATAAATTAAAAATAAACAGTCTCTTAGCAGTATCGAATATTAAGAAGTTAGTTAATCTTAAACATTTAGAAGTACGAAATGAACATAACGATATTAATATTCCTACCTGTAATATTACTTACTTAGAAATCATAACAAGAGAAGATCCATTACCAAAAGTAAAAATAGATTTATTACCTTAACTTGAAACATTAAGTATATAAAGGTATAATAGCTTCAAATTCGGATGGAGTATCGATGTAGCAGATAATTATCCTTAATTAACAAAAATAGTACTTAGATTTTGTAATTTGAAACTTCCATAGATACCTATAATACAACATATTGCAATGAATGGGTGTAAGTATTATATAAATGAAATAGAATAATCTGATACATTAGAACATCTCGAACTCAGAAATGCAGATATGACATATTTACATAAAATGAAAGAATTTAATAATTTAAAGACTTTGATATTAGTAGGTGGATTCATTCGATCATGGAATGGTATGTCTGAATTACCTAATCTGGAATATCTTGATATGAGTGATAATTTCTTAAAATCTTTTGATTATATGCCTAAATTTAATAAGTTGAAAACTCTTATATTGAAAGATAATAAAATACCTGAAAGGTGTTAGATTCCTGAATTATTAAGTATTGTTACATTAGAACATGAGCCGATATAAGAAAGAAGAATAGGATGGATTGAATATATTGGTATGTTACTTCGTAGAATATACGATTGGGATGATATGTATTCTGCAAGATGATAAAAATCGTAAATTTTGTTATGATACTGCATGAATATCCTTAATTGAAGAAGATCATACTTAGATTCTACAATCCGAAACTTCCATTTATGCCTATCATATAACATATATCAATGAACGGATATGAATTATAATGTTTCTAAGTTCACAAGATTGTTAAGTCCTTCTATTTTGCAAATATTGTTTTAGTACAAATACAAACCTTTCAGATCTACAAGATTATCGAGTCCTTCGATCTTTTTAATTTATGTATTCACAATTGATATTGATTCAAGTTTAGTATACTATTCTAATCCTTCGATTGTATAAATAAAAATTAGTCTGCAATCATCTAATAGACAAATGTTTCTATACTAACTTATTCTTTGATCTAATAGTATTAATTGTATTGATTTCGAGATACTGATACTTACGATTAAATACCTTATCGAACTACTCATTCACACATTGGACTTAAGTATTATTCATATTCCAACGTGTTAATTTAGTCAATTAGTTCATATCTGGCAATTCCGATATTGGGTTATCATCTAGTATTATCCAATCGAGATCTTTCAGTTATCCGAGACATTCGATATTAGTTATCTGATTATTTTCCAAATAAAGACTTTGTAAAGGAAGATCTTTCAAGAATTCGATGTTCTAAATCTTATTATTATCCAAATGCAAGAACTATACATTTGTACAATCTTGTATTCCATCAATATCAGTCAATCCATTAGAATTCAATTCAATACTTATGACATTCTTTGGTATTCCTTTTATCTTAGTAATCCTATTGTTTGATAAGAATAAGTCACATAGTTATGTAAGATTCTCTAATCCAGTAATTTCATTAATCTAAGTGTTATTAAGTAGTAACCTTTTGAGATTCACTAGTGCATCGAGATTCTCTATTCTTGATATTGAGTTATCGCATAAAGACAAATCTTCGAGATTCTATAGATTATCGAGCCCTTCGATCTTATTAATTCTATTGTTAGATAAGAATAAACTTTTCAATGAAGTAAGATTATCGAGTCCTTCTATCTTAGTGATTCTATTGTATGAAAGATCTAAAAAAGTTAATTACTGTAGATTATCGAGCCCTTCGATCTTATTAATCTTATTATTCGAGAGATTCAACTAAGTTAGCTAAGTCAGACAATTTAATCTCTTGATCGTACTTATCAAATTATGATCTAATCTTAATACTCGGAGATTCTTAAGATCTTTGATTTCAGTAATCTTATTATCTGAAAGTAGTAATATTTCCAACTTAGTTAATTAGTCGAGACCTTGTAAATCTTTAATCTTTGAAATTAGGTTATTCTCAAGATTCAAGGTAGTAATATGTTTGTATTACTCTAATCCTCGAATGGAAATAGCATCCATACTAGAGTAATCTATTGTAGTTTCTTTATGTTTACCTTAAAAATAATAATTCATTTGTTTCTAATTTATCGAAGTAGGAATGCACAAATAGAATACAAATAAATCATTTTTAGATTAAAATATAATTATTTGTAACTTGAGGATTTGTTATCGTATAAGCATCCTAATGTATTACTGTTAGATTCATATTTCTTCTTTCTTATTGTTACGGAATTCTAAATTGATAACGTTATTTAGTATCGTACCTTATCTACTACTATACGAATCAAATGGTGTAGTAAATACAAGAATCTATGATTACATTAAATAATATTAACAAATAATAGACTGCTAATCCCTAATTGCAAATGAATTCGAAGATTGCAATGTATCACATGATTCAATCTAATTTACAATATTCCTAAGATACTTTGTTTATTGAAAAGTCCTCGGATCTCGAAAAATTGATGTATTCGGAATTACTGTATTAGTTATCCAAATATAGATTCAATTAAAATAAAATGTAACAATAATTGAAATAATACAATATCAATGATTAACACATAGATTTATCTAATCTTGGAATCAGATAAATTACTGGATTACGAAAATACTAGAATATAAGAAGTCTTCGATTGAACAATAATAAGATATCGAGGATAGAATAAGTAAGTGATATCTATAATCTCAATCATTTAGAGTTATAGGATAATAGAATAATTAGTATGAATGGTTTAGATTGGACAGAGATATTAGAATACTTGGATTTGTCAAATAATATGATTACCGAGATAAAAGGATTAGATTATTGTTTCTAGTTACGATATTTGTACTTATCCAGAAATAACATATTAGAAATCGATAATATTCCAAGATAGCTAGAAGATCTAGATTTATCAAGCAATAGTATTACTGAAATCAAGAATTTGTACTTAATGGATGATCTATAGAGATTAACATTATCGAATAATAGAATACAGTAAATATCAGGATTAGATAGGAAATTATATAATCTAGAAGAATTGTATTTAGATAATAATAAGATAAGTAAGATCGAAGGACTTGATAAGATACCCGAATTAGAAATACTAGACTTATCGAATAATCAGATTACTAAGATCGAAGGACTCGATAATTTACCCTATTTGAAAGAACTTTACTTAGACAATAATCAGATTACTAAGATCGAAGGACTCGATAAGTTACATGACTTAGAACTATTGAGTATATAAGGAATGTCTAACCTTGATACTTCTAAGTTACAATGTGAAGTAATAGTATGATTTATTTATCCGGAAATTGATAATTTCAAATGTCTTATATTAGTAATATGATTAGGAAATTAGACCCAAATAAATAACTAAATGACCCAATAACTCGAAGAATTATTTGATAATATTTTCTGGAATCATTATGATTACATTATGATTTAATGCTAATGTGATATAACTCAAGATTGTCAAGCAATATACCATGATAAGTGTGTATGTTCTAGAGGACTCGAATGTAAAGCAAATAATATAGAATTGAATAAGTTGTACTTTAAATCAGAATGTCATTATGCACAATATTAAAATAGAGATTCGAACCATAATCATTTGAATAAGTGCGAATGTATATGTGATATTGATCCATCTAAATGCTAAGCAGCTAATATGATCTTAAGATGTTACTGTAATGAAGATAGTAGTTGTATAGCAATAAATCACAAATGCGTATGTGAAATGTATGATGATTACTAATGTTAAGCTAGATACCATAATTGTATATGTTAGAATGGACTTAAGAAAAGATGTTTATGTTTTGGTCATAAATGCAAATGTGCTATAGATACCAATTGTAAAGCACATCATATTATATGTTAGAAAGAAAAGTATGAAAGATGGAAACTTATTCTTTAGATTAAACCTACTATGGACAAGATACTATATTAGAAATACAAATTCGGATTTCGAAAAGAAATAATGAATGATATACTATAATAGTGTTATGATTTGTGATTACTTTATTTATCTATTAATTTAACAAAATCGCCATGAGGATATGAAGTTCAAACCATAAATAAATGATATATACTATTTACATAAAAAAATTATATTGTGATTGTCTAATCATATTCACATATATTAGTCTTATTCTTTGACAAACTAATCAATGTATTTCTATTTCATTAAAGTCTAGACTTCATCAAGTAATTCTTCCAGTATTTACTTAGGATCCAATAAAGTATCTTCGCAATATCTAGTAAATTAAATGATGTCGCCTTTGATAGATTTTATTCTAGAGCACTTATGGAAATCATTTATTTTATTTAAATCAAAGTATGACCAAGTCATTTCGACCATAGATCCATTTACAATATTAATAACATCTCCAAGTTAGACTTTCTCAAGTCCTATAAAAGATTCTATTTATTCATCAGTATACTTAAGTTAGTAAGGTATCATATCTAGATCACAGAGTACGAAAGATAACAAAGCGAGTAAAGTAAAAACAAAGTGTAAGTTCATTTTGTATTTATTTATTTATTTTTGATTCTCCATATGAATTCATTAATATTAAAGAAATTAAAATACTCAATTTTACTAGTGATACTAAGATATCAATCTAAATTAGAGATACGTAATCTATATAGTTTATAATTTCCGGATTTAATAATTGTTCTATTACTTCTTAACTGTAAATAATTGATATCATCCTATATCCGAATTGCTTTATTATTTCTAATATCTACATATTAAACATATTGTCCTAAAAGTTTAATACTTACAGTACTTATTTTATTATGTTACAAGTCTAGGGATATTAAACATGGAAGATTATTAATATTATCTATATTTTCGATAAGATTATTATTTAAAGTTGAAATTTCTAATTTAGTCAAACTACTTAATCCTTCTATATTCTTTATCTTATTATGACTTAAATCTAAATGTTATAGGTTCACTAATGATTATAAATTTTCTATTTTAGATATCTAATTATTGCCTAAATATAATGATTTTAAATTTATCATAGCATCCAAATATTCTATCTTTCTTATCTTACAATCATTTAATACTAATTTTGTTAAGTCTTTGAATTATTATAGTTCGATCATAGATCCTACATTTTCATTTACCTATACTATTGTTTCAGTATCTTATTAATACTTATTGAATACCGATTGTCTATTTATAAATTTCTATATTTTATCAAAGAGTTCTTATCCATCTTTATTTAAGTATCCTTCATATTATATTACTTTCTTACATGATTCAATAAATTCGTACATTATGTTCTTATGAATATCCATATTAGGACATAATGTATTTATGACCAAAAGATCAATTTAATCTATTATCTTAATATTATTTTAATTTATCGTATATCTCTTTAGTATTCTAATTCTAATTCTATATTTTTATTGTTCCATATTTTATCCAATCTTACATCCAATTATTATCTAATATAAACATGTATGGAATACTAGAAAATGATTCATTCAGGACTTTCAATGTATCCCATGTTACTTGTATGGTTATAGGATACGCATAACCATTGAATATTTCATATATAAGTTATTTATTTTTGGTTCCTACGAATTCTATGTTTTTACATTAGATAGTAAAATATTCTATTTCCGGTAAATCATTTAGACCTTTTACTACTTTTATCGGATTATCATATATATCGAAAACATTAAGTTTTTTGAGATTATCTATATTCTCCAGTCTATCTATCTAATTATTGTCTAGTTCTAATACTTTGAGATTCGTAAGATTATCGAGTCCTTCTATTTTACTTATATTGTTCGATTCGAGATCAAGTATTTCGAGATTCGTAAGATTATCAAGTCCTTCGATCTTTTCTATATTGTTATTAGTCAATATTAAATTTTTAAGATTCGTAAGATTATCGAGTCCTTCTATTTTACTTATATTATTATTTTGTAATTTAAGTATTTCGAGATTACCTAGCGCAGCGAGTCCTTCTATTTTACTTATATTGAGATTAACTAAAATCAATATTCTTAAATTAGTACTATTTTTAAATTAGTTCATATCTATAGTAGTATTATTGTTTTACATATTATTTATTATTACTGCTTTCGCATTACCTAAATTTTATATTTTATCAATATCGTCAGTAATTATTGTTTCTTCCATATTAATATCTTTAAGTATAGTAAATACGTATTCCATTGTATTGTATAAAATTCGATACGTTAAAAAAAATGTTTATTTCTCATATTAATCATATTAATCATAAAGTAATATACAATATATTAATATGAATTTCAAATACACTTACTAATTTACTAATATATAGACTAAGGACTCTTATGAAGAAGTTTATTTAAATGGAAAACTAGTATCAAAGAGAGAATACATATGCGATACAAAAGATCCATTTAACGATGGGTACGAAATAAAGAAATAATGGTGTATCGGTAAACTATGTTTTAATAGATATATATTTTAAGTCGGATAAGGAACATCCATGATTGGAACATATCATAAATTCGAATATAAATGATAAAAAATGTATATTTTTAACATATTAAAATATCTAACAATAAAAGTTTTATTTAATATGAATAAATTATTTAATTTCAAATACACTTATTAATTTACAGATAAGTACTAGTAATGTACAAAGTTAACTAAAATTAATAATAATATAATTTAGAATAGATATATAAGTTCAAATGATACATTATTTAGAAATGGGGTTGAATTAGATAGAAGATGGTATATAGGAATAAATAAAACATGGTTCTATATTTAGAAACGTACTTTTTATATTGAATTATTTTCTTCATAAAATAAAAATTCAAATTGGATACAGAATTCATATTATTCTTGTGGGACTAAAAAAATATGATTTTATTTATTAAATCGACATAAGGATATGACTTTTAAAGTATCATATTAAAAGATTCTAATGGTTCTTATATTATTTTTTTATATTTTAGTATAATTATTATTAAAAACATTCATATAGTTTGTATTTTAATAATAAATAAAATATTTCAATACTCGAGTTATTCTTATTATAGTTTTAGAGACATCTACATATTGATACATGAGAGTTCTTACAATAATAGTTTGAAAGCATAAGGTACTACAGTAGCATATATATTCTTATCAGATTAACACTTGTAGCAATAGTGCCCATCCTATATCTTTTACATTTCTTATGATGATCCGATATATTGTTATCTTGTAGCAATTAGACCACAAGAATTACAAATATAGACAGTAAAAGAATCAGTAATATCACAGAACTTTTCTTTGAAGAAGTACTACATTCCATGTGCACATATACTATTCTATTCCATTTCTCCTAATCTAATACCTCCATCGGAACCTCCAGATGAAGCTCTTCCTTACATAATTTATCTTGTCAATAGAGATCTCGAAGCATGAGAAACCGAATGTAACTTTAGAGTAGCAATATGTTTCAATGCTTAATACATTGTAGGAGTAATGAATATTCTAGTCTTTAACTTTTCACCTGTTTCTCCGTTATATAGATATTCAGATCCATCACCGGGGTATCCAGTCTATTCTAATTATTACTTGATTTCTTCGATCGATATATTATTAAATGGAGTAGCATCTATACTTTGATTAGTAACTAGACTTAATTTCTCACATATTCCTTCCATGAGTTATGAGATAGTCATTCTAGATGGTAAAGCATTAGGATTCAAAATAAGATTTGGAACAATTCCTTTATCGGTATGATACATTCTTTCCGAATTCTCTAAATATCCTACTGTACTCTTTTATCCAAATTATGAACAGTTACCTACTAAGATACCAGTATTAGATTCAGAATGACGAACACATATTACTCCTTCATATTATTATCCCATAGAAACACAATATAGATCTTATGGTTCTATATATTCCGAATCTTTGTATATAGTAATACACGAGTCTAATAGTTTATCATTGCATACTTATTCATACATCTTTCTTTGTAAATCAGATATTCTCAAGATCCAATCTGGAAATTATCCTTTATTATGACATATCGCACTATATATTATGTATTCTCTAATCTTGAATTACTATCCATTATCAAATATATAATCTCCTTGTACCGTAGAATTAGTATGATAAACTGAATATACTTATATTCCTTTAGTACTAATATCTTATGCTTTTATCTTTTTACCATGACTAGTATAGTATTCATGTTCTTTATCTGTTATCATTTAGAATCCATTCGGACCTATTACTTTTATCAACTTATCAGAGTATTATTTCTTATGTACTAGTTATTATGGAGTATCTTTCTTAAATTATCCATTGTCATAATGTATCACTTTCGCATTAGATCCTTCGAGTACATAATCTTTTATATTGATCCATCCGGATTCTGTAAGTACTTCGTGAGAATCAGTAAAACAGAACTTATTACCAATATCAGGGAATAATTCTTATTTTAATCTTATTCTTATGTACTCGTGTCCTTCATCATTTATATCTTTTACTACTTTATCAATGATTCCGGGGACTGGTTATTTGTATATTTCAGATTCGTTTTTAAATTTGTATACTTTACTACTTCCGTCTGATATTTCGGTCCATTTACCTATGATAGCATCACCTTTATTAATAATTGTACCTTCCATCGGATACCCATCTTTCGTAAGTTTATCATAATTATATGGACCCATACCTTATGTTGTAGTAGGATCAGGTATACCAAAGTATTCATTATTTACATTCATATTATTCTTTTGAATCTTAGATTTGTACTTTTTGAGTTAGTATATTCTAAACATTCCTTGTTAGACACTTGATTTATTTAGAATATTCGAATCTTCTTAATTGAAACCTTTATAACATGCAATTGCTACTATGATATTTTGACCCGGAGATAGAACATTTCTATTTGTGAACTTTCCGGGATAAGTCTTTACTATCTATTGAGTAGGATTACATAGTACTAATGAATTATCAAATCTATGTTTCCAGTTCGAGCAATATATACTACATGCTTATCTACCTTATGAATATTGGAATACATTTCTAGGTCCGGCATTACTATTCATGAATGCAATATTGACTGGAATCTCAGCCGATAACAAAGATTCATGTATTTCACAATGAGTATATTCTTACCATGAATACATGTATCTATCTTTAATTGTATGCTTAGTAACTGAATCATTAAATAGTTCTGGATCCATATGTTTATTCACGGAGGGTGATAACCCGGAGAGTACTCTATTAATATCATTCTTTATGAACCATTACTTTTTCATATATTCTTGATTACTTGCTATTAGACTGAATGCTTACTCTTCTACATCCATATATTCTACTACATTCGGATTCTCCTTGATGAAATGTAACCAAGAAACATACTTATTTAAATCATTTATTACATCATCCGTAATATTGAGTTATTGAGTTTCCTAGTTTACTTTGAATACGGGTCTTATCAATCTACCCGAATCACAATGTACAAATAGTGATCTCTACTAGAAGTCGAATACTACTCCGATTTACTAATATTCTTTCTATTTGTATATTTTACAATCTTCGTATAATTCTTTGTATTTCTTCGAAAGTCCTAATAAGTTTCCATCTATGAATATCTTATAGTATTGATCAATCTCATCTATTATTATGTCCTAGAACTTCTTGATTTCGTACTCGGGTCTTTCCATGATAGATTTTAATTTTTAATGTACTTCGAAATTTAAGATTGATACTCCGCCTATCATTGATAGATGTCTATTTGTACCTACTTTAGTATGTTCTGGAGTACTTACACTACATAAGAACCCTACTGAAGATGGATGAATTTATCTTGGAGTAGTCAAATTAGAAGCCGATGATCCTTGAATATTTGGAATATCGACTCTTCTTAATTAAGAGATTCTTTGCAAGTAGGTATTATTCTGGAGTACTTATGATACACCAGTATTCTTATTAATCGTACCCTTCGAAAGTTACTTTCTCATATTCTACTCTATGATCGAGAGTTTCAATAATTATATTATGTTCTTAGGTGATCTAATATCTTATGTTTGATTCTTGAATATCTTTCCAATATCTTTGATTATCTTTTAGAATTACTACTTGAATATGTCAAATAGAATATCTCCTGTAGTTTCTACTCTTTTATTAATATACGAATCTCTATCGTCTACTTTCTCTATTCCGAATTGACAATATAGATTTCTTCTTATCATGAGACATACGTAGTACGCTTTCTATACATTATCCGAAGTAATATGCTACAAGAAGTTATTTGTCAAAAGATTAACTACTTACTATTTCTTCTTTTCTAATGTATTCTCGAAGTTCGTAATATCGAATATTTTAATCTTGTTCGATAAGTGAATCAGAGCATGTTCTTACGAAGTAATGTATAATCCATTATCATCTACACAGAAGTTCTATAATGCATTCTTGATGTAATCTACGATCTACGAGTTATTGTCTTTTTCGAGTATACTGTAGAACAGCTATTTATCCTAGTCCATTCCCAGTGCTTTGATGATAATAAATATCGAAATCTTATCAAACAATGAAGAATTCAAGATCATATTACCATCTTTCGTATTTCTAATTGATACGATCTAAGTTTACTAAGTATTATTCAATGGTCTACTATTTACCTAAGTCTAATAATATATATACTTTTGATCCTTCTTTTGGAATACTAATATTTTATTACTTACTAATCTAGTCTATTACATGATTACTTTCTCGGATCCACCGATGATAAAGTATCCTCCGTAATCGAAAGTACATTCTTTGTGTAAATGTTTATTTTTCAATCCGTCGATCTTAAGATTACAGTATTATGATTAGACCATCAAAGGAATATTTGATACGAACTAATTCTCTGCGGTATTATCGATCTATCTTCTTATGACTTGATTCGTACTCATATTTGTGACAATCATTACTTGAGCAATATCGACAAATAGTTTACATGAATATGTCTAATTGTTTATTCTCGCATCATTGGGATACAAATTAGTCTTTCCATCATACTTTTTAGGAGGACTAATACGAACATTACTAAACTCTAATTTATGTTAAATTCTTTCTTTTTGACCTTTATTATCAATTACTTATTCACTGAAAACATTGTTATTATCAATAAGAAACTATATGATATCGTTAATTAAGAACTTGTCGTATGATACATAGTGATGACTATATAGCACTTCGGAATTCTTGAAGTATAGATCCATTAATCTTTTTTATTAATCGAAAGTAATAGTGTTGAATTACATGTTAATATAAATAAATTACTCTCTTTATTGGGTGACATATACGCAAAATACAATTTTAGAATCAGTATAATACTTTGTTAATGTTCAATACTTTGATATGAATATTCTTAAAAAAGTATCCTTTAGAAATAAATTCTTGATAAGTAATAGAATCTAAGTCTATTTGTTCATCGTCTAACATAAAGATTGCTTTTTATTACTATATTCTTTTCAATACAAAATCTTTTAAATACAAAAGAGTATCGACTAATCTCATATTGTAATTTATGAATATATTCCTATTCTAATCTACAATATTAAATATAAATTACTTTTTTAGTCCTATACCATACGTAGTGTCTATACTTGGTAATTATTCTATTTTCTAATCTTCTATTGGAAAAAGTACAGAGTCTCTTATTTCGAATTCATGGGATATTTAAAATACTTCGCCTATTATCGATTTTACACTATTTATACTATCGCATTCTAAAATTATTGATTCCTATGTATTGTTTATCTTAAAAATATACTATTACATTGTATTTATTTTATGAAATATAAAGCATTAATATCCTATATAGAATATCAACTTTATATTATAAATGGAATCGAATAAAGAATACGAATTAATCAATAAATACAGAGATACTAAACTAAAATATTCTCCATTGTTAGAATTAGATCAAAATGATGTATTAGCATAAATAGACTAAGATAAATTAGATTAAATTCTTACTTTTGGAATAGTAAATGATGATACAATAGAGTATATACATGAATATAATATATTGTTTCATCCGGATATACAATAATATAGAAATCTAAGAGAAGATAAGAAATGGATGTATATCGGAGTATTAATTTACAATATGGATAATATGGAAGAATATTTTAACTTTTTATATGATTACTTTCCGACTTTGATAATACAAAAAAATACTTAAAAATACAATAATTACTACGAATAAGGAATAATAAAAGGTACTTGGTCATATCTAAAGGATTAATTTAAATCTTTTACAAAGTAATAGACTAACGGAATATACAATGATTATTCTAAAAAGAATATTGCGAAAGACCCATCTATTAATTACATAAGAATACTAATATAGAAAGATTAATATCTTATGCCTCCATTAGTACATGATAAATATAAAGTATTATTAATTACTAATCCTAGATAAATGTCTATATAAAGTTTTCCTAAATTAGAAAAATTATAATTTCTATAATTGATCGGATGTAAATTAAATGATGTCAGCGCATTAAAAGATAAGAACTTAGTATCTTTAATATCATTGAATTTAGCACACAATAATATTACTTCTATTAAAGAACTTGGTAAACTAGATAAACTCGAAAGACTATTTATCGATGATAACTAATTAGAATCACTTGATTTCGGAACTAATTATGATAAGTTAAAAGAAGTCGGAGCTTCGTATAATAGAATATCATAAGTAAGCTTGGATAGGATACCAAATGTAGAATAATTAGATCTAAAATCAAATAATATAAATTAGTTATCCGAATGGAATCATGATAAACTTCAAAAATTAAATTTAGCAAATAATAGAATAGAGAGGATATACAATATGAATATTCCAAACATAAGACTCTTAGAATTATACGATAATTAATTGTAATCATTATAAGAATCATTTAAAAATATGAACGATTTAAAATATTTAGATCTTGCCAATAATTAATTAAGTACATTAGTCGGATTACCCTATTTACCTAAATTAAGACATTTGTATTTAGGATAGAATAATTTTGATACTTTGGAAGTCATACCTTTTTATCCGGAATTAAAAGTATTAGGAATATCGGACAATCAAATTAGTACTTTTTAAGGAATGATAAATTATTAGAATCTAAGAAAATTATTCATACAAAATAATAGAATAAGATCATTCGAAGGATTATTAAATTTATAGAATCTGAAAAAACTTAATGTGTCATTCAATGCTATAGAATCATTTTAACATATGCCCAATTTACCGAATCTTGAAACATTATTGATGACACACAATGATATATATTTATTTAGAGATATGCCACAATTAGATAATCTAAAATATTTTACAATAAACGATAATCTTATATCATCTATTAATGACCTTCCTAAACTTATTAGTCTATAAAGTTTAAAAATAGATAATAATCAATTACCTAAATAAGATAAAGATACACTAATATAAATGGCTAAAACTAATAATATAAGAATTCGGGTCTGAGAACTATTTTATTTTAAAAATATATTTAACTTAAAATACTTCGTATATTACCATATATATATTTTATATTTTTAATGGAATCGGATAACAAAGACTTTGATTTAATAAATAAATACAGAGATACTAAACTAAAGTATTCTCCATTGTTAGATATGGATCAAGATTAGAATATAGCATAATAACTAGATATGAATATATTAGAATAAATACTTACTTTCGGAGTAGTAGATAATAATACTATAGATACTATACATAGATATAATATACTTATTCATCCGGATATACAATAATATCATACTATATCCGATGATAAGAAATGGATGTATATCGGTATTTTACTTTACAATATGGATTCGGATCCGAAATATTATGAGTTCCTAAACGAATATTTTACATCCTTAATAACTTTGGATACCAAAGGATAATACAAAAAGTTTAAAAATTATAATATATTAACACAAGGATACGAGTTTTTAAAATAATAGTTTTAATAGTAAAATAATAAACCATAAGAATAATACTACAAGAAAGATATATCGAAAGATCCATCCCCTAATTATACGAGAATAATAAAATGGATTGATCAATATTTCATACCTCCATTGGTACACGATAAATATGTAGAATTAATAATAGTCAATCCCAGAGAAATCGTACTTGAATATTTCCCATAATTAGAATAATTAAAGGTCCTACAATTGATAGGTTGTGAATTAAATGATACTAAAGTCCTAAAAGATAAGAATATGAAATCTTTGGAATACTTAGATTTATCATAGAATAATCTTAGGGATATTAAAAATCTTGGTGAATTAAACAATCTTTAGACTCTTATTATCAATGATAATCAATTAGGATCACTAGATTTTAGTAACTAATACAATAAATTAGACAAATTAATTGCGACTAATAATAAAATAAGAAGTATAGATACTAGTAAGATACCTAATGTAACAATACTAAACTTGAAAAGAAATAATATAAGTAATATTGCTAATTGGAAATTCGATAAACTCGAAAAACTCTATTTGTCAAATAATGATATAGAGACTCTTGACAATATGAACATATATCCTAACTTAGAAACATTAGATGTTAGTCATAATAGTATAAATAGTTTTATCGGTATGAAAAATTATGATAATCTAAAAGAATTGTTTATCATCAATAATATATTAGGATCCTTCGAAAGCATACCTATGTTCTCTAAATTAGAACTACTAGATGCTAGCAATAATAATATTAATAGTTTTTCATATTTACCAAAATTACCTATGCTCGATACATTGTTACTATCCAAAAATAAAATATCTTCTTGGTCCGATTTTCCGGATTTATAGAATCTTCGTATATTGGATCTCGAATACAACAATATATGGAATTATAGATAGTTTCCTAAATTAGACAAAATATAGAATATAAAAATATAAGGTAATCCAGTATGGTTTTTAAAAATGGTACCTCCATTGCTAATACTCGGAGTTTTAAATAATGCAGCAAACAAAGCTTCTATTGAAATCAATTAAATGATCGAATAAGAAAACATTTATATGTAATGAAGTATTTTATTTTAAAAATATATTTAACTTAAAATACGTATTTTATTATATTTACAATGGAAAACAATAATGAATATCAATAATTCTTAAATTAATACTATGATAAATTAAAATATTCTCCTTTATTAGACGAAGAATTGACATTCGATACATTATACTATATTAATAGGTCTAATCCTAAGAATCCAAAAAAAGTTCCGATAAAAAAAGAAGTACTTATAGATATATTGGAAAATAATACAATAAACAATAGTACTATAGATATTGTACATTGGGCTAATATAATGTTCGAACCTTCAAAAGAATAATATGATAACTTAGCAAATAATAAGAAATGGGAATATTTAGGAGTATTACTTTACAATATGGATGATAATAAAGAATATTATGAATTTTTAGTAGATTACTTTATTAATCATATACAATAGACTGATCATATACCCGAAACTAGTGATATACGGAATAAAAGATAACCTATGAGAGGATTTGCTAGAATAATGCGTTGGAGATATTACGGTAATCCATAATTCTACAATGATTTGTATAAATCTATCGTTATAGATCACTATAGTAGTTAAAGTATTTCTATATTACCTAAATCATTACCTAATCTGACATATCTTAATATATCAAATAGTTATTTACATGATCTTAGAGGATTCAAAGATATGAACCTTCCCAATCTAAAATAATTAGTGTTAAATAGTAATAATATAACAAGTATCGAAGGATTAGAAGGACTTGATAATTTATAATCATTAGACATAGAAAGGAATCAAATAAGAAGTATAAATGGTCTAAAAAATCTTAAATAACTAGTCTAAATAAATGCATCATACAATGAAATCAGAAATATTAAATTCGAAAATAACCTTCCTAATCTTTAAAAAATAAATGTAAGTAATAATGAAATAACTTAGATCGAGATAGATAAATGTCCTGAATTAGTATATTTAAATATACAACATAATGAACTTGAATAATTAGTAGACTTAGAACATAATAAATTAGAATACTTGAATTTAAGTAATAATATAAGTTTGTAAAGACTGTAAAATATAAAGTTGCCTAATTTACAAGAATTTATATGGCTCGAAAATGAAGATCTAACACTTTGGGATTAATTAGAGTTTCCTAATTTAAGATATTTAGAGATCGGAAAGTCTAGATTAAATTTATAACTTCTTCCGATAGCTCCATAATTAACTGAATTATCATTAAAATGGATCATTACTAATGATTTTGATTAATTAGAAGAAATATATCCTAATCTATAGATATTGACTTTAGAAAATTCCAATATTAACACTATGTAATAAATTCCAAATATAGTATCCTTGAGAGTACTAGATGTAAGTGATAATGAATTATAGTCATTCGAAGGAATGCATTATTATCCCAATCTTGTAGAACTCAATGCTTTTCGTAATTAACTTACTTCATTTAAAGGTCTTTAGGCTCCTAACTTAGAATAATTAAATGTATCGAATAATTATTTAAGATCTTTTTAATATTTACCAGAATTACAAAAATTAGAATACTTGAATGTGCAAAATAATGATATAAGGTCTATCGACTATTTCCCTTATTTTTAAAATATAAGACGTGTTAATCTTAGAGGTAATTTAATACCAAAATCTTAGATAGATGATTTAAGAGATGATTATCCTTTTATTTGATATTGAGACTACAAATAATATATTTCGAGTCTCAATATTTAACTACTTTTACATCATTAAAATGAATAGAATACTAATATATGAATATCCAAAATACACCAAATATACAAATGAAATACTTATTGTGGATCGATATAGAAACTACAGGATTAGATATAAATAATGATAAAATATTAGAAGTCGCATTGATTATTACAGAGTAGGATACATTAAAAAAGTTACACGAAGGAATAGTATTAACAGTTCATTATGATGGTCCTATGTCATAATGGTGTTAAACTACTCATACTTAAAATGGTCTAATATAGAGATGCAAAGAAAGTAAGTTTAATTTGTAATAAGTAGAAAATATACTATTGTAATATATTTAACATTTTAAAATACCAAAATAGTAAATAATAGCTGGAAATAGTGTAAATTTCGATAAGAACTTCATTGATAAATATATGCCTAAAATATCAGAATATTTACATTATCGTATATTGGATGTATCTTCTATTGCTATATTATTTAATAATACGAATATATAAAAGACTAAAAAATAATATACTCATAGAGCATTAGATGACATAAATGAAAGTATACAAGAATATATAGAATATAAAAAGTTTGTTAGTCCTAATTGATTTTATACTAACCTAAATGTAGAATATACTAGTAAATAATAATACAATTACTTAGATACATTATTTTAATATTCCGATAGAACCAAATATAGATGATTATAATTAACTTACATATCATAATAAGTATATTTATTTAGATTATTTATTAAACAATATAGATAAATTCTATGACTTCGTAATGAAATATTTTAGGTATGCAATAGAAGGAATAGTAACATTAGAATATTAAGATGATCCTAAATAAAACTTACCGCATGTAAGATACTTACTTAATAATAGAGGTACTTTAAAATAATTAATTCATGTAACATATATAGAAATTCATATACATTCCAAGGCTATTCATGATTTGAAATATCTTCCATAATTCTTAGGAGATTTAAGAATATTAGACTTGAGTAATTGTCAAATAACTACTTTAGAACACATACGGGGGAAGTACTTACCTAAATTAGAAGAATTAAACTTAAAGTAGAATAAAATATCAGATATAGAACCATTAAAAGAATACGATACTATTAAAGTACTAAATCTAAGTAATAATGGAATATAGTAAATAAAAGGAACATATCCTAATATTTAGAAATTAGATTTATCTTATAATAATTTGACCAATGTCGATTTAGATAGTTTTCCTAATATCAAAACAGTAATTTTAAAGAATAATTAGTTGAAATCTATACCATAATCAAATACATTAAAATTTATGGATATAAGTAACAATGTAAAAATAAAAAATAATAATGTAATACTTCTTAACTTAGAAAAATTAAATATGTAAAATGTCGGACTTAAAAATATAAAAGCTATGATGCCTAAGATCACAAGTCTAGATATTTCGTATAATACAGATTTAGTACAAATAGAATTATTGAATTAATATACTACTTTGAAAAGATTGTATATGGATGGATGTAATATATAAAGTATAAGTAACTTAGAATTACATAATCTTACTAAGTTATATGTATCCGAAAATAATATAAAAGAAGCAATGCTCGAAAAGTTTCCAAAATTATAAACCGTATATTTGTCTAATAACCTGATATCGGATATAAGAAAAATAACATGTCCTGAAACATTATAAGTAATAAATCTATCAAATAATAAAATACATAATGATGAAGCATTAGAAACATTCCCAGAAACATTATAGGATATTGACTTATCGAATAATAAAATATAGAGTATCAATAAATTATTAAAATATCCATAAATAAAAGCAATATATGCTAATGGATGCAATATAGATAGAATCAGATCCGATACTAAATTGGATAATCTTGAAATATTATAACTTAACAATAATAACATTACTAATATATAAAAAATAAGTATTCCGAACTTAAAAGAATTATCAATGAATTAAAATAAAATAAAAGATTTGTATTTTTTGAAGAAATTCAAGAAACTTACTAAACTCTAACTTTAATCTAATCGTATAACTAAAATAGAAAATATATATGATTTAAAAAATTTAGAAGTATTAGATTTATCAAATAATAATATATACGATTTGATAGGATTAATAAACTTACCATTAAGAGAATTGTATATAAATAAT
>Ga0208837_1000030_pt1 | contig 26508 bp, 31 predicted proteins | sample DeeseametaMP0327_FD_184214 | JGI IMG/M metagenome (GOLD analysis project Ga0208837, IMG submission 184214) | Marine microbial communities from the Deep Atlantic Ocean - MP0327 (SPAdes) | ecosystem: Environmental > Aquatic > Marine > Oceanic | place: East of Recife, Brazil, South Atlantic Ocean...
GATGGTGACGGGAACACCGCTTACCCCGAGCAATGTACAGATAAGCCGTCAAACCCGTATTGGATCAGTGATTGATCGTCATATTCGCCCGGTAACGGTTGATGGCGCGACATTATTTATCGCGCGTAATAAAGAGCAAATCCAAGAATTTATCTATACCGATATAGAACAAGCCTACCAATCAAGTGATCTGGCGCTGCTTTCAAAGCATATGATCTTTGACCCGCTGGATATGGATTATGATCCTAAACGAAGGCTTTTATTCGTAGTGAGGGGCGATGGAAAATTTGCAGCGCTTACGGTCTTTAGAGCCGAAGCCGTGTCCGCATGGACCCTGCATGATACGAGCGGACAGGTAAAGTCTGTCGCTGTTGTTGGTGAAGAGGTTTATATGCTGATTGAGCGCGCTGGTGCATATTTTATCGAGTTACTTGATGATGATCTCAATTTGGATGCGGCCTTATCTGGTGAAATTAGCAGTGCCTCCGCACAGTGGAGCGGTCTTAATCATCTGGAGGGGAGGGCCGTATCAATTGTGGCAGGCGGCAGTGTTCATCCAGCTCAAGCTGTTAGCTCTGGTCAAATCACCTTATCCAAAGCGGTGAGTGATATCGAAGTAGGCTTAGCCTTCACACATGTGATTGAACCTTTGCCACCTAGCGAAATTGGCGCAGCAGGGGGCGGCAGGCGCGTTCGATTAATTGAAGGGCTGTTTAGGCTCAAAGATACGAAAAGCCTGCGTTTGGATGTTGGGCGCGGTCTAAAGGATATCGCTCTACGTCAGATAGGTGAAGATGAAGTGCTGGATGCGCCGCCGCCAATGGTCAGTGGAGATGTCAAAGTGCGGGCGCTTGGCTGGGCGGAAGATGCGACTAAGCCTTTATGGCGCATTGAGCAATCTGCACCGCTGAGTTTTACGCTGCTATCTGTCACAACGCAGCTCAAAGTCAATGATTAGATATAGAAGAAGGAGATACAGATGGGAGCAATCACACCAATAGCATCTGGACTAAGCCAAATTGCTGGAACAATTAGTACAGTAAACCAGATTGCCAGCACTGTTCAAAATATAAGTGGCAATGGGCAGGCAGTGCGTCAGCAAGAATTAGCGTTGCAGCAGTTGCAGGAGCGTCAAAATATAAACTTACAGCAAGCCAAAAGTGAAGCCGCTTTAGAGCGGGCGCGTATAGACGCAGATAACGCAGCAAGGCAAGAAGATCGTCAAAGAGCGTTAAGGCGCGCAGTCGCAGCGCAGCGTGCAAATTTTGGCGGGAGCGGTTTAAGCTCAAATAGCGGATCTTCCGAGGCTGTACTACTGGGAATGTTTGAGGGAAATGACGTTGAAAGTGCACAAGATGCTAGGCGGGCGCAGCTTTTGAATGCAGCGCTCGATCTTGATGTTGCAAATCAAAGCAGCTTGAACGTTTTGCAGCGAACGCAGCTGCGCCAGCGTCAGCGCCTAAATGACACATTGCTCTAAGCGGCAGCAAAATACTTTTTACATTTCTAAATATGGAGGTACGCATCATGCTTGATCAAGGTGATGAACATATCAAAATGCCAGCGGTCGAACCAATCGTTAGGTATGTTGGAAACGGAAGCCGTACAGAATTTGCGTTCCCTTTCCCAATTTTTGCAAGTGAAGATCTTGCAGTATATTTCGGAGCGGCCAAACGTGAAAGCGGTTTTGATATTTCTGGAGCAGGAGAAACAGCCGGGGGGAATATTATCTTTGATACCGCCCCAGCCGATGGACAGCAAATCACATTAAAACGTGAGTTGCCGATTGAGCGCATAACGGACTTTATTGAGGGGGGAGATTTTAGCGCGGCGACTATTAATAACGAACTGGATTATATGGTCGCATCGATGCAGCAGATTGAAAGATCTGATAGGCATGTTTTACGCTACGCAGATCATGAGGAGCCATCGAATAATACGCTTCCAAATCGCGGGGAAAGAGCTGAAAAAGTGCTGGGTTTTGACTCAAATGGAGACCCTGTTGCTCTAAAACTTGATTCTACAATATCATCTAAAGACTACATTATTGGCGGGAATGGCGCAGTTTCCCGTGAGTTGAATTCGAAATTAGCTGATTATGTATCTATTAAAGACTTTGGCGCTATTGGCGATGGTGTCGCGGATGATACGAATGCGATTCTATCCGCTTTAGCTTCCCATGATGCTATTTTTGTACCCGAAGGACGCTACCGAATTACTGCAACGCTCCGTTTAAAGGCGCGTCAAACTCTCTTTGGTTTAGGAGCCTCATCCGTTCTTGTCTGTGCAGACAAGAGTTTCAATGCGCTAGAGATCGTAGAAGATCATGTCAACGTACGGGGGCTCAGGATCGAAGGTAGTGATATAGCAATTAGGCTCTTCGGGCTAACGCGCCCTGTTGTACAAACTGCAGTAACGGATGTTACGATAATAGCGCCCAATATCGGGGTGCAGCTAGATGGCTATGAGGATGCCAATAAGCCATGCTACTGGAACAATTTTACACGCGTTCTCGTGGAACAGCCCGCTATACATGGCTTTCACCTGACTAAAAGCGGAGCGGGTGATACACCAAATGCGAATAAATTCATTGCTTGCCGCGCTTATTCTTTGGGTGCGCCTATTACGGGCGCAGGCTTTTATATTGAATATGGGCGTTATAATAATAGCTTTAGCGAGTGTGAAGCCAATGTAGATGGCAGTGCCCAAGGCTGTTTTATTATAGGCTCAGGCGCAGGTGAAACCATCCTCATAAGCCCCTATGCAGAGAGCTTTAATCAGGTTCCAAATGTAAAATTGGAAAGCGGTTCACAAGAAACAGTGATTTATAATCTTTTATCGGTGAGTGATGGCGCAGCGATTTGGGATTTATCTGGAGGCGCGTACACCGCGTACAATGCTGGATTCCCCTATAAGAACACATTACAGCGCACTAACTGCATCGATATAAATACCAAATTGCATAGATACGATACGAGCTATATTGATACTAGTGGAGAGGTGATTTTAGACACATCACATTCCGTTCATTTGATTTCTAGCTACGGCGGAGCCTTAACAGTTAAATTGCCAGAACCTGCGCAGGCTGTGGGTGTGGTGATGATGATTAAAAAAACAGATAGCTCCGCTAATGTCATTACCGTGACAGAAGATGGAGGGGCAGGCCCAGATGGTAGGAGTTACTTTTTAGGCGTGGAAAATGACTATGTCAATGTGCTCTCAAATGGCGCGGAATGGTTTGTTATTTCATCAAATAGATCGCCAGGTAATACCCGTTATCATGATGGCAGCGGCACATATGATATAGATATGGCCACCGATACATATTTGTTGTCTTCTTATGGCGGCGCCATGACGGCACGCTTACCCCCGGCAAATGCGGCTGAGGCTGTAGGGCGTACGGTTACGATTAAAAAGACGGACCCATCATCAAACACAATTACAGTTAGTGAACAGGGCGGCGCAGGGCCGGATGGATATGCGCAGCCGCTAAGTTCACAATATAACGCTATCACAGTAGTGAGTAACGGAGCGCAGTGGTACATCGTCAATAAGTTTTAAATTAGTGGGAGGGGATATGGCTTCTATTGAAACGCAGACCCGAAAGGATATCGCATGTTTTTTACCCGAAGCAATTAGTGTCGCACTTGAATCGTATCGCTATTTTACACAGGACCAGATCACAAAGAATGAAGCTATAACGCCTAAAACCTTCAAAGAGCATCACGATGCATGTAAGGTTGCGATCGCACATATTGAGCTGTTGCTTAAGCTCGCGCGCTGGGCAGAGTTGCCTGATCCCCAGATAGAGGATCAAGACAAACAAAAGCAAATGTCTGAAATGATTGAACGCGCTCAGCAGGAGCTAAACTCCTTGACATAATGAGAGTGGGCGTGATAAAAACCGCGAAAATTAAATAATGGTAGAAGCTAGTGATTAAAGATCTAGACACAATTGGGGATGTAAAGCGTCGTTGGCTATGGCGTGGTGTTGGTATAGGCTTGTTAGGAGCTTTTGCTGCAGCCGTTGCATATAATAAATTACCATCAATCGATGAAGTGTTTGCCGGCGAACATGAGCCGATCCATCAACGCGATCCTATCACCAGTGAAGCGCGTCAAACATTTAGGCAGATGAAAGATGTGCTCAAATGTTACAAAGGGCCATTAGCTGTGACAGCGATTACTGATCATGAAACGATTAAAGAGCCAGCAGGCGCTGATGAAAAACCGATCACAGTCGATCAGGCGCAATGGGATTATTATCAGAAAAAAATGCGTAATATGCGTCAGGTTGGATCGACAATTCTATATGATAGAAGCGGATTTGATGAAGGGCCCTTGGAGCAAGTTACAGCTAAAAAAGTTCTGGAATTGAAGGAAAATCCCTCGGTTGTTTTCTATGTAGTTGCAACGGCGGACGGTACATATGACGAAGACAAGGTTGGTACTGATAAGGCGCCTAAATATGCGGATTTAAAACAGACATTATTGCGCGCTAATTCTGTGACTCATTATCTGGTTGATTTGGGCATAAATCCTGAGCGTATTTGCCGTGTTCCAAAAGGCCGGGTAAGTGCCGTAGGGCTAAGTGACCCATCTGCGCGCGCTGCAAAAATATATGCTTTTGACTCTGGTATCGAAAACCATCAGCCTACGCCAGTAACGCCCCAGTAATAACTAAGTAATACCTAAATAATATTTAAATTCATTTATATAAAGTAAGGGAACGCTCTCATGAAACGTAAGAGTGCGATAACCCATGCGCATTTCAAATTGTTTCTTGTTATCTGGAATCAACAAATGGGTATGAGCACGCCTGCGCATCACATAAAGATCGCGCATTGGCTTGAATGCAGATGGAAGAGCGGAGATAAACGGCTTTTGCTTATGGCTTTCAGGAGTGCGGGTAAAAGTACAATTGTTGGCCTGTTTGCCGCGTGGCTTTTGTATCAAAATCCTAATTTACGTGTGCTGGTTCTGGCGGCTGATTTGGCGCTGGCGACTAAGATGGTTCGTAATGTGAAGCGAATAATTGAAAAGCATCCGTTATCAAAACATCTAAAGCCCGATAAGGTTGATCAATGGGGAGCAGAGCGTTTTACTCTGAAAAGAACGATTGAACTGCGTGATCCATCAATGATGGCAAAAGGAATTCACGCCAATATCACTGGCTCGCGTGCGGACATTATTATCTGTGATGATGTAGAGGTCCCCAATACAGCGGATAGCGCCGATAAAAGGCAGACCCTCAGGGAACGTTTGGGGGAAATGAACTATGTTCTACTTCAGGGCGGCTCAATCCTATATGTCGGTACGCCGCATAGCTACTATACGATTTATGCCGAGCAGCCGCGTGAGGAGGTAGGCGAGGATGAAGCCTTTTTAGCAGATTATCAACGCATGCTGCTTCCGCTTTTGGATGACCTAGGGCAGTGTAATTGGCCAGAGCGATATAGTAAGCCAGCGATTGAAAAGCTAAAGCGTGATGCGGGTCCAAACAGGTTTGCATCACAAATGATGCTTAAGCCTATAAATATTGCTGAAGGGCGTTTAAATCCTGATTTGCTTGTCCCATATGATCAGCCGTTAGATTACACACCAGAGCTAGGAGCTTTATTTATAGGCGGTAAAAAAATGGTATCGGCAAGTGCCTTTTGGGATCCGTCATATGGAAGTGCCAATGGGGATAAAAGTGTTTTGGCTATTATATTTGCTGATGAAGGCGGGCGCTTATATCTTCATAAGCTTGCCTTTATTGAGGTGGATGAGAATAGTAATGTTGACGCAGCCACGCAGCAATGCGCTCTAGTGGCAAAGCATGCCAAAGAACATTATCTACCATCCTTAACGGTTGAAACAAATGGTCTGGGTAAGTTTTTGCCTTCAATCCTAAGGAATGAGCTAGTAAAGGCTAGAGCGCCGTGCACAGTTATCGAAAAATCGCAGTCGCAAAATAAAGAGCAAAGGATACTAGAGGCTTTTGATGCATTAATGGCGGCTAAGCTTTTGAGCGTGCATAAGCAGGTTTTAAAAACCAGTTTTATAACAGAAATGCAGGAATGGAGGCCTGTTGGCGGCTCTAAATATCGAGACGATTCTCTTGATGCGGTTGCTGGGGCGTTGGCGCAGCAGCCTTGTCGTCTTCATCGTTTACACAAGCGCGGGTCTCTGCGCTGGATGGACGGCGCAAATGCTCATAGAGCGAAAACCGATTATGACGTGTAAACAAATTATTCATGAGAACATTATCAAATATTTTCATTAAGAAAGATTTAAAATGGAAGAGATTTCTAAGGGATTGATCTGGTGGATTACTGTCGTTGATCTACCGGCAATGACGGCGCTATTGGGGCTTATTTGGCGAACGCGTCAAGAGGCAATAAAGGCGCGGGATCACTTGCAATCGCAGTTAGATCACCGCAGCGAACAATTTAAAGAGGCCTTGCATAGTTTTAAACTGGAGGTCGCCAAAAGCTATGCTTCACATTCTGATTTACGTGAACTGGAAACGCGGCTGGTTCAGCATCTTCTCAGAATAGAAGCTAAGCTAGACAAAACGGCGTTAAAGGCCGAAGCCATTAGTGCAAAAACCACATAACCACTTGAAAATAATAAGGAGAAAATCATGTCAAAACCAACGCTAAGTGCGGTGGGCGGAAAAGATGTGCCCGAAACAAAAGATGCGCGTGAGTTCTATAAACGGTTAGAAGCGGATGTTCTCGCCAGAACAATATGGGGCGAAGCTCGCGGCGAAGGGCTTGAAGGGATGCGGGCTGTCGCGAATGTAATTCTTAACCGTGTGAAAATAGCGGAGCTAAAAAACGGTTTCTGGTGGGGGAGTAATATTATTCAGGTTTGTCAAAAGCCTTATCAATTTAGCTGCTGGAACCGCTCCGATCCTAATTTTAAAAAACTACAAGCCGTGGATGAGGCGGATATTTATTTCGCGAGTGCCCTGAGGATTGCTCGCCGCATTTTAATCAATCAGCTAGATGATAACACGAGCGGCGCTACTCATTATCACGCAAAATCTATATCTCCGTATTGGTCGCGCGGGGAAGAACCGTGTGCGCATATCGGATCGCATACATTTTATAAACTAGTAGGAGGTTAGATGTTAGGGGCAGCGATTGCGAACTTGGGTGTGCCGTTTTTAGTGTCTTTTTTAAGCTCGGCATTAACAGAGCTAGATAATCCATTAGCTAAAGGTGCATCTGATGCGCTCAAAAAAGTTGAAAGTGAAATAGATCGTGGACGCATTTCTGTGAATCAAATCAATGCGGCAAACCATCATATTGAGAAAATGATTCAAATAAGGTCGGATGAGGTGCGGGCGAATATTGAGCAAGTGAATAAATCCTTACGAGAAGAAATCGCCTCAGGTGATCAGTATGTACGGCGTATGCGTCCTACTTTTGGTTATATCATGGCGCTTAGTTGGGGGGCGCAAATGTTTGCAATTGCATATATTTTGGTATTTGAGACAGCTAAAGCAGCGCTGGTTATAAATGCGATGAGCTCTCTAAGTGCAATCTGGGCTGTGGGACTATCTGTTCTAGGGATCTATGTCTATAAACGCAGTGCAGAGAAAAAAGCTGCAGGCTTTAACGCAGAAAATGAAGTGATTTTTTGGAATAAGCCAGATTAGCCCTTTCCCGTATAGGTTAAAGCCCCTATATTTCATTTGGGTATTTAATACAGGAAGGATGAAAAGTGTCAGATAAAAAAGAAACGAAATCAGTTGAGTGTGTGTCGCATTCAGGCGCAAGTGGTGGAGGCCATGGCGTAGCATTTGGTGGTGTTGTTAAAAGTGCAAATAAACTGGTTTCTGCGGCACATGATTTTATCCGTATGGAAGCGTCAGCAGGGATTATTCTCGTGTTTGCTGCAACTGTTGCCATTATAATTGCTAACAGTCCTTTGTATGATATCTATGATCATTATCTTCATAAGCTGTATTTCCGCATAGGTTTTAATGACAAGGGCGGTAGCTTTGATTTCGAAATTAGCCAGTCTGTTCTGCATTGGATCAATGATGGTTTTATGGCGGTTTTCTTCTTCCTCGTTGGTTTAGAAATTAAGCGTGAAGTTGTGACGGGTGAATTGTCATCCCGGTCTCGTGCGCTATTACCTGCTTTGGCTGCTATAGGAGGTATGGTTGCTCCTGCGCTATTTTATTACGTTGTGAATATGGATACCCCTGAAAACCTCTCTGGTTGGGCTATCCCTGCTGCTACTGACATTGCCTTTGCACTTGGGGTTCTTAGTCTTCTTGGTAGTCGCGTTCCTGTAAGTTTGAAAGTCCTGCTTACGGCCATTGCTGTTATTGATGACTTGGGCGCTATATTGATTATTGCCTTTTTCTACACCAATCAGCTTTCTGTCGAGCCGTTGATTATAGCTGGTATCGCTACAATTGGACTTCTGATTTTGAACCGTATGAGTGTTACAAAAGTGCGTGCCCCCTATATCATTTTAGGGATTATTTTGTGGGCGGCTGTTCTTGAATCTGGTGTTCATGCAACACTAGCGGGTGTGGTAACGGCGTTGTTCATTCCGGTAATGGATAGGCGTGATCCATCTATACGCCCATGTAAAGAGCTTGAACATGCGCTTCACCCTTGGGTCGCATTTGGTATTTTACCGCTATTTGCATTTACGAATGCTGGTGTGCCGTTTAAAGGGATGGGTTTCGATTCATTGTTTGACCCGACAACGCTTGGAATTATTCTAGGGCTTGTTTTAGGTAAGCAAATCGGGATTTTCTCTACACTTTGGATTGCAATTAAATCCGGTCTCTCTCCTATGCCGCAGGATGCATCATGGGTGCAGCTCTACGCTGTATCAGTCTTATGTGGTATTGGTTTTACAATGTCATTATTTATTGGTGGCCTCGCTTTTGAGGATATAGAGCATCAGGCTTCTATACGCTTGGGCGTTTTGGTTGGTTCGATTATCTCCGCTATTTTAGGGTATGTTGTGTTTGTGCTGTCTTCGTCAAAAACGGATAAAGCATAAATTAACTTTTTCCATTATAGAATGAATAACGCTCTGCAGTTTTAGCGTTTATTTGCAGGGCGTTATTTGTTAGAATCGTCAAAGTCTGAACATCACGTTCGCATTCTATGAAGGAGATCCCACACATGACGAAGACACCGATTACAGTTGCAAGAGGCGATGGTATTGGCCCAGAGATTATGGATGCGACTTTGCAGATATTGGATGCTGCTGGCGCTGAGCTTGATATAGAAGAAATTAACATCGGTGAGTCAGTATATAAAAGTGGTGTGCCAAACGGCATAGAAGAAGCCGCTTGGGACTCGCTGAGACGTACCCGCGTATTCCTTAAAGCGCCAATTACAACACCGCAAGGCGGCGGCTTTAAATCATTGAATGTGACAGTCAGAAAGTCCCTTGGTCTCTTCGCTAACGTACGTCCGTGTGTTTCTTATCATCCATTTGTTCAGACTAATCACCCAAAGATGGATCTCGTCATTATTCGTGAGAATGAAGAAGACCTCTATGGTGGTATTGAATATCGTCAATCACGTGATGTTATGGCGTCTCTAAAGATTATTTCACGACCAGGGACTGAGCGTATTTGTCGTTACGCATTTGAATATGCGCGTGCAAATGGCCGCAAAAAAGTAACCTGTATGTCAAAAGACAATATCATGAAAATTTCTGATGGCCTGTTCCATCAAATTTTTGATGAAATTGCAGCAGAATACCCAGACATCCAAAATGATCATATGATTGTTGATATTGGTACGGCCAAGGTTGCCAATGCACCGCATATGTTTGATGTGATTGTAACGCCAAATCTATATGGTGATATTATCTCTGACGTTGCTGCTGAGGTTACTGGATCAGTAGGTCTTGGCGGTTCATCAAATATTGGTGTCGATTTCGGTATGTTTGAAGCTGTACATGGTTCTGCACCTGATATTTCAGGTCAAGGTATCGCAAATCCATCGGGTTTGATCTTAGGCTCTGTAATGATGCTGACACATATCGGTCAGGGGGATGCCGCCTCTAAGGTTCATAATGCGTGGTTAAAAACACTTGAGGACGGCATTCATACGGGTGAGATTTTCCGAGAAGGCAGTTCAAAAGAAAAGGTGGGAACGGAAGGTTTTACAAAGGCTGTGATCGAGCGCCTCGGTGAAAAACCAGAGCAGCTGGCACCTAAGAATTATCCAAATACACCAGGGGGCTTAAAGCTTCCACCACTAAGACCTAGTCCGGAATGTAAAAAAGAACGTGTAGGCGTTGATATTGGCATTAATTGGGAAGGGACTGCGGATGAGCTTGCCGCAGCGGTTAACGCATGTGTAAGTGATAATTTGAAATTACAGATGATTTCTAATCGTGGGACAAAAGTTTGGCCAAACGGTCAGCCAGAAACATTCTGCGCGGATAACTGGCGTCTTCGTTTTATTTCGGATGGTGGCGAAGTGAAAACATCGCAAGTGCTTGCTCTTATGACCAGAATGAATGAAGCTGATCTAAATTTCACCAAATCAGTGATGCTGCACAACTTTGACGGAAAGCCTGGCTTTACGGTCGCTCAAGGCGAGTAAAGTTGACTTATCTTTGAAGCGCAATATATGCATATTAAGTATGATATGCTAAAGTATGCTTATGGAATTCATCAAAGGAGATTGCAAAGTAATGAAAAGATACCTCTTAGGGGCAGGCTTAGTTCTTAGTTTTCTTATCGCGCCGCAATATGCATATGCCGAGAAGCTAAAGGGTATTGGTATCATGTATCTCCCAGGTTCATTAAAGAAACTGCCAGAGATTACCGAAACAAAAGCATATATTGAGAACAAAAGAAAAAATAATCTTGCCGTTGATTTATCTTTATTCTCGGAAGAGCCTTTTTTTAAAAAGCAAAAATTCTTAAAACTTGAACCCGCAATGAGTTTGAGTGAGCGTATTGATCGCTTACTCTATGGGATTTTCACAGATATACCGCCTGAATATGATCATTATGGATATGAAATACGCCGCTATATGGCAGCCATCGGAAGTCTAGAAGCGTACCGCAATGAAGAATCCGTTGCCCGTGAGATCAAGAATATTAAAACCGCTCAGATTATTCTTGATTACTGGGAGAAGTCTCTAAAAAAGGAAATCGATGAGATTGACGCGATCTTGAAAGAGAATCGTGACACGACAAGTTTAAGAACGCGTTATAGGTATAATCGAGGGATTGTGACCGCCTTTATGGTTGAGATGAATAGCTGGCTTGAGCATAATTTAAACTTACTAGAATATGTCCAAGAGCTTGGAGGTCGTCGTTTTCAAATTAGTGATAAAACTAAAATTCTTTCACTTCGAAACGAGGATGAGCTTAAAAGATACGCAAAACTCTACAGGGTTAAGCTTGAAGCTCTCGCGGAAGTGCGCGGTTATATGCCTTTTAGGATGATGATTTATTAATTTATATTTATATTGTCTTAACCTTTATGCCTTAATGTTTTGCTCGTGAGTACTAAATTAAAGGCATGGGAAAGTAATAATCCAGAAGGGTTTCAGCGAGCGATTGATCAATCGCAGCAGAATTTTTTCGATGTTTGGGATTTCAAAGACCAAAATTGGGAAGCAGATGCGCTTGAGCGTGAGATCGTTGCATCTGCACTACCACGTGATCCTGACGCAATAGAGCAGGCAAAGTACGAATTATTGCAAACATTATCACCTGAAGAATACGCCAAACGGGATGCTGTAGTGACAGTACGAAACAACCTAGGCTTAGCGCAATCAATGGCAGAAAATAATATAGATGAATCCGAATATAAGCTGGGCTTAATTCGTAATTCTCAAAAAGCTTTGGAAGGTCAAGATATTACAATGCAAGAGATTGCCGAAAAATACGGCATGAATTCTAGTAATCCATTATTGAAGAATGACGAGAATGCGGCTGAGGCTGCACGGCCTGTAGAAGTGCTAGGCAAGCCAGCTTCAGAAGCTATAACTTTTACAGCTTCTAAAGCTTCATAAGTAGAATTTAAATTTATTTGCCGTTATGTGAAAGGGCGCTGCTATATTCAGCAACGACAATTTCATTTTCTCCAGCTTTTAATGTCGGCTTTTTCATTGCGCCGATACTATCTGCTGTTTCAGTAACGTGCGTTGTCCACACCTGGCCTAGGGGACTTTTAGCTTTTTGCTCTTCTTGCCAATCATCCATATCAAGTCCAAAACCCATTTTATTGCCCTTTTGTTGAGTGAATATGCTTATGTACCTACACTATCTGCATTTTTATGGCAAGACAAGCGTTGCGAAATGTTGATGCTACTGCGCTGCTTTGACAGTGTTTGCAAGTAAGTAAGCGATAGTCATCGGGCCAACACCGCCTGGAACAGGGGTGATAGCTTTCGCTTTTCCAAGGGCTTCTTCATAATCAACATCGCCGCATAATGTTCCATCATCTAAACGGTTAATGCCAACATCGATGACAATTGCGCCTTCTTTAATCCATTCGCCTTTAACCATTTTGGGACGGCCAACAGCTGCAACGAGGATATCAGCTTGCTTACAAATCTCTTCAATATTTTGTGTTCTGGAATGTGCAGTAGTAACGGTACAGTTTTCTTGAAGTAGAAGCTGTGCCATTGGCTTTCCAAATAAAAGCGAACGCCCAATAACGACGGCATGCTTACCGCTAAGGTTTTCTTCAACAGTTTTGATGAGATGCATTGAGCCTTGTGGAGTACATGGAACAAGGCCATCTAGCTCAGCGACAAGTGCGCCGATATTAGGCAGGGTAAGTCCATCGACATCTTTCTCTGGCTTGATCATATGAATAAGTGCATCACTATCTAGATGATCAGGAACGGGAAGCTGAAGTAAAATACCATCAATGGCTGGGTTGTCATTAAAGGCTTGAATCTCTGCTGCAACTTCGGCCTGTGTCGCTTTTTCTGGTAGGCGTGCTTCAAAGCTCTGAATGCCGACTTTCTCGCACGCTCGTATTTTGTTTCGAACATACACATGACTTGCAGGGTCTTCGCCAACTAGAATAACAGCTAGGCCAGGTTTCTTATCCAAGCCATCAACGATGTTCTTTAGTTCTGTGCGTTTGTCTGCTGCTGCTTTTTTACCGTCAATGATAATCGCGTCACTCATTTTGTTGCTTCCTATGCTGATTAAACAAATAGTCCCCAGAGTAAACTGCTAATAAGATTTAATCCTATGATCACAACTAACGGCGTTACATCAATGCCACCAATAGGGGGGACGTATTTTTTGATGGGTTTATAAACTGGATCCGTTGCGCGTTTCAAGAGGTTTATAAGATTTTGTGCTTGCTGATTTTTTACGTTGATTACATCAAAAATAATCAGCCAGTTAATGATGACTTGCAAAACAATGATAAAGATATAGATGCTGATAGCCATGTTGATCAAATTGAGTAGAAAAATCATAAAAAATACCCTTTTTAAAAGTCCATTAAACCTCTTTGATATACACTGCTTATGTTATGATTGCAAAAGGACATAGTTCAGCAAATCAATTTCTAGGGGCATGAAATTTATGATTACAGAAATAACCAGTGCAGCTTTAATAGCTTTATCAGGATTAATGCCTGTAAAGACGCAAGATTTGAATGCGAAAGAGCCCGCATTAAGATCAGGAGTAGTACAGGTGAAAGATAATGATAGAACAAGGGATTTTTGCGGCGCGCCTAAGACAAAAATTGCGGTTAATCCAAAATCTAAGCCAGTGAAATATGATTTTTCAAAAACCTATGCTGATATTCAACATCAGGCAAGTGGAACGGTAAACCCCTACGGTTTTGAAAATGTGACCTTCACAAATGGCTATATGCAGGGGCAGATCTCATATAAGCTGAATGCAACACTAAATGGTAAAGGGATGCCTAGAAATGATGGTAATTGCCTTTGGTATGAAAAGATTAATGTGGATTTTCACTTAGAACCCCTCATTGTTATCGCGAAAGAAGTACGTGAAGATAAGTGCATGTTTAAAGCCGTAAGGGAGCATGAGTTAAAGCATGTGCGCGTAGATCGTCAGATAGTTAATCGTTATTCGCGTATTATTGCTAAGAGGCTTTATGAAGGCTTAAAACAGCGTGGTTTTGTCGTATCACATATCCGCACGCACAATATTGATTCAACAAAGCAGCGCATGGAAAAAACGATTAAGCAAATTCTAGATTTGGAATTTAAAGAGTTGGAAATTACACGTGCTCGTTTACAGCAAAAAGTTGACAGCTTAGAAGAATATAAAAGAGTTCAGGCGAAGTGCCCAGATTTCAGTCCGCCGCAATCAGCCATTGATGCGATGACAGGAAATTAGCGCGCAGCTTTTTTCTCTTCGCTTGTTGATTTCATGTACCGATTGATAATGGGCGTAATCTCATTCTTAACATGATCTTCTGTAATGCCGCCTTTAGACTCCCATAAAACATTTCGGTCTTTATCTACTAAAACGGTATTAAAGGTTTTGGTCAGCATATAGTGATGCGAAAACATATTAAATTCGTCTTTGCCCCATGCTTTATATTCAATATTATTATCAGCAATATATTGCGCCGTACGATCATCTTCCTTGTACAAAATATTTATGCCGTATATGGGGATATTATAGCTGTGGGAAAGCTCTTCTAAGATTTTGTAATCACTATCATAATGTCGGCACCAGGTTGCAAAGAAATGCACGAGCATAAGCTCACCTTTTAAATCATCACTGGTAAAGCCCTCTAATGAAAAGTCTGGAAAGGTTTTAAATGATTTATTGCCATTAGTATATTCTGGTTCAGATTTTTGCAGAACGGGTCTAAGGGGTTCGCTCATAAGTGGCTTGCCATGATGCTTTCCATCTCCTGGCTTATCGTGCGCGTGGGCATGATTAAATGCCCCTAACGTTAAGGTGAGTATAGATAGTCCAGCGAGTATAGGATATTTAAGCTTCATGACTTATTCTAACACGCGGCCTTTAATGCGTCATCTAAATCTGTAAGTAGGTCATCTATATGTTCGATACCGATTGATAAACGAAGTAGATTATCGCTAACGCCAGCTTTAGCCCTTGCATCAGCTCCCATTGAGACATGTGTCATGCTTGCGGGGTGATTGATGAGGCTCTCTGTACCGCCAAGGCTTTGTGCGAGTGAAAAGAGCTTAAGAGTGCTAAGAAATTTAGATAAGCTGCCTTTGAGCTCAAAGCTTAGCATAGCGCCTGGACCGTTTTGCTGTTTACTCGCAAGCTCATGAGCTTCGTGAGAGCTTAGGCCGGGATAATATACTTTTTCAATTTTTGGGTGCTCTTCAAGAAAATTAGCAATTTTTATGGTGTTTTCTTGGGCGCGCTGAACGCGCAGCTCAAGCGTTCGAAGTCCCCTAAGCGTCATATATGAATCAAAAGGGGCGCCAATGGTTCCAAGAGAATTGTTCCAGAGGTGAAGGTCGCTTAAAAGCTCTTGATTATCCTTAACGATTACGGCGCCACCAACCACATCACTATGTCCATTGATGAATTTTGTCGTTGAGTGAAAAATGATATCCGCGCCAAGATCAAATGGTCTTTGTAGAATAGGGGAAAGAAAGGTGTTATCGCATACAACTTTTGCACCGCATTGATTTGCACGGGCGGCAATGCTTTTAATGTCTGCAATACGCATAACAGGGTTCGATGGACTTTCGATCAGAACCATGTTGGGTGTGTGCTCTGAAAAAGCAGTATCAAGAGCGGCATCATTGTAACAATCAATGAATTTTAGTTTGAAATGTTTCTTTTCAGCAAGGGCACGTAAAAGCCAGTAAGAACGCCCATAACAGTCATAAGGAGCAAAGATTAAATCCTCAGGGCCCAATTGGTGCAATATAAGTGTAAGAGCAGCCATGCCTGATGAGGTGACCGCGCAGCCAATGCCGCCCTCTAAGTCACTTAACGCATCAGCAAGCTCATCACGCGTGGGATTTTTAGTACGCGAATATTCATATACGCCGCGCTGTTCTAATCCCTCAATCTCATAAGTTGATGACAGATATAGTGGCGGCATTACGGATTTATGCGCTGGATCAGTGCCAACACCCGCTCTAACAATTTGCGTGCTTTTATTTTTATCGTCCATAGTCATTACGACAATTTACAGTTCGCAGACTCGCGGGGCAAGCGTATATTTACCATTGATTGGGCTTGTTATGATCTGGATCATCGGGGTCGTATGACACATGAGAATTCACATGATCGATAGCCTTTTGCATGCAAATGTTGTTCGACTGGATGCGTTTAGCTAATAGACTATCAAATTGTTCTATAAGATTTTTGGGCTCAGTACTTAAATAGAGTTGAACTGAGTTGTGATAGGCATCTATGCGCGCTCTACTTGTGTCTGCATCTTCATTTGCATTGGCGGTAAATCCGTGACCTGCTAAAAAGTGAGCGATATCACCAGCCGTATCAAGTGCATCTAGGTTCTCAGCTATGTCAGGATCTTCTACACCTTTGATTTCGAATATGCGATCATAAATCGCGGCAGTCGCTTCATCTATTTGGGATTGAAAATATTGCTCATCATATCGGGTTGAGTTTTTAAACGTGCCGCTCGTGCCTTTTTTATTAAATATGCTCATCTTTACGCCTTGTTATTATGAAAATAATGTAGCATGTTTTTTTTAGAGAATGCAATGTAAAAAACCGCTGCGGTGGTAAAGCGCAGCGGTTATAATACGGTAGTGAGCTAATTTTTAAGACGGTAGAGGTCGATAAAATTCTTATCTGATTCTTTGTCTATGATTCTATTATCAGATTCAAATGTGGCCAAAATATGCCGAAATTGGGTAAATTTCATGGTTATACATAGATGATTGATTTTGTTGTGATATTTAACAAATTTTTTGGGAAAAATTGGGTTGGCATGACGATAATCTGTGAAATTTATTCTATGTAAATTTCATTTTCTGCATTTGGGTCTTCTATCGTCTCTCGTGCGAGAATCTCTGCTTGTCTAATATGCTCATGAAATGCGGGTTTTTCTGGTCGGTAATGAACCGAATAAATTTCCTCAAAGCTAGAAATCTGGGTGTTTATATGGCGCAGGCGATTAACAGCACTTTTTAGCTTTTTTTCTTCAGGTGACATTTTCTCAATAATGCCAATAGCACGTTTATGCGTGTCAAAGCCGATTGTAAAGGCCAGCTGTATTCCCTCTAAAAAGGAGGCCGCAGCAGTGACAATTTGGGCTATATTTAATTTTTCGCCGCCTTCTCTAGGTTTGACCATAAAGCTAAAAGTCGTTGATCGGGTACCGCGAACAATAATGCCGCAACGCGCTTCATCTTCATTTACAGTAATGTTGAGCGCCACGTTAGCATCGTAGTTAATATTTATATTCTGACCGGCATTATTGAGCATTTCCTCGGCCATAGGAACGGCAAAATCATAATTAAGCTGATTTTCAATATCACATTTTTCAATGACATCTAGGAATGGATGACGGCTTCCTTCTGAAAAAACGACTTTTCCATTGGCGTATACGACAATCCATTTATTGGGGTTATGTGGGCCTTCGTATTCATGTGTGATGGAATGCCATGTATCAGCCCAGTCGAAGGCTTTGCTTCTGGCGAGTAGGGGGCCAGATTTTTCGAACGTATGAAGAATGCGTGCCGCCATTCGCGCCGTTATGTGCATATTCTGGCCACGGACAATGAAAGTTTCCATTGGCTGCTCGTTGGCATCAAGAAGCTGGATGCGCATACGATTACCCGGTGCGCTAAGGGCGTTTTGTTGATCGTGACTGAGCTTTTTATCAGCATTGCTGATCAGAAACTTTTCGCGAATGAGTTTGGTCGTAAAGCGTTTCATGATAATCTATGGTATATCTGCACAGTCGTTAACAACTAATACCATATCATAATACTTATATTTTGTCCTATATACTGAAAATTTAGGCAGCCAGTTTAGGGAGCTCAGCAACGTACCCATCTCTTTGACGAAGCATCTGCGCAATAGCGCCTTCAATCTCAAGGCGTTCTTCCATATCGGCATCAAAAGCTTGTTGTGCTTCTGCAAATTCAGGGCTGATTTTTTTACCCATTTCTTCGTAAAGTGCGATTGAACCGCGCCCACGGCCGTAATTATTATGTGTATCAGTATTGCTACGCTCTTCCACATATTGTGAAAAGGCATCAACTATGTGATCAACGCCTATAGTGCAGCTAGAAGTAACCGAGGTGCTGAAATTATCATTGATTGCAGAAAAGATAGCTGTATCTCCTAGCATGGCTTCAGCAAACGCCATACCGATAGTACTTTCATATTCCGCTGGAGGATTAAAGCTAGAGCATAGTGATATAAAAGCTGCGCCTTTTACACCTGTTTCCGGGTTGGGGGCAAGTTGAAAAAGTTTTGAGCTTAGAGCTCTGATTGAGTTCTCAACATTTTGAATGTTCTGCTCAGCTTTTGTTCTTGAATTCTTGTTCATGTGCCCCTCGTTATTTTTATTTGATATTACGTGGGGTCTATGAATATATTTTTAATTATACTTAAAATTTGAAGTAATAGTTGTCCTGTTATTTAAATTTAATAAGTATAAAATAAGTATAAAATAAGTATAAAATTTTATGTTTCTTGATTTTTTGGGCTTAGATAATAAAAAACCCCGCAAAAGCGGGGCTTGGAAGTCGATAGAAAATGTATATGGCTAGAACATATTATCGATGTCATCTTGTGATGCATCTCTGCCAGCGGGCGCGCTACTATCATTTTGCGATCCGCTATCGCCAGAATCTCCACCGCTTGGCTCATCAAATAGGCTATCGATATCAGTTTGATTTGATAAATCATTAGTAATCGCAGTATGCGCCTGAGCAGATGTATCGACACTAATACCTATTTGATCGAGTGCTGAGCCAAGACGATCTTCAATCTCTCTTAAGTTACTGAGTGTGTTGCGAATGCGCTGACCAGTAATGTCTTGGAATGAGCAAGCCAGGAAAATCTCTTCTATATCTTCGCTGATATGCTGAAGAACGCTATCTCTTACCTCAGGATTATCAACTGATTTACTAGCTTTAATGCGATCGGATATTCTCTCAGCCGCGTCTAAAATACGGTTCGCGGCACTTTCAGTCGCCTCAACCACAGCGCCAAGCTCTACGCCAGCATTTGCAGCAGTTGAGCCATCACCATTATATGAAACAGCATGTAGAACCGTCATGATATCACCAAAACGCTTATGCATTTCGTCTTCATTCATATCAATCTGCTGTGCTGTAGCATTAATTTCCATTGAAATTTCGTCAAAACGGCGCGCTATAAATTTTTCGAATTCCGCTAGCTGGCCTGCAACTTGATTCATCGTAGAAAACATTTCTTTTGTCTGGTCTGTGCTTTCTGGCTCAGCTTCAGCTCGCTCTTCTATTTTTGTCTCTGCTGACGCTTCTACTGCATTATCGTCTGTAACGCTATCGTTTGCAGCGTTTTGTTCCGTATGTTCTTCGGGTGTGTCTGCTGGGGTATTCATATCAATGTCAATGCTCTTTTCTGCTTCCGAACTCATATTTTCTTCATCCATGTTTAATGACCGACTCTCAAAATAAAATTTCTACTTAAGTATAACAGTATAATTGTTAAGAAATTAGAATGAAAATTTAAACAAAGTGAGGATATTATGCCGATACTTCATTTTCTTGTTTCGTATCATACAGATCAAACACATCAATGACTTCAAGAATTTTTTCTATTTCTTTCTTACATCTCATGGCATGTCGTTTTGTAGTGATAGGAACATGTATATCAGAAGCTTCGAACATATCTCCATCGTAGGGGATCATAAGGAAAATATATTTCTCTCTAAAAAATACTGCAGAAAGCGCAGAGTCGTCAAAAATATCCGAAGCCTCTGACAGCTCTTTAAGCAATCTGTCATTTACAAACTTCTGAGCAAGCTCCGGCTTATTTGATACCGTTACAAAGCGATCCCACGCAGGGTTTTCTACGCGTATGTTCACATTTTGAAGGGCTTTCCAGCGTTTTCCAACATTGCGCTTAACCATATTTTTATCAGCCGTAACGATTGTGTGGCCTTTAAAAAGTGGAGAAGATGTTTCAAGAAGAACAAAAAGGCCGTTAAAAACTGCGTCTAAATGTTTATTCTTATAGCCAAGTCGTGCCTCAGAAAACATAACATTCACGCCTTTATAGGCGCCAATAAAGCAGTCTTCTGCGTTGTAAACTTCATGTGCAGGCACAATGCCTGTTTTTGCAAGGAGCTGACGGTTGATTCCGCGCTTCTCGAAATAGTCAAAACCGCCAAGAATTTTGGCAAGGCGCGGTAGAAATTTTTTCTTATAGTCTTTTTTGTAACTGCGTATAGAGCCAGTACTCCAAATATAGACACCAATAGCGGCAACAATGCCTAATAAAATGCAGCCAAGCGCTCTTGCAATCATAACTTCTACGAGTAGATACCAGCCAAAGCCGCTGGCCCCTATAACAACGCTAATTAAGCCCACAGTTGTGGCTATGAAGCCGCGTGTACGCTGCTGTTTCATAGCGCTCAGGCGCATGTCCTCACCATATTGAAGGAGTTTTTCAATATTATCTGCAAAATGCATATCATCTATGCGTTTGATTTCAGCGGCAGCTTTGGATGGCGCTTTTTCCATAGGCTTTATTGTTTCCTGCGCCTCTTCGTGGGTGGCGTGGTCAAACTCATCAGCAATATGCTGCTCTTGTGAAGAATCAGTGTTCATAAATAAGAGGTTAAGCGTCTTTTAAACTTTCTGCAAGCGGTTCGTACCAGTCTCTAATCATGCCTGCTTCTTCACGGCTTGGGTGGTTAAAGGGTCTTTTGAGTGGTCCGCCAAAATATTTACGCACGAGCGCCTGCCATGTGCTCTCAACATCTTTATTATGATGTGCACACCAGCCTTCAAACCAAACTGTTCCAGCGCGCACATGAGTGATTTCATCATCATGAATAATCTGAAGCATATCTGCTGTTTTTTGATCCCCTTGTGAGAGCATGGTTTCAATCATGCCTGGTGTGACATCAAGGCCTCTGGCCTCGAGCACCATGGGTACAACAGCAAGGCGCGCAGGAAAGTCATCTTTAGTAGCAATTGAGGATTCCCATAGGCCATCATGAGCAGGCAAATCTCCATAGCTTGCGCCGAGATCATTGAGGCGCTCTTCAAGCATGAGGTGGTGTTTAGCCTCATCATCCGCAACATTGACCCAATCATCATAAAAGGCCTTCGGGAGTGTATATCCGCCAAGATCAAAAGGGCGCGCTAGAATATCCCAAGCAAGATCAACAGCGTTAAGCTCGATATGCGCAAGCGCATGCAGAAGGGCTATCTTGTTTTTTTGTGTTCCAGCCTTACCGCGCTTAGGCATTTTAGTTGCATGAAGAAGTTCTGGCTTGTCTTCACGCTGCGGTCTGTCGGGCATGTCGCTGATGCGTCCAAGATCGGTAACATCACCTTTTCGCCATGCCGCAGCGAAGCTGCGTGTTAAAACACATTTTTCTTTCGCACTCGCTGTATTGAGAACAGTGAGCGCGGCTTCTCTTAACGTAGTAACCATAGAGCGCGTTATAAGGCGCTAAGTTATGATTGTCCAGATAATGTGAGTGCTAGATTCTGGTTAGTGCCTTTATGATAATCAATATATTCAGCAAATCTACCCATTTGACGTTTGATAGGGTTGTTGCTAGTAGGCGCATTCTGGGAGGTCTCTAGGCGTGTTTTCTCGCATGCCAATATCTTAAAGCCTTCACTCATCTTATCCTTAATATCAACAGGATTTGTAAGGTCTGCATGCTCATTTACCGCGCCAATAACATTGACAGCAAATTGTCGTCTTAAGTTTTTGTCTGTAGACATGTATGTTTCACGATTTTCTCGTGCTAGTTCTCTGTATGCATTACGCACATCAGGTGACATTTTATTGTCATTACTCATAGTGTACTCCTCATTATTATTGTTCGTTCCCCGAGGAATGTAGATTTATACTATATTTACCTGAGTAAATGCAAATTTAGTGCATTAAATGGGGTAATATAGTTAGGGATATTATAAATCTTTACTATCTTTATGCTCAGGCGCAAGGCCTGTATTACACTGAGGTTTGAAGAAAATACCTGTGGTAGGCTCAAGGGAGAACGAGCCATTGAGCCATATACGGTGAACTTCACGTTTGTATTGGCCTGGTATTTTTATACGTTTAGGCTTTTTGTAATCAGCGAGCTTCTCGTGGCATGGTGATAGAAGCTCTTCATATGCTTCATTCTTTTCTTTGAGCTTTTTTATGATTTTCTTATCTAATGCGTCATCAGGCTCAGTAATAGATTCGCGCGAATCTTTTTCAGGGGTAAATAACCACCAGATAGCATATGCCTCGAAAGGCTTACCTTCGCGTGTTTGACCCTTAATATGACTATATGACTTATCTTTACTTGTGTTAATTCGTTCTATGCGTTCTATGACAAGGCGTTTGTTTGTGAACTTAGTCGTTTCAGGGTCGAAAGGATAAGCGAGATTGTTCTTTTTAAGGAGCTGGCAAGCTTCTGCGCTACATTTACGCTGGATGCCAAATATATCAAGCTCAATTGTCTTTTTGGAAATGTTTTGATAGATAACCGAAACTTTACCGTTTCGAGGGTGGTAATCAATTGCAAGGCCGTTTGATCCGTCTGTATAGGTTCTATTACCATGCTGGTCAATATGATGGGCGCGCACGCAGCGTCCATGACACCGGTCCTCTTGTACAGTGCGCCAGCCAATTCTAATAGGCTCATCAGTATCTATTTCAAATTTATAGCTTTTTCCGGAGCTGATTTTTTTTGCTTCGACAAGCAATGTTTCAGAGGTTTGTGCAAAACTCGAGAACGGTGCGAGTAAAAATGCACATAAAACTAAACCAAAAAAATGTTTGATACCCATGCTCACTAAGCCCCTAAAATATAAGCTACCTAACACATTATACAGAATTACGGCATCCAAAACCAGCGTGGCACAGTTTTTTTGAAACTTAAATATTGGTGGCCAAACTTTTCTTCTAAATATTCTTCTTCTTTTTGAATGATTTTCTTATCTAAAACGTACCAAAGTCCAGGCGTTAAAAGCAGCATAATTGGCGCATCCATAAGCATTGATAATCCCGTATACCCGATGAGGAAACACAAATACATGGGGTTTCGTGAATAGCGGTATAGCCCATCCTCAACAATGCACATTGTTGGTTGATCTGGACGAACATTAGTATTGGCTTTCTTGAAAAGCTGTGCGCTTGAATAAACGCCGCCAATCGCGCCAGCAACAAGAATGAGGCCCAAATACCCCCAGCTCGATCCAAGCGGGTAGGGCATAAGCCAGTTAAGAACGATGCCGGCAATAATAAAAACTAGTAAGATATTAGGCGGCAATGTTGGTATGTCAGGCTTGTCATAGGCAGGCTCTAACTTTTTAGGACCCTCTGGTTCTAAGTTTTCTTCGAATTCATCTGATGTGGATGTGTCTGTACCCATGAGCTGCTCCTTACATTTGTAGTAAGCATATCGTATTTTGTTGGTTGTGAAAACGTTTACAGCCGTTTCCTTTATGCTGCGCCAGCGCTCTTAACATCTGCGAGCTTTGAGAACGGCTCGAATGGGGCGCTGTTATAGTCGCGGTAATTCTTAATGATCTCATTAATTTGATCTGCACTTAAAGGAACAGAAACGCCGTCCCCTGTATTTAGGTGAATTTGATTATCGCTCTTCACGCTAAATACACGCTCATGAGAATTGAATTTGATCAGCCCTTGGTGTGCGGCATTTTTAGCCAGACTGTTCAGATAGTCTTCTAACTGGCGCGCACGATTATTTGGTGTATAGCTATTTTTCGGAGTGACATTTTCACGAAAGATTGCACGCATTTGCTGCACAGATCTATGTTGTAAGTTATGTGTTTTTTCCAGTAGCTTTTTAGCACGAATATATATCGGGTCATTGTAAATGTCAGTGGCATTTGGGCGTGCAGCATAATCATCTATAAAGTCCCTGAGTGCACTATAAAGCCCTTTACAATGCAGCTTCATATCAATCCATTGTTCAGCAGTATCGAGTGCTGCAGACAAAACATCGTTTTCACATTCATTGAAAACCCAAACCAAGTTATCATTATCAAACTCACTGCCGAGCGTAATTTGAATGGCACGCGATAAGGCTTCGTGCGGCTTAGGCATGTTGATTCTATTTGTTATTTTGTGCGCAATAAGCTCTTGAATTATATCATAATTTTTAAGCTTAACTTCTGTGCTAGTTGGTGCACCTAATTCTTCCGGATCGGCAATAGAAATTAAAATTTGTTCGTAGGGGGCAGGGTTGTGGTTGCGTTTGAAAATATAATCACGCATCAGGCAGAGCGCACGCAGCGCACCATCGTGAGAATAATTCTCCCACTGCGATAATATAATATCGAGTGTTTTTTGTTCTGGCTCAATGAGTTGCTGCGCCATGATTAACCCCACTATTTAAGAAGACTATTCTTATAGAAAATATGTGTGCTTATGTCAACTTATTATGACTTTATAGCTTTGAAAACGCGGCTAAGAATAGCGTCTGGAGCAGGGAGTATAACGAATTTTTGCCCCCGCGTCAGCCCTTTATCACTTGCCCGGCATAGGGGTCAATTCACGTTCATCTTTCTTAGGCGATTGAACCTTTGGTGGAACGTAGTTTTCTTCGGTTAGAATCCGGCGCTCAGGCTTAGCCTGTAGCGCATCAAATATAACCGCGCCAGCAATGCAAGTCGCAGCAATAATAATGAAAATAAGTAATCCACGTTTCATCGGCGTATCATGTCATTTTGATAAAGGGGAGGCAATACCTTTGCCTTATACTTTGGTGTCGATCTTAAACAGCTCTTCTAGGGGCTTGTTTTGACCAGCGGCCTCGGTAATGCCGAGGTTCGCGCGGATATCGATAATGTCTTCGATCGCTTGTTTGATGAAGTCCTGCTGCGTGGAGGTGGCGCGTTTGGTGATATCCTCACCAGCCAGAAGGCCAGCATCACGTGCTTTCAAGATGTCGAGCTGCGCGGTGAGAAGCTGCGAGGTGCGAAGGAGCTTATCCTCCATTTGCGTATTGAAGGCTTGCTTATAGCTTAATATCGGTAAGATCGAAACCTGCATCTTTTAACGCCCTTTCACTTCCCCATTATAGCATGAGTTGGATTTTGGAAGCGAGAAAATGCGTGCGTTGGTTATTGTGCTATGGTTCTTCTGAATTCGTCAAAAAATTCAGAGCAAGTAAGGGACTTTAAGCGTATATCATTTATATCTTTTCCTACAATATCCAAAAATTGTCTTAAGTCCCCACTAACAATATTTGTGTCACTATCAGAAATACCTTTGGATGTTCCGTAAATACTTCTCACTTTTGTCTCGCCCTCGGGCTTAAGAAGATCGAGATTTTGTTTATGGTAGGCCATGCCCAAGAAAATCAAAGTTTTAGCATCTTTAACTTCTTGCTTAATGGAGTTTAGAGCGTTTTTTTCCTCAGTTTGTTCGGAGTAAGTTTTGATTTTATCGCACTGCTGCAATAATTGCTGCGCATGAATTTCCTTACCAAAGGTGATGTCGTAAACATTTCCATCTTGCCATGGTAAATCTCCTACTGTCCCATAAGGGTGGTATATTTTTAATTTTTTTACAATTTTACGAGCGTCAGCTTCTTCTATTGAATAAGTGTATTCCAACGCGAGTGCCAAAAACTGTTCTATGCATCTATCGTAATTGAAGCAAATAATGGATATGTTGTCGAAAACTGTTTCTATTTCTGCTTTTGATACGCCGCTGATTAAAATTTGTGTGAATTTGGCTAGCCAAGTATGAGTGAGAGGACGAAGAGAAAATTCTCTTTTTTCATGTGGTGTGAAATATAGTTTGCTATTTTTTTCAGCCATGAGAATGGTGCGGATAATTGCAAGTTTACTAATGCGTTCTATATTTTTGTTGCCGCTGTGCATTTCTACATAACTATCTATAGATGAGACTAGCGGGAGAGCATTGCTAATATCCCATGCTTGTTCCAGTAGATCATTTATATCGAGGTAAGCTCTTTTTTCTCCGATTAGACGAAAAGCTTGTAAGATAAGGTGATCTCCGTTGTTCAACGCATCGCTATGATAGTTTGTAAATTGAAAGTTTACTTTTTCTGACAGAGATGACTTGAAGTTATCTCCAAAAGGCATGTCCAGTTCTGCGCTGGCCCCGGCACCCACTATAAAGACTGTGCCAGGTTTGAACATTAATTATCACCCATTTTAAGTGCAGCAATAAACGCGCTTTGTGGAATTTCAACATTCCCGTATTGGCGCATTTTGGCTTTACCCTTTTTCTGTTTCTCAAGAAGCTTTTTCTTACGGCTAATATCGCCGCCATAACATTTCGCTGTCACATCTTTACGAAGGGCAGAAACATTTTCACGGGCAATAATTTTACCGCCAATAGCCGCTTGGATTGCAATCTTAAACATC
>Ga0208837_1000033_pt1 | contig 25353 bp, 19 predicted proteins | sample DeeseametaMP0327_FD_184214 | JGI IMG/M metagenome (GOLD analysis project Ga0208837, IMG submission 184214) | Marine microbial communities from the Deep Atlantic Ocean - MP0327 (SPAdes) | ecosystem: Environmental > Aquatic > Marine > Oceanic | place: East of Recife, Brazil, South Atlantic Ocean...
ATTGTCCCAAGCCACGCCAATTAACATTGACTCAAATCCTTTAGAGCCAGTGTTAATTGCTATATTTTGTCCTGGCTCATTTAGGAATTCACAATTTTCAGGGTCATTTGCGCTATCCCTATAGCCAGCTGCTCCTAAGGATGAGCCATGACCAGAAAAATCTGCTCTGCCTCTTGTGGCTTCTAAGATTGAACTTTGTGATTTTTTATTCTTTGGCGCGCTCATATCTGGAGCATACTTTTTTTATGCTGTTTGAGCAAGGCTAGAGTGACATCCTACAATGTGATCATTGACTAGCCCCATTGCTTGCATAAAAGCATAGCAGGTTGTTGGGCCAACAAATTTCCAGCCACGTTTTTTTAGGTCTTTTGAGAGTGCTTTGGATATTTCTGTGGAGCCGGCTATTTCGTTATGGGTAGTGGGCTGTATATGGTTTTGAGGCTTCCAGCTCCAGAAATAGTTTGAAAGAGATCCTGTTTCATTTTTGAGCTCTATAGCACGGGCAGCGTTGTTGATTGTGGCTTCTATTTTTCCTCTATGACGAATTATGCCAGCATTTTCTAAAAGTTCGTTGATTTTGCTTTGATCATATTTTGCGATCTTGTTGAAATCGAAATTATCAAAGGCTGCTCTAAAGTTTTCGCGTTTTCTAAGAATGGTTATCCAGCTTAGCCCTGATTGAAAGCCTTCTAAGCATATTTTCTCAAAAAGGCGCTGGTCATCATAAACTGGCTTTCCCCATTCAGTATCATGGTAGGCCATGTAAAGTTCGTCGCCGCCGCACCAAAAACAGCGCTTTAGGTTATCATGTCCAGTAATCAGTGATGGTTTAACCATTAATCTTTGATGAGTCGTTCAAATAATTCTGCCATGGCTTGAAATTCTCTGGCTGTACGTCTTTGATCGCGATGAAGCTGGGTGCTCATCATCATACCTTGGTAATTATGGATGACAATGCGGGCGAATTGTCGTGTTTCCATGAGGATCGTCCCTCTTCGCTCATCTTTTTTGAAGTGGCTAACGAGGTGGTTTTCCCAATCCAAGAAAAGGCGGGCTATATGCTCTCTTAGTTCTTCATCTTGTATGCCTATTTCAAGTGCAAAGTTACCAAGTAGACATCCGCCTTTATTTTGTTTTTTATTTGTTGCCTCATAAATTTCATGTGCCCAGCTCAGTAGGCCTTCTTTGTGGCTGTTATATTTATTGAAGTGATTATCAATCGGAGCCAAGACATGCTCTTCAACATATTTGTCCAATATAATGAGTGTGATTTCTTTTTTGCTTTTAAAATGGTGAAAAAAAGCCCCTTTACTTTGACCTGCACCAGAAGCGATATCATCAACAGATGTTGGTTTATGCCCTTTTAACCAGAAGAGATGAAGGGCGCTATCAATTAATTTTTGCCTTGTAAGTGCTGGGTTTGCTTCGCTCATTGTTTTATTTGATAGTGGGCTGTTGGTTGGCATGGTGCTCTCTCCATGTGAAATGTATTCTTATGATACTGACGGGTCTGAAAATGTGCAAGGGCTGTTCTCTATGTATGAGTATTTTTTATTGAAAAAAACTGTGTTATAAGCCGTTTTGGGTATTTTAAATGATTTGAACTTATGAGGTGTATGCAGTGGCAAGTCAGTACGTATATGTGATGCAGGGGCTTTCAAAGTCCTATGATAATAATAAAATTTTAGAAAACGTGACGCTCAGCTTTATGCCTGGTGCTAAGATCGGTGTGCTAGGCCCTAATGGTGCTGGTAAGTCTACTTTGCTGAAAATTATGGCGGGTATTGATAAGGATTATATGGGCGAAGCGTGGGCTGCGGAAGGTGTACGTGTTGGCTATCTAGAGCAGGAGCCAAAGCTTGATGATTCAAAGACAGTGGAACAAAACGTCATGGATGGTCTGGGTGATATTGTTGCAATGATCGAGCGTTACAATGCTGTGAGCGCGGAGATGGCTGAGCCTGATGCTGATTTTGATGCTTTAATGACCGAGATGGGCGATTTGCAGGAAAAAATCGATGCTGCGGATGGTTGGGAGCTGGAGCGTACGATTAAGATGGCTATGCAGGCGCTGCGCTGCCCTCCTGCGGATAGTCCGGTTGATAAGCTTTCTGGTGGTGAACGTCGCCGTGTGGCTTTATGCCGCTTATTGCTAGAGCGTCCAGATATGCTACTTCTTGATGAACCTACAAACCACCTTGATGCGGAGAGTGTTTCTTGGCTTCAGAAGTTCTTATCTGATTATAAAGGTACGGTTGTGATGATTACGCACGATCGTTATTTCCTTGATAATGTTACGGGTTGGATTTTGGAGATCGACCGTGGTAGCGGTATTCCTTATGAAGGCAATTATTCGGCCTATCTTGAATCAAAGCGTAAGCGTCTGCAACAGGAGGCGCGTGAAGAGGATGTACGTCAACGTACCCTTAAGCGTGAACAGGAGTGGATGGGGCGTAGCCCAACAGCTAGACGCGCAAAATCAAAAGCACGTATTAATGCTTATCATGAGCTTTTGGCGGAAAGTCAAAAAATTGATAAACGTGGCTGTCAGATTGTTATTCCTGCTCCGCCTCGTTTAGGCGATAAGGTGGTTGAAGCTAATAATATTTCTAAAGGCTTTGGCGATAAGCAGCTCATTAATAATCTGTCATTTAAATTACCGCCTGGTGGTATTGTTGGTGTTATTGGTGCAAATGGCGCTGGTAAATCTACGCTATTTAAGATGATTACAGGACAAGAGCAACCAGATAGTGGTGAATTTAGTGTAGGTGATACAGTGAAGCTTGGATATGTTGATCAAAGCCGAGATGCTCTTCAAGGCGCGAATAGTGTCTGGGAAGAAATTTCTGGCGGAACAGATATGATTCAGCTCGGTAAAATTGAGATGCAATCCCGCGCTTATGTCTCTTCATTTAATTTTAGAAAGGGCGATCAGCAAAAGCTTGTAAAGGATTTGTCTGGTGGTCAACGCAATCGCGTCCATTTGGCTAAAATGTTAAAAGAAGAGGCAAATGTGATTCTTCTTGATGAGCCGACTAACGATTTGGACACTGAAACACTGGCTGCTCTAGAAGAGGCTATTGAGCGATTCCCTGGATGTGCGGTTATTATTTCACACGATCGCTGGTTCTTAGATAGGCTGGCGACCCATATTCTCGCGTTTGAAGGCGATGGTCATGTTGAGTGGTTTGAGGGGAACTATGAAGACTATGAGATTGATTTAGAACGCAGAAAAGGTAAGGCCGCTTAAACTTAATCATTAAAAGAATAAGCCTAAGCCTCTGTATTTTCTATATGGAGGCTTTTTATCATTAGCAATTTAGTGGTTAATTATGATAAATTATATGCTGGTATAGAAATTTTACTAAAATTTTAACGTTTTGCGCGTTAAAATATATTCGTAGTAAAGTGAGCGTATTGTGAGTGGTATAGAAGCAAAGCAATTAGTTAAGTATGTAGTGATGCCCGGGGTTATGCCTCGTGTAAGGTCATTGTTTGGGTCTGGTTTTGGTTACATAGCCTTTTTGATTGCTCATGTTTACGCAATGGTGCGTTTGCTTCCAAATGGGCATCCATACTTAGATCAAAAAAATATTGGGCGTTTCGGTTTGCGCCATGTTGTTGCTGCGGCTGCTGATAACCTTATTCTCGATAAAAAGCATTTAGATCAGTTGTTTATATTCTTTGTGATGCTTTTAGGCATTGTTCTTCTTGCTATTCAAATTATTACTTTTGTATTGGTGCTATTATTTGGTTCGAGTGTCGCCCTTGCTGCTGGATGGCCTTATGTTGGAGCAACTTCTTATTTTGTTACAGGCAGTCCTGAAAACGATGTTGCCTTCATGCTTTTAGACCGTGTTTTTGGTGTACCAGATTTCTTTAATTCTTGTGTGGCTGATACAAGTATTTTTTGTGTAGATACGCTTGGGAATAATATTCCAGGAACAGATGCGGCGTTTCCATGGCCTTTTCATGTAGCACTTCACCAGTTTTTTAGATTCTATTCTACTGGAATGCTACTTATTGCGACGATTATATTCCTCTATTATATCGTTATTGTTGTCGTTGAAACTGCGACAACAGGCTCGCCATTTGGTCAGCGTTTTCAAAATGTATGGGCGCCTGTTCGTTTGGTTGTTGCTCTTGGCCTGTTGGTTCCCTTACCAATAAATTACGCAGGTGGTGTGACAACGGCTGCCTATAATTCTGGACAATATATTGTATTTGCAGCGGCCAAATATGGTTCTAGCTTAGCAACAAATGCATGGATTACGTTCAATAATGGCATATATGCCAAAATGGAAGGTGATAGTGCAGGAGGCGGGGATTTTATAAACCCTACAGGGGAGAAACAGACGCTTTTGGCTTTTGTTAAGCCTCCTAACATGGCGCATTCTATTGTTGAAGCTATGGGGCGTGTTCATGTGTGTGATGTTGCGCGTCATCATTTTTTCAATAAAGGCGGATGGGGAGAGACATCAAACCCTTTGCCTGAGGAAAGTGCGGATGTTACTGAATGGCTTGATAGAAGCGGTAGTAGTATTTATGACGACTATGCTAATACGCGTGCATTCATGCTCAAGACACGTGCAGATTGGATGCCTGCTACTGAGCCTACAAGTATGGAGTTAACTGACAGCGTAACGTATCAGGAGGCACTCGAATTTTTTAATTACGGTGATATTGTTATCACGTTCGGTCATTTTAAAGATAATGTGGTTCCATCAGACCTTACTCAGATGAAAAAAGAAGAGTTTGTTCCAGCTTGTGGCGAAATTCGTATTCCTGTGACGGATAAAAGAGATTCTGATGGTTCTGTAGGTGCCTATTCGATGAGTACTGTTCCTTTTTTGGGGGCTGTAGCTATTCAACAGTATTATTTTACTATTGTTAGAGGGGAATGGACTAGTTCTCCAAGGGTTGCTAGTTATCTAGACTTCGCTACTCGTTTTGTACTTATGAATGATGCAAAAGACATATCTGGATTATCTTTATGTGATATTGGATGTACTTATCCGTCTGCTTCGACTTTTGGAGATTTTGATTGTACTGCGCCATGTACAGAAAAATTGAAATCGACGTGGCGTATAAAAATGTCAGAAAGTCTGACGACACTAATGCACACATACACGCAGTTAATTTGGGAAACATATACAGCTGACTCTGAACTTTTTGCTATGGATGCGGCTGTTTTAGATCGAGGCTGGGGTGGGGCGGGCCTTTGGTTTAATAATATTGGTCATATTAATGGTGACTGGGTGACGGCTGTAAACGCTCTTCCAGCAATGATTGAGTTTCCAATAGCTATGCAAAAAACAGTCGAAATGAAGAAGAAGATGGAAAAGTACCCTATTGGAAATGAAATTTTCAATCCAGAGGTGAACATTGAGTCTGCTGAAAAAGTTAAAGGCGTAGAGTATGGTTTAAATGAAAAGCAAATTGCTAAGATTTTGTATGAATATCAACATTACTGGTATGGGGATGTTAAAAACCTAGAAAGCATGGATGATGCCTACAATGGTGATATTGTTAAGGCTACGGTAGATTTGCTTTTTGGAACAGAAGGATTGCTTGACCCGCGTGATAATATAGAAACACATCCTTTGGCTTATTTAACGGCATTAGGTAGGGGTTTGGTTGATGCTGCGATCAGAAATATTACTATTTCTGCTGGTGCATCTGTCGGTGGCGGTTTGGGTTACCTGTTCTCAAAAACAGGAGCAAGTGTGGCAGGGAGTGTATCTGGGTTTTTCAACTCTATTTCATTCATGGGACTTACTGCGGGGCTTGTTCTTTATTATGTGGTGCCATTTCTTCCGTTTGTATATTTCTATTTTGCAGTAGCTTCATGGATAAAGACAATTTTTGAGGCCATGGTTGGTGTTCCTTTATGGGCGCTTGCTCACCTTCGAATTAGCGGTGATGGTTTGCCTGGTGAATCGGCTTCGAATGGATATTTCTTGATATTAGAGGTCATGATAAGACCTATATTAACTGTCGCTGGGTTAATAGCCGCCTTTGTTATATTTGGCGCGCAGGTTCGGATACTGAACTTCACGTGGGGGCTTGTAATCGATAATGCAGGCGGTTACACGAACGATTCTATTTTATTAGGTACGCCAACCAATCCATTACTTAAACGTAAGCCTGTAGATGCTTTATTCTTTACAATTATATATGCGATTGTTGTGTATATGATGGCGACCGCTTCATTTAAACTCGTGGATACTATACCTGACAATATTTTGAGGTGGGCAGGACAAGGTGTGTCTTCATTTGGTGATATTAACCAAGATCCGACTGGTGAACTTACGAGAACTGTAGCCATGGGCGGGATGACTGCTGGCCGTGAAGTTGCATCAAGTGCACAGCAATTTGGGAGCGGTATTGGCGGTGCAGCAGGATCACTATTTAAGCCTAGATGGGATTCGAAGGGTAATCCAACATGATTAGTAATGCTATTATTCGTTATTGTGTAATGCCGGAGCTTATGCCCCGAATTAAAGAGCTGTTTTTTACAGGTTTTGGGTTTATTTCGTTTTTTATTGCTCAAGTCTATTCAGCAGTTGGTTTATTACCATCACACCATCCGTATCTTAATTCAGCGCATATTGGTAAATATGGAATACGTCATGTTATGGCTGAAGCTTCACAAAACCTGGTGTTATCAACTAAAAACCTAGATCAAATTATTTTATTTTTTGCGGTTATTCTTGGGGTTGTGCTCTGTGCATTCCAGATCGCAATGCTTGGTATGATGTTGTTTATTTCCCCTGTGCTGGCAGCAGCTAGTTTTGCGGATTTATTTACTATTACGGCGACACAGGCTGAACAGGATTTAGCATATATAATGCTTGATATGGTTTTTGGCGCGCAGGGGATATTTAATTCATGTGTAGCAACTGCTGCTAACTGTACAAATGCAGAAAATGTAGCAATTGAGGCCAGTCAGGCTACTTCAACCTGGGCCATGGAAGCTGATAATTTTCCATCTCCTGTTCATGTTGGTATGCACCGTGTATTTGCTTTATACAGCTTTGGGTTACTTGTTGTCGCGACAATGATATTTTCATATATGATTGTCACTGTACTTGCTGAAACTATGCAAAGTGGTACAGCGTTTGGTAAGCGCTATAATCATGTTTGGGCGCCAATTAGAATGGTGGTGGCTTTCGGTTTATTGATGCCACTTAATACAAGTGCATCAGGTGTCGGTAATTATTATGGTTTTAATAGTGCGCAATATATTGTTTTATATGCCGCTAAATATGGTTCTAATTTTGCAACAAAGGCCTGGTTATTATTTAATAATGAGTTGGGCGCAGCTACTGCGATCCAGGCTGAGAAGATAGCAACACCGAACCCCCCCGAACTTGAGCAAGTTGTTCAGTTTATTTATCTTGCTAAAGCATGCGGTTTTGCAGAAACCTCATACAGGGATAGTAATACGGCCAATGATATTAAGATGTATGTCGTTAAAGACAATACTGCAGCTACAGCACAAATAGAGCTGGGTAATGTCGGATCGGCGCCAACATATACTGATCTTATTAATTTTGCTAATGGTGCTTCAGTATTAAAGATCCGTTTTGGTTATATGGATGAGAAAAAATTTGCTGGTTATGCTGGCTATGTTGCCCCTATTTGTGGTGAGTTGAATATACCGTTAACGGATACTCGTGCGCCTGGTAGTCAGAATGAAGGTAATGAAGTACTTCAGCGATTCTACATAAGTTTGGTTCGTGATTTATGGCATGATAATTCAACGCACGAAGAGTTGTTTAAGCATTACCCATATAAGTTAATTAATAAGAATAGTTCTGCAACGGCTATTGGTGCGCCTACAACGGATATGGCTAAGGACCGTATTAAATATGCGATGGATAACATTAAAATTGCAATTAATGGCGGTACGCTTCCAACAGGATATCTTGGTGGTTTTTCAATGCCTACTGGCGGTGCAATTGGCGCAATGAGAGCGTCTGCACGTTTTAATGTACCTGCAGACCTTAATTCTAAAGGTTGGGCTGGAGCCGCTATTTGGTATAACCGTATTGCAGAAATGAATGGGGCTGCTTCTAGCGCTATATTAAATATTCCTGTTCCCACATTATACCCAGCTGTAATGGAGGAGGTATATAGGTATAAGCAAAAGACTGCGGGTACTGTTGGTTCCGAAGGTCGTTATGATCCGGAATTATCTTCTGGTGGGTCTGTTAAGTTAAAAGACCAGGCAGACGAGGACTATGCTAGGGCTTACAGCCGGACGTACAATTTTTGGTCTACTTCTGGTGTTAAGGGTACGCCGCATACTCGAAGTACTGGTAATATGCTTTATGATATTCTAAACCAGATGATTGGTACGGATGGTTTATTTAATATTCGTAATAATATGGATGTACACCCATTGGCGCAGCTTTCAGCTGTTGGGCAATCTCTTATAGAAGCATCACTTCGAAATTTATCTGCTACTGCAGTTTATGCTGGTGGTGGAGCAGTTAATAGCATTCTTAAATTAGCTGATACAAGTCAAATTGATAAAATTGCGGGCGCTGTTGTGACATTGACTATGGTGACAATGACAGCTGGTTTCGTTCTGTACTACATTATACCGTTTTTACCGTTCATATATTTTAGTTTCGCTTTTGGTGGCTGGGTTAAAGGTATCTTTGAGGCCATGGTTGGGGTGCCGCTTTGGGCACTGGCGCACATACGAATTGATGGCAATGGTCTATCGGGCCAGGCTGCTTTAAGTGGTTATTTTTTAGTTTTTGAAATTTTCTTAAGGCCAATTCTTATGATTGCGGGATTCTTGGCTAGTATCTCTATCTTCTCTGCTCTCGTGTATGTTCTTAATATTGTGTTTGACATGGTTGTAGCAAATGTTGGTGGCTTTGACGTCGATGCGGCGATCAATACAGGGCTTTTAAATGTAGCCGAGATGCGAGATGTCGTAGACGAGTTTTTCTATACAATTCTTTATGTGATGATTGTTTATTTGATGGGAATGTCTTCTTTTAAAATGGTGGATTTAGTCCCTAATAATATTCTCAGATGGATGGGACAATCTGTTACAACATTCAATGATTCTCAAGAAAATGCTGCTGAATCACTTACTGGTCGCGCTACAACCGGTGCGCAACAGTTAGGGCAATCTGTTGGTGGCGGTCTATCAAAGATAGTTAGTAAGGGAAGTTAACGGTTATACAATATGAATAAGATGTCGGTTATAAATTATGCTGTTATGCCGGGGATTATTCCTCGGTTAACTGATTTCTACCGTTCTGGCTTTGCGCATATTTCTTTTCTTTTAGCACATATCTATGCTGCTGTACGTTTATTACCAGATACGCACCCTTATCTAAATAAAGCAAATTTTGGAAAATTTAGTATACGCCATGTCATCGCGCAGGCCGCTAATAATCTCGTTTTAGACCGTAAGAATGCAGATAAAGTGTTTGTATTTTTTGTGTTGCTGATCGGAATTGTTCTCTTATTTTTACAAATTGTACTCTTGATCTCTGCTATCGTATTTCTTAGTCCCGCAATGGCTGGTTCAGGAAGCTTACCGCCATTAATTATGGCGCCTTGGGGGGACCCTCCAGCATATGCGCCAATTACTGGGCCGCATCACCAAGATATAGCAGCAATTATTTTAGACCGTGTTTTTGGACTTAAATCGGCTGCAGGTGCTGGCTATTTTGGCTCATGTGTAGGTGATACTTCTGTAGCTTGTTTGGATAACCTTGGTAATGCTATTGCAGGTTCTAATGGGGCTTATCCGTGGCCATTTCATGAAGCTTTACATGCTATGCTTGGGTTTTATTCATACGGAATATTCTTTATTGGCGCTACGCTTATAATTTATTACATAACAGCTATTGTTGCAGAAACAGCGGCAAATGGATCTGCATTTGGTAAGCGTGTTAACAAGGCTTGGACACCATTTAGATTAATGTTGTTTTTCTTTTTGTTACTGCCAGTCGGAGAGGGTGCTGGTACATACGGTAATGGTCTGAATTTTGGTCAGCTATTTGTAATGAATGTTGTTTATACAGGTTCAAATTTTGCAACAAATGGCTGGTTACATTTTACAGACGGCACAGCGGCAATTACAGGCGATGGTACACCTTACACTGCTCAAGATTCTCTTTTTACGCAGCAACAACAAATTATTGCAAACCCTAAGCTCAACATGACCGAGGTTGATGATCTTATTTATTTTATGAGTGTTGTGCAAACTTGTAAGTATGCTTATCAAAGTATGTATGCACCAGCCGGCTCGTTTCCATTACATAAATTTGGAAAAGGTGAGTTATTGGTAAAACCTTATATTGTTCGGGGAGAGCCAGATGCCAGATATGGTACACCGCCAGCAGGGATTGATACAGCACGCCCTCTAGCTTTGCCATTTGAAACTACAAATTATGCAGATGCGCTCGCCTTTAATTTTAATAGTGATATTGTTATACGTTTTGGTTTGCTTGGCCCTGATATGGGGGGCGGCGCTGGTGTAAACAAGAACTTTATAAAGTATGAGGGTAATGTTATGCCTTTATGCGGTGATGTCGTGCTAAAAGTTTCTGATATGGGAGAACCTGGGGCGGCCGCAATTCAAGAAGAGTATTACGGAATTTTGATCAATCTTTATCAAAATAGTGATATTAGGGATCATGCAGCATGTTGGGTTACGTTCTATCTTACGCCCATTAATAGCCTTAATAAGAGCTGCACTGATCGTTTTGGTACGGATATTATGGCGTCATTGAGGAAAGATTATCTGGACCTCTTTAGGACGGCAATAACGGACGGAATTAACACGCAAAAAACTGCGGGTGGAGGTTTGTTTGCCATACCAGATGAGGTCAAGGCTAAGGGCTGGGCAGGTGCTGCTCTATGGTACAATAAAATATCAGAAATGAACGGCGCTATAACATCGGCTTCATTCAATATTCCCGAGCCTACACGTTTACCTAACGTTTTAGAGCGTGTTATTCGAGACGCTAAGAGCATTAACTCAAATGTTAGTAGTGGGGCCAATAAGTTTCAGCAGGTTTTTGCTGATAAAGAAAATGTACATATTTACATTGAGTGGAGTGATGATCACTTAGAGAAAATTGCGGCCGCCTTAGGACAGTTGGATACGCAGTTATCTGTGAGTATTACTGAATATGCAGGTACATTAGGTAGGCGGCAGAATAACCTCTTTGTTGATTATGTTAATATGCTCTTTGGTACTTCTGGTCTATTTGATATGCGCGAAAGTGCGGATGTGCATCCTTTGGCGCAACTGAGCACACTTGGGCAAGGGTTGATGAAGGCTGTAGTGAATAACACCTTTAATGCAGCTTTAGCGACAGGTGCAGCTATGGCAACCTCTGGTCAAGAGGCTAAAACCGCACAAACCGCGGCTTCTTTCTTCTCAGGTCTTGTGGCAACTACGATTGGTGTCGCAGTTATTTTGTATTATATCCTGCCAATGATGCCATTTTTATACTTTATGTTTGCTGTTAGCGGTTGGGTGAAAAGTATTTTTGAAGCAATGGTTGCCATTCCTCTTTGGGCGTTAGCTCATCTTAAAATTGATGGTGATGGTGCGATGGGACCGTTTGCGTTTAATGGCTATGTACTCATTTTGGAAATATTCCTCAGGCCTATATTAATTTTGAGCGGCCTTATTGCGAGCTTATCTACATTTTCAGCTCTGGTTTGGGTGCTTAACATCATATTCGATCAGATCTCCGTGAATGTGGGAGGGTTTGATTTTGAACTCGAATCGACTGGCCCTTCATCTTCGTTTTTGGATTATGCCGCAGACAATGTCGATGTATTTTTCTATACAGTCATATATGCTGTTCTATGCTATATGATGGGCCTAAGTAGCTTTAAGCTGGTTGATGGGATACCAAACCAAATTCTTAGATGGATGGGTGTAAGTACACCAACCTTCCAAGAGAAGGCAGGTGACCCAGTTGGTAAGCTTGCAGGAAGTGTGAAGCAGAGAAGCGTACTTCTTGTTAACCAAGTGCGTGGCCGTGCATCAGGCTTGGCAGACTTTTAGTTAAGTGCAAAATTTGTATTCTAAAATATGATTTTTTTAAATTAGCGTTTACGAAGCTCTTTAAGGAGGGCTTCAACTTTGCCGCCACCACGTTGGATTATTGAGGCAAATTCGGAGCGTTGAGTTACTGACATGCTTACGCCTTCGACGATAATATCAATAATCTTATTTTGACCATTTTTTGAGCGAATACGCCAATCCACTTTGATCTTAAAATTTTCTTTGTTAGATACGATTAGAGAGTTTACTAGGATATCTCTCTTTCCTTGCGGTTTCGCACCAGTGATTTGGAGCTCTTGCCCTGTATAATCACTAAATCTATTTGCATAGACATTAAGGATCATCTTTTCAAATAAATCCATGTACTCAGCTTGTTCTTTTTTTGTCGCACTTTTCCAATAGCGCCCTAGGCTAAATCGAGCGATGCTTTTCATAGAAAAACTCTTTTTAAGAATTTTCTTGAATTCAGATATTTGCTGTTCTTTGGACAACGAATCGTTGCTTAAGAAGGATATACCTTCATCTGCTACGGCTTTGACAAAGCTCTTTGCATTTTGCAATTCTTTTTCTGAAGCGGCTGCTTTAATAGAGATGGTTTCCCGTGCAGGAACCGTTGGGTATTGAAGGGTTCTTGCCTGTGTAGGTGCACTAAGGGACGTTGCCGCTATAACAGTTGTTAATAGTAAATACTTTTTATTCATTGCTGTATTCGTTTTTCTAAAAATCATCGTACTCAGGGAATTCGGCAATTGTGTCTTGCGATTGTCCTTTTTGATCAGCAATTAATGCATTACGACGTTGGAAGTAAGTACTTCTTGTAGCTGCGTAATAATCAATTGAATTGTTTTCTAAGTCTGTCAGAACGTCAATTAAAGAAGAGCGTAGTGATAGGTACGTCATCCCTGTTTTGCCGTAGTACAAGCCGTCTTCTTCAATGTTAAATAAATACCAGCGAAGTGGGTCCGTGAATGAGTCCACAAAGAAGCCAGCGTAATCTCTGGCAGTTGATGGACCAAGAAGAGGCACAACAAGGTATGGTCCGTTGTCAACGCCCCATACAGCTAAAGTTTGACCGAAGTCTTCATATTCATGTTCGATGCCTTCTTTAGCAGCGACATCAAAAATACCACCTACACCAACGAACGTGTTTACAATACCGCGAACCAGAGCATTACCGGCGCCTTCTAAGTCGCCCTGCAAAAGTTGGTTTAAAAGAACAGTTGGGGTGTTTAGGTTACGAAGTGCGTTGTCTACACCAGTTCTTGCAGGCGATGGAACAACTGTTTGATAGCCACGTACGATAGGGTTAATGAAGACATCGTCTACACCTTGGTTGAATCTAAAAGCACGTCTGTTGTAATCTTCGTATGGGTCACGAAGCACTTGGACGTTCTCTTCAGTTTGGTTTTCACCTGAGTTCATTGATGCACAGGATGTTAGCGTGCCTGTCGCAATCAAAAGTGCTGTCATAAATAAAGAGAATGTTCTTTTAGTCTTCATGGCTATGCCTTAATTTAAGAAAAATAACAGTGAGTATATGTGGTTTATATGCCTACACAAGTCAAGTATCTTACTCTAAAAACTCCTATTTTTATAATATTTTATTTTTATTTTTAAATGGTTAAAGCCGTGCATTATTTAACCATCTTCAAAAGTCATAATAACGCTAGTGCCTAAGAGTAGGCATATTAGTGAAGGAGACCATGCTGAAAGCGCTGGTGGTATTTGGCTTGAGTACCCTAAGGCCTGTAGGTAGCTAGAGAGAAAGAATACGATAAACCCTATGAAAATTCCGCTAGAGATTAGGATAAGTGTGCCTCCAGAACGCTGTGGTCTTAATGAAACTGTGGCAGCAAGCAAAATCATGGAGGCGAAGAAAAGGGGTTGAGCTAATAAGCTTTGATAATGAACTCTCAAGCGGCTTGCATCAAAACCTGTCTCTTCTAGGGTTTGTATATGAGCATTCAATTCCCAAAATGACATCGATTCAGGTGAGGAAAAACTTTCGATAATGTTCTGTATGGTTAGGCGTGTTGGTAATAAGAATAGAGCGTGATTATTGTTGCTGCCATCTTTGTAATGAGTTTGCACATCTTTGAAAACCCATGTGCCTTTTTCTAAGGTCGCAGTTTTGGCGTCTACTCTCATTTCGAAATTATCATTTTCACCAAAATATAACGCCGTAATATTTTTGAATCGCCAATTTTGTTGGTCTAATTTTTTTGAATTGAGGATGACATAGCCTTTTTCTAGCGAGTCTTGCTCATCAACTGGACTTCCGTCTAAACTCTGTCTTAGCCATATTCCACCCTGAAAAATAGCAATTTGATTATCGCTTTTATTGAGGTGTTTATTTTCCAGCTGTTCATACTTGGTTAGTAAGATTGCTCCAAGTGGGTTAATGGTGGTTATTTGTAAAATTCCGACAAATAAAGAGAGTAGGACCAATGGCATAATGAATTGCCACGCGGAATAACCAGATGAACGCATGACTACAAGTTCTGATCTTCGGCTTAGTTGCCAAAAAGTAAGTATGGCACTAAACAATATAGCGAAAGGGAAAAGAATCTGACCAACTTCTGGTAACTTTAGTAGTCCCATTTGAAGGACTAGGTTCAAGGGCACGGTGTCTGATTTGCTTGCTCTTCTAATTAGCTCAACTGTATCAAAGAGATATATAAGCGCTAGTAGACCAAATAATATAGCTATTAAATTAATGAGGTAGCTTTTAGCGAGGTAGCGGCTAAGGGTTAGGCTATGTTTCATGTGAGAGCCTTTCTTTTCCTTAGTGTGTTATACAGGTAAAAACGTCTCAGTTTTTCTCCGTGACTAGATAGTATGTAGAGACCTAGGACCGTAGGAAGCATTGTTAAGGCGTACATCATAACCAAGCCACTATTACTGTTTTTCGCAAGGTTATACGAGATAATATAGCTGCTTTGAATGATAATGGCGCCTGCTATGGCAATGAGTATGCGTTTGGCTTGACCGCGTCTATCTACGGGGCCAATTAAAAGGGCTGCACAGGATATGATTGTTAGTGCTACGGCAAGAAGTGGGCTGATTATACGGCGATGGATTTCAATGATAAAATCCCTTTTGTTTTCGGCATCTCTTTTGTTGGTGAGATCAGGGTTTAGCAGTTCATAGATTGTTCTTTCATCGGGTTGTTTCCAACGCGTGGCCATTTGCTCATTATCAGGAATGTCTATGATATATCGTTCGAAGTTTAGTCTGCTTAGAATTTTCTTTTTGATGTCATATTCTTGGCGCTGACCATTAAAGACGGTCACGCGGAAGCCTTCTTCTGTAGATGAAATAATACCACTTTTAGCGAGGATTGTAGATGGCGCTTGTCCTTCTCGCTCATCATGAATCATTAGCCCTTTGAGGGTGCCATCTTCTGCTTTTGTACGTGCGTACACTGTGAGGCCTTTTCCGGCTTGGTTGAATATATTTTCTTTAAATATAACGTTGGAAAGCTGCGCTTTTACTTCTTGGCGCTTATGTTGCATAGCAGATAGGGCCTGTGGGGCAACCCACATTGTAATTGCCCAAAGTAATAGTGTCGTTAGCAGTGCAAGTGAAAGCGCAGGGGTTGCAATGCTTAAAGGACTCGTCCCAATTGCGCGCATAACAATCAATTCTGAATCAGTTGTCATGCGATTATAAGTAAATATAACGGCGATCATCAGTGCAAGAGGCATGATGATTTCAAAAAAGCGAGGTAATGCGAGGATTGTTAATGTCCAAAATGTACTGGCGGCGGCCCCGGATTCAATAACTAGTTCAAGAAATCTTAGCGATTGTGTCAAAAAAATAACAGTTGCCAAAATAATGGACACAAATGTGGCCGCTATTAGCAGGTTATAAAATAAATATTTATCAAAAGTTTTGATCTGGCTTTTCATACTCATTTTCACTCTATATCATGTTTATAAAGAGCTTTGTGCCTAAAACAAATAGAAAAGAGAATTTTGATGAGCGTCACCTTTAATTTTGTAAAAGATAAAAAAGAAAAAGTTGAAAATATTGTTGTGCTTAATTTCGCAGAAGTGCAGCCGGATTTAAGCGTACTGTCCAAGGATGCCATGCTTTATGTGGAGCATGCTCTTGGGGTTTGTGGCCAATATAAAGCTGCTTTAGGTGAAACAGTGGACTTTATTTTACCTGAAAAAGTGACTGAAAAGCGTGTCTTTGTTTTGGGGCTTGGTAAGAAGTCGGAATTTAACCATATGAAGGCTGAAGAGGCTGGCGGAATATTTTATACGTTTTTAAAAAAGGCTGGAGTTGAAGAGTGTACGATTAGTGTTCGTGGTGATTTTTCTGGTTTTGATTTTATGGCCGAAGATGTTGCTTCTGCCATTGCTTCTGGGCTTTATTTGCGTAGCTATAATTTTGATAAGTACAAGTCAAAGGCTGATGAAGAATTGCCTTCCTTGAAGTCTGTTGATTTTGTTTGCGAGCATAGTGCCCATGCGAAGGGTTTGTTTGATGATTTTAAAGCTATAGGTCAGGGCGTGTATCAAGCACGTGATCTTGTTAATATGCCGCCGAACGACCTTTATCCAGACGCGTACGCTAAGCTTATTAAAGATGAACTTAAGCCTTTAGGGGTTGAGGTTGAAATTTTTGATGAAAAGAAATTAGCTAAAATGGGCGCTGGTGCGATAACGGCTGTTGGGCAAGGTTCTGATCGGCCGCCGCGAATGGTTGTTATGAGTTGGAATGGTGGTAAGGGGGGCGCTGATCCTATCGCATTTGTTGGTAAAGGTGTGACATTTGATACTGGCGGTATTTCTATTAAGCCTGCTGCTGGTATGGATGAGATGAAAATGGATATGGGCGGAAGTGCCGCTGTCGTTGGTTTGATGAAAACACTTGCTTTACGCGGTGCAAAAGCCAATGTCGTGGGGATAGTGGGGCTGGCTGAAAATATGCCGTCTGCAAAAGCTTATAGGCCAGGTGATATTATCAAATCTTATGCAGGAAAAACGGTTGAGGTTTTGAATACTGATGCTGAAGGGCGCTTGGTTCTTGCGGATTGTTTGAGCTTTGTTCAGAAAATTCATAAGCCATCGATGGTGATTGATCTTGCAACACTTACTGGTGCAATGATGGTTGCTTTAGGGCATGAATATTGTGGCACATTTGTAAATGACGAGAGTTTGTGGAAACAAATGGAGCAGTCAAGCGCACGTAGCGGTGAGAAGTTATGGCGTATGCCTTTAGACGAGGCGTGGTCCAAGCAAGTTGAGAGCGATGTTGCTGATCTTCAAAATATTGGAAAGGTCGGACGTTGGGCAGGTGCTTGTACAGCGGCGGCATTTTTGCAGGCATTTATTGAAGGGGACACAAAATGGGCGCATATGGATATTGCAGGTACGGCGTGGCGTAAAACTGATCAGCCGACTGTGCCGAAATTTGGAACAGGATTTGGTGTTCGTGTTTTGAATGAGTTAGTATCTCATTATTATGAAGGATAAGGAATTTATAAAAGCGCATGGCGGAAGTGTTGATGAAAAGCTACATAGTCGCTATTCCGTGCGTATTACCGATTATTTAAAAAATTTGGTTAACGGTCATCCAGTTAATGATGCGATTGCACGTCAATATATACCTACAGATGATGAACTTAATGTGCGGGAGGATGAGTTAGAAGACCCTATTGGTGATGATGCCCATAGTCCTGTTGAAGGGATTGTGCATCGCTATCCTGATCGGGTTCTTTTGAAGGTAGTTCATGCGTGTCCAGTTTATTGCCGTTATTGTTTTCGGCGAGAAATGGTGGGGCCCAAAGCAGACGCTCCTGCAAGTGTTTTGAAAAAAGATGAGTTAAATGCTGCACTTGAATATATTGCACAAAATACTGACATTTATGAGGTTATTTTAACTGGCGGTGATCCTTTAATCCTAAGTCCTAAGGCACTTAGAGCTATTATCTCTCAGCTGAATAAAATTGATCATGTTCGTGTTATCCGTATACATAGCCGTTTACCTGTGGCGGATCCTGAACGCATTACATCTGAGTTATGTCATGTTCTGGCATGTGCGGAGAAGGCGCTTTATATAGCAGTGCATGTTAACCATAAGGATGAGCTTGCGGAACCAGCAAGGAAAGGTCTTTTAAATCTACAGAAAAGTGGAGCGATACTTATTTCACAATCCGTACTTTTAAAGGGTGTAAATGATGATGCGCAGGTATTAGAGTCGCTGCTTCGTGAGTTGGTGGCTATTGGAGTTAAGCCATACTACCTTCACCATCCTGACAAAGCACCGGGTACATCCCATTTCCGGGTAACGATAGAAAAGGGGCAGGAGATCATGAGGAAGCTTCAGGGCTCTCTATCTGGCTTATGTTTGCCTGTTTATATGCTTGATATTCCAGGTGGTCATGGGAAAATTCCATTAACGCCATGCTATATAGAAAAGCTAAATGAGGATGGTTATAATTTAACCGACTATAAGGGGAAAGAGCATCAATATGAGTGATATTCGCTTTTATCACATGGAAAAGAGTTCCTTAGAACAGGTCTTGCCGTCTTTACTCTCTAAAGCTTTACAGGGCGGTCACCGTATAATTGTTAAAGGGACAAATGAAGCACAGATTGAACATTTAAATGGGCATTTATGGTCGTATGACGCTCATAGTTTTTTGCCGCATGGCACTGTTAAGGATGGCCATGAGCAAGTTCAGCCAATATGGCTAACGCATGAAAATGATAACCCAAATGAAGCTGGTGTTCTCATTTTAATAAATGGTGCTTTGTGCGAGGATGCTGCACAATTTTCTATGGTATGTGAGATGCTTGATGGCCGGGATAGTGACGCTATATCAGCTGCCCGCGGGCGGTGGAAAATTTATAAAGAGCAGGGGCATGATGTCACTTATTGGCAGCAAAGTGAGGCTGGTAAATGGGAGAAGAAGGCTTAGTCTAATCCTTTATAAGGTGTTTCTTCTGCTTTCTACGTGCCACACTTGAACCTATATGCATGGATTCTCTGTATTTAGCGACTGTTCTGCGTGCAAGGTCTATACCTTCTTCTTTTAGAATGGCTACGATTTTATCATCAGAGAGAATTTTCTTCGGACTTTCTTGGTCGACAAGATTTTTAATGCGCGCTTTAATAGCCTCTGAACTATGTGCAGCTCCACTTTCAGACACCAAAGCTGTTGAGAAAAAGTATTTAAGCTCAAAAATTCCTCTTGGTGTTCCTATATATTTATTTGTGGTGACGCGGCTGACAGTACTTTCATGCATTTCAATTTCTTCTGCAATATCTGACAGTTTTAATGGCTTTAAAAACTCGATGCCGTAATTGAAAAAAGCATCTTGTTGTTCAACGATTTCAGCACCAACTTTTAATATTGTTTGTGCACGTTGATCCATTGCTTTTACAAGCCAGCTGGCGTTTTGTAATTGGGTGCTGAGGTATTCTTTATCTTCTTTCTTTGCTGTACTTGCTGCGACCTCTTTGTAGTATTGTTGGTTGACGAGTACGCGCGGTAGAGTTTCTGAATTTAGTTCTACTCTCCAGCCGCCACCAAGGTTTTTGGGTAGGCGTTTCATTAAGATGTCTGGGATTGCGGTTTGAACGACTAGGTGATCAAATTCAGCTGCTGGCTTAGGGTTGAGTTCTTTAATCTCTTCGATCATCTCTAAAAGATATGTGTCATTTACGCTGCATTTTTGTGCAAGGCCTTTGAGATCGTGATTGCCTAACATGTCTAGGTTATCAAGCAGAGTGTTCATTGGTGTGTCGAGTGCATTTTTTTCTGCGAGCTGTAAGGCTAGGCATTCTACAAGATCACGGGCGAAAATTCCCGTAGGGTCAAAGCCTTTCATTTCGCGCAATAATTTTTCAATTCGTTCTATTTTGCAGCCGAGTTTTTGTGCAAGTATTTCTGGCGTTTCTCTTAGGTATCCAGCTTCATCAAGTTGATCAATTAACATTGCCCCGATTAAACGATCACGATTATCATTGAACTCTATATGAAGCTGATCAAGTAGGTGCTCTCGTAGAGTTTTTTCATCACTCATGCGGTTTTCGAAGCTATCATCTGCTGTTTCGAATTTTGAGTTTCCGCCTGCCCCTATATCGGCCATGGATGAACCAGGATCAAAGTCATCATTCGTATTTGAGCTCTCGAATGCGGCATCGATTTCGTCTTGCCCTTGCTCTTTTTGAGGTTCGTCTTGAGTTTCGTGGGTGGAATCGCCCTGTTCTGGTTGGCTTTCGTCTTTTTCTAGTAGAGGATTGTTTGCTAGCTCTTCTTCTACTAATTCGCCAAGCTCGACATTATTGAGCTGTAATAGTTTGATCGCCTGCTGAAGCTGAGGCGTCATAACTAGATTTTGGCTTTGTGTTAACTTTAGATTTTGTGAGATTGTGCTCATGCGTTTATTTTAGCATGAAATAGCTGTTTTTACAGCTTGAAACCTTCGCCTAAATACACTTTTTGAACGGCAGTATCCTGAACAATTTCTTCAGCGCTACCGCTTTTGAGGACACGTCCATCATGAAGAATATATGCTTGATCAACGATACCTAGGCAATCTCTTACATTATGATCAGTAATGAGTACGCCAATTCCTCTGTTTTTAAGCTGAGATATTAATTCTCTAATTTCACCGACAGCAATAGGATCAATGCCTGCTAAAGGTTCATCAAGAAGAATGAAATCAGGACGTGCAGCTAATGCGCGGGCAATTTCAACGCGTCGACGTTCACCACCTGATAGGGCGGGCGCAGGTGCACGTCTAAGATGTTCTACGCCAAATTCGGCTAAAAGATCTTCTAGTAAGAGTTCTTTATCCTGTGCACTTAAATTTTGAGTTTCTATAACGGCTTTCACGTTATCTTCAACGCTAAGCCCTCTGAAAATTGAGCTTTCTTGAGGTAGGTAGCCTATGCCAAGGCGTGCACGTCTGTACATAGGTAGGGATGTAATATCTTGACCATCCAATGTAATGCTGCCGCCATCTGGTTCAATAAGCCCTGTCGTAATGTAAAAGCAAGTTGTTTTACCTGCACCATTTGGTCCAAGTAAGGCTACAGCCTGGCCACGCTCAACCGTAAAGCTCACATCTCTTAGAACGGGCCGTTTTTTATAGGCCTTTGAGAGGTGGTGAACGCTTAATCCCTTGGGAACTTCTTTTATGCGTGCTTTTTTAGGGAGCTTGGATTTCATTATTATTATTTCTATCTTTTTTTATAAGATAGCGCGGCGCAACATGGTTGTCCATAATTGCGTTATTAATTTTTAGACCCAGGATAGAATACGCCTCGCACACGGCCATTCTCTTGCCCATTTTTTCCAAATATTTTACTAATGTTGGTATTTAGATCAACTTCTGCACGTTCACCTTGTAGTGTGTTAGGGCCGCGTTTTATTACAACATTACCTTTTATCTCTGCTTTGTTTATATCGGCACGGTAAATGCCATAATTTCCAGTAACAGTTTCTGTAGGTGTAATAATAACAACATTATCGAAGGCTTCAGCGATATGAAGAACGCGTTTTCCTTGTGCGTTTTCTTTTAAAAGCGCTGTGATTTTGTGTGCGCTCAATGTGTCTGTTCCTGATTTGTTAGGTTTAGGGCGAATAATTGTTGCCTCTCCTATCGCATTTAGCCGCCCTTCGGTATCCCAGTATTCAAATCGCTCCTTGGCTGTTACGGTTTGATCAGGTGATACCATTCTTAGGTTTTTACCGGTCATGATGGCTAAGCCTTTATCCAGATCATAATCCGCATAATCCCCGTACGCTTTATTAACATCTGATGTTAGAACCACACTGCCTTGGGCTTTTAGGTTGTAAATCTCCATTGAAGACGTTTGCCCTTTTCTATAGAGGGCTGTGAGCTGATCTGCCGCAACAGAAGAAGCTCCTTGTTTCGCCAGGGCATTCTTTTTGGCAATAAAGCGCAGGTCATTTCTATGCCATTCTAGGCTTTTATCTGCTGTAATTACCACTGGCTCTTTGCTATTGCTTGAAAGGCCTAATGATGTATTTGCGGAAGCGTACGTTGCCGATATGACAGTTAAAAAAGTGTAGGCAATCAAGTTTCTTAGCTTTTTCTTTTCCATGATTATAACCCTGTAGATGTAAGTGTTAGTTTTGCTGGCCCCTTGAAAATGAGAGTGCCTTTATTCTGATCGGCATTTAATCCTTTTGCTTCTAGGAAGCCTTTGGGGCCTTGTACGTGTACGTCAATATTGTTTTGTGCTGTGCCATTCATCATATCAACATCTAGCTCTTCAGTTGTAAGAGTGTAGCCCTCATCATAGAAGATTTCGACATTGTCTTTTAATAGAAGTCTTTTTGATGTTTGCTTGTATGCTGATTGATTAGATTTGATAGCAATCCATCGTCCGTCATCAAGAGCAATATCTGCAAAAGGCTTTTCTAGTAAGATCAGATCGTCTTCCTTTGTTTGTCCTTGAAGCGCACGTACGGCCGTGATTATGTATGGGTTTCCTTTATTATCACGGCTCTCAAACTTTGGATTTACAAGCTCGTTTTTGCCAATAGTCCGTGGTGTTTTTGCAGGCGGTTCTTGCGGCGGAACGATATTTGCGTCCTCAATTTGCTGCCATGTGAATAGTAGTAAGATGATAGCACCCGCGCTGATTGGTAATATAATGCGCAGGCTTTTAATGATTTTGGTGTATTTTAACGAATGCTGACGTTGCTTGTCTTTACCAAGATCAAGAGACTTTAGGCGGTTTGATGTTTTATCTTTTTTTTCCGTCACGCCTGACCCTTTATTCTGGTTTAATTATGCTAGGCCTGCTGCTAAGCAATCCTGTAAGCGTATCATGCCTTGCAGTTTATTGTCTTTTATAACGATTAGAGAGCTTAGATAAGAGCCTGGTGTTTCGCTCATGATGTTTAAAGCTTCGACAGCAAGTGCGTCTGATTGTACAGATTTTGGAGATGTACTCATAATGTCTGTGACATTTTTTGTAAGCAGATCTTGGGACATATGTCTTTTAAGATCACCGTCTGTAATTATGCCTGCTATATTCTGATCGTTATCTATAACAATTACGGATCCAAGATTTTTTTCACTTAGGACTAAAATAGCTTTATCCATAGAGTCTGATACATTAACGAGCGGTAGTTTTTCATAGGGAATCATGATTTCCGATACGCTCATTAATCTCTGACCTAGTTTCCCTCCGGGATGGAAAACTTTATATTGTTCGGGGGTTAATCCCATTTTATCGAGAAGTGCTACTGCTAGTGCATCGCCATAGGCAATCATCATTGTTGTTGATGTTGTTGGCGCTAAGCCATTAGGGCATGCTTCGGGCACCTTAGGAAGAAGTAATGTTATATCGCTGTGCTTTGCGAGCGTACTTTCAGGATTACTTGTCATTGCAATTAATGTGATTTTATAGCGGCGAGTGTAGTGGATTAGATCTGATAGCTCACTATTTTCACCAGAATTTGATAGCATCAATACGATATCATTTTCTGTTATCATGCCCATATCACCATGGCTTGCTTCGCCAGGATGTACGAAATGAGCAGGAGTGCCTGTGGATGCCAATGTTGCAGCAATTTTGCGAGAAACATGGCCACTCTTACCAATTCCAGCAACAATTAATCGCCCTGTTGCCTTTTGTTTCATTGCATGAATTTGTTCTACTGCGCTATCAAGATTACTATCTAGAGAATCTCGCAAGGATTCTAAGCCATTTATTTCCGTGTTTAAAACGTCAACTGCTTTGGCGATGGCCTTACTATTTTTATCACTAATCATTTTTAAAGCCTGCTGTTTCATTTTTAATGCTCGAATATGTCAATGTTTGGCCAGCCAGAGAGATCTAACTCGGCACGAAGCGGTAGGAAATCAAAACACTTTCTTGCAAGCTCCGCTCTGTTTTCTCTTTCTAGCATTTGATCAAGTTTAGCTTTGAGTTTATGTAGGTGATAAACATCATTTGCTGCATATTTAAGTTGGTCTTCAGTAAGGTTCTCTGCGCCCCAGTCTGAAGATTGATGTTGTTTGCTGATCTCAACGCTTAGTAATTCTCTACAGCATTCTCTTAGTCCATGGCGATCTGTATATGTTCTAATTAATCTTGATGCCGTACGTGTACAATAAACAGGCGCACAATCTACTTCGAGGTATTTTTTAATAATAGCAATATCAAAGCGAGCAAAATGGAATATCTTCTCTATATCTTTGCTTGCGAAAAGGGCTTTAAGGTTTGGGGCATCATATGAAGAGCGATCGAGCTGTACAATATGTGCTTCACCGTCGCCACTTGAGAGTTGGACAAGGCATAGTGGATCTCTGTTAGGGATCAGTCCTAATGTTTCTGTATCAACAGCGACTGATGATCCAAAATCTATATCTGCTGGAATATCGCCTTTATGTAGGTGTATTGTCATAGTTTATGCCCTCCCGGCTACCGTTCTTAATGACTTTGATATTATATGAAATATAGTTTTTTTAGTATCTCACTCGTGTGTATAAGTCAAACACGCTTTTGTTTTCTATATAAAATATATAATTTCCTCTTTCAATTTATCTATTTTTTAACGATCATGTATCTACTATTATTGTTTCTCGCGTGTAGGGGAGTTTAAGTGCATGAGAATATTAGTCGTTGATAAGGAGCCAATGTCGGCTCAATTTATTAAATCGAAACTAGAAACGCTTGGGCATATGGTACAAGGCGAGACTTCGAAGAATAATGCTGTGCGTCTATGTAAAGAGGGGCAGTATGATATTGTTTTCCTAGACCCTAGTCCATTGACCAGTCCGCGTACTTTAATTTTAGATATTAGGCGTTCTGCTGCTTATTACCCGTATACGATTTTAATGACAGAAACGAATATGAACCGTGCTGAAGGTTTGAAATTTGGTGTGAATGACGTCTTTCATAAACCTTTAAATCCAGCTCTATTAGATGAAAAGGTTCAAGCTGCAAAAGGCTTCTTAGAGCTTTATAAGCATATTGGTGATGATACAGAAGACTTCCCTAGTGCTGGTGGTGTGATCGCTAAGTCTGCTTATAACCAGCTTTTCCGTTCTGCTATTGACCGTGCGGATCGTTATGGTGAAGAAACATTTATGCTTATGATTTCTTTGAGTAGTTATAATGAAATTGCAGCAAATGAAGGGCCATATGCTGCTGATTTTGCTGTTGCGAAATTATCGCAGTACTTAGTCCAATTGAGAAGACAATCAGACATTATTGGCCAGACAGGTGCAAATGAATATAGTCTGCTTTTGCAAAGACCTATTTATCCTAATGAGCCTTCTGAAGCA
>Ga0208837_1000035_pt1 | contig 23760 bp, 23 predicted proteins | sample DeeseametaMP0327_FD_184214 | JGI IMG/M metagenome (GOLD analysis project Ga0208837, IMG submission 184214) | Marine microbial communities from the Deep Atlantic Ocean - MP0327 (SPAdes) | ecosystem: Environmental > Aquatic > Marine > Oceanic | place: East of Recife, Brazil, South Atlantic Ocean...
ACCATTGAACAAGTCCAAAACCAAAATCTGTATCATATAATATCCATTTCCACTTGCTGCCAGTAATTTGCGGTCTCCAAAATTTGATATTATTCCCAGGCCAATCTGTATTTCCAAAGAAGATTTGTGATACATAATAATCTATAAAATTATTAATATCCACTTGCTGTTCAATTATCAGGTAGTTATTGGGATCAACTAATGAATTATTCTCTATAAAATTGATCATATCTAAATAATCTTGATTCTCTCCCTCTATGACATTACCATTGGTTTCAAGCTCATCTATTTCATCCGGATCAACTCCTGGATTATTATCAGCTAAAAATTCTTCATTTACTTTTTCTCTAATATTATGAATTCCCCAATATTCTCCATTTAAATAAACTACAGCAGGCTTATATGCTTGATGATCAATCCCCGTATTATCCATTAACCCAGTTGCCATCCCATCTCTGAACATTGAATTCGAGCTCCAGTTTTCACCACTGTACCAATCATTACCTGAGTTTCTAAGCACAATTGATTCAAACTCTTCAATATCTTTGTCTGGGAATATCTGGTAATTAATCTTATTTGAACCATATTCTGAGCGGGCAAAAATGGATAGTGATTTTTGCGGGAAAGCCCTGCTCCAACCACCAAAAATCTTCACTCCCGCATCTTGACTAAATCCCAACGTTCCATCTGTCTCAAAAAACTCTATATGTATGGGACGCTCCCAATCTTCCCAGAAATTTGCCCCAAAAAACGGCATATCACTACTTGCATTATCACCTAAAACATAAATACCAATCTGATCCTTCCACCATTTAAGATATGTAATCTGATTTACAGGGTTCTTACGGTGTGACAAAACATCTTTGAAATACCTATCAATAGCCTCTGCCATTGTCCGTTTCTTTGACTCGGATGATTTAAAATACTTCCCACGTCTAATATCTGCTTCGGTTTGCTGTGCCCAATGCCTTGCGTCCGTGAGCCTTTGAAAAGTTGCCGTTTCTATTGGGTGCCCTTTTATCCGTATTTGGACTCTGTACGACACCTCACCGCTCTTTGTAGTACGTTTTTGAATATTTGCCATTTTGCGTCTCCTTAAATTCGACCGTTAAAGTGATTTGCAAAAAAGCACAACATGAGACAAATAAACTTATGCGTTATCCACAAAACCTGTTTAGTTTCAGTATGTTGAAACCTTGGCAGTTGTGCGTGGCACAGTAGAGGCACAGTTAAGGGTCAAAAGCAGTACTTTTAAGCCAAAATGTGTCTGTTGTGGTTTGTTGTCTGGAATTGTGCCATGAGTGTGCCATGGGCTTTTTTCTTAAATCTCAAAAACGCTGTAAGCCTTAGTGAGATTGGTTGCGGGAGTAGGATTTGAACCTACGACCTTCAGGTTATGAGCCTGACGAGCTACCGGACTGCTCCATCCCGCGACAATTAAATAAAGAAGACGAGGTCTTCATAACGAATGGATTGTGGTTTATAACGTTGCTGTAATATAAAATCAAGAGCTAAAAAGACTTTTATCTAAACTACGCCGCTTTTTCTTGAGTAAGCTGTAAAAACACATCTTCTAAATCACTCTCATCCGTTGAAATATCAAGAATAGTATGGCCCGCACCATGAATAGCGCCAATCATATCACTGACTTTCACCTCATTAGGGCTGTAACGAATGACAACACTACGCTTACCTATCTTTTCCGCTGAGAAACCCTTAAGCGTTTCAGGGACCTCAGCGAGTCTTTCAACATCCAAGCGAAAACGAATTGTTTTATTATCAAGCCGGCTCAAAAGGTCCTCTGTCGGTTCACAAGTAACCACTTCACCATGATTAATAATAGCAATCTCATCACAAAGCTCCTCGGCCTCCTCCAGATAATGCGTGGTCAACAAAATCGTAACACCACTCTCATTTAACGCCCTTACATTATCCCAAAGCTGTTTACGCAGCTCGATATCAACACCAGCAGTCGGCTCATCCAAAACAAGAATTGGCGGCGAATGCACCATAGCTTTAGCCACAAGTAATCTGCGTTTCATACCACCCGATAACGTCCGAACATAAGCATTTGCCTTATCAGCAAGTCCAACAAGCTCTAAAAGCTCTTCAGTACGCCTATCCGCTTTAGGAACGCCGTAAAAACCAGCCATAAGATCAAGGGTTCGTGCAGGCGAAAAAAATGCATCTTCATTAATTTCTTGCGGCACTATGCCAATTGAAGACTTTGCACATCGAACATTATCATCAATGTCATATCCCCAAATTTTAACTTGCCCCGAACTTTTCATCACAAGCCCAGCCATAATATTAATTATCGTTGATTTACCCGCCCCATTAGGACCCAAAAGTCCAAATATAGAGCCCTTAGGAATCTTAAGCGAAACATCACGAAGCGCCCTTTTTTCAGGAGACTTACCGCGCGCTTTATATATTTTATTGAGATTTTCTATTTCAATTGCGTAATCTGACATCTTTATAACACCTTATGAGAGAGTGAATGAATTAGACCAGTTCACTACAAAATCAAGACTTTTTAAGAAACTAAGTTCTGCTTAACCCAGTCCATTGCAAATGGGTCATCTTTAAGATGAGCATTCCAAAAATGCGTAACAGCTTCAATTATTTCTGCCTCATGCCTTTCACGATATGGGTTCTGAACCAGCTTACCGCGCGTGCCGTTATATACCATATGATCCCCATTCTCTAGAACCTGAACATATTGGTCATCACGTGGAACATTATCACGAATAATTAAACGGTGCTCGTAACCATAATCTTCTAGCGGCGATGCATCATCAGTTCCAGTCATATGCAACAAAGGAATATCAATACCGCCATAAAGCTGACCTGGATCAACATCAGTTAAATGCCCTATGGGAACAGGACTGTAAAGAATGCCCGCACTAAAGCGAGGCTCTCTAATTTCAAATAACTCTTGCTGCGCATTCGGAAACTTCATACCCGCCATAACTTGAGTCGTCATAGCCCCAAACGAGTGACCAGACATCCCTACGCGCTCAAAATCCATAATAGCGCCAACATCTGGATTTTCCTGCGCCCAACTGATCATCTGATCAAAAGCAAAAGGAACATCATAAAAGCGGTTAATCGTTGTCTCACGGCTGATTTTAAGCTTTCTAAGAACATCCCAAGGGTGCCCCGGCTTACCCTCCCACAAGCTACTATCCGTGCCATAATGTGTAAGATGCACAAGGACGTAACCGAGTGACGCTAGATGACGAGAGATAAAACTCGCACCATCGCGGCTACCACCATAACCATGAGACCAAAAAATAACTGGGGCTTTTTCTATACCCTCACCTGAGGGGTAATAGAGCTTAAAAGGGACTGTTCGTACAGAGCCATCCTCATTATACCGCGCTTCATCGACAAACTCGCCGCGCTTCATAAGGACTTTATAAGAACCTTCGTTAGACATTATTTCTTACGGAAATTATCAAGTGAAACAACTTCACCACTACCTTTTGAAGAGCCACCACCATTGCCATCATCATCAGGGCCATCATCATCAAGCTCATCCAAAATGGATAGGTCCGCATCCTCAGCAGCATCACCAACAGGCTGAAACTGTAGAGCAAAATTAACACTCGGATCCGCAAAAATACTAATCGCAGCAAGCGGAATTTCTAGTAGTTCAGGCTTATTATTAAATGATAGTTCAACCGTCATACGTTCATCATTAACTGTAAGATCCGTAAACTGATACTGCAGAACAATTGTCATCTCACCAGGATAACGTTCACGAAGATAATCCGGAATTTTCACACCAGGATAATCAGTCAAAAATGTAATATAAAAATGATGCTCACCAGGCATTGCACCATGCTCATCATGATAAGAGATGATCTCTCTAATCGATGCCTTAACAACACCACGTAAAGCTGTTTCGACCATTCGGTCATATCTAAGTATATTTTCGTCTTCTATCATCACATTCTATGTGTCGCAATATTACTAATATAAATCAAGAGTCCTTTTAAAAAAATAACAGACTATACAGTCATATTATTCTCAACTTAGGAGGAGGATTAAATCTCTCATAAGCCTCAGGATCAACGGAAAGATTATAAAGCCACAAAGGTGAAACACCAATCGTCAGGCCAGCGAGAATAGGCAAAAATAAATCATGATATTTCAGAGGTATTTCCCTTATTTCCCTAAGGCTAATCTCAACTTTCCTGTAATAAAAATACAATAAAATAAATATAGAAAGTGCAGAGCAAAACACCATAACGGGTAACGGCAACATAACCCCTAACGTATTAAGCCATAGTGTCATTTTAAAGAGGCTAAAAACAACAACCCAAAAAATCAACACAATGAGAATCAGCCATAAAATACTTTTTGCTTCATCCATATATATGCGCACCGCACCCTTAAAATCGGTTTTCTGCACAGCTTTAATGAGTGAAAAATACGAAACAAAGCAGAATAAGAGCACAAGCTCAGTCAAGAGAGATTGAACCACCGCCCCAGCCAAACAAACCCGAATAATTGAAAAAACAATAAGTACAAAGATGCTTCGCATAATGGAAGCACCAGTAAAATATAACAAACTCTCACTACCTTTATTATTAGGTAGTAAGGAATGTAACCAGAAAAAGGGAGTGAAGAGGAGAGCCGTCCCAATAAAAAAACAAAGCCAATATAAAAGCTCAGGGATTTCAAAAAAAGGTTCAGCCATAATATTGCTCAAATAGAAATGAGCCGACTCTGTTGCTAGGCTCGGCTCGGGCCCCACTAAGGGAGGTTAATTCCCTAAGAATTCTATGTAGCTGTCACTACTGCTCAATTAAGCAGCGATGCGACCTTCACCTTCAACAACAGAGTTGTCGTTAGCTGCTACGAACACAAAATTATCATTTGCATTTGTAATAATAGCCCGATAACGGCGGATACAATGCCGAACACCGTATAATGTCTTTATTGCGCGCGTCGATCCTATTTCGGCCCCGCCATTTAACATTCAAAATGTTAAATGGTGGAGCCGCCGGGTACCGCCCCCGGGTCCGCAACGTTTATTCCACACCAACGTTTAGTGTCATAACTGGAAAACCAGCACTTTAATTATATTTAGCCTGCACTTTATTGTCGAGAATTTAAATAAAAAACAAATTAGCAATTAGCTACATAAGCCAAAAGCGAATAAGTTAATAATAGCCACAAAATAAACAAGTCACATATAGATACAAAAACAACTAAAAGAAACAAAAAAACTAATAACAGAATTTTGATGCTCTACGAGCTCTCGAACTTTTAAAAATACGAAAAAATACCCATATTAATGAGTATGAAAGAATATCTCGACCTTATGCGCCATGTATTAGAAAATGGCACCGATAAAGAAGACCGTACAGGTACAGGCACGCGCTCAGTCTTTGGTTACCAAATGCGCTTCGATCTCTCTGAAGGCTTTCCGCTAGTAACAACTAAAAAATGCCACTTAAAATCCATCATACATGAGCTACTCTGGTTTATCGCTGGAGATACAAACATAAAGTACCTTAAAGAAAACGGCGTGCGCATATGGGATGAATGGGCCGATGAAAACGGTAATTTAGGCCCTGTTTATGGTGAACAATGGCGCAGCTGGAAAACAGCGGATGGTCAGACTATCGACCAATTAAAAAACGTAATCGATCAGATTAAAAACAATCCTGACAGCCGCAGACTTTTAGTCGTTGCTTTCAATCCTGGCGTAGTTGACCAGATGGCTCTACCGCCTTGCCACGCTTTCTTTCAGTTCTATGTGGCTGATAATAAGCTGTCCTGCCAACTATACCAACGTAGTGCAGACATCTTCCTCGGTGTACCATTCAACATCGCTTCGTACGCCCTACTCACGATGATGATTGCGCAAGAATGCGGCCTTGAATACGGTGATTTTGTTCACACTTTCGGAGATGCACACCTATACTCTAACCACTTCGAACAGGCAAAACTACAACTTAGTCGTGAACCGCATCCCCTACCACAAATGAAGATTAACCCGAATATAAAATCTGTATTTGACTTCAAATTTGACGACTTTGAGCTCTTAAATTATCAAGCTCACCCACATATAAAAGCACCAGTCGCGGTATAAACCCAATGTCAGCTTTACGTATGAACACTAATGCCACTGTAGACATTAGTGTTTTAACTTGACATTTTCTCCACTCTCCCACTAAAAACACCTCAAATTAATAATAATAAAATAATAGAGGTAATAAAAATGACACTGAGTATCCTTCGTGAAACTGACGGTGATTTGGAGCACCCCAAAAAAGAAAGCACAATTACTTTTGGCGACAACACAACTATTCAACTCGTCAAGGTTTGGGGCAGCACACTAAGAAACAAGGCCATTAGAAACACTTCACTCGTAAATGTGACCTTACCGGCCAATGCACGCATTACAATTTCAACAACACCTAAAGACCCAGGCGGAGAGCGCGGTAGAAACCGCGGAGAATTAAACCCTGGCTTTCAAAATGCAGTGATTGGCCTCAAAGCTACGCGATACAAAACACAGCACCCAACTCATAGCTTTAATATCACACTAGATACAGGAGAATTCTTAAGCGTAAATGATAATGGCCTCGTGACAACTTTCAATGCCCAACCAAGAGGAGCAGATAAGGCAATCATCACAGCTAGATCTGAATTATCTGTTCATTTCCATGAATGGAACAAAGCCATAAACATCACAGCTCCGAAGCCAAATAAAATCAAACGTACAAATAAACCAACAAAATCAAATACTAAACCCAATCCGCACGGTGCATAAATACCTCTACGCCAGCGCCTTGATCCTTACCAAACACATCGAGTTTTCTGATTGAGGCGCGGCAAGCACTCACTGCTTCATGCTCAAAACAAAGATCTAATAGCTCTTTCAAATAATCTTCTATTAGTTGAACTTGCGGCCTAATGGCCCAAGCTTTAATCGCCTCATAAAGAACGCCATAATCAATAATTGTCTCAAGATTAACCGTCTTAAGATAAGTCTTAGGATCCGCATAAAGCTCTAAATCCACAACAGCACGCTGCGGCGCATTCTTCTCATGGTCAAAAATCCCGATACGCAACGGCAATTCAATTGAATCTAGAAAAATTTTTACATGACTATTTTTTTCCATGATATTGGCTTATATAGAAAACATGACTAATGACAAGACAAATATAAAATTATCATCCATAGTTTGCATTGCAAAAAATCATGCAATCGGTAAGGAAAATGCCATGATCTGGCATATACCCGAAGACCTAAAACACTTTAAAAGAACAACTATGGGCAAGCCTATAATCATGGGCCGCAAATCATATGAATCACTCGGTAAACCCCTACCAGGTAGAGCCAATATCGTCATAAGTCGTACCTATGAGAACCTCCCTGAAAGTGAAGCTTCTCAAATTCATAAAGATATGGAGAATGTAGGGACGAAACCACAAAGCAAAACATCCACGCATCGCGTAAAAAGCATAGAAGAATCAATTAAACTCGCAAAGAAAATTGCCCAAGATGATGCTAAGGACGAAGTCTTTATAACAGGCGGCGGCGAAATATATAAACAAACCCTACCCTACACAGAACGCCTCTATATAACTATTCTCGATCGAGAATATGATGCGGACACATTTTTCCCTGAACTTAACTGGGATGAATGGAATATTATAGAGAAGGAAGAGCATAGTGCGGAGGCTGAAAAAGATCGCCCAGCATTCACTTTTTATACCCTTGAACGAAAATAAATATCATATTAGCATCCACTAGTAATAGTTGTATAAGGATCGCTATATGTCTACTTCCGAGCTCATAGAACTCATTAAATTCAGTAGGGCTTTATTCGTAAAGCCTATATATATAGATGATGATGGCACTGATGAAATCGAAGACATCCTATACGAGAATGAAGAAATCCATTTAGGTGATTTAGAACAAATAAAAGCCCTATTTGAAAGAAAAATAGCCCCTATCAAAGAAGAGCCAGAAATAAACGATGAAATATACGATGACATTCTACCCTTAACCTTCCCAGAATTTGAACAGATTCTAGTAGATATTATCACGCCCCCAAATTATGAGCTTAAAGCTATAATTTTAGAAGACACATATGAATTAGCCGAACAGTTTATAAATAAAAAGCCATTACCCCCCAAGAATTTCAAAAACATTCTCAGTGCTGCCATAAGTATCGGCAATTACACCCTCAAATATGGCTCGATGTTAATTGCACCGAATGAAACAGCATTCACAATGTTTGAGATAATTTTTGCTAACGCTTTAGAGGATTCAAATAATATAAACAAAGCTCTAGAACAGATAGAATCGCTACTAAAGCTCTTATCTGAAAACATTGAAAAATTAGAGGCCCTGACTGAAAAACAACAACAAATTCAAGACCTCTTAGAAAAAATCATAAATATAAAACAATCAAAAAACAGCGCAGAACAACTCAAAGAATTAAGGGAACTTATAGACCTTATAAAAAGCAGCCTAGAAGCCGTATTCGCCCCAGCCAGCTTTATAAACACTCAATCACAAAAGTTAGCCAGAAGCATCCCAGAAGACACCCCCCGCCCACTAATACAGAGAGGATAAGGCTAAGTTCCGCACTCCCTTATTATTTAAGCTACCTTTTGCTTAATCGCATCAACAATAGCGTCTGGTAAATCAAATGCTTCACCCGCATCAGCTTTCTGGCGTATAGACATTGATAAAGGTACCTCACCTAAAAATGGCACACCAAGCTTCTGCGCCTCTTCTTTAGCGCCTCCATGACCGAAAATATGTTCTTCATGACCACAGTTAGAGCAAATATGTGTGCTCATATTTTCAATCAAACCAAGAATAGGCACGCCTGTTTTATTAAACATCTCAACGCCGCGTCTTGCATCAGCTAAAGCAAGGTCCTGCGGGGTTGAAACAATAACCGCTCCATCAACACTTATTTTTTGGGCTAAAGTTAATTGTGCATCTCCTGTGCCAGGTGGCATATCAACGATCAAAATATCAAGTGCCGATCCGTCATCACCTCCCCATTGTACGTCTCTGAAGAGCTGATAGATTGCACTTTGAACCATAGGGCCTCTCCAAACTAATGCTTTCGCCATATCTACCATAAACCCGATTGACATGACCTGTATATCATAAGGATTATTTTGCACCTTTATACGCGGTGGTATGATCATTTTCTCATCAGTAAACTTAGGTTTCTCATCCGTAAGACCCGATAGTATCACCTGTGATGGGCCATAGATATCAGCATCTAAAATACCAACTTTTAATCGGCTATTATTAGCCAAGCACTTAGCCAAACCCATTGATATAGTTGACTTACCAACCCCCCCCTTACCTGAAGAAACAACGATAATATTTTTTGCATTAACCTTAAGAACCGGGTTTTTGTCCATACCATGTGGATCCATTTTAGAAGGAGCTGATTTTGCCACTGGAGTCTCACCAGACTGTACGTCTCTATTAGGTGCTTCTGACTGTTTTTCAGCCGTTAAAATAGCACTCACTTTTTTCACACCCCAGAGCTTAGAAACAACTTTTTCAGCCTCCTGACGCATAGGCTCCAACATAGCCCCACGCGCTGGATCAACCTCGATCATAAAGACAACTTGTCCGCCCTTTAAAATCTGAATTCCAGACACCATCCTCGAACTGACAATATCCTGACCACTATCAGGATCATTGACCTGACTTAAAGCTTTTAAAATTTGCGTCGTTTTAGGCATATTTCCTCACGATGATCACTTGATTTAAAGAACAAATAGAATATTCTAGATAGGCATATACTCTTTGATGGGTAAATATCAACGAAATTCAGGATACAAGATGAGCCGTAAAGAAAGACCAGGACGCGACAGACAAAACCCATGGGGCAATTCAAAACCCAACAATGGAGGGCGCCAAGGAGGAAATGGCGGAGGACATAACGGTGGCGGCGAACCACCTGATCTTGATGACGTACTTCGTAAAGCACAAGAAGGCTTAAAAGATATTATGCCAGGCGGCTTTTCTGGTGCCCCTTTATTCCTCATCGCGATAATAGGTGTACTTGCTCTCTGGCTAGCTAGTGGCATATATTTCGTTCAACCTGGTGAATATGCCGTAGTACAGAAATTCGGTGCATGGTCTAGAACACAGAGCGAACCTGGTCCTGGTTACCACTTCCCTGCCCCTATCGAAACCGCAACAATCGTTAACGTTGAAGAAATTCGTAAGATGAATATCGGCTTCCAAGAAGCCTTTTCCAGATCAGGTCAATCAGGACGCCGCGATATAGCAGAAGAAAGCCTAATGCTAACCTCTGATAGAAATATTGTGGATCTCGATCTTGTAATTCAGTGGAATATTAAAAGCGCGGAAGATTATCTTTTCGAAATTCGCGACCAAGAAAACACCATTAAGAAAGTTGCAGAAAGCGCAATCCGTGAAGTTGTTGGACAAACTGACATGTTTCCAATCATCACAACTGCACGTTCAAGCGTTGCCGATGCCGCTAAGAGAATTATACAAGAAAACCTCGACCAGTATAAATCAGGCGTGAATATCACACATGTGCTAATCGAACGTGCTGAAGTTCACCCAGATGTACAAAATGCATTCCAAGACGTCCAGTCCGCAAAGCAGGACGCAGAAGATGTGCAAAACCGTGCAGATGCTTACCGTGAAGACATCCTTCCTAAAGCACGCGGTCAAGCTATTCAAAAACTGCAAGAGGCAGAGGCCTACAAACAATCTATCGTAGCCCGCGCAAACGGTGACGCCGAACGCTTTAAATCAGTTTATGAAGCCTATCTTAGCGGTAAAGACGTTACTAAAGAACGGATCTTCATTGAAACAATGGAAAATGTCCTAAGGAACGCAGATAAAATCATCCTAGATAGCAAAAGCACAGGCGGCGCGGTTCCATACCTACCGCTAGAAGCAACTAGCTCTAAGTCAAACAAACGCTAAGATACAGAAGACAAGGATAAATAAAATGAATAAAACACTCGTTGCATTACTTGCGATTATAGCTATAGGCCTAATAAGCGCATCCCAAATCTTCTATATTGTAGATCAACGTGAACAAGCTATCGTGCTTCAACTTGGTTCTCCAGTAGGTGAAATTAAAAACCCAGGCCTTCATATCAAATTACCGATCATTCAAAGTGTTCAGTATTTTGATAAACGTATTCTCTCGGTCGACCCGGCGCCAGAGCAAGTTGTTATCTCTAGCGCGAATATCGTTCGCTCCCCTAAAAACGATAATGAAGAGCAGAACGAAGAAGACAACTCTTCAATTGCGAATGTAACAGGGGAACCAATCATCCTTGATACTTTTGCACGCTATAAGATCACTGATCCCCTTCAATTTCTAAAAACTCTTCGTACAATCGGCGCAGCTAATTCACGTATTGAAAACATTCTAAACGACGCGACAAGAGCCGAACTTGGTAAAACAAGCTTGCAACAGCTTCTTTCAGCAGAACGTGGGCAAGTCATGCAAGACATTCTTACGCGTGTTAATGCAAGCGTGAAGAAAGACAATCTAGGGATTGAGATTGTCGACGTGCGCATTGTCCGCGCCGATCTAACTGCTGATCTCAGAACTTCAACAGTACGAAGAATGATCTCGCAACTCAAAGAACGCGCAACCGAAACACGCGCTAAAGGTGAAGAGCGCGCACTGGAGATTAGATCAACAGCTGAAAAAGAAAGAACTGTTTTAATCGCCGAAGCAGAGCGTGATAGCCAAGTACTTCGCGGTCAAGGTGATAAAGAATCAATCAAGATTTACGCCGATGCCTTTAATAAGGATAAAGAGTTCTATTCATTTATTCGCTCAATGGAAGCTTACTCCAATACACTTGCGGACCCAAATACACGATTAATTCTCTCACCTGACAGTGAATTCTTTAAACACTTCAGTAAACAGTAACTATCGTGTAAATCATTGAAATTAAAAGCCGCAATCAAGCGGCTTTTTTTATACCGTCTAAACAGGTGTTTTCTTCGAACGAGTGTTGACCTGACAATCCCTTAGTCCTAACTTATATCCGTATTCAATCAAGAAATGAGGACAATATGCGTAAGACAGTTTCTGTATTTATATGCGCGCTTACCCTATCTATAGCTGGAACCACTGCAGTCACAGCACCAGCACTCGCTCAGGATAAAGCGCAAGCACCAAACACAAGACCCTATAGTTTTGCTAACCTATCTGAAAAGTTACTTCCGGCTGTTGTAAATATTTCTTCGACACAAAAAGCCCCAGAAGTTAACTTACAAGAAGTCCCAGAAGGTCTACCACACTTCCCAGAAGGCTCACCTTTTGAAAATTTCTTTGAGGACTTCCTTCAAAGACGCGGGGGAGAAGGTTTCCAAGCTCAACCACAATCATCATTAGGATCAGGCTTTATCATAGACGCTGAGCGTGGATATATCATCACAAACAATCATGTCATCAACGATGCGGACGAAGTGCGTGTTACATTTCATGATGACCAAACAGTTGATGCAGAAATAATCGGTCGTGATGAAAAAACAGATATAGCTGTTCTAAAAGTCGAAACTGACAAAAAACTTAGTGAAGTAAAATTAGGAAATAGCGATCAAATTCGTGTTGGTGACTGGATACTTGCCATTGGTAACCCATTTGGTCTTGGCGGCACAGTAACAGCCGGTATCGTTTCAGCAAGAGCCCGTGATATTAATTCAGGGCCATATGATGACTACTTGCAAACAGATGCATCTATTAACCGCGGGAATTCTGGTGGACCTATGTTCAATCTAGATGGCGAAGTGATCGGCATTAATACAGCTATCTTCTCACCATCTGGTGGCTCTATCGGGATTGGCTTCGCCATCCCATCAACACTAGCAAAACCAATTATAGCCCAGCTAATTGAATATGGCCGAACAAGACGTGGATGGCTTGGCGTTCGTATTCAGCATGTAACAGAAGAAATTGCAGATAGCCTTGGCCTACCTGATACATCTGGCGCACTTGTTGCCAGCGTAACAAAAGGCGGCCCATCAGAAGCTTCTGGTTTGAAAGCTGGAGATATCATTCTTGAGCTTAACGACACAAAAGTAAAAGAAATGCGAGAGCTTCCTCGCCTTGTAGCGGAAACGAAAATTGGTTCAAAAGCTAAAGTTACTTATTGGCGCGACGGCAAGAAGGCGACCACCACAGTCAATATCGGCGAACTTGAAAAAGCCGAAGAAACTGGCCTCATTGAGGAAAATGCCCCGACAAATCAAAAGCCCGCACAGAATGGCGTTGATATGGAAGATTTCGGCTTCACGTTAACTGAACTGAACGATGGCATTCGCACTCAATATGGCATCGACAGCAATGTAAACGGCCTTGTCGTGACCAAGATAAAGCCTAGCTCTGAAGCAGCTCAAAAAGGTTTATTTGAGGGCGATGTCATAGTTGAGGTGAATCAAACAATGATGAAGTCTACAAAAGACTTTTCTAAAGTTGTTAAAGTAGCGAAGGAAAAAAATCGCACTGCTATATTGTTATTAATTAACCGCGAAGGCAGCTCGCGTTTCCTCGCCCTGAAAATTGATGACAAAGATTAATAACCTTCATCCAAAAGATAAAACAAAAGCCCCTATAACTTTAGGGGCTTTTTTAATCATCTCAACTGCACATTTATTTATAAAACTCTAAAGCCGTCAAAGCCGCCATTTTCACATCCAAAAATTCTGGTAATAATACAGAAATTTGATCACCAGTACGGTTATTTAAATATACGTCCTTTACGCCGCACTGCATCTTAACTGTATAACCATTTTCAATAGCTGCACTTTCAATCATTCTTTCAAAATCATTACCAGACATACAACTTACCTCCTCATAAAAAATTACAATTAATGAGAATGATTATCAATAGCAAAATGAAGAATTGAAAAAATATACCGTTAACTATAAAAAAAACGAATGAACAAAATCGATATTCATATAATTTGCGGACCAACAGCAAGCGGCAAGTCCGCGCACGCTATGCAAAAAGCCAGTGAATTAAATGGAGTAATCATCAACTGCGATTCCCAGCAAATATATGATGCACTCCCTATTCTCTCTGCTCAACCACCACAACAAGATAAGGATCAAATACCACACATACTCTATGAACACCTACATCCCAACAATATTTGCAGCGCAGGGAACTGGCGTGAGATAGCACTACCAAAGATCCAAGAAACAATTAAAGAGAATAAAACACCCATCATATGCGGTGGTACAGGACTATATATAAAAGCCCTAATTGATGGCCTATCCCCCATGCCAGATATACCCGAGGAGATAAGAACAAAAGTCGTAGAAAAATATAATAAGCTTGGCGCACAGGCTTTTTATGATGAGCTATACAAGCGAGACCCTGAGATAGCACAACGTTTTCATGTAAACCATAAAGCCCGTATTATTAGAGCAATGGAAGTAATAGAGGCGACTGGAAAATCATTAGCTGATTGGCAAAAATTACCACGTGAAACTCCGCCAGAAGAATGGAACTTTATTATTACAAAAGTTCTCCCTACAAGAGAGCAGCTATATCAACGCTGTAATGCACGCTTTGATATAATGCTTAAACAAGGGGCACTAGAAGAAACAGAGGAGTTTAGTAAGAGAATAGATGATGGCGAAATCAATGAAAACGTGCCTATGGCAAAAGCATTAGGGTTTAAACAATTAAGAGAATACATAAAGGGTGAAACAAGCCTAGAAGACGCAATAGAAACAGCTAAAACAAAAACACGCCATTACGCTAAACGTCAGAATACATGGTTCAAAAACCAAATATAAGAAATAAAATATCAAAAAAATAGCAATATATATAAAATAAATTACAAAATAGATTGACCGTATAAAATTAAATATGTTTATAATGAATATATACAGACATTGTTGAGATTACACCCTTCAATTTCTAGTTATAGATAAGAACGCAAAACCATCAGGCTATATATCTTCCTCCAATTTCAAATAGAAGAATTACCAACCTGATGGAATTGCGTTGATTTATTTGATAATCGCTCCAGCTTTCTTTTAAGCGGAGCTTTTTTATTGAAAAAAGGCGTTTGATAACGCATAACACTGATAAAGAAAATCCTCATTTAAGGAAAGAAAGATGACACAAGCAAACTTGAAAGAACAAGAAGCACAAACAAATGAAAAGCAAATGACTGGCGCTGAGATGGTTATACAGGCTCTCATTGAACAAGGTGTCGAAGTTATCTTCGGTTATCCTGGCGGTGCAGTCCTTCCAATATATGATGAGATTTTTAAAAATCAGGATAAAATAAAGCATATTCTAGTGCGTCAAGAAGGCGGTGCCCTCCACGCAGCGGAAGGCTACGCGCGCTCTACAGGCAAAGTAGGTTGCGCATTGGTTACATCAGGGCCCGGAGCGACAAACGCTGTAACAGGCTTAACAGATGCTCTACTCGACTCGATTCCACTAGTTTGCATCACCGGACAAGTTCCAACATTCCTAATAGGAACAGATGCATTCCAAGAGGCCGATACAACCGGAATAACAAGGCCATGCACAAAACACAACTATCTAGTACAGACCGCCAACGAGATTCCATCAAAAGTACATGAGGCATTCCATGTTGCACGCTCTGGTAGGCCAGGTCCTGTAGTAATAGACATACCCAAAAACCTTCAATTCGAAAAGGGAACATACCAAAAGGATAAACCCAAGGTTGAACAGACGTACACCCCTGTAACTGAACCCAATATGCACGCAATTGAAGAAGCAGTACGGATTATGGCACAAGCGAAACGTCCCGTATTTTATACTGGCGGTGGCGTAATAAACGCAGGAAAAAAGGCATCAGAGCTACTAAGAGAGCTAGTAGAACTAACAAATTTTCCTATCACCTCAACATTGATGGGATTAGGGGCTTTTCCAGCATCCGATGACAAATGGTTAGGCATGCTGGGCATGCATGGCACATACGAAGCAAACTGGACAATGCATGATTGTGACGTAATGATCAATATTGGAGCACGTTTTGACGACAGGGTAACCGGTCGGGTAGATAAATTTTCGCCAAAATCTACAAAAATTCATGTCGACATCGATGCGAGTTCAATAAACAAGAATATAAAGGTAGATATTCCTATCGTAGCCGACGCAGAAAAAGCACTACAAGCTATGATCGATGTTTGGAAAAGAAAACAATATAAAACCGATCAAGATGCATTGAACATATGGTGGAAACAAATCAATGAATGGCGCAAGAAAAACTCTCTCGCCTACAAAAAAGACGATAAAATAATAAAACCACAATATGCACTAGAAAAACTGCGCGATGCTATGGCAGCAGACCCACGTGATTCATACGTCACTACAGAAGTTGGCCAACACCAGATGTGGGCCGCACAATTCTTGCCTTTCAATCACCCAAATAGATGGATGACATCTGGTGGACTTGGCACTATGGGCTATGGGTTACCAGCAGCAATTGGCGCTCAAATAGCGCACCCAGATGCATTTGTAGTGGATGTAGCTGGCGAAGCTTCTATCCTTATGAACATACAAGAAATGTCTTGCGCCGTTCAGTACAGAGCGCCTGTAAAGATCTTTATATTGAACAACCAATGGATGGGAATGGTACGCCAATGGCAGGAATTACTGCACGGCGAGCGCTACTCTGAAAGCTATACAGAAAGCCTGCCTGACTTTGTTAAATTAGCCGAAGCCTATGGTGGCATTGGCTTACGCGCAGAAACCCCTGACGATTTAGACAAAGTAATTGCTGAGATGATGAAAACCGATCGTGTGACTATCGTGGATGTTTGTGTTGATCAGAAGGAAAATTGCTTCCCTATGATACCATCAGGAAAAGCACATAATGAAATGATACTATCACCAGATGCTGCAGCCTTTGACAAAACATTAGTATAGCCATTATTGGACAATGTATTGTTATTAATAGATAAATTAAAGCGTACAACCACTATAATTTTTACGCTTTAATTTTACACACGACTAAAAATCAAATAAATTTAAGGCTAATTACAATGTCAATTTGGGACACAGTTAACAGCATACTAGCACCACTCCTCCTTTTCATGCTCATTTGGCAAGCTTACATCCTTATATTTAACAAAGGGGTGCCAAACATACGTACAGCTCCAGCTATCAGGCGCAGAATTATCGAAATTTTACAAAAAGAATATAAGGTTCACAGTGAAAAAAACGATAAGAAATTCAAAATAATTGATATAGGGTGCGGAAATGGACTATTCACAAGAGAAATAGCAAAAGCCCTACCTGAAGCAGAGGTAATTGGCCTAGAATGGTCAAAAGCAGCAATAGAGCAAGCAAAAATAAAGAGCAAAGCACAAAAATTAACCAACACACACTATATACGTACGGACTTTTACGACTATGACCTAAAAGATATCGACGCCGCAGTTATGTATCTTACAATCTATGACATGGGAAGAATGGGTGAAAAATTGAAAAAAGAGCTTAAGAGAAATGCCCTAGTAACATGTAATCGCTTTAAACTCAGTGCAGGGTGGGAACCAGAAGAATGTTTAGAGATAAAAACACTCTACCCTCACCAAAAACAGCTTCACATATACAGGCAAAAGAACTTCCATTCTTAAAATATTTTTGTTAGAGATATCGCATGAATCAGACACGTAAAAGAAATAGAGGCACTAAATCAGTTTATGCTCCTGGCCCAGAGCAAGAGAATATTGAATCGCACACCTTAGCGATAATAGTTCGTAATGAACCGGGCGTACTCGCACGTGTTATAGGCCTATTTACAGGCCGCGGCTATAACATCGATAGCCTTACTGTAGCTGAAGTAGATCACGAAGAAACAACATCCCGTATCACAATCGTCTGTAGTGGTACACCCGATGTCATCATTCAAATAAAAGCACAGCTAGAGCAACTTATACCTGTTAAGCGTGTTCGTGACCTTACAATCTTTGGCCCACATGTAGAGCGAGAGCTTGCACTCGTTAAAGTCGCCGGAACAGGAGACACAAGAATTGAAGCACTTCGCCTGGCGGATGTATTCCGTGCAAAGCCTGTAGATTCAACTTTAGAATCGTTTATCTTTGAAATCACAGGCACAACAGAAAAAGTTGACGCCTTCATAGACTTAATGAAGCCTTTAGGCCTTGTTGATGTGAGCCGAACAGGAATTGCGGCCATTTCAAGGGGTGCAACAACCCATGACGATTTAGATTAAAAACTGCGAAGAATACGCATTACGTAATCATAATTTATGGCTGTAAAAAGCACCGGAGAACATAAATGCGTAATGATAAAAAGCAACTCATCATATATGCCCACCGGCATATTGAACCAATAATACCGCATAAAACAGTCTATGGATCAAAAGAAGACTACCCCCTAAAAGTCAATACAGCCCAGACTTTAGAAAAACTAGATATCGCGGCGAAAACAATTCCTAAACAGTGCAAACGTATAAGTTCCCCAAGCCCAAGGGCGATACAAACTGAATTAGCCATTCTGGAGAGACAATTTAACACTACAGCAAATGTGAATTTTTCAGTTGATGAACGCGTTGATGAACTCAATCTTGGCAGCTGGGTAGGACGAAAAGAAAACCTTGCTCTAAAATTATCTGCTCTACCACGTTTTCTTGTGTGTTCATTCAACATGGCTCACAGCTTAAATTTAATTAAAAATGGTGTTGAATGTACCCCATTCCCAAAAGGTGAGAATATAAGAACACTAAACAGACGTGCGCTTAATGTAATACAAACCCTAAATGATCAGCATAAGCGTGGTGAAATTTTAAACGGTATAGTCAGTATTTCAACACATTCAGGATTCATGCGTGCGCTAGAATCAATCGCTACTGGTAAGAGTTTTACTAAACTAGATAAACCAGACTACTTAGAAGTAAGAGCCTATAAAGTCTCAGCTTCTAATCAATTAGAACGTTTACAAATCACTTCACAGGCATTTTAAGCAACAATAAAAAAGATAAGACAAAGCTCTTTTTGCATAAATTATAAAAAACCACCTCATTTGCAACAAAATTACCCAAAAATATGCAAGGTTTCCCTTGATCTTTAACGCAAAAAGCTGTTCTATGCGTGCATAAAACTAACAGATTAAAACAAAGGTAATAAAAATGGCGGATGCAGCGACAGCCCTAGGCGGCGAAACACAACTATCCCTTAATGTTTACTATGACAAAGATTGTGATCAAGACCTAATTAAAGGCAAAAAAGTAGCAATTATTGGCTACGGTTCACAAGGACACGCACATGCACAAAACATCAAAGATAGCGGCGTAGAAAGCGTAACTATCGGCCTTCGCGAAGGCTCAGCATCAGCACCAAAAGCTGAAAGTGCAGGCTTTGCGGTAAAAACACCAGCAGAAGCAGCAGCAGAAGCAGATGTTGTTATGGTTCTTACACCTGATGAATATCAGGCTGATCTATACGCAAATGAACTTGAAGCAAACTTAAAAGAAGGTGCAGCTCTACTATTCGCGCACGGCCTCAATGTTCATTTCGGTTTAATCAAACCAAGAGCAGACCTTGACGTATTCATGGTCGCACCAAAAGGTCCTGGCCACACAGTACGCGGCGAATACCAAAAAGGTGGCGGCGTGCCTTGCCTAATCGCTGTTGCACAAGACGCGACAGGCAATGCCAAAGCACTTGCTCTTTCATATGCATCTGCAGTGGGCGGTGGTCGCTCAGGTATCATCGAAACAACATTCAAAGATGAGTGTGAAACTGACCTATTCGGTGAGCAAGCTGTTCTTTGTGGCGGTACTGCTGAGCTAGTTAAAGCTGGTTTCGAAACACTTGTTGAAGCAGGTTATCCTGAAGAGATGGCTTACTTTGAATGTCTACACGAACTAAAACTTATCGTTGACCTCATGTATGAAGGCGGATTAGCAAACATGCGCTATTCAATTTCAAATACAGCGGAATTTGGTGACTACGTATCTGGCCCACGTGTAATCACATCAGATACAAAAGCAGAAATGAAAAAGATCCTAGAAGACATCCAAAGTGGTAAATTCGTTGAAGACTTTATGGGCGGAAACAAAGAAGGCCTAACGCGCCTAGTTGAGATCCGTGAAAAAGAAGCGCAGCACCCAATTGAAGAAGTTGGTAACCGCCTACGCTCTATGATGCCATGGATTGGTAAAAACAAGCTTGTAGACAAAGCCAAGAACTAATTCTAAGTAAGCTATAAAATGAATTCAAAAGCCCTCTTTTATCGAGGGCTTTTATTTTGGAGAAACCACAGATAAATTAGGCGCTGATGAACCAATAACATGCTCTGCATCAACATCTGGATGAGCCCCTAAAATAGCTTCAAAACGCTGCTGGTTTTCATGATGTAACAAAGCAACCCTATCCCTAAGCCCAGATAAATCATTCAGTTGATCTTGATCTATATTGGTATTGAGTAGAGCACCAAGCTGATTAGCATCCCCACTTAATAATGAATTATACGCTTCACTATGCCTACCCATAGTTCTATCAACATAATTTTCAGAAAACTGCCTATCCGCATAGCGCCTTAAATCATTTAAGTCGAATGCCTTAGCATCACTGCCCAATGGTGAGTTAAGATATTCAACGCCCCAATACTTCTCGAAATCATTATTAAAATCACGAAGCTTTTGTGCCAAATCAGCCTTACCTTTATCATCCAGCGATGAATATGCATTAAGCATATTTGAAACTTCTTTTTCATTTGCTTCAGAAAGATTAAGCGCAGCCTCATACTTTACAGCAACATGTTTCACGTATGATTTTATCGCTTGCTGATGATCACTATTACCCGCACTATCCATCCACCCTAAGAAAGCTGCCGCACGAATATTCGCGTCATAAACCTCATCCGAAAGATGAAACCAAGCAGAACCATCATACTCTACTGCCTGCTGCATAGTATTTTGAAACACATAATTCTCACTCAACATAGATTGAATAATCGCCGGTGAATCTGTGCGATTATAATAATCTACAGCGTGCAAAACGGCCTCTGCTTGCGCGTCGGCTTCCGATACAATGACATTCTTAATAGCATCTAAGGGCGTAAGCTTTAAAATTTTAAAGGCATTATATTCATTGGGTTGATTACCATGCCTTGTCTCATGACGGGCTAAATGAATATGTTTTGCAGCTGTTTCATGTCCGTGCTCATCTTGAACTAAGTTTCTAGCACGAGCTTCATTAGCGATAGACATGACAGGTAATATTTCATGAACTTCATTATCTACACCGTGAAAATAATCATCCAGCACAAAGAAAAAACCGCGCTCTTTCATGCTATTAATGTCATGCGCAGCTTCTTTATCATCCATAAGGATATTTAAAATCGTATATAATTGTTGCTGAAGCTCACTACTCGCGCCATATGCACGCGGATCATCAATAGAATCCATTCTAATAGTGTTATGCGAACCATTTGGACTTATATAATCCTTAATGACATACGGAATTTTTGCATGTTCAAATGATTGTTCTTCGCTTGGCTCTTTTGTACTCATATCTAACTCTCTACGCGATACTAAAACTTAAACTATAAAAAAGAGTTAAGAGAGGTTTTCAACTCTTAGATATTTTTAAAATACAAAATTCAAAATTTAATTTGGATAACATTAGTTAAATACAAAAATAACAAACCCTAAAGTCGGTTAATTATGGCTAATCTATTGATATGAAATAATAGACATAAAAATTAGCGATACAAAAATTTAATAATATTGCGCACATACACCTATACTTTATAACCCGTACGGCTATATATTACGCTTATGAGCACGCTAAAAAATGATAACAGACAGGCATCAGCCGAAATAGAAACCAAGGACAATATCCCCCTTGGCGTACTCTATGGCCTATCCGCATTCGCACTCCTTGCGGCAATGTCTGCCTTTGCAAAACTGCTCTACAATAACGATCATCACGTTATCGCCATCGCCTTCTATCGAAATGCTCTATTCGCAGTTCCTTTAATTGCCTATATCCTTATCAAAAAGCGTCCCGATTTAATCAAAACAAAGAAGCCAAAGCTCATGGCGCTACGTGTATTTATTGGATCAACCGGCCTTATCATTACATTTAAGGCCATATCCATGCTGCCATTAAGTGATGCAACAATGCTGTTTTTCACATCAGTCCTCTTCACACCGGCTCTGGCTTACTTTTTCCTAAAAGAGAAAATCGGAATACACAGATGGGGCGCAATTTTCATCGGCTTACTCGGCGTAGCCATCATCGTCGGACCAAGCGGACAGATCCCGCTACTGGGCGGTTTAGTTGCCATTATCGCGGCCGTCACACACGCCGGCGCACAAACAGTTCTAAGGGGACTAAAAACAGAATCCTCATTCACAGTAACGCTATACTTCACAATCGGCGCATCATTTTTTTGCGCTCTCTTCATGCCCTTTGTTGGTAAAATTCCATCCGGCATTGATTACGCATATATACTTGGCATCGCTTTATCTGGCGGCTTTGCACAACTCTGCCTTTCAAGCTCCCTGCGCTTGGCGCCAGCAACACTGATATCCCCGCTTACATTTACCGGGCTGCTTTGGACTACACTTTTCGATATCTTTATCTGGCATGACACACCAGGCTGGCCGATCTACCTCGGCGCTGCCCTCATCATGACCGCACAGCTCTATATCCTTTACAGGGAAAAACTCAAAAGCCGCACTTAATAAAGATTATAAGCATCCATAGATAATAAAGCATTTAAAAGATTCGCATTCATGGCCTTAATACTCCCTTATTGTTGTAAACGATCCTGAACTTAATTTGTTAGCAAGACGGTTTTTCGCATCGCCATCGCCATACCTGTTCCCATCTAATCTTCCTCGGTCATAAAAATGGGGTATCCAAGTAAGAGTTTTAAGAATTTTTTTTGTTACTGGCTCATCCGTCATCTTATACCGCCAAGAGTAAACCTTATCCTTACTAATATTTGCATTATGCAAGGCTAAAGCGATTGCGCCCCCAGTAACAACAAGAACCACTATGCAAACCAGCCACTTTTTCACACGCAGCACCGATCAAAAACCGAGGCAAGCAAAGACAGCCTGACAATCAACAGCAAAGAGCGCATGAGCAGAAAGCCATAATATAGAAAGCAGCGTTAAGATCATGCCCGCTGGCCTATAGGGCATACGCTTATTTTTCAAAAGTGCAAAACCATGCGCCAAACGCCCAAGGATAAGCAAAACACCGCCAATATGAAGATACAAAAATGAAACTTCCGAAAGCTCGGCCGAGAGCATAATAATCAGCGCAATCGGCACTGTTTCCACAAAATTACCATGGGCGCGCACTGTGCGCGTAAGCTCACGCACCTCTTCCCCTTCGTGATTGACCGTTCCAAAAAGGGATAAATGCTTAAAACGTTGACGCACAACAAGCAGCGTCAATATCACATGAACAAGACCAAATATTCCTGCATAAAATGCCGTTAACATGCCCTGCCCCTAATTTTATTGAAGCTGCAAGCCATCCTTAGTATAGCGGCCAATGCGCTTATACAAATGTGTTGAAGGAACGAGGAAGTCTATACGGTAAGACTTCGTTGGATGTGTTTCTGTAACCTTGAAAACATCATCAAAATAAGCTGCAACGCGGCGCTGTTCCTGCGGTGATAATTCAATGAACGCTTGTCCAACAATCAAAACAGGCCCGTAAGTTTCCTCGGTCTGATCCAAAACAATTCCGGCCTCATAAAAAC
>Ga0208837_1000036_pt1 | contig 23659 bp, 25 predicted proteins | sample DeeseametaMP0327_FD_184214 | JGI IMG/M metagenome (GOLD analysis project Ga0208837, IMG submission 184214) | Marine microbial communities from the Deep Atlantic Ocean - MP0327 (SPAdes) | ecosystem: Environmental > Aquatic > Marine > Oceanic | place: East of Recife, Brazil, South Atlantic Ocean...
AATGTCTGGTGCGCGAAGCTCAATCAAGCGGCGCAGACGGTTGTTACGGTTAATTACGCGACGATATAGGTCGTTCAAATCTGATGTCGCGAAGCGGCCACCATCAAGTGGAACTAGTGGACGAAGCTCAGGCGGAAGCACTGGACAAATATCAAGAATCATCCATTCTGGGCGCGTACCTGATTCAATAAAGGCATCAAGAAGCTTAAGACGCTTAACAAGTTTCTTACGTTTTGCTTCAGATCCTGTTTCACGAAGGTCTTCTTCAACCTTTTCACGCTCTTCCTCAAGGTCAAGATCAGACAGAATTTCTTTCATCGCTTCTGCACCGATACCTGCGCGGAAGTTATCTTCACCATACTCATCTTGCGCAGCGTAATATTCTTCTTCTGATAGAAGTTGGAACTGCTTAAGCGGTGTCATACCCGGCTCGATCACGATGAAGTTTTCAAAGTACAGAACGCGCTCTAGCTCCTTCAATGTCATATCCATGATAAGACCGATACGTGAAGGTAGAGATTTCAGGAACCAAATGTGAGCGACAGGCGCAGCCAGTTCAATGTGACCCATGCGTTCACGGCGAACTTTTGTAAGTGTGACTTCAACGCCGCACTTTTCACAGATGATGCCTTTATATTTCATGCGCTTATATTTACCGCAAAGACATTCATAATCTTTAATTGGACCAAAGATTTTAGCACAGAACAGACCGTCTTTTTCTGGCTTAAATGTACGATAGTTAATTGTCTCAGGCTTTTTCACCTCACCGAAAGACCAAGAGCGGATCTGCTCTGGTGACGCTATCGAAATGCGAATGCTGTCAAAAGACTGCGGGCCTGTTGGCTGGCCAAATAAGTTCATCAATTCATTCATTGTTTCGGTCCTTCTTTTTAAAAAATCTTACCTTTTTAAGTGTAATTCCTAGTTAAATTTTACTGTACGAGCATTTTTTGGATCAGCACTTCATCTATGTGATAGTCCTCACCCACTGCTTCACTAATAATGTCTTTCAAATCAATTTTAAGCTGCGCTGCGAAACCTTTTTCACGGCTTTCCGCCACACTTAAACCTGACAGATGTTGGTTAATACGGTCATGGATTAACGGGCTAAGATCGCCAAGATTGGACACACCTTCCCCCATCAATGCGAGATCAAGATAGAGACGGCGTAGGCCGCATGGCTCATCTTCACCCATGTGTAAGCTTAAAGCGATTGAATCAAGCTTCTTAATCTCAACACCTCCTGCTGCTTTTTCGCCGCCGCCAGCAGCAAGGGCCGGAGCAGAAACTGCACCGACGCCTAAAATTACAGTGAGTGTGAGAATAAGATTTTTCATCTTTGCCTTAATTACCGCTTTGCTTCATGTCTACGTTTAGACATAGAGCGCGCAGCTCTTTTGTCAGAACGTTGAACGATTCTGGGATACCAATTTCAAAATTATCTTCACCGCGAACGATGCTTTCATAAACTTTTGAACGGCCAGCCACGTCATCTGACTTAACAGTTAGCATTTCCTGTAGAGTATATGCTGCACCGTAAGCCTGAAGTGCCCACACTTCCATCTCACCGAAGCGCTGTCCACCGAACTGCGCCTTACCGCCGAGAGGCTGTTGTGTCACAAGCGAGTACGGACCGATCGAACGGGCGTGAAGCTTATCATCAACAAGGTGGTGAAGTTTCAGCATATACATGTAACCCACTGTTACATCACGATCAAATTTCTCACCTGTACGACCATCGATCAATGTAACCTGACCAGAAGTGTTCAGACCTGCATCTTCAAGAAGCTTAGAGATATCACCTTCGTGTGCACCATCGAAAACAGGCGTTGCCATTGGAACACCACCGCGAAGATTGTTCGCCATTTCGATCACTTCACTATCGCCAAGCTTAGAGACTTTGTTTGAGTATTCCTCATCACCGTAAGCCGCTTTCAGCTTCTCAGACAGTGCTGATTTCTCGTTATCATTCATCGTCTTTCTATTCTCAAAATTATCAAGAATATCACCGATTTGATAACCCATATTCGCCGCTGCCCAGCCAAGGTGCGTTTCAAGAATCTGACCAACGTTCATACGTGACGGAACACCAAGTGGGTTCAGTACGATATCAACCGGACGACCATCTTCTAGATATGGCATGTCTTCTTGTGGGATCACTTTTGAAACAACCCCTTTGTTACCGTGACGACCAGCCATTTTATCACCTGGTGCCATCTTACGCTTAACCGCTACAAAGACTTTAACCATCTTCATTACGCCTGGCATAAGTTCATCACCACGCTGAAGTTTTTCAACTTTGTTTTCAAAACGCGCTTTGATGTCATCAACAGCATCATCGAATGTTTTGCCCATGGCTTCAATTTCTTCCATAAGCTTTTCATCTTCGATCGCGATCTGACGGATAAGGCCGCGCTTTTCAAGAGCTTCTAGTTCAGCTTTTGTAACAACTGCACCTTTCTTGAATTTCGCATCCTTTGGTGCAGAAACAATATTTTGACCATCAAGAAGCTGGATCAGACGACCATAGAAACCGTCTTCTAGAATACGGCGTTCATCATCACGGTCTTTTGCAAGACGCTCGATCTCTTCAGCTTCAATCGACAGAGCACGTGCATCTTTATCAACGCCGCGGCGGTTAAATACGCGCACATCAACCACAATACCATAGCCACTTGGCGGCATACGAAGTGATGTATCTTTAACATCCGCTGCTTTCTCACCAAAGATTGCACGAAGAAGTTTTTCTTCTGGTGTCATTGGGCTTTCGCCTTTTGGCGTAACTTTACCAACAAGAATATCACCAGGACCAACCTCAGCACCGATGTGAACGATACCCGCTTCATCAAGGTGCTTAAGCGCCTCTTCACCAACATTTGGAATGTCACGCGTAATCTCTTCTGTACCAAGCTTCGTATCACGTGCCATCACTTCATATTCCTCTAAGTGAATAGAAGTATAGATGTCATCACGCACAATACGCTCAGAGATAAGAATTGAGTCCTCAAAGTTATAACCATTCCAAGGCATGAACGCTACGAGCGCGTTTTTACCAAGTGCAAGTTCACCGAATTCTGTTGAAGGACCATCAGCAATGATGTCACCTTTCTTCAGAACGTCGCCCACTTTAACAAGCGGCTTCTGGTTAATACATGTTGATTGGTTTGAACGCTGGAACTTAGACAGCTTGTAGATATCAACCACTGGCTCACCCGGGTTCAGATCTTCAGTTGCCTGAATCACGATACGTGTTGCATCGACCTTAGTCACGAAACCTGCACGGCGCGCAGAGATTGCCGCACCAGAGTCACGCGCAACTGTGCTTTCCATACCTGTACCAACAACCGGAGCCGAAGCTTTTAGCAGAGGCACAGCCTGACGCATCATGTTTGAACCCATTAGCGCGCGGTTCGCATCATCGTTTTCGAGGAATGGGATAAGTGACGCCGCAACAGACACCATCTGCTTTGGTGAAACGTCGATATATTCAATCATATCAGGTGGTGACATTTCGTTTTCACCCGCTTTACGACATGAAACAAGCTCAGCAACAAAGCCGCCTTTATCATCCAGCTCTGAGTTCGCCTGCGCAATTGTGTAGCGCGCTTCTTCCATAGCTGACATGTAAACAACTTCATCCGAAACTTTACCATCAACAACCTTACGGTATGGAGACTCGATAAAGCCATACTGGTTAACGCGCGCGAATGTCGCAAGCGAGTTAATCAAACCAATATTTGGACCTTCTGGCGTTTCAATCGGACAAATACGACCATAGTGCGTTGGGTGCACGTCACGAACTTCAAAACCAGCACGCTCACGCGTTAGACCACCTGGCCCAAGCGCAGAGAGACGACGCTTGTGCGTAATCTCAGATAGTGGGTTTGTCTGGTCCATAAACTGTGAAAGCTGAGATGAACCGAAGAACTCACGCACAGCTGCTTGCGCAGGTTTAGAGTTAATAAGGTCATGCGGCATGTAAGTATCGATTTCCACTGATGACATACGCTCACGAATTGCACGCTCCATACGTAGCAGACCAACACGCACTTGGTTTTCCATCAGCTCACCCACCGAGCGAACACGACGGTTACCAAGGTTATCAATATCATCCACTTCGCCTTGACCATCCTTTAGGCCGTGAAGATATTTTAGGATCGCAAGTATGTCTGCCTTTTCAAGAATACGGAACTGATCATCAGCTGTAAGCTCAAGGCGCGCATTCATCTTCACACGACCAACAGCCGATAGATCATAACGCTCAGGGTCAAAGAATAGTGACTGGAACAGAGCATCTGCAGATTCTACTGTAGGCGGCTCACCCGGACGCATAACACGATAAATATCAATAAGCGCCTCTTCACGTGTATCACATTTATCACTGATGAGCGTGTTACGCACATACGCACCTGTGTTCACATGATCAATCGCAAGAATAGGAAGCGCTTTTACATTAAGCTCTTCCACTTTCGTTAGGTCTTCTTCTGTAATCTCGTGACCCGCTTCAAATACAACCTCACCTGTTTCAGGATCAAACACATCCTGAGCCAAGTACTGACCAATAATTTGCTCAGACTGAACAAGTATATCTTTCAGACCATCTTCGACAAATTTCTTCGCCTTACGTGGCGTAATTTTCGTACCTTCTTCCGCAGCTACATCACCAGTTTTTGCATCAATAAGATCAGCCAGCAGCTTCACACCACGGAAACGCTCAGCATCAAATGGCGTTTTCCAACCCTTCTTCTCTCTTGAGTAAAGAATTGTATCATAGAATGTCGCAAGAATTTCTTCGTTCGACATACCCTGAACCATAAGAGGATCTACATCCGCATCATTCTCTTCACACTCTTTGCGATACTCAATTGTTTCTGCAGAATCTAGAGCACGTAAGAATGTAGTAACTGGAAGCTTACGACGGCGGTCAATACGCACATACATAAGATCTTTGGCATCAAATTCAAAATCCAACCATGAACCACGGTAAGGAATCACACGTGATGAGAACAGGTATTTACCTGATACGTGTGTTTTACCACCATCATGATCAAAGAACACACCAGGAGAGCGGTGCATCTGTGAAACGATAACACGGTCCGTACCATTAACAACGAATGTACCGTTATCTGTCATAAGCGGCATGTCTACCATATAGACATCCTGCTCTTTAATATCACGGATAGAGCGAAGCCCCGTATCTTCGTCCACATCAAATACAGACAGACGCAACGTTACACGAAGCGGAGCAGCGTAAGTAATCCCACGTGTACGACATTCTTCAACATCATACTTAGGTGCTTCCAACTCATAACGCACAAAGTCAATCTCAGCCTTATCTGCGAAATCCTTAATTGGGAACACAGAAGCAAACACCTCTTCCAGACCCTGAAGATCACGGTCATCTGCTTTTATACCAGCTTGAAGGAACAGCTCATAAGAACGGCGTTGCACTTCAATAAGGTTAGGCATTTCAGCAACTTCGTGGATACGTCCAAAATTACGACGTACACGTTTGCGGCCTGTAAAAGTCTCAATAGTATTAATAGAGGTTTTTGCGTTCGATGCACTCATGATCCGATCCTATTTCCTTCTTTGCGGCGCCCCTATCGGCTGTTTCCCGCGTCATTTCACGTACATAACCCTAAATCAGACACGAAACCCACTTAACCCCTCCCCTAAATTCAAGAAGGCTTTAAGTGGTTGTTTGTTTTTTATCAGCTCCTTAGAGCTAATTCGCGAATGTTCTCTATAAGGGTTATCACGTTTTTCCCGAAAAGTTTGGGTTGTTATGGCCCAAGAAAGCCCTTGAGTCAACACCCAATCATACAAAAAAAGCATCTCCCGCTCTTATAACGGGAAATGCTCTTTGATTTATAAAAAAGTAATTACTTAAGAGCGACAGTTGCGCCAGCTGCTTCAAGCTTACCTTTAATTTCTTCAGCTTCAGCTTTAGGTGCGCCTTCTTTAACAGCTTTACCGCCAGCTTCAACAAGTTCTTTTGCTTCTTTAAGACCAAGACCTGTGATCGCACGCACTTCTTTAATCACTGCGATTTTGTTACCGCCAGCACTTTCAAGAATTACATCGAAGTCGTCTTTTTCTTCTGCGCCACCAGCTTCACCGCCAGCAGGAGCAGCAGCAACTGCAACTGCACCAGCAGCCGCTTCGATACCGTACTCTTCTTTAAGAATGTTTGTTAGCTCAGAAGCTTCCATAAGTGTAAGACTTACGATCTCTTCTGCTAGTTTCTTTACATCAGCCATTTTAAGTTTCCTTTCAGTTTTTCAAATAGTTTTAAGTAGCTAATTATTCTGCTTTATCAGCAACCGCTTTTACCGCACCAGCAACTTTGCCGCCCGGTGCATTGAGTGCGCCCGCCAGATTACGTGCAGGAGACATAATAAGCGTAGCGATTGTCGCGCGCAGCTCATCAAGACTTGGCATTTTGGCCAGAGCCTCAATTCCTTTAATATCCAATACGTCTGCACCAAGTGCGCCGCCGAGGATAATTAATTTATCGTTACCTTTTGCAAATTTGTGCGCAACCTTTGCCGCGCCAGGATCTGCAGATGTTGCAACACCAACTGGGCCAGAAAACAAGTCTGCAGCACCTTCGAACTTTGTGCCTTTTAGTGCGATTTTCGCTAGACTGTTCTTTGTCACCTTGAATGTTGCGCCTTCTTTACGAAGATCACCACGAAGCGTTTCAAGTTCTTTCACAGTTAGACCTGAATAGTGCGTAACCACCATCACTTCGTCATTTGTGAAGCGCTCATTCAACGCCTGAATTTCTACTTCTTTTTGTGCGCGGCTCATACCCATCGCTTATCTCCTTATAAAAATGGATCCCTTAATTTTACAAAAGGGCATAAAAAAAGTGGCCTAAAAGCCACCTATCCGAAAACGTAAAACTGAATGCCTTTATTAAGACTTTTCGCTTCACACTATCTACATAGGATTTATTTTATACCTATGATCTCGGACAGGTTTATAAAAACTTGAGGGCTTTATAGTGGGCTTATGCACAAGCGTCAAGAAGTTTTTTCAATAAAAAAGCCCCGCTATCAGCAGGGCTTTTCAATTCTTTTCAGTTCTAAGCTTTTTAAGCAGCTAAACTCTCTGTATCAATCTTAAGACCTGGACCCATTGAAGATGTAAGAGATACTTTCTTAACGTATGTACCTTTTGCACCTGATGGCTTCGCTTTAATGATTGCTGAGTAGAACGCTTTAATGTTTTCCTCAAGTTTTGCTTCATCGAATGATGCTTTACCAACACCCGCATGCACGATACCTGCTTTTTCAGCACGGAATTCGATTGCACCAGCTTTTGCATCATTAACAGCCTTTTCTACATCTGGCGTTACTGTACCAAGCTTAGGGTTAGGCATAAGGCCTTTTGGACCAAGGATCTTACCAAGCTGACCAACGATAGGCATCATGTCAGGTGTTGCAATACAACGATCAAAGTCCATTTCACCAGATTTGATCTTATCAGCTAGATCTTCTGCACCTACGATGTCTGCACCAGCTGCTTTTGCAGCTTCTGCTTTATCATCACGTGCAAACACAGCTACGCGCACTGTTGAACCTGTACCATTTGGTAGGCTCACCATACCACGAACAACCTGATCAGCGTGACGAACGTCAACGTTGAGGTTTATAGCAATTTCGATTGTTTCTACGAAATTACGGCTTGATGCATTCTTCTTAAGGAACGCTACAGCCTCTGAAAGTGTATATGACTTTTCGCGGTCAATACCCTCTAGAGCTGCTTTCATTTTCTTTGTAGGTTTCGCCATTGATTAGTCCTCCACTACTTCAATACCCATTGAGCGAGCAGAGCCTGCAATAATGCGAGCGCCAGCATCAAGGTCGTTTGCGTTCAAGTCTTCAAACTTCTTCTCAGCAATTTCTTTACACTGAGAATAACGGATCTGACCGATGATATCGCGACCAGGGTTGTTAGAACCGCTTTTCTTCTTTGTAGCTTGCTTGATGAAGTAACTTGCAGGCGGTGTCTTTGTTACGAAGTCGAATGAACGATCTTCATAAACAGTAATCACTACCGGAATAGGAATACCTTTTGAGTCTTCTGTCTTAGCATTAAATGCCTTACAGAATTCCATGATGTTCACACCGTGCTGACCCAATGCTGGACCAACTGGTGGAGATGGGTTAGCTGCGCCACCCGCAATTGTCAGGTTAATGTAACCTGATACTTTTTTTGCCATTTTCTTTCTCCTTCAAATAGCTTGTTTGGAGTTTCGTGGTACAGCTAGGTGTTGGACTTTAACACCTATAAAACTTTCCACGATCTACATGGACGCGGAACTTATAGATTTTACCTAAGGAATGCAAGAAAAATTATCGCGGGAAAGGATACGGGTCTATGTCACTCAATGCGCCCTGATTATAGTGCGTAAAAGTCAGAATAGTTTGCTGACCTTTTCCTACCACTTCTGGATTTGAATAATGATACATCTTATTATTCATATAAACGAGTGCACCATCTGGCGCAGCGGTGTATTCACCGCTTTTTTCATCATAGCGCCCTAGCATAATTGATGGTTTGTTTTTATCCGCTAAATGGGTTGTCGTTTGCGCCCAACTGTCAGCATGTTTTTCATCAATCATCGTCATCGCTTTAGATTCCGGGAAAGATTGAATAACCTGTGTTTCAAAGCCAATCAGCCCTGGAGATTTTAAGTTAAATTCCATTTTTGAGCTGAGGGCAAAAGTACTGACAGCTTTAATTTTTCTAAACATTTCGAATGGGTAGTTATCCCTATTCATGGTCGTAGGAGCTTGCTGATGGGACTGCCCTTGGATATTATGTGTTTGTATATCTGCCTTATCCTTATTGAAATGCAAACATAAAGTCCCCTTATCGCTAATATCTTGGCGAATATGACGACCCATATCTGATAAATCATAACGATCATGAAGGCCATGAGCCGTGAAGATCGCTGCGCCAATTTCATGGCGACGCACCGCATAGCAGAGCTTATCGATAATATTTTGGCTTGCTCCCTCATAGATGCGCACATCTGGGTTACCCTCATATATATCGATAGTCTGCAAGAAATCTTTTAAGCGTGTATTTTGAGAAGCTACGTACATTGAGCCTTATTCCGACAGCGCGGCACAAGGGTGCTCATCTTGGTTTGGGTTAGGACTTTGACGCGGCCTCTTTAACTCAGCGACCGTATCCGGTTTTCCTTTGCTTACACCTTTAAAATTTATGGCACTTAATGTTGATTCAGCCTTAGCCGCCAAACCCAGTTTCTTCTTCCCCATAACAAAACCCCCTCATGATTAACCATAAGGGGGTTGTAACTCTAGCTTCGCAATTATGCAAACTAAACTTTAATTTATCTTAGATTTTTTCAACCTGACTGTACTCAAGCTCAACTGGTGTTGCACGTCCAAAGATAGATACAGAAACTTTAAGTTTCGCTTTTTCTTCGTCAACTTCTTCAACAATTCCGTTAAATGATGCGAACGGACCATCAGTCACTTTGATCTCTTCACCAACATCGTACACAACAGATGGACGTGGACGATCAATACCTTCTTGAACCTGCTTAATAATTCGCTGAGCTTCACGCTCAGTAATTGGCACTGGCTTGTTACCACCCGCACCCAAGAAACCTGATACTTTTGGTGTATCTTTGATCAAGTGCCAAACATTATCATCCATCGTTACCTTCGCAAGCACATAGCCTGGAAAGAATTTACGCTCAGCATTTACGCGCTGCCCACGCTTAACTTCAACAACTTCTTCAGTTGGAACCAAAATCTCTTCTATCTTCTCAGCTAGACCCTGCTTTTCGGCTTTTTCTTGAATTGCTTCCGCAACCTTTGTTTCAAAACCTGAATACACATGAAGTACATACCATTTTGCTGCTGACATATTAAAAACCTTTAACTTTAATTGTGGTAACTACATTCCAAATTCTAAAATCAGACGCACTAAAAAAGAAATGAGCTGATCAGAAAAATATAAAAATACAGAGGCGATAAACACCATAATGAATACTGCAATTGTACTGACAGTTGTTTCATGACGTGATGGCCATGTCACTTTTTTTGCTTCATTACGAACCTGCTTAATAAATTCAATTGGGCTGGCTTTGGCCATGATTCATCCTTCTTTTCTTACTTTTCCGGACATTGCTTGTGTTCGCCGGCGGCGGTATAAAGCACATTTTGTCAGGAGAATATCTGACTTTTATCTTATATTCCCCTGAATGTGAAGCAAAAAATTATGTGTTTTGTAAAGTGTTCAACTGAAGATCTGACATCTGCGCCTTTGCTCTTCTATCCGGCACCTTTAAATCACTGGCATTTCCATTATACTTCATAGAAATTTGTCCAGCTTGTAGAGCAGGCAATGAACGCTTAGATGCATTTTTAGCTTTGGCGTCTACAACATCTCCCAAAACCTGATTGGCCGAGAAAACAGCGCCTAGTTTCTGCGATGGCGTGAAACCATAATCAGTGAATTTTTGATCAATAGACGCCGTGAAGTTTTTAGCCTTTTCACGAGCATCATTCGCCCAGCCTTCGTATAGCTGACGCAGATATTGCTTTGATTCTTCACGCTCAGGCATAGCTAAACCACGGCTTGCACGATCACGAGCATAAACGCTGCCTGCGCCAATTTCCGTTTTATAAAAACCATCAACGCTCTTTTCAATCTCAAGTACATCTTGTGCAAACTCTTCTAACGCTGGCGCACCGCCTAAAGCCATAGCTATGTCGTATTTCTGTAAGGATGAATACGGACTAAAACTATGATCCGGTGTAGGAGGCGTTAGATATTCTGGTAGAGACGGCATGGTTTTTGGGTCACGCTTAAGCTCAGCGCTGTTTAATGCATCCAGATGCTTAGCCCCCCGCATCATTATATCGCCTGATTTCGTCATAGATAGGACAATCGCTTCACGTGTGGTTACATGAAACTTTTGCCTGATTTCATCTAGTGAATGTCCTAATTGATCGGCTGAAAGCAAGTCATTTGAGTAACCCGCGCCGCCGGCCGCTTTGTCTTCGCCATCAAATTGTCTAATCATCGCCTTTGATGCAGAGGCGGGCACAGCGCCCCAAGCGCCTAGCATATAAGCTTTAGCCGGGTTTTGCGGGTAAGCTGTAATACCTTTCGCTTCTAACAAATCAAAAACAGCAGTTTCCGTCATCATTTTTTGATAGGGCGTAACCTTAGTTGGATCACCAAGTTTTTGTGAAGCCTCTTCCTCTGCGCGGCAAACAGCAATCAGCGCCTCTTCTTCATCTCGAGTTCCGACAGCCGTCATAACATTTTCCAGCATGCCCGGAATACCTTTGACGGTTGAGGTTGCGCCGCCCGCCATGCCCGTATCATAAAGTGCATCCCATAGCTTTTTGGAATAACGCGTTTCTTTATCTCTAAACGCTAAACGTGTTTCATACATTTTTTCATAGTCTGGGCGCATAGCCTCGGGGTCCGCTTCAGGTGAACGGGCCTGCACTCTCTCATCGTAATGATTATCAATGAGCTGCTTTGTTCTAACATCTGATTGCTGACCTGTACCTTCCGCTAAAGGATGCGGTACAACATCAAGCGCTAGGTCAATATTATGATCCGTAGAGGCCACGATGGCCGCTTCACTTGTTGCATAGGCTAGACCTTGGTTATTATGCGTATGGAATGTTACGCGCTCACCCGAAAATTCATCCGCGATGCGTTCAAATAACTCTCTTATAAATTCAGGCTCAACCTTACCATTAGCATTTTTAAGGTAAATCCCTCTATCCTTTAGACCAATTTCATCAAATAGAGATTGCTGCTGACGTAGAGAAGCCATACAGCTTTCAACACTTAAATTCGGATTATCTTCGATACAGATTGTTTTCACGGCGTGAATGTCATGACCGTTTTCTTGCGCTTTTTTAACGGCTTTGAACGTACCTTCTTGCATACGCACATCATTGAGGCCATGGAAATTAATCACATCCTTTAGACCCAATTCTGCAAATTCCTCAATGAACGCATCAATAACTGTCTGGTGATTACGATCATATCCAACCAAGAAGTCGTCGCGAACCAGAATATTAGAGGCTAGCTTTTCAAAGCGTTTAAATGTTTGATCATTTTCACCCCAAGCGTCACGCCCTTTATCCATAATCAAGTTAAAGAATGTACCGCCGCCAATCTGATTTGAATTATAGGCTGCATCTTCTATACATGTCAGCATTTCAAGCATTTCATCAGATGTTGGATTTGTGCCCATATTCGATTGAAGCGCATCACGCACTGTATTATTTAGCTTGATTGGACCCGCATATTGTTCATCTTGATGTGATAGCATTTATACCCCTTACGACGTCAACTTATGAAAAACTCGCATTGTTTTACAAAAAAATAAACGATTACGTCAATTCATTTATTTAGGAATAATAACCCAGTTCAGGCATAGTTGTGCTCTTTTACTATATTAAACTAATATAATAACTATATCGTTAATAACTAGGGGGGGGGGGGTAATACCTATTTCCAGCGTAGGACAGGATTACGTGCTGCTTTCACTTCATCCAGCCTACGGCGCGGTGTATTTTGGGGCATAGAATGGAAATGCTCTTGAGCACCCTCAGCCTTCACATCCTGCGCAACATCTTTCATTACGGTTATAAAGCGGTCGATACTGTCTTTACTTTCTGTTTCGGTTGGCTCAATTAGCATAGTACCGGGCAAAACAAGCGGGAAATAGACAGTCATAGGGTGAAAGCCTCGCTCAACCAGCATTTTGGCTATATCGAGGGTTTGAACGCCTTTTTCCTTTTGCCATTTATCGGTTATCAAAGCTTCATGCATACACGGGCCGCCATCAGCATATGGCGCAAAATAATCACCCTCAAGCTCGCGCAGAATATAGTTAGCGTTCAAAACAGCATCTTCCGATACTTGCAGCAATCCATCCGCGCCATGTGAGAGCATATAGCTAAGCGCTCTAACAAACATTCCAAACTGACCGTGATAACCCTTTAAGCGTCCAAGGGTTGTTTCGCGGTCTTCTTCCGTTTCAAGTTTATAGCTATCACCCTCTTTCACCACAATCGGCACGGGAAGATATGGCGCTAACTCATCTGTACAGCAAATTGGGCCAGAACCTGGACCGCCGCCGCCATGCGGCGTAGAGAATGTTTTATGCAGATTAATATGCATCACATCTACGCCAAAATCGGCAGGACGGATCTTACCCACCAGCGCATTAAAATTCGCACCATCCATGTAGAAATATCCGCCAGCCATATGCAGTAAATCGGCGAGTTCTCTGATGTCTTTTTCAAACAGACCACACGTATTTGGATTGGTCACCATCATACCGGCTATATCCGCGCCATTTGGATCGGTTTTATAAAGCGCTTCTTTGAACGCTTCGATACCGAGCATTCCCGTTTCTTTGGTGGAGATATTGCGCACTTGATAGCCACATGTTGCCGCTGTCGCGGGATTAGTGCCATGAGCACTATCAGGTGTTAGAATGATTTTTCGCTGTGATTGGCCTTTTAACTCATGCGCGCGTTTGATCGTCATAATCCCTGCAAGCTCACCATGCGCGCCTGCGGCGGGGCTCATACACACACCAGGCAGTCCCGTTAGCTCACCAAGCCAATTTTGTAGCTCATGCATTAATCCGAGCGCCCCTTGGACTGTGCCTTCAGGCTGCATAGGGTGAATAGCGGCGAAGCCTTTAACACGCGCCATTTTTTCATTCAGACGTGGATTATGCTTCATGGTGCAGCTCCCCAGTGGAAAGAAGCCATGATCAATTGAATAGTTCCATGTACTCATGCGTACAAAGTGCCTGAGGGCCTGCGGCTCTGATACTTGTGGCAGGCCAATATCACCGCGTGCGGGCGATCCCGTTCTGAGCTTCGTGCCTGCAGGCGCGGGCATATCTACACCGCTATGATCTGAACGTTCCTTTTCCCATAGAAGATTTTCTTCATAATGAAGACCACGATTTTCATTTAGGCTTTCCATTATATTCTTCCTTTCATTATCTCTTCCAGAGCCTTGGCATGCACTGCATGTAATTTTAACTCAGGCAATTCTTTAAGCGGCACCCACGCTGCTTTTAATGCATCGGCAGGATTCGTTTCATTTTCGAATAAAATTTGTTGTGCATCGCGCTCATCAAGATGAAAATAGGTTTGCGTATAATCCCAAAACTCTTTTTCATACTCAGCATAAAAACCAACTAATTGCGTTTTCGATGGCGCACGATGCTGCATATCCAGATCGACATCAGCCTCTTCTTTCACTTCACGGACAAGCGCGTCTATCATTTCTTCGCCTTGCTCAATACCACCGCCCGGCAGCTCTGGAATATCTGGTGCGCATGCTGGCCATGACAATAGGATCTTGTCGTCCGCTATACAGACGGCAAAAACACCCGACCGATCTCGGCGTTTTGAATTTTCTTCTAATTGATGGCGCTTTCCCCAGCGATCCATATATTCAAGCACTAAAAACCTCTTTTCTATTCTTATAAAATTTCTTTGAGTGCATCAGTTAAAGCTTTGATATCAGCGTTCGTGGTCATTTCTGTAGCGGCGATGAGTAATTTTTTCTCGTCGACCGCTAATCCGGCCATAATGCCCTTTGCGGCCAAAGCCTCAACAACCTGTTCGGCGGACTTCGATAGCTCAACGGTAAACTCATTGAAAAATGTTTCGTTTAGAAGCTTAACGCCCTCTAGAGCGGACACGGCATCAGCCGTTTTACAGGCCGCTTCATGGTTAAGACGGGCCAGATCCTTAAACCCATTTTCGCCGAGCAAGCTCATATGCACTGTAAACGCTAAGGCGCATAGCCCCTGGTTCGTACAAATATTGCTGGTCGCTTTATCACGTCTGATATGCTGCTCACGCGTGGACAGTGTCAGCACAAAGCCGCGCTTACCGTCTGCATCTTCCGTCATACCACATAAGCGCCCTGGTATTTGCCGCAAATATTTTTCCTTACAAGCAAAAAACCCTAAATGCGGGCCGCCAAAACTCATCGGCAGGCCAATGCTTTGCCCTTCGCCGCATACAATGTCCGCTTCTATTGGTGCTGACAGCAGGCCTAGCGAAACTATTTCCGTCACAACAACGATCAAAAGCGCCCCTGTTTCATCGCAGGCTTTTCTAGCCTGTTCGTATTTATATGGGTTACCAAAGAAATCGGGTGATTGAATAATTAAACACGCCGTTTGGTCGCAGGGCTGAGAATCTTGAGTAATTTCCACATCATCAAAATTCCCCATATAGCTCTTTAGTACTTCCTCATAATGAGGGTGGAGTGCATTACCGATCGCGACCTTTCTGCGCTTTGTAATTCGCTGTGCCATGAGAGCTGCTTCGGTTACTGCTGTAGCTCCATCATAAAGAGAGGCATTTGCGATATCTTGTCCTGTGAGCTGTGCAATAAAGGTTTGAAACTCAAAGAGTGCCTGCAACGTCCCTTGTGCAATCTCTGGCTGATAAGGGGTATAGGCCGTTAAAAATTCCGAACGCTGAATAATATAATCTACACTTGAGGGTATATGATGAAGATATGTACCAGCGCCTAAAAAGAACGGGCCATCAACCGCCGTGTGGTTTTGATTGGCGTAACTATTCAGGTGGCGTTCCACTTCAAGCTCACCTTTATGATCCGGCAGATCAAAGGGTTTGATCTGTTCAATTCCTGGCACATGCGCGTAGAGATCGTCTATTGTTTTTACGCCTATGGCGCTTAACATTTTATCGCGAGCATCTTTTGTTTGGGGTAAATAGCGCATTCATACTCTCCCTTAGTTTTATGAAAGTTCTTCATCCTTCCAGACGATGTATTTTAGTATTAGAACCAAGCTCACCATCGTAATCGCAACCACATTTGACGCGATAATAGAAATAGCCATTTGGAAAATTCCATAGCTTAGCCAAAGCAAATGCGAGATAAACATCATAGAGAATGTCACTCCAGATACATCACGTGTATGCTTAGTTCTGATCATTTTAATCGATTGCGGCAATGAGCTAAAGGCTGTGAAAAACGCAGCGCATAAACCGAGAATTTCAATAGGCGGTATCATGTCTGCGCCTAGTCTACTGTTTTCAAGTACTCATCATATGCTGCGCGGTCCATCAGCTCCTCAAGCTGCGCAGCATTACTTATCTTTAGTTTTGCAATCCAACCACCCTGTTCAAGTGGTGTTGAGAGAAGATCAAAATCACTTTCAAGAGCTTCATTAACTTCGACGACTTCACCATCAATCGGCGCATAGACTTCCGCGGCTGTTTTTACCGATTCAACGACAGCAACATCGCTGCCTTTTTCAACCTGTTTTCCGACCTCGGGAAGCTCAACAAATACAAGATCACCTAACGCTTCACGAGCATATTCAGTAATGCCAACCCAGGCCAAGTCCCCTTCTATGTAGACAACCTCGTGATCAGTCGTGAATTTTAGATCAGCCATTTTTCTGAACTCCCCTTATATTTTTTTATGATTCAGATATAAATTGGTGCAGTTTTTCACTTCGAGAGTCAATGTAGTACGCTAAGTTATCCATATTCGAAAAGAAAATAACGCTGTAAATAACTACAAAAACACCCGCATAAAAATTTGCTTTTTGTTTAAGAGTCAGAGGAGAACCTTTAAGCTTTTCAAGGGTTTGAATAAATATATAATCTCCATCCAATCTAGGAAATGGAAGTAAGTTTATAAGCCCAAGGAAAATAGAAATGAAGCATGCACCATGCACTATTTGTACAATTCTGGCATGCATGGCGTATTCTTCTCCACCAACAGGATGTGGCTCTTTTATAATTTGCGGATCAACCGGCAAAAGCTGAATAGGGATAGTCGCAATACCGCTAATTAATTCTAATGCGCGTTTTGTACCAGCCTCAAAGGCCTCAAGTGGCGTTTCCTTTAAGAAAAAATTCCCTTTATGCTCTGATAAAAAGACAGAATTATAAAACATATCTTTAGGGTCGAAGAGATGCTGATTATTCTTAGCGGACAGGAAATAATGGATATTTTGCACATCACGCCCGTCAACACCTTTTAGCCCTACAACAATTTCTTGACCCAGCAGGCTTTTTAAAAGCTCACGGCCTTTATCCGTGTCCCTTTCAAGCTCTACACCATTGATACTAATAATATGCTTTATAGTCATTGGACGGTGTTCCCAGACAATACCAAATCGTGCATTTTTCCGGTCTATACCGTCCGTTTTATATTCAAGCCAGCCAGGCTTAATCCTTTTTTCAAAGATCTTGTCGCCGCGTTTAATTGTATAGAGCGATTCAACAGGCCCCTTTGCATAGGCAATATCCCAAATATCTTTATAGTTTTTAAGAGGCTGCCCATCTACGGCTAAGAACTGATCACCGGGCTTTAGCCCATGCAAATCAGCAGCTAAGCCCTTTTCAATGCCAGCAATAAAAGGAGGGCCAGAGGGCTGACCGATTGTCATGTAAAGTAATGGAAAGGCTATAAATGGTAATATCAAATTGGCTAATGGCCCTGCTAAAATTACGCATATGCGTTGCCAATACGGTTTTAGCTCAAACGAATCCTTATGCTCGTCACCACCAACAGGGGCATGGAAATCTACAAAAGCACCAAAAGGAATAAGGCGAAGCTCCCAGCCCGCACCAATTTTATCCTTCCATTTTATTAGCGACATGCCGCGCCCGATCACAACCGACTTTATAGGAAAGCGCAATAATCGACCCACCCAATAATGGCCCATTTCGTGAATTAAAATGACAAAGAATAGAATTAAAAAAATGAGCGCAATAGAAAGCGGGATCATCAAAAAGGTTAGAATACTCATGATGCGCTTTTATTCCTCACTTATTATTTAGTTAACTGACCGTATATTATATGCCAAGTTACTCGGCCTGCAAAATCCTGATCAAATTTATCGCATGCTTTTTTGATTGTATAGCCTAATGGCTGGTATCCGCTTCGCGGTTTATGCGCGCCAATTTTTTTCATCGATTTTAGAAAGGTCAGAGCATCATAGTAAAAAACCTCAATACTTTGCTCTTCTAAAATATTCTCCGTTGAAGGCTGCGGAAACTCTAAAAGTCCTGATGGCAGATTTAAGCTCCGTAAAGTCTTTTGCCATTCACTAAAACTACGCTCACCCGGAATAGCGTATAAAATTTGCCCGCCTGGTTTTAAGTATTTTTTCATCCCATTTAGCGCGGTCTCAAAATCCGCGAACCATTGAAACGCCATATTTGAGATAATCAAATCATAAGCACCCTCAATTATATCCGATTCATCCGGGCTTTCTCCGTCCAAAATTGTCCAGTTTATATTTTCCGCGTTCAGCTTTTCTTTTGCAAGATTCAGCATGCTGGGTGCGATATCACTCGCAGTGATTTGTGCTTCAGGAAAGTAAATAGAAAGCTGTTGCGTCAAGGCACCACTCCCACAGCCTATCTCAAGGATAGATTGAGGATTACTGGAGATTAGCTGCGCTAGCCTTCGCGCGGATTCCCTTTGCACTTCCGCATAGGTATCATAATCAGGCGCTGCCCTATCAAAACGCTCACCTACCTGTTGTTGCCAATTTCCAGCCATTCAGCTCTTCCTTCACAAAGCGCTTAATCTGTTCCGCGCACCACTGCGGATATTGCTGCGCTATATTATGACCTGCTTGTTCATGTGCGGTTACATTGCCAAGTTGCTCTTTCACAGCTTTTATAGGCACTATTTTGTCCTGCTCACCTACTATAGCCAAAATCGGAACAGCGTGGTCCTGCAAAGTTTCAAAAGCCGCGCTTTGATCCCAATTCTTGAGCCACTCCAGCCCTTCTTCTAAACGTTCAGCATCCAGATCTTTAGATGGCTTCATATCGGCGCTCAGATAAAAACGCTGCATTTGTTTTAATGGATCCTTTTTTAAACCCAGCTGCATTGCTTTTAAAACGCGTTCATCTGTGAAGTCCTTAAAAGCCGTAAAACCATTTATAGAGATCAACCCAGCTATGTTCTTCTGATAATTTTTCAGCGCAAAAAGTGTTCCTAGAGAATGCGTTACAAACACAGCCTTTTCATCACCGATAGACGGCATGCTAGGGGCAAGCCCTGTGAAGCCAAGCTCGACAAATTCAGGCTCTTCGAAAGACAGCAACGGCACCAAGTCCTGCCAATAGTGGGCATCCCCACCCCATCCATGTACAAATACAGTTTTCATTTGCCACCGCATATAACATTTATGCAAGATGTTTGCATGAAAATTTTGTGTGACATTGGTGGAACTTACGCGCGCCTTGCGCATTGCGGCCCAAACGATCAAGGGGCGGCACAAAATATTATTCGCTATAAGCGCAGTGATTTTGAAAATTTCATGGCTGCACTGAATACATATTGCAAGGACATAGGACATGAGGCTGGCGGCATTCTTATTGCTGGCGTTGCAGGATATCATGGCGGTGATCCCTTAGAAATTTTCACTTCTCAAGATTGGTTTAACCCCACCTCGCTTACAAATAATGGTTGGGACTTAAACGCTCTTTATAACGATTTCGAGGCTGGCGCACTGGCCCTGCCTCACTTCAACGAAGATGAACGTAGCCTCATTAAGTCCGGCAACGGACCGACACTATCGGAAAGCCTTTGCCTTATAGGCCCCGGCACCGGGCTTGGCCTTGCGTACCTTAGAGATCAAAAACCACAAATGAGCGTTGGCGGGCATTTTCCGGCCAGCGCCACAAATATAGAGCAAAGGCACGTTATCGAACGACTGCAAAACACAGGCATAGCAAACGTTTCCTATGAAGATCTTGTAAGCGGGCGCGGGCTCATGAACATCTATGAGGCCTTGGGCGGCCATGGCCTTAAGCTCGAAGAATTTCTAGATCATGCAGGTGATACTTTTGTTAAGCAAGCCCTACACCTCTTTCATGAATTTTTTGGCCAATTCGCGGCAACCTGCGTTATCGCAGGTCACAGCTATGGCGGTCTATATCTTACTGGCGGCGTGCTTGAGCGTTTGATCGAGGCCAAACTTTTTGATAAGAAGCTTTTTCTTCACGCCTATGAAAATGCTTCCGCACTACCCGCAGTAAAAGATGCGCTCAACGGTGTAAGCATTTATCATGTGCGCTATTCTTATCCTGCAATTAAGGGACTTACCTATGCCAAGTAACGTTACCGCCTTTCCCGCACCGAAACGCTGCGCCTATCTCACCATTGATGATAGCCCATCAAAGCACACAGAAAAACTCGTCGACTTTTTAAACGAATATAAAGTGCCTGCTCTGCTCTTTGTCAGAGGCGCACTCTTGGAACGAAACCCGCGCGCGATCGAATATGCCATTCAAAAAGGGATGGTGATTGGTAATCATTCCTACGCCCATAATAGCGCCGGTGAAATGGAGCCACAAGAGTGGGCAGATGATCTTGAGCTATGCGAGCATTTGATTGAGGCGGCTTACAGGCGCTGCGACGTCGAGCGCGAAGCGAAGTATTATCGCTTCCCTTATATTGACCGCGGGGACGGGGTTAAGCTTGAGCAAATTGATAAATCAAGCGCGGCTGAGAATAATAAAACACAAATGCTACAAGACTACTTGCATGAGCAACATTTTTATCAGCCCTTTAAACGCTTACCACCCGGCTATCCTAAACGTGCGCATGATTGCCTTTACACGTACACCGCGCGTGATTGGATGCTAAATGATAAACATCGCGGCCAGCATGAAATAAAAACACGCGATGATCTAATTGCACGTGCTGAAGAGGATATGCAGAACTGGCCAGTGAACTATAATCAGGTGATTTTACTCCATGATCAGGACGGCATGGTTGATGATGCAATCGCCTTAGTGCGATGGTACCTAGATGCAGGCGTTGAGTTTTTGGACTTTTAAATACCAATACCTTTAATCTATTTCTTTTTATATGTTGTATAATAATAGTGCTGAACGACAGGCGCAGGCGCCGGCCTTGTACGAAACACTTTTTCTGCCTTAGGCGCTTGATTGGATATTTTATAGCTCTTGAGCTCAGGATATGCTTTTAAAATATCACCTATAACATCAGGGCCACCTTCACTGATATGCAGCGTTGTTTTTTTGAGCTTAGAGCCAATGTAACTCTCTCTATAGATAGTTCCAATATCGAATTGACCAATATATGTGATCTGGCCTGGCTTTACCGTAAACTCAAGTGGTTCAGGCTTTACTGGGAGGCGTCCAGCCACAACGGGAGGAGCCGCTTTATATTTTCCGGCCTTTTCTTCTATTAAGAAGTCTTTCTTTTGATAGTTGCCTGTCGGTGACTCTACAAAATCCCATGAACGTACATAGACTTTTGATATTTCATATGTCTCAGGATTATGCTCACCCTGCATTTCACCTTCTTTCAGCTTTCTGCCATAGCCAACTAAAGTAACCTTATTCGATAATACACCACTTTTTTCGATTGCCCGCTGCCCAACACGAAACGCTATCAAACCTTTATCCGCTGGAATCTGGGTATAAGAAACATCGATACTTTCTCTGTTACTCATACCGCCACACGCAGTTAACGTCATAACAGCCGCTACTATAAATAAATTTTTCATATAAAACGCTTTCTAGCTTTCCTCTCGATCTGCTTCTTTCTCTTCTTCAACCGGCATGTATGGATCTTCTAGAAATTCTTTTAGTTGCTGATTGATATTTTGCGTAGTTTCTTTGATCGCTCTTTTGATATGCGCATTATTGTTTTCAATCCATAAAGTATGGTTTTCAAAACCTTCATCCATAGATTCTTCTGGATAATACACATCGCTTAACGAGGCACTGTAAACTTCTTTATCAATCCGGTTATCCTTAACCGTATAAACTTTCATATTGAAATACTGTGTCAAATTTTCAAATTCTTCACCAATTTGATAAACAGAGCCAAATTCTACATAGGCCTTGTTGTTCATTTCCGCAATCAATACAGCACGCACTTCTTTACGATTGTCAGAAAAAGCAAGTACTTCATGGCCTTTTACATCCAGCCATTCTGCACCTGAAATTGTCTTTTTGTATTCCTTTGCAGGGTCGTTATACATCGACACATTTTTTATACTGCCTAAAATCGCGTCTTTCTCATCCGCACGCTTCGCGTAACTTACGCCCGTACTTGCTAAATTAACCGCTGTCACAGCCAAAAGACCAATAAGACTTCCGCCACCAGCGTGAAGATTAGTTACAGGAATTTTTACCGATAAAGGCTTTTCAAATCTATTTTCAGTAACCTTCACTTCCATCGGAAGCTTGGTATATTCAGTATATTTAGGATGTAATTTACCATTTTGCGGCTGCACGCCTGCGCAAGCAGATATTGATAAAGCACATATGGCTAAAATTGATTGAGTTAAAATACGCATTGGCTCCCCCCTAAACTCAGTAATACAACTAAGGGTAACACTATTTCTTTACAGACAGGAATTCAATAAAAAATACTAATGTTTGGGAGGCTTTGGAGCGGGTGATGGGAATCGAACCCACGTATGCAGCTTGGAAGGCTGCCGTTCTACCATTGAACTACACCCGCTTGAGGCTATGTGAGAGAAAGATTTAACGCCCTTTAAAAAAGATTGCAAGTCTAAATCTTTTACTGCGGCTTAACCAAGCCCGATTTCTTTTAAACCATAACCAATAGCAAAAGCCATACCGGCTGCGAACATGCCTATTAAAAATGTTTCAGCGCCCTCTTTCCACCACGGCTTTATTGACCACAAGCTTTTCAAAGATCCTATAATGATGAATGTGATGCCCGATAAGATAAGCGCAAGTTCAATTGCATGCGGCGCATTTAACAGAAAAGGCAAAACAGGCGCACTACCGCAAACTATAAAAGCTATAAATGTATGAAGCCCAGATTGAAATGGACTATGTGATGGTTTAGCAAGACCATATTCCTCGCCCATCATCCACTCAATCCAGTTTTCTTTATTTTTTGAAATGGCCTGCGTGACCTTTTCTACATCCTCTGGTTCAATGCCCTTCATTGTTAATATTTGACGCGTTTCCTCTAGCTCACCTTCAGGATATCGCTCGATATGAGCTTCTTCACGTTTGCGCAAACGCGTGTAGTTATCATGGTCCGCTTTAGTTGCGCTATATGCGCCCGCTGCCATGGAAAATCCATCCGCAATCAAATTGGCCAGCCCAAGAATTACAACAATGACAGGAGACAGATTTGCGCCAAAAACACCCGCAACAATAGCAAATGTTGTCACAACCCCGTCAATTCCGCCATAGACCCATTCTTTGAGGTAAAAAGATTGTGGTCCTTCATTGAGCCGTTGCGCTATTGCTTCTGTTGTGTGATCGTGATCTTTTATCATATGGTAAGATCATAGCCGAATAAAATGAGTAATTCAGTACGAATTTGAACATATTAATTAAAAAATCCGTTGACTTTAAGCCCCAGCGATTCTAAATCAAACTGACATTTAGCTATCTGCCGCACGCGGCGAGGATTTAGCTATGTAACTTTAAATCTACAGACTAAAAGGATGACACATGTCTAAGGAAAAATTTGAAAGAAATAAGCCGCATGCAAATATCGGCACAATTGGTCACGTTGACCATGGTAAGACGACATTGACAGCGGCGATTGCGATGAAGTACGGCGCGGG
>Ga0208837_1000038_pt1 | contig 23329 bp, 29 predicted proteins | sample DeeseametaMP0327_FD_184214 | JGI IMG/M metagenome (GOLD analysis project Ga0208837, IMG submission 184214) | Marine microbial communities from the Deep Atlantic Ocean - MP0327 (SPAdes) | ecosystem: Environmental > Aquatic > Marine > Oceanic | place: East of Recife, Brazil, South Atlantic Ocean...
CGATTTCTTGCGTAAGCACTACAATAAAAAAGATCATGAAAAAACTACTCTTGATAACCCAGATTTTCTAAAAAACTATGTAACGAATCCTGGGGCGTCTGGCGAATATAAGGATATAGAGAAAGCATTAGCGTCTGTTACGCCGGAACAGAGTGAAATCTTTAAAAAGTTGAAAGTTGAAGGCTACACCGCTAAAGAAGTCGCAAAAGCTATGAATATGAGTGAAAGTGCGGTGAAAGTATCAGCGCATAGAACAATGAAGAAACTACAGGACATGCTAACGTGAGTAATAAGAGCATAGATGCATTAATTGATGATCTGACAGATGAGCTAGAGCCGCGCAAGCCTCTGCCACATCCAGTAGTACGCACATTTCCATGGGCCGTAATTTCTTTCACATACCTTGCTGTCATTATACAAGTCTCTGGCTTACGCCCTGATCTCGTGCATGAATTTCATGACGTGAATTTTATTTTTGAGTTGGGGCTATCAATTTTTATAGCTGTGAGTGCATTTTTAGCTTCTGCTTATTGGTGCGTTCCAGATGCCAGAGGAAAGAAGTGGCTTGTTAGCCTTCCTCTAATGGGCTCTGCTATCTTTATTTTTTGGAACGCCATTCGCTTTATCATAGAAGAAAACGCCCGTATGCCAGACCTACATTGGAATCATTGTTATAAGGATGGGCTGGCTATGGCCATCCTTCCCATCGCTTCTATTGTCATCATGTGCCGTCAGGGGAAGACAACTTGCTCGGCCACTATGATGAGCATGAATATAATTGCAATCACGAGCGTTGCTTACATTGGCCTACGCTTTACTTGTATGCTTGATACTGTTGGACATAGCGGTATCGCACACATTCTGCCATTTAGTATTGTTGCGACCATTATGGGCTTTGCTACACACCGTCTTTATAAATGGTAATTTTCGTTTGATCCGCTGGTTTTTTTGGCTATGATTAGGCCAGTTATTCAAAGGGATATCTTCAATGATCAAAGCTAAAATTTATAAGCCAGCAAAAAACACCATGCAATCAGGTCGTGGTAAAACACAGAAATGGCTTCTTGAATATAACACTCCCATTTCGCGCAGCCCTGAATCATTAATGGGGTGGACTAGTGCAGATAGCACTATGGGACAAGTTCGTCTTCGCTTTGATAGCCTTGACGACGCCAAAGCCTATGCGGACAAAGAAGGATTGGCCTATATCATAAGCCCCGATCAAGACCGTAAGATCAAGCCACGTAATTACGTTGACAATTTTAAATATGAGCCGCCAGCTGGCGAAAAAAAAGAAGAGCCAAAAGAAGAAAAAACCAAGAAAGCTCCAGCAAAGAAAAAACCATCTGCAAAAGATAAAGACGCAGATAAGCCTGCCCCTAAAAAAGCAGCAACAAAAAAGAGTCCTGCTAAAAAAACTGCTGCGAAGAAAACACCAGCAAAAAAAGCGACAAAAGATAAAGAATAATCCTTTTAAAGTCTTATTTTTAGCGTGACGGCGTCTTGATATTCTGTTACGACATGCCGTATTATTTTTTTAGATGTGGTCCCTTAGCTCAACCGGATAGAGCAACTGCCTTCTAAGCAGTAGGTTGTAGGTTCGAGTCCTACAGGGATCGCCACTTATTCCTACTCATCCATTTCAATGACTAAGCCATCATATGCTGGCGCATAGCCAGGAGGCAGCTCTGAGAGAAGTGTCTGATAATCCATGGCCAGCGACATGCTGGTCAAATAGACCTGTTTTGCACCAATCTCTTTATTAAGCTCATAAATCGTACGTAGATTTGCATGGACGGGATTGCTCTCTTGATTATATGCAGCAGCATCCACCACCCAAGTCTTAACACCTTTTAAAGCAGAAACAGCGCGCTGATCTAGCCTATACATATCGACGCTATAAGCAAAATCATCAATCCGATATCCTAACGAAGTGCATGTGCCGTGATCTTGTTCAAAAGGTATAATTTCAAGTCCTGCAATATCTTGCGCTTTACCAAAATGCGCCTCACCCAAGATATTAAAATCAATAATAGGCGGATATAATGCGTGATTTCCACCATCGAAGAGATAATGAAAACGCGTACTCAAATCCCCAAAAGTGGCGGCGTTGCCATAGCACGGAATATAATTTCTTTTCGACCTGAACCTCACGACACGAAGCTCATCAATACCATTTACATGATCGCTATGCTGATGCGTGTATAGCACTGCATCGATATGACCTATATTTTCACGGTTAATTTGCTCACGGAAATCAGGCCCCGTATCGATAACAATCGTCTTGCCACATTTCTCAATCACTATACTTGAACGGCCGCGCCTGTTCTTAGGCTCATTTGGGTCACATGCATCCCATAAGTTTCCAATTGCGGGAACGCCTGTTGAATTGCCGCAGCCTAAAACCGTCACTTTAAGTTTATCTGCCACGTTTATTTCCTCTTATTATTCAGCAGCTTTATCAAATAGCTTGAAAAAATTCTGTGTTGTTTGTGCAGCGAAATCTTGGGGCTCCTCACCTCTTAACTGGGCCACAAATTCGCCTGTGCGCGCCACATATTCAGGACGGTTCATCTTCCCCCTATGCGGTGCTGGCGCTAAAAATGGCGCATCCGTTTCAACCAGAATACGATCTGCAGGCAAACGCTTAGCGAGTTCCTGCAGCTCTATTGATTTTTTAAAAGTCACAATCCCAGATAAAGAGATATAGAAACCCATTTCCATCGCTGCATCCGCCAACCAGTTCTGGGAACTGAAACAATGCATCACACCTCTTAAGCCCTTACCTTCACCTTCTTCGCGCATAATCTGAATTGTGTCTTCCTCTGCATCTCTTGTATGCACAATGAGCGGAAGCCCCGTTTTTATACAGGCGCGGATATGCTTACGGAAGCTCTCCTGCTGCTGATCTCTGGGAGCATAATCGTAGAAATAATCTAATCCACTTTCTCCAATTCCCACAATTTTTTCATCAGATGTTGCTAGACGCACCAGCTCCTCTTCAGAGATTGCACGCTCATTTTCATGACCTGCATCATGTGGATGCGTACCAACGCTACACCAGATTTTATCATGAGCCTTTGCGATATTAAGTAGCTGCGGCAGCTCTTCGGATATGCGACAACATATTGTGACCATACCGTCAACGCCATTTGAAAAAGCTTGCTCAGCTATCTCACTAGGCGGAAGGCCTTCAAAATTAGAATGATTTAAATGACAATGGCTATCAATCCACATCTATGCCCCCTTATAAATAATCAAAGCCGTACCACATAGAATTAGAATACCACCAAGAGCAGTCGTCCAGTCCAAATGAACATTTTTGAAAAAAATGTAAGTAAATAAGATTGTAAAAATAGGGTACGTAATTTCAAGTATGTTTGCATGAGTGGCATCTTTGAGCGAGATGGCCTCAAAAATAAATAAATTGCCTAAAACAAAAATCATACAGGCACCCAAGCAAAGCCAGCCTAGCTTAAAATTATCAGCACTTAATAGCTCTATCGAACGTAAAAACGAGCCATCCAATACCGAAAAAGTGGCATATATCGGCAAAGAAATAATGCATAGAAGCAACAGGAATACAGTAGGAGACATTCCAGTATGCATAATTTTCTCCGAAATAGCATAGCCAGCCCCCCAAAAAATGGCTGTAGAAAGTGCAAGTACAGCCCAAAGCATCTAAGCAACCTCTTCAATATGGATACGTGGGAAGACGCCTTCAGGTTTATCGATACTGGTGCCGTGCTGAAGCTTATGCTCAGCATTCAGCGCAGCAAAATTACGGTAGCTCTCATCCACTTTCAGTTGATCAAGAAGCTTAGCGGCAGCATCAGGTGTGAAGGGCTGCGCGAGTATAGCAAGACAGCGTACCGTTTCAGCCAGCACATAAAGAACCGTTTTCATACGCTCAGGGTCTTCTTTTTTAAGCTTCCATGGTGCCTGTGCATCCACATAAATATCAGCAGCTGATACAACCTTCCAGATTTCCTCAGCAGACCTATGAATTTTAAAAGCGTCAAAATTCTCACGCGCGACTCTGACAACATTATAGACTTGATCTAAGAGTTTATTATCATCAGCGTTTAATTCATTTGGAGCCGGCAAGGCCGCATCACAATTCTTATAAATCATTGATAGAGTTCTTTGCGCCAAGTTTCCTAGACCATTGGCTAGATCAGCGTTAATACGCTGCACGGCATGTTCATGGCTAAAGTTACCATCCTGACCATGCGGGACTTCACGCATCAACAGGTAACGCAGCGCATCTAAACCATATGTTTGCACAAGATCATCAGGGGAGAGCACATTCCCAACAGATTTTGACATCTTTGCACCATTAACATTGATAAAGCCATGCGCAAAAATTGTTTGCGGCAGCTCAATATCAGCAGCCATAAGAAATGCAGGCCAGTAAATTGCGTGAAAACGAGTAATATCCTTTCCTATAACATGGAAATTTGCCGGCCAGTATTTTGTATATTTTTCAGCTTCTAAATCTGGATATCCAAGAGCAGTAATATAGTTTGTAAGCGCATCGAGCCATACATACATCACATGATCCTCATCATCCGGCACAGGTATCCCCCACTCAAGGCGTTTTTTATGACGGGAAATAGAAAGATCCTTCAAACCGCCTTCCTGCGCCACAAAAGCCATAATTTCGTTACGTCTCGTTTCGGGCTGTATAAAGGTTGGATTTGCCTTATAATACTCCAATAGCTTATCCGTGTAGCTCGAAAGCTTAAAGAAGTAGCTCTCCTCTTCTACCCATTCCACTTCCGTTCCAAGAGGTGTATATTTTACTCCGTCGTCTCCCTCGCGTAACTCATCCTCGGTAAAGAAGCACTCCTCACGTACCGAATACCAGCCAGCATATTTATCAAGATATATCTCACCTTTTTCCTTTAGCTTTAACCACAATGCTTGAGCCGCCTTATAATGACGTTCTTGAGTCGTGCGAACAAAATCATCATTTGAGATGCTGAGCGCTTTTGTCATATCCTCGAAACTTTGCGCATTTTTGTCAGCGAAAGCCTGCGGGCTCATGTCATTTTTTTCCGCTGTTTGCGCAACTTTTTCGCCGTGCTCATCTGTACCGGTTAGGAACATCACATCATATCCATCAAGGCGCTTAAAACGGGCCATAACATCGGTTAGGATACTTTCGTAGGCATGTCCTAAATGCGGTACACCGTTTACATATGAAATTGCTGTCGTAATATAAAAAGGCGTTGCTGCCATGTCGACACTCCTACTCTCTCGTATAACTTTTGTCTTCTAAAAACGTTTATGCGCCCAAAATATGAAAGGCGCGCAGAACAGCTTGCTTTTTATCCAAATTGGCAAAATCAAACTGCCTGAAATGCTGGCTCAAGCTATCGCAAATTTCGAGCAATTCTTCAAGAGAAGATTGCTCTATCATCTCTTTGACTGCGCGGACATTCAAAAGCTGTGGTTCTATAGGCCTGGCTCTAGCTTTTGCACGCACTGCTTGCCTCATTATCCAGTTTAAAAGCTCTGTGAAATTCTGATAGCGCTCATCCTTACCACTTTTAGCTAGCTCATCACCTAATTTATGAAGCTCAACCCAATTCCATTTAGGCCTAGTGCTCATAATTTCAAGCAATCTGGGCAAGAGTTCTAGGCCATCTTGTTCAATAAATTCCAGTGCGTTGCCAATTGAGCCACGACTATAGGCGTAGAGCGTATCAAGGTCATTTGACATACCCGAAAGAAGCTCATTAAACAAAGCCTGAGATGGCGCGTTAAAATGTATCGTTTGCGTTCTAGATTTAATAGTAGGAATCAGCGCGCCCAACCTGTGTGAAATGAGTACAAGCAACGTGTTTTCTGGCGGTTCTTCAAGAATTTTCAAAAGTGCGTTTTGTGCAGACCTATTCATCGTATCGGCATCATCAATAATGACAACCCGCCAGCCCCCATCTGAAGCTGTCATACGCAAAAAAGGATTAACCTTTCTGATATCAGCAACGGCAACTCCGGAGGCATATTTGTTTTTCCCCTCATCATATGCACGCTCAACACTCAAAAGGTCTGGATGTGCACCAGATGCGACAAGAGAAAACACACGATCATCTCTTGCGATCGAAAAATTTTGCGGCAATTCTGGAGGGCCACCAAAAAGACTATCCTGATTAGGGTCAAAATCACCGTGTTTGAGTAAGAAACGTGCAAGCGCATACGCAAATGTTGCTTTACCGATCCCCTTAGGCCCAGCAAAGATTAAACCGTGTGGCATACGCCCTTTCTCAAACAGTGAAATCAGATTTTTTTCAATCTCTTCAAATCCTTTAGCGCCATCCATCAAGCGAGGATGCATAAAACGCTCAGCTGGTTCTTCGGGCTCATAAGAACCAAAGCCATCGTCGAGATCTGTTGCTCTTTCTGTTTCAGGGTCACCAAAGAGATTCATTGGATTAAATTTCTCTCTTTCACAGTATCCATAATCTTTTCATGGACATCATCAATATTATTTGACGCATCAATCACCGCGCAACGGTCAGGATCGTTTTTTGCTATACTTAAAAATCCTTGGCGCAATTTCTCATGAAACGCCAACTCCATATTTTCAAAACGATCTTCTTTAGATTCGGCTTCTGAAACTTCATTTTCTAAGCGTCTATTTGAACGAGAAAGACCTTCCTTACAATCAATATCAAGAATAAAAGTCAGATCAGGCTCAACGTCACCTATCGTAATTTTCTTTAACTGTTCAATCTTCTCTAGCGGTAAATCATGGCCATACCCTTGGTATGCGCGCGTTGAGTCTGTAAACCGATCACATATCACGATCTTTCCGTTTTCTAATGCTGGCTTAATAACTTTCTGATAGTGCATCTCGCGCGCAGCAAAGAGAAGCAAAGCCTCAGCTATAGGAGACCAATCACCACCATCCCTTTGTACAAGAAAGTCTCTTATCTTTTCCGCCTCTACCGTACCACCCGGCTCCCGCGTTGTGACAACCTGCTTTCCAAGATGCGTCAGGGTTGAAGCTAACCGATTAATTTGAGTGGTTTTCCCGCTCCCCTCACCGCCTTCAAAGGTAATGAAAAAACCGCTCATCCTACTTCCCCATGATAGAGATACGGAGATTTTCAATCATACGCCAGAAAAACCCTAACTCTTGCACATCATGCCCTGCAACTAGTGGAAACTCTTTCGTATAATATCCCTCAACGCTCACTCTCAATACACCTAAACGCTGTCCTTTTTTAATCGGCGCTTTAGGTGCTATATCCAAAACGGTTTCCTTCTCAACCTTACTATTCCCTAATTTAGGCACCGTAATTACAATATCCTCAGGGCTAACAAGTGAAACGACACGCTCTACGCTCAGAGGAACCTCAACATTTTCGTATGTTTCACCAGCTTTTAAAATGGATTGAGTTTCAAATGATTGCAGCCCCCACTCTAATAGCTTCGCAGATTCTTGAGCACGCTCTTTAGAGCTCTCAAGGCCATTCACAACAATTATTACGCGGCGACCGTCACGCTCACCTGATCCTATAACACCGTAGCCACCAGCCTCGGTATGCCCCGTTTTAATACCGTCCGCACCCATCTTACGATAAAGAAGTGGGTTGCGGTTTCCCTGTTTAATTTTATTGAATGTAAATTCCTTTTCACTGTAGTAGCTGTAATATTCAGGAAATTCAGTGATTAAGTACTGCGCCATTTTAGCAAGATCACGCGCTGTTGAATAATGATTAGGGTCCGGCCAGCCACTTGCATTCATGAAATGTGATCCATTCATTCCGATCTCTGCCGCTTTTTCATTCATAACAGAGGCAAATGCATCCTCAGTACCAGCAAGGCCTTCAGCCAAAACAATTGTCGCATCATTTCCTGATTGAATAATTACACCGCGGATCAGATCCTCAACCTTCACACGTTTATTGACCTCAACAAACATCTTTGAGCCTTGCTTACGCCATGCTTTTTCACTCACAAGCAGAGTATCGTCTAGTTTTATATGCCCTGATTTCAGTGCATCAAAAACGACGACCATCGTCATAACCTTGCTCATTGAAGAAGTTGGCATTTGTTCGTCGGCATTTTTATCCAGTAGAACTGCACCTGTATCATAGTCCAAGACAATCGCCTGTTTAGCAGCTGTTTCAATAGGTGCTGCTTTCGTGTCTTGTACGCCTAAAGTAAGAGAAAAACCAAATATAAATAGAATCAAAAATAAGTATCGCATGGAGCGTATGATGGGATATATCCATGACAAGAGTCAACGGAATAGCCTGTTTAAAATTCAGGTTACTCAGCTTTTTTATGATTAGATTTTAAATGTTAGTTAATCGCGCACAGCGATGGCATCAATTCGCTTTGCTTGCCCCAGTTTGGACACTAGGTTATTTGCATCCGCCACCTGCATTGGCCCAAAGCGAACGCTATATAGCGATCCCCCATCGCTTAATCGTGGCTTAACATGTGCGTTACCAAAGGCTCTTAGAGCATCCACCATTTTTTGAGCATTATGAGCATCCCTAAACGCACCAGCCTGAACATATACAGAATCAGACGGCGTCGCCGCAGCAGATGCTAAAACTGGCTCAGCCTCAACAGGTTGCACCGCAAGTGGTTTTTTCAGAGTTAAATTTGCAGATCTAGGCTTAATGTAAGAAGGACTAACGCCTTGCTTACTTGCGACAAGGTAATTCGGGTTTCTCGCCATTGCGAGCTCAATTCCGCGTGTGCTAAGCCCTTTTTTAGCCATAGCGGCCACATGTTGACTCTCTTCTTTCAGCACCTCAATACGCACCTTTGTCGTTCCCTGGTTTTGGAATCCCAAAACTTCAGCACCTTTTTTAGAGACATCAAGGACACGATCCTTAGAAAAAGGCCCGCGGTCATTTACACGCATAATTGCACTTCGGCCATTTTCAAGATTTGTCACACGAATAATTGAAGGAAGCTGCAATGTTCTGTGAGCGGCAGTCATGTCATACATGTTAAACGTTTCACCATTTGCAGTCCGCTTTCCATGAAAATTAGGACCATACCATGAGGAAACCCCTGTCTCGACTAAGTCATAGCTTTCAAAAGGCTTGTATTTTCGTCCTTCGATCCTGTAGGCATTACCAACCTTAAAATGACCTTCTGATTTTGTAGCGGGACTATTACTATTGAGAGGTGGAGACGGTAGTGTCTTAACGACATGTGAAGCTAACTCCATCTCAGCACAAGCGCCTAAAAACAACAAGCAAGAAGCAGAAAGCGCTATATTTTTCATGGCCTTAATCATATTTTCAGTAACTCCCGCTTCGTATCGTAATTATTGTTATTGAGCTATTTTATCCGCAAGAATGCCAACGGACGTGGCGAAATATGTCGATCTATTCCACTTCATAATAACATCAAAATTGTCGTAAACCAAGTATGATGGCCCCTCTTTGCCGTCTGGTGTCACGATTCCGCCCTTCATTCCTGGCACAACAGGTATCGGCTGCCCATTAGGCATCGTAACACCCATATCGCGCCACAAGCTTAAAGACTTCTTTTTGTCGCGACCAACAAGATCATGATTAAAGCCCCTAGGCAATTTCACTTCACGCCCCCATCGCTGCTCTTCATTCCAACCACTTGTTCCCAGATAATTTGCAGTTGATGCGAAAACATCAGGTAAGCTTTCCCAAATATCGCGTTTACCATCGCCATTTCCATCTACAGCAAAGCTGTGGAAGCTGGAGGGCATAAATTGATTTTGCCCCATTGCCCCCGCCCATGACCCCTTCATCTTCTTCGCTGAGATATGCCCTTCATCAATAATCTTCAGAGCATTCATTAACTCTGATCTAAAGAAATCAGCGCGGCGCCCTTCATGTGCCAAAGTTGCCAATGCATCAATAACGCTAAAACCACCTGTGTTATTGCCATAACTTGTCTCAATCCCCCAAAGCGCAACAATATATTGCGCAGGCACACCATATTTAACCGCAGCCTTTTCTAGTATTGCTCTATGTTTCTTATAAAGTTTACGTCCCTGATTAATACGGGCATTGGAAATGACACGGTTTTTATATTTTGCGAATGTCATGCCGCCACGCTCAGGCTGTTTACGGTCTAGCTCAATCACACGTTTAATAGGCTGTATATCGGATAGAGCTGCTGTAATCGTATCGTCAGATATCCCCTTTACACGCGCTTCTTTTTTCGCTCCATTTAACCAGCTTTCAAAACTTTCAGCGTTAACAGGTGATGCAGCTATTATTGAAAGAGTTAGTACTGTAACAAGGGTCGTCTTTTTCATAGCTTTTCGTCAGTCCTTTTAATTTGTTCATTTCGATATAATTGTGTCATAAGCTCAAAAATAAAAGCCGTTGACCAGCCAAAGAGTATAAATCCATTTGCGGATTGAAACGAGCTAATCAAACGCCATTTTTCATCTAAAACAACATCACCAAAACCAACAGTAGTATAAGTTGATGTCGAGAAATAGAGCGCATCTTCAAAAATATTTATTTCTGTAAAAAAATAATAGAATACGGCCCATATCCATATCTGAATAATATGTGAGCCAAACACACTGAGTACACCAATTAAGAGCATACTAGCCCGCCACATCTGCCGCGTTCGAATAAAAATATCCGGCCCATGCTTTTTTAAAAACCGTATCGTAAAATCCAAAATTAAAGCATGAATAACAACAGCGATAATGAGAAGAACAGTACTAAGGATAAGCTGTAAAAAGAACATTTTTAATTTTTTTCAAAAAATTCGCAATAAAGGTCTAGACAGAGTACCCCAAAACCCAGTAAAGAATGAAGCCTTAATTGATGCACAACCGACATCAAGCTTGCGGGCAGATGGCAGAGTGGTTGAATGCACCGGTCTTGAAATGCGCTTTTAAGCGTTTTGACTGGTTTTAGAATATCCCTGAATGTAGCAATGCGTAAGGGGAAAAAGGATTTGGGGTTTTATATCATACCTGATAATCCTATTGATACTTGCCTATCCGGTGGTAATTGGGTGGCAAAATATGGTTTTGGAAGCGTGGCAGAGCGGTTGAATGCACTGGTCTTGAAAACCAGCAAGGGTTTATAGCCCTTCCAGGGTTCGAATCCCTGCGCTTCCGCCATCATATTTATATCTTAATAGCCCAGTATGGAGGTTGCGTTGCAACATATTTTGATTTCCAAAGCAACTAAGCGTCCTTACAGAAAGATTCCCGATTTACCAGAAAATTCTAGGTATGACGAAGAAAAAGGTTACTGGATTATAGACGGAAGCCCTCTTGTGCATACAAAACAATTCGCTGACGGTATGGTTAGCAAAAAATGCGACCAAGAGACTGGTGAGGATCAAAAAGGTGAATGAAAACAGAAGTTTTAATACTATCAAGCCTATATGACTTTTCTACAGACTTAGTCTGTCTGCGCCTGCAAGAGGCTTCTATACCCTTTCTTCGTTTGAACAAAGAAAAATTGAAAGAATATAGGATTAGCCTCGATCCATTAAAGCCAGAATTGACCGTAAAAACAGGCAAAAAAACTTATGTGATTGATAATACGCTTAACGCAGTTTGGTTTAGACAACCCGTTTTTTTAAGAAATACGCCCGAAAAAGCACTTTCTCCCGAAGAACAGCTTGAACGTTCACAGTGGACAGCATTTATTCGTAGCCTTAGCCTTTTTAAGGCGGCAAACTGGATGAATTTCCCTCAAAACACGTATCTTGCGGAATCTAAACCTTATCAGCTTGCAATGGCAAAACAATCTGGTTTTCATGTTCCGCAGACGATAGCCACTAATGACGCATATCAAATTAAGCAATTTTTCCCCAATGATGTTGTTTTAAAGTCTCTTGATACTGTTCTTATTCATGAGAACGATAATTGCTTGTTCACATACACGGACATAGGGGAAAGCAATGCTGTCAATGATGATAATGTTTCTGGCACTCCTTTATTGGCGCAAAAAGTATTGTCCAATAAAAAAGATATTCGTATCACCGTTATTGGAAATAAACTATTTGCAGTCGAAATCTTGGCAAATAGCGAGGGCATAGAAGGAGATTGGCGAGTAATTCCTAAAAATGAACTTGATTATATTGATATTGATCTTGACCAAGATACGGCTAAATCTTGTTTTAAACTAACAAAAACCCTCGGTCTTAACTTTGCGGCAATAGATTTGATTGTAAATCCGGATGGGATTTATTTTATAGAAGTGAACCCAACGGGAGAATGGGGCTGGCTTACGACAAAAGATAGAGCAATAGATTATGAAATAGCAAGCTGGCTTTCTTCTTCACGCAAGTTGTCGGCAAGGGAGGCTTCATGACACAACATTGCTGGTTTTCAAGGGTTATCGAAGAAATTTTTCCTATTCCTTATTATTTGGTTAGGAAATGCAGGCTTTATAACAAAGCAAATAGCGAAAACCTTTTTGAAAAACAGGCCAGTTACGCTGAATACTTATCCCTTGAAGATGAGAGCCTAAAAAATAGACTTCAAGAGGAGCGTGAGCGTGCCATTTTTTTAGACGAAAAAACATTTAAAATGACACTTTCGTTATCTGTCGGCTTGACTGTTTTGGGAGCGGTCACAGCCATTCTTATGAAAACACTTCCAGAAAATATGTGGCAACTTGGGCTAATGGTTACTGTTGGGATTGGAATTTTATATATTCTCTCTGCTGGATTGGTGGCAGTTAGTTCTTTAAGAACATACCCCTCTTACGGGTACGGCACACAAATACTATTGATTAGCGATCAAGAAGAACGCAGGAAAACTTTGGCGGTGTCTTTGGCAAGACAAGAAATTATGAACAACATCAGGCACGTACGCAATGAAGCTGTCTATCAAGCCCTGCGTAACGGTCTTTTGCTTATTTCCATCACCTTTATTTTACTGGGCTTTACATTGATCGCAGGTATTATGACCTGATAGGTATCAGAGCAATCGTTGAAACCGTTTGTAAAGAACGTAATGTTAACGGACGCACTCTATTCGATAAAATTGATGGCTTGAGGGATCAGTCTATTGTAACTCCCGAAGGTGCAGAAATCCTCCACAAATTAAGAGTTTTGGGCAATCAAGCCGCACATGAAGTTAAAGCGCATAACTCAAAACAGCTTGGACTCGCCATGAAGATTATTAAGCATATGTTGGAAGGAACATATATTATTCCAGATCAAGTACGCAGTGCGTTTCCAGATTAAGATTGGTATTTAAATCGGATCACTTTAATCAAGAACAAATAAAATCATCAGTTCCGATACGATTACTTCCAAACACAACTCTGTAATCATCATCAAATTCATTTATATACGTTTCGGCTTGCTCTCGAAATGCAAAAATGCCTGCTAAATGCCAAGGGTCATCTCGCAGAACTCCCCATACGCGCAAACACCCATGATTATCAGTATCCAACGTTGGCAAAAAATGTTGCAGGTTTGATAATGGGCGGAACCAAAACGAATAACCTTCACTTAACTCATCGCTATCTGGATCATGTAGGCTAGAACTCACCAAGCCGATAACGTATCCATCTTCATTAAATATAGGGCCACCACTGATACCGCTAGGCCATTTCGATGATACAACGAAAGTAGGCCAAGGCCTGTTTGAGCCTCGCCCCTTTGACAAAACTTCCGTGATTGTTCCGACCGCACCATAAAGACCCTCCGTAAAATTAACCATGTTGCCTTCAGGCACATGCTGAACGCTCATAACTCCAGGATAGCCGACAGCCATAACGCGATCACCAACAACAGGCAGATTGCCTCCGTACACTTGCAGTGGCAGACATTCTCGCTGTGTTTGAACTTTCGGATTTTGAGGATCAAATATCAGCTTCGCACAATCAAAAACATTTACCCGTTCAATGGGCTGATGAAGCAGTGGGCTTTCACGCTCCCCTCTAAAAGTTGCGGCTTCGCGTACAAATACAAAGCAATCTTTCGGTATAGGTGGACGCCCCAAAACCATCCCAGGACTAAAAAACCCAAAAACAGTTCCAAGTTCTGGCTCATTGAAGAAGTCTCTTGTCTCACGGCTTTCGAGCACATGGTAAGCCGTTAAATACGTTCCCCAAGGATCAACTCTGAACGCTGTTCCAATACCGCTTATTTCTTCTGTTTGCCTATCAATAGAAAATAAAGGGATAATGATAGATCGTAAACCAAACGGATCATCTATCCGAAAGAGTGTTTCGTCTTGATCTGGTCTCGGAAAATATGGGAATGGCACGCCCCCCCCTAACCCAACGGTTGCCAGTGGCCATTCAGCCTGACAGCGTAAGTATATTTTGTTGCTTTGTTTCTGCGGCGATCCATTGGCATCTCCATGATCCCATGCTCAAACCCTCCAAATTGCCCCATATTACTAAGGCACAGATGCAGAATTACAGCCTCGATCATATCAACATACTGCTTGCACACCTGATCCATAAAAGAGGTAGCCAGCATTTTAGGCTGGGGAGTTTCAGCATGAACCAATTCAACCGTGGGCGGATCAACCGTATTATCGGGATTTGGATTAAAATCTAGAATTATGAAATTCTGCCCTTCTTTTGGGTGTTCAATTCCATTTCTAACATTTCTTGTAAATAATAAGGTCGGCCTAATGGTTTTAAAAAGCCCCAATAAATCAGAGTCTTCACCATGTTTTTCGGCTATTGCACCTTCAATGTTATCGAGCGTTCTCTTTCCGCCTTTTACGTCGTAAACCAGCTTTAAAAGGCCAATAATGGTGTCACGAACTTGGTCGGCCTTATGAGCATAAGACTTAACTCTGGTGTGCAAGCCTTTGGTGGTAGGAATGTTTTGCGATTTTCCTGTATCTGGCATCAGGCCACGTTCTAAAATCTCACCAATGCCGTGTTCAACCGCATCGGCAAGATCACGCATTTCTGTTAAAAGTTTTGTAGCCTCGAACGCCGCCCCAATCGCCCCTTCACAATCAAAAGGTTTTTGCAGATGTTTTTCATCAAAAAGTTTTAGGGCCAGAAGCAACAAACGCCCGATAATTTCATTGTCGAAGCCATGTTCTAAAATTTTCTGGTGTGTATTGCCCACATCCATATTTGTACGCCCTGGGTCAATATCATCCGCCAAGCGCGTCAAATAAATCCCCTTGTCAGTAATCAAATAAAAGCCATCAGAAACAGAAAACATCTGACGCGCAGGTGTCTTATCATCAGGATCACACAACTCAATAGTGATAGCCTCATCACGTTTTCTGTCTATTACACTTTTACGTTCCATATCAGTCGATCAACCCTTTAAAAAACAAATATAGGATATACAGCAATATCGCGGCTGAAATATATTCGAGCCACCCCGATAATAGTAACGCACCGGAATAAGCGTTCCGGCTCAAGTGAACAAAAGAAAGAACGCCCAAAATTGATACGGCACTGCTTTTACGTCTGTACAAATATATCAAAATACACCTAATAAATTTGGGCAGTTTTGAAAATATCTTCCCCCACCGCGTTATTTCACCGTAACGCACTTCTTTAAGAAGCCTGACGTTTTTGGTGAACTCTGGCTCAATCTCGCTGGAAATTAATTTCATTCGCTCAAGGATATTCATGGCATCGGTCATATTTTTCTTTTGCCAATACCCGGCTTTATTACTCTCGATTTTAGAGTAAGTTTTTGCCAATACTGCCTCTGCATTAAAGTTGCCGTTTTCAGAGAATGCAGAAATACAATTTTCAAAAATCTCGTTTATAAACTTTTCAGCTTCCAGCATCTTAATTTCCGTATTTTTAGAAATGGCTTATTGAGAATACACAATTTATGCGCCAATGACAGCATATCGCATTGAATTATTTGTCGTTATAGCCTACTAATCAAGGTGGTCTGTCCGTTTTGGCAGATTGGGGCTTTTCATCCCCTTACTGGCGGCAAAGACACTGCCGGAAATGTGTCGTCACTCAGCTATGCCTGGGTGGCGATGTCATGTCCAAGGCTTGCGCCCAAAAGCATCGCGCTGTTTCCAGTAAGCAGATGAAAACACCCAGTCACCAGAGAGGACAACTCTGGTGATTTTTTTGCGCGAAAGGATAAGGCGATGAAACACATTTTAACATTATTTGCGGTTCTCTTATTAACCGCCTGCGGCACAACAAATGCGGTAAATCTATCAAAACTGAATGAGCCCATTCCCGCAGAGAAGGCTCGGATTGTAGTTGAACGCAATACCAGCCTTCTTTATTTGGCAGGTGCGGCAGATGTGAGGGCAAACGGCATAAAAATAGCCAGTCTTGGGCGCGGCGGTAGCGTTATTCATGATGTCCAAAAAGGAAAAAACACATTGTCCGTATCAATGCCAACAGCACAGGGGCAATATGTTGTCACCTTCGATGCAAAAGCTGGTGAAACCTATGAATTTGTGGTTTCTCCGCGTGGTAGCAACATCATGGGTGGGTACGGCATGGGTATGTTGGGCGATGCCATCAATGCTAGCGTGTCTGAACAATCGGGATATTTTCAGATCGGATTAAAGGGCGCGGATCAATGATCTGGCCGTTCAAAAGCAAAAACGAAAAAATCTTGAATGAAGTGGTGGCGTTTGAAGGTCGCTTAAATCAAGCCCTCGTGCCTTTGTTGCAAAAGCCTGAAAAACCTGTCGCCGGAAACGGCGCGTTAATGTCTATGGCCGTAAATATGGCTTTACACTTTCTCGCAGTCAGGAATTTAAGGGTTTTTCAAAAAGCGTCTGTTCAGATTATTGCTCATGCGGCATCGACATACGGATCAATGGTTGCAATAGGTAGTGAGGGCAAAATCAGCGTTGAGGATGCTACAAATTCCATTTTACATGAAATGCAAACCACACAATCCGATTATTCTCATGCGCTGGAAAAGTCAGCCTCAAACCCAGAAGGCGCATTGCAGGAATGTTTAGACATATTTTTAGAAAGGTCAGGAGGTTGGATGTTTAAAGGCGAAGTGGAACGGGCGGAGGCTGTTGTTGTGTTAAGCGCGGAATTACAGAATCTAATGGGTAGATTCAAATCCATATTATGACTTCCATTAAACTGCATTATCATAATATTCCCGAAACCATTTTTTGAACTGTTGTGTAACAAAGTCGTCAGGCTCTAAATCCAGTTTTTCTGCAATTACAATGAATTTCAAAGTCATGTAATCCCGCATGTCCTCAAAAGCGGTTTCTGCAACAACTGGCTCAATACCCTCTTCCCACAAAAATTCGTGCCATGCTTTTCTGATGCCCAGTAAATATTCGATATGTTGCGGTAAAAGTTCGATGTTCATCATAAGAGATTTGAAATCTACAATAGCTGGTTTTCTTTCATAAAAAAGTCCATCAAGAAAAAATGCTAAAATACATCCGCGCATATCATGCTCAACCGCCAAAGCCATATCACGCAAGGCTTCAAGTTTTCTGCAATAACGGTGATCCGTCATAGTGTAATGAAACTTGGGGCAGGTTTGCGAAAGCCGTGATCTTTCATTTTCATCCCCTCGCGCAATAGCCTCCATTGATGCAATCACACGCTGTTGGGCTGACATATTTTTGTAAGTTGCTTCTTTGATTGTCCTCATTGTGATTGTCCTTTCATGGCTCTTTCCAGTGATTCTAGCCGGTGTTTTATATTTTCAAATTCTTCGATCCGCGCCACATTTGCCAACGCAGAAATCATTTGTGATGCGGTGTCAGCAGAAATATCGCCATTAGCGGCGGCGGCGATGAAATCTTGTGCTTGCCCAGTCAGGGTATTGGATGAAGAGGAAATTTCCATTTGCGGGGATACAGATTTCAAAGCAGGCACGATGCGCTCAAGACAAAGGCGTAATGCTGTCACATCGCCTCCCAATGCTAACTCAACAGCTTTTCGTGTAATGGCTTCGCTCTCGCCTTCTAAAAGGTTTAAAGCGGCCTGTGTGGCTTTATGCCGTATTCCACGAGGTTTTCCAGCAGGATTGCCCGAAACGCCTTTCTTAAACGTCCCATCCTGCTTTCGCCCTGTATTTTCAGGCTGATTATTTTTTTGTTCTTGGCTCATATTTTCCAATTTTAATTGAAATACCGCCGTCCTGTTATGGGCGGTACGGTATTAGGGGGTACGGGGGAGTGACACCCCCACAACCGTTACGTAGGAATATCAAAGGCTTAAAGGTAACCGTTACATCCGTTACGCATGTGTTACGCACTAATAAAATCAATGGGTTATAGGCAACCGTTACGTTCATGTTTGCGCTCCGATTCTCACAATTTTTTTGCATGGATTACTTGGACGACCATATTGATCTTCTCGAATAATGCTTTGGTCAAAAAGTCTTTCCATTGCCAAGTGTAAATCTTTTTGTTTGAAACCCTTGTCTTTACAATGGGAGTTGTATGACATTTTTTTAGGAGCATAATTTGATGATCGATTGTTAGAAGATAAGTTGCGCCCCTGCTTATCGAAAGCATCCAAAGCCATAAGGAAAGCCTCTTCAACTTGTTTTTCTCGATTCTGTTTTGCAATGGTGTTGATACCATCACTACAGAGAGATTGTGGTTGCAATATCCCATCATGCCAAATCAGAGAAATATCTTCTCCAACACGAGCGTAATTGGCTTTTTTACGAGAAAGTATTCTCATATCGGTATTGTCAAAGCCTTCTCCACGATCTGGACGGGTAAGGTAAAGGCGGCTTCTTACGCTATTACTCCATGCAGTACTTCCTCCGTCTCCTTTTTTGCTTGCCATGCCAGACACGCTTGGGTGAGCGCACAGCAAAACTGCACCATCAATTTCAATCGCAATTCTATTTAGAGCATTTATAAATTGCCGAACTTGTCCTCGACTGTTTTCATTTCCACCAAATGTATCTGCGGCGGTGTCGATAACAATAAGTTTTGCGCCGAATTTTAAGGCTTGCGCTAAAATATAATCGTAAAGCTGAGTAATGGTGGCCTTACCATCAAGGAAATCTATCAAAACATTATCTTTTCCAACGCCACTGATATAACGCAGATTACTCAAGTCAGAAAAATCACACTCACAGTGTTGGTTTATGTCTGCCTGCCGCCTGTGTAATTCATCTTCTGTATCCTCACAAAACAAACCTAAAACTTTAACTTGGGACACAGGAATCCCAAGCCATTGTCCTCCGATGCTTAAAGCTGTCGATAGCATCATTGCCAACAAACTCTTTCCCGTGCCACCATCACCATAAAGTGCGGTAACGTGAGAGTAAGGAATCCATTCATTCACAATCCACCGACGATCTGGAACGGATTTGTCCTGCCAATTTTGAGGGTCAATCAATTCTGCTGGTGTGCGAATACTATCCACACTCTTCACATCGCTGTGAGGTAAGAATTTTTGGGTATCTCCGTGTGAATTTAAAACAGTTTCAGAGGTCATAATAAAACCTCCGACAGCGTTTTATTCCAGTCAGCGCCTCTTTTATTAGGGGTGTAAATTGTTACTTCACGCCCTGCCTGCGACCAGCGACGAGCGCATTTAAGGGCAGAATCCTGTCCGGGTCGAGAGCCATCTTTTTTAGGTGTGTCGTGATCGGCAAATATCGTCAAAGAATCTACGCCTGCAATTACAGGAATTTTTTCAATACCCTTAGAGTTTAAAGCCACCCAAACTGGTGACCAACCAATTCCCAAGATTGATAATCCGTCTTCAATACCTTCGGTTATGCCAAGCCCATTTGTGACATGTTCTTGCGGAGATAAGCGGATAACACCGCCTTTGGAAAACCCCAGCATTTTTTTCTGATCTTTTTTGGGAATGTCGGCTTTTCCACTGCCGTCTGGCCTAATGAAAGTTCGGTGTAGACCAATAACTTCTTGCGTATCAATGTTCGTAATGGGGCAAACCATGGCAGGTAAACGCATCTTTTTATTTGGACAGGCTGGGTGATAAAAAATTGGTGCGTCTGCTGGCAATGCAACACCCCTTGAATGGAGATAGATTTCAACGGGTGATCCTGCGGCAGACTGACATTGAGCATAAATTTTCAACGCATATTCTGATTTCTTTTTATCTTCGGCTTTGGTTCTGTTCCGATCAATAACGTCATGACGATATTTGCAATCTCTGTTTCCATCAATTTTGAAGCCAAGACTGGCAATATAAGCACGACATTGCCGCCAATCATCCCCTGCAAAACTATTCACAATAATTCTACCATTTGCGCCATCAGTAATTTGCAAGGAGCGATCATTTTGAGAATGACCGGGACCGGGAACAAGCCCGTACCGACCGTGCCAGCTTCCTCCAAGGGATTGCGTTATTTTTTTAGCCGTTGTCATTGTCATGGAAACCATCTCCCCATGCGTGTGCGCCAATAGGTATTGGTTTTGCATGAGTCATTTTTCATTCTACCCCTCACCATTGGCTTTTTTGTAAAGTGCCTTGAGGGGTACTCTGATTAGATTTCCAAATTTGATGGATGGAATTTCTCCACGTTTTACTGCTTCGTATGCGGCGTTTCTGCCTATTCCCAGTATCTTTGCGGCTTTCGGCACAGATGTCGTCAGTGCTATATCTTCTTCTTTCATTGTTTCGACTCCTAATTGTTACGATATATGTTGCTTTCTACCTTTATATGTTATAGTTGTTACGCATTAAAGGACTTGCAAACAATTAAACCGTAACATAACCGTAATAATGAAAAATTACTTATTCAAATTTAAATGGCAGGTTCACGTAGATGGCTATCAAGTCAAAAACCTTTCCATTCCATCCGTGCAAATGAAGCATTTCAAGGATGGTGAAATAGTTAGATTTAGAGAGGTTGAAACATGGGAAGAAAAGCCCGTAATCGTCCCAATATCTGATGCTGTTCGAGAATACTATCCATTTGAAGATTATTCTGACCTAGGAAGAAAGTTTGCAAACCTATCCAGCAACAGCGAGAAATCTGCAAAAGAAGAACAAGTCATAGGCTTTGTAAATGAGTATGGAGTATTGGGTGTCGGGCAATTCTATGGTGAGCCAATGGAATCCTTTGAAGATTTGGCGTGTAAATACCAAGAACTATACAGCCTGATTGATACAAATAAAGCTGATGCTATTGCCCTATTTAATCAGGATATTTTTTCTTCGGTAAAATTAACTATTGAAAGAAAAGATGATAGCGCAAAAAAATCTTTCAAATTTGTTCCTGAAAATCTAGCTGGTGTAATTGCAATACAGGCCGCAGAAGAAATCATTGGCGGTCAATCACTTGTTTCTTGTGAAAACCCTCGCTGTAAGAATTGGTTTGTTCGTAGAGCCAATAAGCGCGTTTGCTCCACAAAATGTCGTGTTGCTATCAACCGTTTAAAAAATTAGAGAAAGGATAAAGTTATGAGTGGGCATATTAGAAGAAGAGGTAAAGCCTCATGGGAATTAAAGTACGAATTACCAGCCGATCCAGTAACAGGGAAACGGCGAAGTAAATATGAGTCGTTCAAGGGAACAAAAAAAGAGGCCTCAAAACGCTTAAACCAGCTTTTATATGAACGTGATAACGGAACATATATTGAGCCTAATAAAGTTACGGTTGGAGAATTTTTAAATCAATACTTACTCGATCACGCTCAAAATACAGTTGGCGCGAAAACATTTGAACGATATTCAGAAATCGTTGAGAAGCACCTCTCCCCTGCCCTAGGGACGCTTAAACTTAAACAGTTATCGCCTTTACACATTCAAAACTATATGTCCGAAGCAATGAAGTCTGGCAGGCGCAATGGCAAAGGAGGCTTGTCAGCACAAACCGTCAAGCACCACTATCGCGTTTTACATGCGGCTTTGGAAAAAGCCATTAAATGGCGTTTAATTCCAGTTAATCCAGCAAGAGCAGTGGATGCCCCAAAGCCAGAGCATAAAGAAATGGTAATTTTAACCAAAATGGAACTGGCGACTTTGCTGAAAGCAATACAATCATCAAAATATCATATGTTGATATTCCTTACAGCCTATACTGGACTTAGACGGGGTGAGGTTTGCGCTCTACGTTGGAGTGATATAAATCTTGAAAATTGTGTTCTTACGGTAAATCAATCTTTGGAAAGAACAAAAGAAGGCGGATTGCGCTTTAAAGAGCCAAAGACAAAACGTGGTCACAGAAATATCACTTTGCCTAAAACCATTGTCCAATCTTTACGCAAACACCGTTTAGAACAAGATCAAGAACGTCTGAAACTTGGGCTTGGTCGAGATAACAAATCTCTTGTTTTTGCAAATCCTGATGGCTCTGCTATTGATCCACGTAATGTGACATGCCGTTTTAAAGAGATCGTCAAAGGATTGGATATTACCAAAATATCATTTCATGGATTGAGGCACACACATATTAGCCATATGCTTATGGATGGCGTTCATGTGAAAGTTGTTTCAGAACGGGCTGGCCATTCAGCAATTTCTGTGACATATGATAAATACTGTCATGTCATTCCAAACATGCAACAAGATGCCGCAGTTTTGCTAGATCAGTCTATAAAAGACAGCCTTGTTTAGCCTGTGCGGCGGCAATCCGGTGGCATTTTATAGATTTGACAGGTGTATAAATTTTTAAGTAACTGTAATTAAATGATTTTTAACAACAAAATGCGGAAGGTGTAGCGGTCTTGAAAACCGATCCACCCTACTTTTATCTCATTTTTACCAATAAAATCAATAGGTTAACTTTGTTAACCTTTACGGTTTATACTTACACATGTCTTACACACTTTTTAAAGAGTGAAAATGGAGGCTGTGATGTATAACGAAACGCATAGTTTAATGGATGGAAAAGTTCACGTTTATAAACGTGGCCGCTCACGATATTGGCAATGCTCGACCTATATGAATGGTCGCAACCACCGAAAATCTACAAAACATGAAAACCTCACAATGGCGATGGAGTTTGCCCGCGAATGGTATATGGCCGTTTATGTGGACAGTATGCGTATGCGCGAGAGCCAGCATAGCCAGCAGCTTATGAACAGGTTTACCGCCTATCAATCGCAGCCTGTTCAACACCACCACGCCCCTGCCCCTTCGGCAATGTATTATGCACCGCCAAAGCCCGCACCAGCACCGCGCAGTACGGGGAAATCCTCTTTGCCGACCTTCGAAGAGGCTGCCAAGAAGTTCATTGCTGAATACAGCATCATCACCCAAGGCGATCGTAACGAGCGTTGGGCGAAAGACCATGTGCGCCGGATCAACACACACCTGATTTCTTACTTTGGTCAAATGCCCGTTAAGGACATCAATGCAGGGATCGTTCAGGAATACCGCATACATCGTCATACACATGGCTATAAGGGGCGCGTCCCGTCCCGCAGCACCCTCCACCATGAAACAGTGACCTTGCGGCTTGTGCTCAAGACCGCGCATCGTTACGG
>Ga0208837_1000040_pt1 | contig 22434 bp, 25 predicted proteins | sample DeeseametaMP0327_FD_184214 | JGI IMG/M metagenome (GOLD analysis project Ga0208837, IMG submission 184214) | Marine microbial communities from the Deep Atlantic Ocean - MP0327 (SPAdes) | ecosystem: Environmental > Aquatic > Marine > Oceanic | place: East of Recife, Brazil, South Atlantic Ocean...
TTGTTTGCAAGGAACGATGAAAATAACCGTCAGGTTGTTTATGATCTAGCTTATCGAAAATTTGGTTCTTCATCATATAAGCGTGTGCAGACATCCCCTCCAGCTGCTTTAGATTCTGGTGCAGCTTCACCTGGTGGATTTGGTGAGAATGATCGCTATAATGCTCAGTTTTAAATAATGTTGTTTGGATTAAGGATTTGCCATGAGTATTCGTAACCAAGCTTATTTTTGGTTAGGCGCTTTTATTCTTTTAGGAGGGTTTCTTTACCTCTTTAACAATGTGCTTTTGCCATTTGTTCTCGGTGCTGCCATAGCTTATTTGCTCAATCCACTTGTGCGGGCGATGAGTAAGTTAAAAATAGCCCGTGGACCCGCTAGTCTTATGATACTTAGCGGTTTCTTGTTTTTCATTTCTTTGGTCTTGTTGATTATTAGTCCGCTTCTTTATAAGCAAAGCGTTCAGCTATATGAGGAGCTGCCGGACTATATAAGCCGTTTAGCGGTTATGGCAGAACCTCTTACTTATCAATTAGCGGAAATGATGGGGCAAGATACCGAGAGTGTTGATCTTGGCGCTTTGTTTAAAGATGTTGTGTCTAAGCATTGGGGCGCCGCGTTATCTAGTGCGGGCGGTATGGCTAGCATTGTTGCTGGTAGTGTTGCGGCTAGTGGTCAGGCGTTAATTGATTTGATTTCTGTACTTGTTTTTATGCCGCTTGTGGCTTATTTCCTCATGATTGAGTGGCCTAAAATTATGAAATGGGGAGAAGATATATTGCCGCGTGATCATAAAGAAACGATCTTAGATTTACTCTCACAGATTAATCAGAAAATAGCTGGTTTTGTCAGGGGGCAAATTAGTGTCGCGTTTTTATTGGGTATTATTTATGCCGTCGCTTTGACAATAGCGGGTTTAAAATATGGTTTCTTGATCGGGCTTATGGCTGGGCTTTTATCTATTATTCCTATGGTTGGCTCACTTGTCGGCCTGGTTGTTAGTGTAGTTGTTGCTTGGTTCCAATCGGGTGAGCTTGGCTATGTTGCATTAATTGGAGGTATCTTCTTAGCAGGGCAAATTTTAGAAGGTAATGTCATTACGCCTAAACTTATTGGTGATTCTGTTGGTTTGCACCCTTTGTGGATTTTCTTTTCACTGCTTGCTGGCGGAAGTTTATTTGGCATCGTTGGGATGTTTTTGGCTGTGCCTGTGGCTGCAAGTTTAGGTGTGCTTTTTGCATTTGCTCTTAATCTCTATAAGGCGAGTATTTATTATACTGGCAGCGGAAAAAATCTGTCTGCTGATGAAGAGACGCAAGGCAGTGTGGATGGCTAGTAATCCTGAGCAAATTCCTTTGAACTTAAGCTGTCGATCAGCTTCTGGTCGTGAAGACTTTCTAATCGGTGCGTCCAATCGTTCTGCTGTGGAGTGGATTGATCGCTGGCCGGATTGGCCCGCTCCGTTACTGATTATTAGCGGCCCAGCTGGTAGTGGAAAGTCCCATTTAGCGGCTGTTTGGCGTGAACAAGCCAATGCTTTTGATATTAAAGCTAAAGAATTGTTTGAATATAGTGCTAAAGAGTTGTCTGAAAAAGGGGAGGCTCTTTGTATTGATGGTATTGATCTCGCTATTGGCTCTAGAGAAGCTGAGACGACACTTTTTCACCTTTATAATATTTTTAAGGAAGAAAAGCGTAGTTTTCTTGTTACGACACGCCTCAATATCACGGCTGCTGATTTCCAAATACCTGATTTAGCGTCTCGTTTTCGCGCAGCGCCAGTTGCAACAATCCAAAGCCCTGATGATATGCTGCTCGGGTCTGTTTTGATTAAATTATTTTCGGATCGTCAGCTGAAAGTTGGTAATGATGTTATTAAATACATCTTACCGCGAATGGAGCGTTCATTTGCGGAGGCTGGGTTACTTGTTTCTAAGATGGATGAGCTTGCATTGTCGCAAAAACGAGCGGTTTCTATTCCGCTGGCACGGGATGCTCTTGCTTGTCTTTACTAGAATTTTGTTTTCTTTTTTGTGAAGGCCAAATAAAAAACTTTAATGTGAGTGTTGTAACACCAAAGGCTAAGGCCACAATATTCCAGATGATGATTGAAATCAGATTCAGGGTTATTCCATAAATTAACCAAAGTGCATAGGAAGCGGTAAGCATTATAAGCATTACTGTAGAAACATTAGCGCTGTCTTTTTCTCTTATAATCTTAATAGATTGAGGCACTGTACTAAATGCAGTGAGGAAACCAGCTAATAATCCTAATATTTCAATGGTTTGCATGTATTATATCGCCTGCATTATGTGAAGGCATACTCCGTTTTCTTCGAATGTTTTTACAGTATCAAATTTTTCTTTCTTTGCCCAATCTTTAAATGTTTCTTGTGCAACTTTTGGTGAAGAATTGATGAGCATTTCTTGAGGGCCATTGTCCCCATTTCTAAAGTCTAGTGTTAGATAATGTGCAAGAATTCCACTATTCTTATCGAATTCAACACGGAACGCTGTGTTTTCAGTATCAATTTCTTTAAATGGTGTATCTCTTTTTATAGCGTGAGCTAAATTGCTAGCAAATCGAGTTTGCCCAGCATAAGCGGCTTCTATTTTCTTAGCGTCTGTATTGGCGTCCTGCGTTACAATAAAGAAGTCACCTTTCTTCAATGAGCCTCTTACGGCCTTGAAGTGAGAGCGAATAGACTTTTCTGGTGTTAGTAAGTTATCGTTTTTGTCTCTTTCAACGGGAGCGTTTACAATAGTTCCACCGAACATAGTTGCAACGGCAACGGCATCTTTTTGATCATTTGGTCTCGGAACTGTGAAGCCTTTAGTAAAGAAGTCAATTCTATTGGTGCTATATGGTGTATTGTCTGGAAGGTTTTCTTCCATAACCGGCATAGACGTTGTGAGATATTGTCTACTTAAGTCATATGTGGCAGCTGCAATTACTTTATTAAAAACACTTGTTAGCTTGATGTCTTTTTGTCTAAAGATGTCGTCATTACCAATGCCTAAAAAGCATAGTATTACAGGCTCAGGAATAATGTTTGGTATTTCGTGTGTTGCACGCTCAACAAGAGCAATTTCTGCAGCGGGAATGTAATATTCTGGATGTTCATTGAGGAATTCTACCCACAGCTCAGCACCACGAACTGGATCATCTTCGTGTTCTGGGTCTGAATATTCTCTTTCACCTAAGCCGCCTTCTACTTTTCTCAGCTTATGATCCAGGACATCATTTGTAAAAGCTTCGTTGAACGTAGCTTTATTTGCTTTTCTTTCTTCTTCCACGTCTTTAACTGCTGCTAAAGTCACTTTACTGCACCCTTAATTATTGTCCTATTTTATAGGATCTGTTGTTTCCGACCACACCGAGTCGAATTCTCTTTTATAAAATTCTGCAATATCTTTACTATGGATGGCGTAAACACGAACTGTATCAGCTTTGAAGTTAATCAGTGCTGCAGTGTCACCATATATATAGTATGAAATACTGTTGAATTTTTCTTTATTTAACCATCTGTAGTTGGCGTATTCATCAGCCGTAAAATTTGTATCGCCTTCTTGCACAATGATACGGTAACGCGCCTTGATTTCATTCATTCTGTTTTGATGGGTTTGGACATACTCGCCTTCCCATTTGATGAATAGATCCTCGCTTACATTATTTACAACTACTTCTCTTTCATTCTCTGGAAGTTCTCTAAGGTCTTCATAGACTTTAATTAGAAATTTTACGAATTCTTCTGGACCGTTATAGATATTAATTTGGCCGCTTCTTTTTCTAAGTCCGCTTGTGCCTATAAACTCGATGTTTGCTCTATCAAAAGCCGCTTCAATTTTTTTTAAGGTTTTGGAGTTTGGTTTATTCGTACCATTTTCTATGCGTGCGATACCTGTTTGCGAAAGATCCGCATGTTCTGCTAGATCTTGCTGACTCCAGTCTAATAATGCACGTGCAGCTCTTATTTGCTCAATTGTTAACATCTATATATTCCTACGATTGGAAGCCGTGGCTCCAATGTATTTTCTCCGTATACTTGAAAAGTCTGCATTTTATACGCCCCTTTTTATGGTTTGTCCACCCTTTTTTTAATATGTAAACCTAACTTTTGTTATAAAAACGACATTTTTATACATTTATTATAACTTTTCATTGACTCCTAATATACGCTGCGTTAGACACACTCATCGAAACAAAAAATCATACGTATTTCGGCCTCTCTCCGATACAAGTTAGATTTTATGTTTTTTGAATCCCCACACACGTAAACTCCGGCCGGCTAGTTTTCTAGTTGGCCTTTTCTTTTTACGCAGTAATATGATATGCGGTAACTCTAACAATAATTGTGAGTGCTGTATATGCCTGAATTACCAGAAGTGGAAACTGTGTTGAGTGGGTTAAAGCCTGCCATGCTGAATAAGGAGATTGTAAGTCTTCGTTATAATCGCGAAGACTTACGTTTTGCTTTACCTCTGGATTTACCAAGTCTCCTAGAAGGGCGAGTCATTACGTCCATGATTCGTAGGGGCAAGTATATCTTGTGTTTTGTAGAGAGTGGTCATGGTTTCGTTCTTCATTTGGGGATGTCTGGCGTTATTAAAGTGGTGGAGCCAGATCAAGACTATAAAGCTGAGAAACATGATCATGTTGTCTTTAAGATGAAAAGCGGTGCGACAATTGTTTTTAATGACCCGCGCCGCTTTGGTTTTTTAAAGCAGACATCGACTTCTAATTGGATGAATGAAGAGCCATTTGTAAAGATGGGGCCAGAACCATTGGGGAATGAATTTAACGAAGAGTTTTTGAGAATGGCTTTGTTATCTAAGAAAGCACCTATTAAATCAGTGCTTTTAGATCAGCGAATTGTTGCTGGGCTCGGTAACATATATGTCTGTGAGGCTTTGTTCTATTCGGGTGTTCTACCTGAACGCGCCGCGGGTGATTTAAAGGATGATGAAATATCACTCTTATATAAGTCTATATGCACTGTATTAAGAGAGGCTATACAAGCAGGCGGGAGTTCCCTGCGGGATTATAGAAATACAAAAGGGAAAATGGGCTATTTCCAGCATCATTTTGCTGTTTATGATCGTGAGGGTTTTTTGTGCCCTCAATGCCACGAATCGGATATGAACGACATGTTACCAATAGTACGAATTGTACAGTCAGGACGTTCGAGTTTTTATTGTCCACAATGTCAGCAATAACGTGTGTATTAAGGTAGGGGAAAATAATGTCAGGCTTGTGGATATATTTTCTTGACAATGGGGGGGTGGAGAGCGTATTAATCTCCATCTCTTGAATAAAGACTTTATGTTTTGTGTATGCATGGCATGAAGAATAGAATTTAAAAAGGTAAAATAATGGCTAATCATAAGTCTTCTAAAAAAAGAATTCGTCGTAATGAGCGCCGCGCTGAGATCAATGGTTCTCGCATGAGCCGCATTCGTACATTTGTTAAGAAAATCGAATCTGCTTTAAATGCAGGTGATGCTGTTGCTGCTGAAGAAGCATTTAAAAACGCACAGCCAGAAGTTCAACGCGGTGTTGCAAAAGGTATTATTCACAAAAATACTGCAGCACGTCGTTTGTCACGTTTGTCTACACGCATTAAGACACTTAAAACTGCGGCATAATTTAGCAGTCTTTTCGATAATACCCGCTGGTATGCTCGTCTGGATTTAGCGGAAATATTTTTTTGATTTCGTCCTTATGGTTTTGTTCATGAGGGCGATTTTCTGTTTTAAATCAAGGGTTTGGGTAATATTAAAACTTTTTTAATGTTCTTGTTTTATTCGTATTGCATTGCTCCATTTTTTTATAGTAGGCTGTTTTTATCAACGAAGAGATGAAGACTTTAGATCTTTTGATCAACGTGTGTTCAAAGGCACGCGGTACTAGAATTGTACCTATTGCCTTCGAAATGCACCTTTTGAGGTGTGCGGGTAAATAAGCGTTTTTTCTTATTCATTTCATTTGGAATGGGGGGAGTAAGAAGAGGAGCTGGGAGACCTTAAACTTTAAAATAATAACAATAGATTCAAGAAAAACACTTGAAGCAATGTGCTTTGGTGAGTGGCTAAATTTGGCTAAAATTTGACTGAATATACTGTGTATCAAAGGTTTTGGGGTAGAAACTGAATTTTATAACTTGATAGGAGAGGATCAATACATGTCAGACGTTGCGGGTAAAACAGTCGCTTTAATCAGAGGAAATGCAGAGTATCAGGAGGCCTCTTTGGAACCTACGCCAGAAGTACTTAATCTATGGAAAAAAGTTCATAATGATATGAGAACAGAATTTGGCGAAGCCATTTTCCGTAGCTGGCTTAAGCCTCTTAAGCTACAAGCTTTCTATCATGGCACTATGGAAGTATCAGTTCCTACACGTTTTATGCGTGACTGGATTCAAAACCATTATGCAGAGCGAATCCTTGCAATGTGCAGTGAGTCGAGTGAAGAAATTAAGCGTCTGCAGATTGTAGTTGTTCAAAATGCGATTATTGATGATGAGCCATTCAACTCTGCTGAAGTTAGTAAAGCGAATCAGAATAAGAAAATTGATATTTCTGAGATTTCCTCTCCGCTTGATGAGCGCCTGACATTTGAAACATTTGTTGTTGGTAAGCCAAATGCTCTTGCACATGCTGCTGCGCGCCGTGTAGTTGAGAGTGCATCTGTACCGTTTAACCCTCTTTTCCTTTATGGTGGTGTTGGTCTTGGTAAAACTCACCTTATGCATGCTATTGCGCATGCTATTGAAGAGCAGAACCCGGATAAGACAGTCATGTATTTGTCTGCTGAGAAGTTTATGTATCAGTTTGTTAAGGCAATCAGAAGTGATTCGACTATGGCCTTTAAGGAGCAGTTCCGCAGTGTAGATGTTCTTATGATTGATGACATTCAGTTTATTGCTGGTAAAGAATCAACACAGGAAGAGTTTTTCCACACATTCAACGCTCTTGTTGACCAGAATAAGCAGATTATTATTTCAGCAGATAAAGCGCCAAGTGACCTATCAGGTATTGATGAGCGTTTACGTTCACGCCTTGCATGGGGACTTGTTGCAGATATCCATCCAACAACATATGAGCTACGTTTAGGTATCCTACAGGCGAAGCGTCAACAACTTGGTGCAGATGTACCTGATAGTGTGCTTGAGTTTCTTGCTCTTAAGGTTACAAGCAATATCCGTGAGCTTGAAGGTGCTCTTAACCGTATTGTGGCGCATGCTGATGTGTCTAAGCAGGAAGTAACGCTTGAGACTACACAAGAGGTGCTTCAAGACCTTCTTCGCGCACATGATCGCCGTATCACGATCGATGAAATTCAGCGTAAAGTTGCTGAGCATTACAATCTACGTATGGCAGATATGCATTCAGCGCGCCGCGCTCGTAATGTGGCACGTCCACGTCAGGTTGCGATGTATCTTGCTAAAATGCTTACTGCACGTAGTTTGCCAGAGATTGGTCGTAAGTTTGGTGGCCGTGATCACACAACTGTGATGCATGCTGTGCGTAAGGTTGAGGAGCTGATCGAAGCTGATGCACAGATAGCACAAGATGTGGATGTTGTTCGCCGCGCTTTAACTGGCTAAGCTTCAACGCATTATAATGAGTTTCAAAAGCGCCTTTTGGGCGCTTTTATTATGGTTTTTAAGATGTCAGAATCTTATTAACCAGTTCAGGGATGGTTTGGCCGGCTGGACCGGTTATATGGTCGTGAAAAGCGCCAGAGACATTTGATGGCTCTAGATTACATTCCAGTGTCACACTGCCATTCATTTGTGCATGTTGCACAAAGCCTGCTGCGGGATAGACATTTCCAGATGTGCCGATTGAGATAAATAGATCGCACTGTGCTAAAGCATTGTAAATTCTATCCATTTCATAGGGCATTTCACCAAACCAGACTATATCAGGTCGTAAGCCGCCACTCTCACCACAGCTAGGGCAGGGTGTGTTTGTGAAAAGATCGTCATGCCATTCGATTTTCTTTACGTGCTCATTCATTTCACCACCTGCACATTTTGTGCAGAAGATTTTGAGCACTTCTCCATGCATGTGGATCAGGTTTTTACTGCCGGCGCGCTCATGAAGGTCATCAATATTTTGTGTTACGATCAGAACCTCACCATCCCAGTGCTTTTCTAGCTTAGCTAAGGCTTCGTGTGCGGGATTGGGGATGACATCTTTAACGCCTTTTCGGCGTAAGTTATAGAATTTTTGTACAAGGTCAGGATCACGGTCAAAGGCTTCTGGTGTTGCTACATCTTCGACGCGGTGATTTTCCCATAGACCGTCCGAGGCACGAAAAGTTGCCAGTCCACTCTCTGCTGATATGCCTGCGCCCGTTAGGATTACAATAGACTGACCAGCTTTAATTTGGTTTAGAAGTGCACTCATGGATTAAACCTCTTTTGTTTCGCGTGCCTCCAATACATTTCTTTTAACTATAATTGAGATAGTTGAAAAAACGAATCGTTTTTCTTTTTTGAAGTGTATAGTGGAGGCTATGAGCTTTGATTTGAAAATTATGAATGCTGATGATGTGCCAATGCGCGGCGTAGAAGCGGTGTGCGTTCGCCCGCAGGTTTTGTATCATTTTATTTGGCGTTGTGTTTTTACGCTTATATTCTTAGGATTTATTGCGTGTTTTTTTGCACATTTCTTTCATGAGCGCATTGTCTTGCCGGTAGGTTTGCCTGAACAAATCTATGATTTTTATGAGCTTTTAGAAGTGCCAGCGGCGCCTTATGTTACAGGGGTTTTATCGCTGTTTTTTCTTATGTTTATGAAGATTTCAGCATCTATGCACCGTAAATCTAAGATGCCACGTTCATGGCTTATATATGCGACTTCTGACGGGATTTATGTGCAGTATCGTTCATTTTTGAATCAAAATTTTGACCTGCAAGATGATACTGTCATTTATATTCCTGCGTCGCTCGTTTCATGGATGCGTGAGGTTCAATATTTCGTTAAGGGGCATGATTCTACTGCTTATATGAAAGGTGTTGAGATATCGGTTAAGAGGTTGGATCAGGATTTGATTCAAGGGGCTGTAAGTGCAGAACGATTGCGCCGCTCTTCTTCGGGTGCGCGCTGGAATGATTTTCCTGTTAGTGTCAGCGAGGATAATATTATACGCGTCAAATTCTCTGTTATGAAACCAAAGCCGAAGCGCTTTATTGAGGCTGTTGGGCGCTGGTATATGACAAAAGAGAAGGCGAAGCTTGGTAACGTGAACGTGAGGCAGCGTTTCATGGTGAATCATAAATGGGAAGAAAATGATATTCGTCGCGCTATTGAAGCAGGTAGTGTAATTGAGGCTATAAAAATAGCTAGACGCGTCCGTAAAATGGGGCTTAAAGAGGCTAAAGACTATGTGGAAAGCCTAAGAACAAAGTAATTATTCTGTAGCTCATTTATTTGACATAGTGCGTGTTTTGATCTATTGTCTTCCGCATGAAAAAATCATCAATTAAAGAAATTCCGGAAGATTATTACAGTAATCCGCGTATACGATATGCAGAATCACTTGAGGATTCTATTAAGCATTTGCCAAAGAATAAAGATGAGCCAGATAGTGCCCGTTTGATTTATATTCCTGGCCGTCCATTAGATGAATTCAAGGTGGTCTCAGAAATTGGTTTTGAAGCTGTTCGTGATAATTTGAAAAGGGTTTCCCAATTTTACGATAAAAGTCACTTTGAAGAATGGTGTGATCAGCAAGAAGAAGAGCAAAGGCCTTTATTGAGCGCTGTTTATAATAAGCTGAGTGAGATTAAGGAATTTTATTCGGAGCATTTATCAGCATCGCCAGATCAATTTACACTGACTTTTGATGGCAATAGAGCCTTTCATGATGATGCTCGAGTGCCATATGTTATTCATTATGCTGCTTATGGATTTGGAAATGAAGCGATTATTGATGAGCTGACTGAGGATCAATATGACCAGATTGAGAATACAAATCAGGCTGTTGGGCATCGTGGTATATTAACAAAACCGGGTGATGTGTTTGTTTATGTGAATTCTGAGCGTGGTGTTAAAGATGGTAAGAGGGACTGCACATCAGTTAAACACCGTGGGTATTATTATGAATCGCCAAGTCATGGTTATTCTAATCAATCGCTTAGATTTTCAATTGGATCATAAAACCTGGCTGCGTTATATTTAACATAGTGTTTTGGTTATTTTGGGGTGCTGCGTATGAATAATTTTCAAGTAACAGAAAAACCAGAAGATTATTACAGTAATCCGCGTATACGATATGCGGAATCTTTTAAAGATGCTATTCAGCATTTACCAAAGAACAAAGATGAGCCGGACAGTGCCCGTTTGATTTATATTCCTGGCCGTCCATTAGATGAATTCAAGATTGTTGCAGAAATCGGTTTTGAAGCTGTTCGTGATAATTTGAAAAAGGTTTCCCAATTTAACGATCAAGGTCACTTTGAAGAATGGTGTGGTCAGCAAGAGGAAGTGCAAAGGCCATTATTGAGCGCTGTTTATAATAAGTTGAGTGAGATTAAGGAATTTTATTCGGAGCATATATCACCATCACTAGAGCAATATACGGTGGCTTTTGATGGAAAACAGACATGCTTTCATGATGATGCTTTAATACCAGATGTCATTCATTATGCCGCTTATGGATTTGGAAATGAAGCGATTATTGATGAGCTGAGTGCGGATCAATATTATCAAATTGAGTATTCAAATCAGGCTGTTGGACATCGTGGTATATTAACAAAACCTGGGGATGCGTTTATATATGTGAATTCTGGGTGTGATAAAGACGGTAAAGCAGATTGTACATCAGTCAAGCACAGAGGCTATAGTTATAAGTCTGACTGTAAGGATTATTTAAATCAATCGCTAAGATATTCTATCGCATCGTAAGGCCTAGTTATGCCATTTGTGGCGGCTATCTATATAGTTGTCACGTTTTTTCTGAATGTTTTCTGTATTAATTTTAATGCTCGTTTTTTTCTTTTTTTGCGTGTTTTCTAGTGCGGGTTGGCATTGTTCGTTTTTATTTTGTTGAGGCTTCGATTCTTCTTCATGGCTATGATTACCGTCACCATGGGCAAAAGCGGATGAAATGAAAGGTGGCGCTATCAGAGCTGAAGACATTATAGCGGTTAGTATGGCGTGTTTCATTTCATATTTCCATTTTGATCGAGTTGCTATTTGGAGATTTTAACATAAGTGTGCTGTGTTGGTTAAGAAAAATCAGCGGCTTAGGGTAACTGTTAATAAAAAAGCTTTTATTAGATTGACCCGTTTAGAAAACCTCCTTAATTTAGCTTCCATGACTGAAATAAGATATAGTTTAGAAGATGTAAAAGCGCTTTATCAGCGCCCTTTGCTTGACCTTGTATTCGAGGCGGCGCAGGTTCACCGCGAAAATCATAACCCTAATGAAATGCAGATGTGCACTTTGCTCTCGATTAAGACGGGCGGTTGTAGTGAGGATTGCGGTTATTGTTCTCAGTCTATTCATAATGAGGCAGAGCTTGAAAAAGAGATCTTGATGAAGACACAGGATGTTCTTGAGCAGGCGCGTAAGGCTAAAGAAGCTGGTTCAACGAGATTTTGTATGGGCGCTGCGTGGCCGAAGGTTCTTGATGGGCGTGCGTTTGACCGTGTATGCGATATGGTTAAGGGGGTTTCCGATATGGGGCTTGAAAGCTGTGTGACGCTTGGCATGCTGACTGAAGAACAGGCACAGCGTTTGGCGGATGCTGGTTTGAAGGCTTATAACCACAATTTGGATACTTCACGAGAGTTCTATGACAAGGTTGTTACGACGCGTAATTATGATGACCGTTTAGAGACTTTAGCGAATGTGGCTAAGGCCGGTATATCAGCATGTAGCGGCGGTATTTTAGGGTTGGGTGAGAAGGAAGGTGACCGTGTGTCTTTGCTACATACGCTTTCTAATCTTGATCCGCAGCCTGAGAGCGTGCCGATCAATATGCTTGTTCCTGTCGAAGGGACGCCTATGGCGAATAACGAACGCCTCGATATATTTGAGTGGATTAGATGTATTGCGGTTGCTCGTATATTGATGCCCAAATCTATGGTTCGTTTATCTGCTGGTCGTCTTGAGATTTCTAAAGAAGCGCAAGCAATGGCGTTTATGGCAGGGGCAAATGCGATTTTTACAGGTGAAAAGCTTTTGACGACAGCAAATCCGAAGGAAGATTTTGATTATAAGCTTTTGGATGAGTTAGGCATTAAGCCGCGCGCGCCATATAAGGATGAAAATCAAATGATGCCAGAGGAAGAAAAGGTTGCGACAGGCTGTAATCGTCCTGGCGGTTGTGGCTGTGTAGGAGAAGAGGCAGAAGCGGCTTAAAGATACTCCTATCTACTGAATGAAAATGTAAAGGCCGCAAGTGCGGCTTTTCTTTTGAGAAGTACCCATCAAATAGCTCTGATTTTCTAAATTTCCTTGAAGAATTAGCTGCTTTTCTATAGTTAAAATGATTATGGATCATTTAAAAGAAGCACTTATGCGCCTTGAAAATAAAGGGCGACTGCGCAGTTTGAGTAGCGCACAAGGCGTTGATTTTACATCTAATGATTATTTAGGCTTTGCTACGCATCCTGAGCTTGTAAAAGCTGGTGAATTATTCTTTTCGCAAGGTGGTGCTGTTGGTTCTGCTGCGTCGCGGTTATTGCATGGTTATATGGATGAGCATTTTCAGCTTGAAGCCTATGCAGCTGATTATTTCGAAGCGCCGGCTAGTTTATTTTTTTCGACAGGGTTTCAAGCCAATATGGCGCTTATGAGTGCTTTGGCACAGCGCGGCGATGCCATTATTTTTGATTCACTTATTCATGCTAGTAGCCGTGATGGTATTCAAGCGAGCTTAGCGAAGCATTACCGTGCGGCGCATAATGATTTGAATGCTTATGAAGAGGCACTTAAGAAAGCGCGCGAAGCTGTTAAGGGGCAGCTTTGGGTGGCTGTTGAGGCCGTCTATTCTATGGACGGGGATGATGCCCCGTTAGACGAGCTTTACACGCTTTGTCAGCATTATGGCGCGACTTTAATCATTGATGAGGCGCATGGCGTAGGTGTTTGTGGGGCTACCGGCAAAGGTGTTTCTGAGGCGCTTGTTAAAACACACGGCTATGATGGAATTATTTGCGTTCATACATGCGGTAAAGCTCTTGGTGCGGCAGGTGGTTTAGTGTGCGCGTCCAAAAGTGTAATTGAATATTTGGTGAATACGGCGCGTGGGTTTATTTATACGACGGCGCCTATGCCTATTCAGGCACATATGGTGCGCTGTGCACTTGAATTGTTGCAGACACCACAAGGGCAACGTCAGAGACAAAAGCTGTTTTCTAATTGTGCAGCCCTCAAAACGCATCTTGGTGGATTAGGGTCGCATATTGTACCTGTAGTTATTGGTGAAGATCAGTGCGCAGTCAATATCTCGGATTTTATGAGGGATCGGGGATATGATGTGAGAGCGATTAGGCCACCAACGGTGCCGCATGGATCGGCAAGGCTTCGTGTTTCTCTTAATGCGGATTTGAGTGTAGAAGAGATCAATGGGTTTTGTGATGCGCTGAGCGAGGCTCGTTCGGTTATAGAAGGGAAGGCAGCATGAGTGCACAATATATTATTTCGGGTACGGACACAGGTATTGGTAAAACTGTTGTTTCGGCCATGCTGACTTTGGCTTTGGATGCCTCATATTGGAAGCCTGTACAATCTGGTATTGAAGGCGGAGTTGATACGCGTGCTGTGCAAAAAATGACGGGTCTTCCTGCGGATAGGTTTTATGAAGAAGGGTATGTTCTGACTGAGCCTCTCTCACCACATAGAAGTGCGGAAATTGATGAAGTTAAGATTGATGTTGAAAAGCTTGTTCCCCCAAAGCATGAAGGAAATCTAATTATTGAAGGTGCGGGCGGTTTGATGGTGCCTTTAACGCGAGAGAATCTCTTGATCAATCAATTTAAGAAATGGGGATTGCCTGTAATTTTGGTAGCACGCACTGGCCTTGGGACAATAAATCATACTTTGCTATCACTTGAAGCTCTCTGGAGCCGTGATATTCCGGTGCATGGTCTTATTTTTTCAGGTGAGGAAAATGATGATAATATGCGTACTATCTCCGAGTTTTCCGCAGTAAAAGTTCTTGGCCGTGTTCCAATTCTTGACACTGTTAATAGTGCGGGGTTAAGTAAAACATTCGATAAAAATTTTGATCTTAAGGATTTTGTGGTTTGACTAGGTTTTCTCCTGTATGGCACCCGATGACTCAGCATAAGACTGCTGGGGATGCGCTTCATGTGGAACGCGCAGAAGGGGCTATATTGCATGTTCGTAAAGGAGATGTAGAAGGTCAAACACGCCCCATCATTGATGGTGTGTCTAGCTGGTGGGTGAATACGCATGGGCATTGTCATCCCAAGATTGTTAAGGCTGTGCAAGAGCAAGCTGCAAAGCTTGAACAGGTGATTTTTGCAGGCTTTACCCATGATCCAGCGGAAAAATTAACACGTAAATTAATTTCGACAGTACGCACTGAGTTTAGACGTTGTGAAGGCAGTGCATTAGAATTTGCCTTTTATTCAGATAGTGGGTCTACGTCTATAGAAATTGCCTTGAAAATGGCTATTGGGTATTTTGCTGAAAAAGGTGAAAAACGTCACCGTATTATTGCGCTGGACGGTGGTTATCATGGTGACACGTTCGGCACAATGTCTACGGGGAGCCGCGGCGTATTTAATGAGCAGTTTGAACCGTTCTTGTTCGATGTAAAACATATGCCATTTCCACGTAAGGGTATTGAAGGTAAGGTTCTTTCTTATTTTAATCGATATTTGAAGAAATATGGCTCTGAAGTTGCGGCGTTTGTTTTTGAACCGCTTGTTCAGGGGGCGGCTGGAATGCGTATTTATTCGCCAGCTGTTTTGAAGAAAATGGCGAGCATGTGCCGTGAACATGGAATTTTACTGATCGCTGATGAGGTGATGACTGGATTTGGCCGCACTGGTTCGATGTTTGCGTGTTCAAAGGCTGGCTTTAAGCCTGATCTTCTTTGTTTATCCAAGGGAATAACAGGCGGTTTTCTTCCAATGGGGGCGACATTAGCAACGCGCGAAATTTATAAGGCGTTTTATAAAGATACCAAGGCCGAGCAATTTTTTCATTCGACATCTTTTACCGCCAACCCTATGGCGTGTGCTGCAGCTGTGGCTTCGCTTGAGATTTGGGAAGATGAGCCAGTTCTTGAAAATATTCAGCGGGTTTGTGAATCGCACCGACGTGCTGCTGGTTGGTTTTCTGCGCGCCCAGATGTGGCTGAAGTGAGGGTTAAAGGTTCTATTTTCGCAGTTGAGGTTGAGGATGATAATGGCGGTTATCTCTCTGATATGGCGCAGCCGCTTTATGACTTTATGCTGGATAATGGTGTGCTTTTAAGGCCAATCGGGAATATTGCTTATATCTTGCCGCCATATTGCATTAAAGAGGAAGAGCTAGAGAAAATATACGAAACCTTGTGGCGCGGACTTGATATGGTTCGGGATCGAGGTAAGAAAAAAGCTTCTGAGGATGATGGTAGAGCCGCGAATGAGCATAGGCGTTATCAGAATGTCGCTTAATTAAATTATTAATAATATATTAACCTTGTTTTGCTATCATCCCCGTGAGGAATGTTCTAGGGACAATGTATTAGCATGAGTGTAGATTTTTTAAATGATGAGGCTCCGTTTTCTTCTTATGATGAAGACGGTACCGTAGCCCAAGCACAGCAGAGGTTCCCTGGCTCTATAAATGCAGATGATGCGTGTAATAGTACAGGTTTCTTTGCTTATCTAGAAAAATATCATGATAAAGATTTAGCCAAAAGATATGGAGGCTATTATGCGCAGGCCGAGAGCCTGAAGCGTGCGCTTGATGAAAATCCAGAAATTTTATCGTCTTTATCAAATGGTGCTCTTGCCAATATGAGTTCAATATTGGGGCAAAGTGGACACCCAGATGTTAAAGACCTCAATTTTCTAGTTAATAAAGAATATAATGTTTTTGAAGATGCTGATTATAAGGCGTTGGATTTGCAAAATAAATTATCTATTACAGAAAAACTCAGGGCAGATCCTTTGGTAAAACATGCGAGTGAGCATTGGAAGGATATGAGCCTAGAAGCACGTTTAGAAGTGGGGCAGCGCATCCATGATTTGCATAGTGAAGTCTATGGGTATGAGTCTTTAGTTGTTAAAGTTGAACATATGAAAGATGAGACTGTTAGTGCGCGTGTTAGTCCGGATGGTTTCGCTTATAACACAAATACAGGCGATCCTGACAAAGAAGATCCTGCGATTATTGATAATGATTTCGCAAAATTTTTACAAACAAGTATTCATGAAAATGAACATAATTTCCAAGTGCACATGATGCGGCAATTTAGGCAAATACACGCTGAAGAACTAAGATGGGAAATTGAGCGTGGTCTAATTCCTGGAGAAATGAGCGGTTCAGAATATGAAGAGCGTCAGAAGCATATGGCTGCTTGGGCTGATAAAAATATGCCTGATGGTATGAGTGACCCTTTAGTTAAAGGTATTATTGAAGGCTCAGGCATTCGTGAAGTTGCTGAAATGATGGATACTAATTTTTCATTCTATAAAGCTTTATGGGATAGGGGGAGCAGTGAGAGGTATGAAGCTGTCCCGCAGGAGAAGCACGCACATCACGCATTTATGGTTAAGAATGCTGTTCTTGAAGAGGGGGATACTATGCGCGCTCTTTTAAAGAAAGAGTTAGATACCGCTCTGGCTGATGGAGAAGATATTCAATCGAATAGAAGCGCTATTTTTGATGCTGAGGATATTTCATGCAAGCAAATTGCTAGTCCTATAAAACCTCAATGATTTCATTCACGCGTGGATAAGCTGTTTACAGCGACTTTTTTGACCTTTGCAGCCTAAAAACGCTGTGATAGCATCCGATTCTCATAAGTAATATTTTTGGAAGAGATGGCCATGAAGTTGAGCATTGAGCGCGCAGCGCTACTTAGATCATTAAATCACGTACAAAGCGTTGTAGAACGTCGTAATACTATTCCTATCCTTTCTAATGTCAGGATGGCAGCTGAAGATGGTGTTTTATCTTTAGCAGCAACTGATATGGATATGGAGATTAATGAGTCCGTAGCTGCGAATGTATCAGCACCAGGAGCTACAACTGCGCCAGCACATACGCTGCATGATATTGTTCGTAAGCTTCCTGATGGTTCTGATGTTGAGCTGGAACTAAATGCTGAAGGTACACAAATGAGTGTTAAAGCAGGGCGTTCTAATTTTAAATTGAGCTGTCTTCCTGTTGCGGACTTTCCGGAGCTAGGGGCGGCTGATTTGCCAGTTAACTTTACAATACCTGCAGCGGATCTTCGTGCGTTGATTGACCGTACTAAGTTTGCGATGAGTACAGAGGAAACACGTTATTATCTAAACGGTATTTATCTGCATGAAGCCGAGAATGAAGGTGTTCAGGTTCTTCGCGCTGTAGCGACTGATGGTCACCGTCTAGCCCGTTTTGAAATGCCACTTCCTGAAGGTGCGGCGGGTATGAGCGGTATTATCATTCCGCGTAAGCTTATTGGTGAGCTGCGTAAGCTTGTTGATGAAGCGGCGGATACGATCACGATTAACCTATCTGAAAGTAAGATACGCCTTGCTTTTGATCATATCGTTATGTCCTCAAAGCTCATTGATGGAACATTCCCTGATTATCAGCGTGTTATTCCGCAAGGAAATGACAAAATCGTTGAAATGGATGCGAAAGCGCTTACGAGTGCAGTTGACCGTGTGTCTACGATTTCTGATGGTAAGTCACGTGCCGTAAAGATTGCTCTTGCTGGTAAGCAGATGACTATTTCTGCAAGTTCTGCTGAGGCAGGAAGTGCGACAGAAGAAGTTGAAGTGAATGGTGAAACAGATATAGAAATCGGTTTTAATGCACGTTACCTTCTTGATATTACTTCGCAAATCGAGGGTGAAGGCTGCCGTTTTACATTGGCAGATCCAGCTAGCCCAACGATTATTCAAGATAATTCAGACCCAAGCGCGCTTTATGTTCTAATGCCGCTTCGTGTCTAAGACACTGTGCTGTAATAGGCGCTTTTTAATTTAAAGAGGCCAAAAGCTATGAGAGAGATTGTATTTATTGTCTTTGTTGTGCTTTTGGCCTTTTTGTATCCTCATCTCAAAGGTTATTACGAGCAAGTTCAAGCTTATCAAAGTCAAGACCCGCGCAGTGGTTATTTTATTGTCAGTGAGCCTGTGCTTGTTGAGACATCTCCGCGCATTATTGAGGCTAAGCTTATCTCTGAGACGTCAAGGCAAATGCTCTTTGAGGTAACTTATGTTATACCAAGTGCTGCGAAAAAAGGGCGATATACGCTCAGTGTACACCCTGATATGAGCCATTGGATGTATTCCAGTAATGAACTTGTGCGCGGTGAGCCGCAAACTGTTGAGGTGCGCGTTAGTTTCCGTCCTCAGCAAGCAGACGTGACGAGTGCTTCCTCGACAATGATGAAGTTTTATCTAAGTCATATTAAGGATGGTGCATGGGGCGGTTATGTGTATCAAAAAGATGTGCCATATGAGAAAATTTGGCGTTAAATGCCCATAGTTATAAAATAAAGGTGAAAATATGAAGGCTGTATTCTTAGATTTAGCAACGTATAAGCAGGGAGAGGAGCATGTTGATCTCCTGAACGCCGCACATGATAATTGGGTGCTTTATGATGGTAGTACACCAGATGAACTTGTTGAGCGTATGAACGGCGCTGAGCTTGTTATTACCAATAAATGCAGATTAACGCGTGAAGTTATAGAGGCGTGCCCTGATCTGAAAATTATTATAGCAGGTGCTACAGGCGTTGATAATATTGATGTCCAAGCGGCTAAGGATAAGGGCGTCATCGTCTGTAATGTACGTGGTTATTCTACGTCAGCAGTGGCGCAATATGTTTTTGCAGGTATTTTGACGCTGCTTAATTCTTGTTCAAAATATGATGCGCTGGTAAAGAGCGGTGCATGGCAGAATAACCAAAAATTCTGTTTGCTAGATTATGACATGATAGAGCTGTCCGGTAAGACGATTGGTCTTGTTGGTTATGGTGATATTGCCGGCGCCGTTGAAAAAATTGCTCTGGCTTTTGATATGCATGTGCTTCGAAGTGAGCGTAAGGGCGCTAGTGATATTAGGCCAGGGCGCGCAGCATTTGATGATGTTATTCGAAATGCAGATATTTTATCGCTTCATTGTCCGTTAAATGATGATACACGCGGGCTGATAGGTGAGGAAGAATTATCACTGATGAAGGATACAGCTATTTTAGTGAATGCGGCACGTGGTGGTGTTGCTGATGAACAAGCTTTGGCAGATGCTGTTCGAGATCAAGAAATAAGCGGCGCTGTTGTTGATGTTGTGAGCCAAGAACCGCCAAGAGATGGAAATCCTCTTCTGGATCCAGACTTAGAAAGAGTGATTATTACGCCGCATTGTGCATGGGCCAGTGTTGAAGCGCGCCTTAGATTATTTGAGCAAGTTAAAGAAATTATTGCTTCATATAAGGCCGGCGCGCCTATAAACCGTGTGGTTTAATTATTGAAAACCCTTATTGAGTGTCGCGTCAAAACCAGCATCAATTGTGAGCTTCTCTTGAAGTGGATTGAAGCCTACTGAATCTTGCGTTGAATTAAAGCCACCAATTCCCGCTTTTTCGTAATTTTGAAGTGGTTCGGGAAATTTGAAACCGTTTTTTAGTGCTCCCATAATACTACCCTTTCTGTTAGATAGATAAAAACTTTGTCATTACCGTTCAATTTTATAATTATTATTTAATGTGTAATCTGGTTTCTTAGCGCTAAAGCTATGGCAAATTATTGAGCAAAGCTCACTTGGTGAGAATTTTGCTTCATTTTCGTTTTTGGGCTTTTTTACGGCTTCATCAAACGTTACTTTGCTCATCTTTTAGTACACCTTTCTCCAGAATTAACATCGCGTTTTCTGTTGAAGTTCCGCTTCCATCATGACTTCTAAACATGATTTTATCGGGGTCTTCTGTATTCTCTTTAGGCATTATATGGAATAAAACTTTAGAATTCGTTAATGAGCCTAAATCCATCAGGTTTTTTCTACCATTGAGAAGAGAAATGATGTTCATGACTTTTTTTTCAGTTAAGTCAATGTCTTCGGAGGTGTCGAGTAGGGTGTAATCACCAATAGGTTCGTAATCGCTTTTTCCCTGCTTCCACATGAAGATTTGAAAAGCGTGGGGAATAAGCGGATTACGTTTGTACATAAAGGCGGGTTTTTCGCTTTCAGTGTTGAAATCCATACTCATGACTATATAGTAAGCGCAAATTCGAATTTTTAAAAGGAGTATTCGTGATGAGTGCAGTGCCACAGACTTTAGAAAATGATTATTGGGTAGCGGATATCTCGCTTGCTGATTTTGGTCGTAAGGAAATTGAACTGGCGGAATTAGAAATGCCAGGTCTAATGGCGACACGTGAAGAATATGCAAAAGAACAGCCACTTAAGGGTGCGCGTATTGCTGGTTGTCTTCACATGACAATTCAAACAGCGGTTTTGATTGAAACTCTTACAGCTCTTGGTGCAGAAGTGCGCTGGTCATCTTGTAACATTTTCTCTACACAAGACCATGCAGCAGCCGCAATTGCAGCAAGCGGAGTTCCTGTGTTCGCGAAAAAAGGTATGAGCGATGAAGAGTTTTGGTGGGCGATCGACCAGACCATTAAAGGTCCAAATGGTTGGGTTCCTAACATGATTTTGGATGATGGTGCTGACCTTACTGTTCGCGTTCATGAAGAATTCCCAGAGTTAATGGAAGACATCAAGGGTATTTCAGAAGAAACAACAACAGGCGTTATGCGTCTTGCTGAGCTTGCTAAGCGTGGTTCACTTAAAGCGCCTGTAATCAATGTTAATGATTCTGTGACGAAGTCAAAATTCGATAATAAATATGGCTGTCGTGAGAGCTGTGTTGATGCGATCCGCCGTGCGACAGATGTTATGATGGCTGGTAAAGTGGCTATGGTTTGTGGTTTTGGTGATGTAGGTAAAGGTTCTGCTGAATCACTTCGTCAGGCTGGTTGCCGTGTTATGGTTTCAGAAGTTGATCCTATCTGTGCGCTTCAAGCCGCTATGGAAGGTTTTGAAGTTGTGACTATGGAACAGGCAGCACCAAAGGCTGACATCTTTGTAACAACAACAGGTAACAAAGATATCATTACTGTTGATCATATGCGTGATATGAAAGAAAACGCGATCGTTTGTAATATTGGTCACTTCGATAACGAAATTCAGACTGAGCCTCTTCGTAACATGAAGTGGACAAACATCAAGCCACAGGTGGACCATGTTGAGTTTCCTGATGGCCACAAGATTATTCTTCTTGCTGAAGGCCGTCTTGTTAACCTTGGTTGTGCAACAGGTCACCCATCATTCGTAATGAGTGCATCATTCACAAACCAGACTTTGGCACAGATCGAGCTTTGGAATAATTCTGAAAAGTATGAAAACGAGGTTTATGTTCTGCCTAAGCATTTGGATGAAAAAGTGGCTGCGCTCCACCTTGAGAAAGTTGGTGCTACACTTACAGAGCTGAGCCAAGAGCAAGCTGAATATATCGGTGTTGAAGTTAAAGGTCCGTTCAAGGGCGAAGCTTATCGTTACTAATATATATCTGTAGATTAGAGTTTTTAAAAAGGCGCTGTCATAGGCGCCTTTTTTTAGTTTTTTGATGATGATTTTAATGAGAGCTATATGGTATAAAGTGTTGAGTTTAAAGGAAGTTGTTTTTTATGTTCATTTTAAGAGTACATTGTAAAGATCAGCCAGGGGTTGTGGCTGCTGTTGCTTCATCTTTGGCGAATGCAGACTGTAATATTGAGGAATCAGCACAGTTTAATGATCCGCTTTCGGGATGTTTTTATATGCGCGTTGTGTTTAAGCCCTGTGTGGATGGGGCTGAGGGTGTTTTCAAATCAGGGTTTGAGCGCATTGCTGAACAATATGAAATGAACTGGGAAGTTACGCCGCATAAAGTACCTCTTAAAACACTTATTATGGTGTCTAAGGCGGATCATTGTTTGAATGATATTCTATATCGTTGGCGTACTAAGCACCTTAATATCGATATAGTTGGTGTTGTTTCTAATCACGAAACAGCGCGAGAACTTGTCGAGGGGCGTGGTCTTGATTTTCATTACCTACCTGTAACGCCGGAGACGAAAGTTGAGCAGGAACAAAAGTTGCGAAGCCTTATTGATGATACAGGCGCTGAGCTGACTGTTCTTGCGAGATATATGCAGATATTGTCCGGTGAGCTATGTAATGATTACCGCGGGCGT